>Ga0207952_1000326_pt1 | contig 43354 bp, 43 predicted proteins | sample SubbioR12Aug_8Ca_FD_184831 | JGI IMG/M metagenome (GOLD analysis project Ga0207952, IMG submission 184831) | Serpentinite rock and fluid subsurface biosphere microbial communities from McLaughlin Reserve, California, USA - CR12Aug_8Ca (SPAdes) | ecosystem: Environmental > Terrestrial > Deep... | reverse complement strand
GGCACGCTGATGTGGCATGCAGCGTCCAGACAATGGATCATAGCCACGAGCAAGACAGATCGTCACGCCAAGGATGTGGGCGGCTGTAGCGCAGGCCCGGATGTGGTGGATTTGCGCAAAAAGATTTATTGGACATGCTGAAAAGCTGCTCCTGCAGCTAGCAATTTCCTTGACGTAGGGCGCATTGCAATGCGCCGTATGTGATCACCGCATTCTCTGGAAAAATATCTTTGCAGTACACAACGCGCACATGCGGCGCAATATATTGCGCCCTACATCACGGCAATGTACAAAAATCAGTATGTGCCAAAAACTGCGTCATGGGGTCAACAGGGGGCACACCATTGCAGCCCTTATACTCAAAAAAATGCACATATGCACGGTGCGTATGGCGTACTCTGCAAGCCAATGAACATCGCCGTATCGAGGCAGGAGTGAATTTCTGTAGGAGCAGCTTTAGCCGCGTATGTGTGCTACGGCAGATTTTTCGCGACTAAAGCCGCTCCTACAGCTGGCAGTCATTTGCCGCGCGCCATGCACTATCGTGCTTTTAACTCCCCCAAAAAAATGACGCCATGCATCAGGCAGGCGTCGTTTTTTTTATGTCCCTACGCGCGTAACGCATGAGCATGGCATTTGGTTGACAGCTGATATGCCGTTTAGAACAACAACACTAAGCACTCTGTTCTGTGGTTTTTTGCGTCAACGCAAAGTATCCGGGCGGCGTTTTTGGCTTACGTAGCGTGACTACGAAACGCAAAAACAGAGCAAACAAACCCAGACACGAATAGGAAAATATCATGAACAAACTGATCACCGCCATCATCGCTTCCGCAGTTGTTATGGGCAGCGCATTTGCACAGACACCAGCCAGCGCTTCTGCTTCCACTGCTGCCAAGCCAGCATCTGCCGCCGCTGCGGCCAGTGTTGCGAAATCTGCTCCAGCAGCGAAAGTAGTGGCAGCATCTGCTTCTGCTGTTGCTTCTACACCGGCAATGCCAGCGGCAGAAACCAAGCCAGCAGCCACTGAGAAAACAGCCAAACACGAAAAACACGTTAAGCATGCCAAGAAAGAAGTGAAAGCCGCTTCTGCATCGGCTTCTGCCAGCGCAGCATCGAAATAAGTTTTACGTCTATACATGAATACCGGCAGCACGAGCTGCCGGCAATCAGAAGCGCACATTACTTTACATATACCAGGACTAGACCATGAACAAACTGATCACCGCTATCATCGCTTCCACTGTTTTGATGGGTAGCGCCTTTGCTACCACTCCAGTAGCGCCAGCAGCGCCGGCCAAGGCTGCATCTGCTACTGCACCAGTTGCGGTAGCATCTGCATCGGCTGTGGCATCCACACCAGCCACACCGGCACTAGCCGCAGAAGCCAAGCCTGCGGCTGAAGCAAAAGTAAAGCATGTTAAGCATGCCAAGAAGGCGAAGACAGACAAGAAAGCGGACGACGTCAAGGCAGCAGCACCAGTAGAACCGGTAGCTAAAGCTGCCGCCCCGGCGACGAAGTAAGCCGCTAAGCCCGCACCCTCGTCAAGGGGGCTGCCATTAAAAAATCGACGTGCCTCCATCTGGATCGCACGTCGATTTTTTTGTGTTGGTGCATTGAAAAAATTCTGCTGTATTGTAATTGCCAGCGTCGAGCAGTTGGATTGCTGCTGCCGGCACGCATTCCAAGTCAAGAGCGACTCAGCCTTTGCTCGGCAATACTTCGATATTGACTTCTTTGCTGGCAATGTAATATGGTACGTGCTGGTGGTTGGCGAACATCAGGCGCAGTTTATGTTTGCCGGGTGGCAGGTTCAGCACGGTTTCTGTTTCTCCCTTGCCGAAATGTTTATAATGCTGGTGCTGGTATTCATCTGCTGTATCAAAGGGGATGGGTTTCTTAATGTCTTGCGGCAGGTCCAGGTCGATCAGGATATGGTGATGGCCAGTGCCGTCTATATTGCCCGCCTGCACAGGCGCGACACCCATGCCAGAGACAGAGAACGCTACCCTGAATGGTGAACGCAGCTTGTCACCATCGCGCAGGTTGAGGAAGTACAGCGCTTTGTCACCAACCGGGAACGGTAGCGTACGTTCAACGGCATTGCTGCTGCACACTGTGGTGTCTGGTGCATTGATCGTTGGCGCAGGCTTGGCCTTGTCGGCAGAATAGGTCAGGCAGGGCAGGGCCAGCAGTACTGCCAGATAAGGCACGTAGTTTTTCTTGAGTTGGAGTTTCATCTGCTTGTCTCGGTAAGGATGGGCGAAAATACATCTTATTATAGAAATTTATAAAGGTATGGCAATGTTTTTCATGTTCGTATAATCCATAGTGGCACTGGCAACGCTTGAGTGCCATACAGCCGCTGATGGGTATTCCCTTTTTCCAGCGCGCGCATCACAAGTAATCAGCGCAGAGGACCAGTGTCTTGCACATCTGGCCTGCGTTGTTGCGCCTCCGCAGACATTGCTGACTTGGCGCACACGCCCGCTGATACTGTCATCGATAAAAACATGAAAGACATTACATATGAACATACGAAATTATCTGCCAACCGACTGGCCACGCCTCTGCACCATCCATGACGCAGCACGCGTGTTTGAACTGCAAGCTGCGGGCTTGTCAGACGCCTACCTGACACTGGAACAAACCGGCGAGAACGAAGGCCTGTTTGATGGCGACATCGTCGTCGCTGAACTGGATGGGAAAGTACAAGGCTTTGCCGCCTGGTGCGAAGGCGAACTGACCTGGCTTTATGTAGACCCGGCAAATTTCAAGCAAGGCACAGGCAGGCATTTACTGCGCCAAGCCATCAAGGTCAACGAGGGCAAACTCGATACCGAAGTCTTGCAAGGTAACGAGGCAGCTCTGGCGCTTTATCTCAGCGAGGGTTTCAAGATTGTTGAATTGGCGCATGGCAAGCTGGCAGGCAATGAAACTTTCAAAGCATCTGGCTATCTCTTGCGCTATGGGGCTGAGTGAGAATTGCATGTAATACACCAGGGATGAACCTGCGGTTTGTTATACCTGACCGCAGATATGATCGCGACTGATGCTTGGCAGGAACGGCATCAGTCCGTAAGAAATGCAATCCACTCTGCAATAGCAACAAAACCAGCCATGGAAAATCACAGACTATGAAAATTTTTGCCCGTCTTCTTTTTTTCATGGCAGCCATAGCAATGCTGAATGGCTGCAACAGCATGGCTGGCCTTGAACATCCCAGTATCATCCTCATGGAAGCGCGCATGAATGATGTCAAGAAAGGGAGGTCGAATATACCGAAGCCAAACGTCATCGAATTCTATTCTGAAGCAATTGTGTTTATCGGTATTGAAGAGGTCTTGATTGGCCATCTTAAAAAGGACCATGCTTTTGTTGTGACCAGAATGCATGCTTCTCCCATCATCGATGATGCACGCAGAATTTATTTTCTTGCAGAGCAAAGCCAGGAGGGCGAATTGAGGATCATAAGCTGGTGGCTGGGAACGGATGCTCTCTGCATGAGCCGTGAACTTGCGCGGAATCTGGACATAGAAAAACAAATGCTCACCCTGTACGGCAATGCCAAGATCAAATGCAAGTACCGGAAAAACGGGGTGTGGGAATAAGATCTTGCGCCCGTTGCTTGCCTGCGATATGGGCCTAGCTTCACCATAAGGACATCCGCAGCTAAGCTTGCTCCCACCATGTTCCGGCATACCTGGCCATACCGCATACTTTAGTCTGATATCCCCTGTCACCTGCTTTTGCTACACTGCGCGCATCAACGCATATCCCTATGCAAGTAGCATGCAAAAAATCAGCAGACAGGACATCCTCATCATGAAATTATCGTCAATCGCTGCCACTCTGTGCATCGTGAGCTCGCTTTCCCAGTTGCCAGCGGCGGCGCAGGCCGCTCAGGCAACACCGACAACATCAGCAACATCGGCAGCGCAGCCTGCAAAGGCAGTAGCAAAAACAGACTTGCGCATAGATATCGTCAGTATCTCCCCCAAGCCAGGCAGCACCTTGAAAGCCATGCAGCCCATCACGGTCAAGTTCAAATACCACTACTCCAGCCCCGCTGAAGAAATGCCGGTCTGGGTAAAAATACTCGATGACACCTATGAATCAAATTACCAGGGTTCTTCCGATTCACTCGTGCCCGGTACTGGCACAGTCAGCCGTTTTGTCTATCTGAATGAAGCTGGCAAGGTCAGCACACTCAGCATCATTGCAAAGGACATAGCGCATAACAGGACATTCAGACAGGATATCCCGGTCAACTACACCTATGTGACCGACCCGGCGCTCGAAGCCAAAAAGCGCGATGGCACAGGTTCCACCATCACTGACGTTAATTTCATCGGCGGCACACCCGCAACCCTGGCAGTGGGCAGTGAGGTAGAGGCTGATCTGTTCTACGATATCAATGCCAGTGAAGGCCTGGCGCTGTCCCTCATCCCCGTCACTGAGTGCAAGATGACATATGAAGGTTATTGGGACAGACAAAAAGGCAAAGGCGGCATACGCAAATCTTTCTCCGTGGCTGAGCCTTGTCACATCAAAAAAGTTAAAGTATTGATGAATAACGCTGTTGAAAAACTGGTGTTTGAGAAAACCATCGATGTGGATCTTCACTTCGTTAACAAACATTGAAAACCTGCTTTCTTGCAGCGACGATGCCGTAGAGGTTAAATAGCAATGTGTCATCGAAAGCGTGGCAAACATGGGACGACATTTATAAGTCCACCTGTCTCAAGACAGCTCGCCATAAGAGCTTCGTTCTCTCGGTGCTTGAAGACAGCGCAGATTTGATGCGATGCTGAGATACTGAGGCATATCATGCCTGCGATTTCGCTTGGCGAATTTACCGACGCTAGTTATTCCATGAGATGCGCAATACACTTGTTGCGCCCGCCAGACTTGGCAGCGTAGAGTTGTTCATCAACATTCTTGACGATATCCAGTACTGAACCATCGGCTTTGCAGTGTCCAGTGACAACGCCCATGCTGACTGTCACATAGGGGGCCACGCTTGAATGACTGTGAGGGATGGCTAGACGATTGATTTCCTGGCGTATTCTTTCAGCAATAGCCACAGCTCCCTGTTGATTTGTTCTTGGCAGCACACAGGCGAACTCTTCGCCACCATAGCGTGCAGCCAGGTCTGTGGTGCGCACTAATACTTTTTTAATGGCACTCGCCAGTTGTTTCAAACATTCATCGCCGCTCACATGGCCGTAGGTATCATTGAATAATTTAAAGAAATCAACGTCAATCAAGATGAGCGAAAGCTCGTCCCCAGAGCGTACGTGGCGGGCATATTCCTGCGCAAGTACTTCATCAAGATGCCTCCTGTTTGCCAGTCCGGTCAAGCCATCCACCATCGCCAGCTGGGTTAGCTGATCTTCAATTCGCTTTTGTTCAGTAATGTCCTGGATGACGCCAACGTATTCTTTTTCTTCAAGTGCGCTTACTTCAGCAACCCTCAGTTCAAGAGGGAAATGGCGATCATCCTGAGTTATTCCTTCCAGCTCAATACCTTTTCTCAAGGCTGAACTTTCAACTCCAGAATGAAAATAGGCTAGATGGTCAAGCTGACTATCTGCGCTTGATTCACGCATCAACTTTCTGATGTTCATACCTATTAACATGTCCTCTGTATAGCCGAACATGTGTTGAGTGGCAGGATTAGCCGACGTGATCACGCCACTTTCATCAACCGTGATGATGCCGTCCAGAATACTCTCCAATATGGCATGTAACCTGATTTGAGTTTCATGTACCTTTAATTCTGTCAGCTTCAATATAGTGATATCGCTGACCCGAACGAAGAAACCACGCACTTTTCCCTCGACGATGTCGGGTATGTAGTGTGCCAAAGTATACCCTGTGCTGCCGTCAGCCTTGATTAATGTGCGCTCAAATTGCTGGGCCTGACCCGCGAGCGCCCCCAGAATATAGCGCTCGTTTTTGGCATACAAAGTATCGCCCAGAAGGTCTTTGAGATTCATGCCGATAATGCTCGCAGGCGTCCTGCCAAACCATTCAAGATAGCCTTGACTGGCGTAGTGGCAACATAATTGACTGTCCCAGTAAGCAATTAGCCCAGGCATATGATCAATTATTTCGCTCAGAAATCGAATTTTCTCAATAGACGAGACCTCACTGTTGGTGTGATTGATTGTGTTCAAAAGTCCCCCGTGATTCAATCAATAAAGGAAGCAATTTGCTGAAATTGACAGACTCATCTTGTCCATAAAATCGCTATTTTTTTATTGATCTACGTCAAATGACTTCAAAATAAATATTTGGCCCGAGCAGGTGCGGCATGATCGCAAGCATGCAACCTTGGTTTATTTATTTTTGATAGTCGGTACTTTCAGGAGAGTTTGCTGTAAAAGCTTTGTTCTTACCGTGGATAGAGGCAGGTTAGTCCTCATGCGATGCTGTGTTTTTTCCTCACCTGCCTACAATTCCGTAGCGCTATTTTTACCTGTACAAAATTTCCTATTCTGCACGCCATGCAAACGGCACGGATACCTTATAAGCGACTGTCTTGCCATCCTGAACTTTAGGTGCAAACGAACCTGCACGAAAATAGGCATCGATGACCTTGAGCAGCAGGGTATCGGTTTTATGGATGGAACCATCTATGCTTTTCAGTGTGGCAGGTGTTACTGCGCCGGATGCGACGCTGACATCGCTGACCTGACCCGTGTCATCAACACTGATCACATAATTAACGGTGCCATTGGCCTTGTTCGTCATGACCAGCCCTGGATAATACACAAAAGCATTGCCAGGCTTGAAGCCTTCTATCGCTGGTTTGGCACGCCCTGCGGTGTTGGCCCGCTCAAAATCCTTGGTATAGCCAGCTCTTGTAACGCTCGCGCGCAAGAGCAGGGATGAGATCAGGTCTTTTGAATTATCCAGCTTGCTATCATTGATGGCATGGCTGACGACCCATAGCATTTCACAATATTCTTGCGGCGATGCTTGTTTTGCGTCATATGAGAAGCGTTCAATAATGCGTTTGGCATCCACCTCCGGCCATTGCAAGGCGATGGCATGCAGGCTACGCGTGGCAATTTTCGCGATCAGCGTATCAACAGGCCGGTCTCCAGGACGTGGTGTATTTAGCCGCAGAAATTCATTATGCATGGCCTTGGGCAGGGAGATGCCAAGTTTGTCTGCATTGTCATTGAGCAAGCGCTGACGCTCTTCAGTGACGAAAATCTCCAGTTGCGCCGGGCTATAAGTCTGGCAGTTTTCGCGTTTCATCGCATAGATGGCATTAGGGCCGCTCATACGCCACAACAAGGACAGGCTGTCATCATCAACAAAGTCCAGACTGCTGACAAAGGCTTTCTGATAATGCTTGCGCCAGCCGGCGAGCAAGTCTTCCATCACGTCTGCCTGATTTTTCTCCAGCCATGCACGCATATTGTCACGATAGGCACTGTCTTGCCACAACTTGTCCAGCACAGTATGAGCCAGTTTTTTGGTCTGCGCATTTTGATGCAAGGGAATAAGCGCATACGCACCTTCACTGTCTATCTGCTGGTGCAGATAAGCCTGGAACTGCCCGGCCTCGACCGACGCCGCGTTCGCGCTGACGGACAAGCTCAACGCGAGGATGGAAAAAGCATTTTTTGTGAAGCGTAAAAGCATGGGGGGTATCCTGGGGACGTAAGGGTATGTTTGCAGCGGAATTGCGGCGCAGTTTTTGTGCAAGTACGATTTGCGCGACACCATCGTAAACGTGGTTGACAACAACTCTCCATGCTACTTGCAAATCACGACTGCTTCATGATCTTGAATCAAGTATACAGTACACGCTTGCACAGATGAATAGTCGGCGATCAGGAGATTTACTTGTGCTACTCATGCATAGGCGCACATTTTTTTTGTCACCGTATCATGTTTCGAAGTGTGAAATTAGTTTATGATTGAATAACAATGGCCACGCTGCGTTTTCCCTGATGCGCTAGCCAAAATGAGTATGGATGAGCCGGCACTACGGTGATTTCATCGATTCACGATCTTGAGATAAAGGAAGTAACATGATGGAACATGGCATGACTAGCCCTTTTGGGATGCGCTCAGGTTTTGGTGACCTACCTGTCGGTGCGGTCGTCGCATTTGCGGGCGACCTTAGTCCAGCTGATGGCAGCAATGGTATTCCGCATAACCCAATAGAAGCATGGGGCTGGATGGTTTGCGATGGCCGCTCACTGAAAGCGTATGACTATCCTGCATTGTACGCAGTGCTTGGCCACCGCTACGGAGGCGAAGGTGATCAATTTTGTATCCCGGACTACCGCAATGCAACCCTGCCCGGCACCGACGCTGCAGCAACAAAAGCTGCTGGTGTCAGGGATATTGCTTACATCATCAAGTTCACCTTTGGCCTTATTCCTTTGGTTCGTTAGTCTCATTGTCTGCTCTTCCCTGGAGAATCCAGAAATGTCCTCCCGCAAGGATGCGCAGTGGTGATCAAAATGCAGAAAACCTGGCAAGCAGGTGCATTGAGTCATGGTTGTGAGGCAATTGCCAACCGACTGCGCTTGCGGAAAAAATACAATGGGAGAACTGAACATGAATAACCCTTTATTTGGGCATCCAGGAGTTGGGCAGCCAGAATTTGGCAGCACAACGATAGGCACGATCATCCCTTATTATGGTCACCTGGATCCATCCAATGAGCAGATGACTACCGCGTTAGAAGCCACGGGATGGATGGTTTGTGATGGTCGTACTCTCTCGGCTGCCAGCTATCCCGAATTGTTCGCCGTGCTTGGCTATAGCTTCGGCGGTAAAGACCATCAGTTCCAGCTACCTGACCATCGTTTGACTGCTGCATCTGAAAAAGATGAGCTTGCCGGTCCAGCCATAGGCGAGGATAAGTTGAACGTGAAGAAGAATATGCAATTCATCATCAAGTATGCCCTTCGCAAAATGCCATTTGCCGTTTAGGTTTACGTTAGTCCGCGTAGATAGGATTAGCGCTGCTGCTTGATACTCACCACAGCTTTATGATATTGAATCAAGTATACATTACTCTCATGCCGGGAAGAACAGACGGCGATTATGGGGTTTGCTTGAGGCCTGTAGCTATTTCAGGCATCACATGCGTACGATTACGCTGCGCTAATCGTACCTACGGGCCTAAAGTTACCTCCGCGGGCTGCCAGTCCTTGGGTCATATTCAAACATCGCACGGGCAACCGCTCTTCCTTGCTCAGGATCTGTCGCAAATGACGACAGTGCCTGGCCATGCCTTGACTCATTTCTACGCTTTAACAGCAACAATTCTTCTGGTGTAAGGAGATCGTGCCTGCCCGAGGCAATTTCTGCCGTGAGTTTTTTGGACACGGCTTTTTCTGATGCTGATTTCAATATGTTGATAGCTGCCAGCGCAAGTTGAGTTGACATGTGGCGCTTTAGATAGGGCAAGGCTGCATCTTCGATTACTGCATCTGGAATATGGTGACGTTTGTCGCAAAGTGTAATCAAACGAGGGTTGGCAGCATATTGCGCATCCTGCCTGCAACTAAAATCGACTTGTGCACGAATAAGTTCCGAAAACCCCATGACGCGCAATAGCTCTCGCAGGGTGCGTTCATCTTGGGTGAAAGCGCTGATACAGGGCGCACCCAAAAATAAGATAATCGCCATTCGAATTACAATAGTTTGCATAGTGCACCGTATTTATAGTGACGAGAGAAGATCGTACCTACTGGTTCTGAGATTTCAATCGTCTCAATGTCGACTATCAGTGTTTTAAAACAAAGCCGCTTTCAAATTACCGAATGCAAATAATAAAATAAGAATCGCCCAGAACTCCAAAGGTATCTCAAAAAGTGAGTGTTGCATATCCCCCTTTTCCTTTCCAAAGGGATTGCTCTCACTTGGAGGAATTCTACGATTCACGTGCTTTCCAATAAAAAAAACGATCGCTGCTGATAATAAATGTGTCAAGCCTGACAAAAGAGGGTGAGTCTTAAAATAGCCATCTCCAACAATCAAGTCAGTTACATACTGTGCGAGAAAAATTAAAGTGAACGGTATTAAGATCGCCAATATACCCATTCCCCGCCAAATCAAGATCATCTACTTCACCTTTATATATGTTGCTGAATTATTTATCTTTCATTCTATCTGGCCGATAATCCGGATAGATACGATTAGCGCAGAGTTATCGTACGCATTTTGCATGCAATATGATACACGTTAGTGTTCTCCCCACATCAAAAGAATGACTCCCAAAACCAGCAATGCCCAGCTCATCAATTCGGTTTTTCTCATTGATGAGACATACTCCTTCACATCCTCTGGCTCCCGCTCAAAAACTAACGTTAATTTCCTGATTGAGCTTCTCCAAAAAAAACTTTCGAAAGTGCCACGACGATAGAGTCGATCTGCGTATTCTTCGGAGGCATGCGTGATATTCGGTTCGTAACGGCGTGCCCGCAACTCATTAATCCATCCGCAAATCACACCCAATATAATCAAGGCGAATCCATATGGCATGCTTGTCTGCTTTCTCGATATTTTTTCTGTGCTCGCATTCACCTTGGCATAGCCATGGGAACATTGTCTGTCTGTCCGTCCGCCTTTGGCTGGAGGCTGCCAAGCTGACGCCAGGAATTTGTATGTAAATCTCTGAAGCTCGCATAGGTACGATTACGCTGCGCTAATCGTACCTACGGGCCTGTGCCAAGGTTTGCAGAGCTTGAGGGCGAGGTATTGATGCAGGTTTAGCTTCAATTATTTCCATAATGATTAAACACCGCACAAAACTCTTCATACACAAACTCTGAATTCAAGCGCCGTACTGACTCTTTGATCATCTCCATCTCCCACACCGAGGCGTCAGAAAACCAGATCATCAGTAAGGGGGACGCTGCTTGCTCCAGGTCAGAAAAGTGGCCGGCTTTTTGTAGCTCTACCAGCGCTTCCAGTACAGCTGCAAACATGCGCTCCACATGGCGTTCCCAATAATTGTCGACGTCATCATCCAAAGTGGTGACGCCATCCCATTCCAGGTCTTCAAAGGCGTCGTTAAGGCTTTCAAATTCTTCGCGCAGGGCCGTGAGGCACTCGTTGACGGGATCAAAATATCCATCCTGACGGCAATGTCGCCATTCATCGGCGCAATTATGGGTATATTGGTCTTGCTCCCGCTCAATGTGGTCCTGCCGCTCTGGCATGGTATTCAAGACTGCATATATATGTAGCAAGCCATTGCAGGTATAAAGACTATAACCATAAAAGTTTTCCCCAGGTGGAGGCACCAGCATATTGCTCAGGTCTTGCGTCACCGCCAGCCTGACAGCATCTTTTAATTCAGTATAGTCGCGCTGTAGCCATGCGGCCCAGATGGCGTGTACCTGGTCTTGGTAGTGGCTCATTGTTGGTCAGTTTGGATAATGGAGAGCTCTGCGTATTCGTGTGATAAACGATTTTACTATAGCCGTGCAGCTACTGTAGGTACGATGAGCGCAGCGTAATCGTACGCATGGTCAGCAGCAATTTTCTACGCTGCTTCAAAGTCACGGCTGCTTTATGATCTTGAATCAAGTATACATCACGCTCGTGCGGAGAAGGACAGACGGCGATCATGGGATTTGCTTGAGGCCTGTAGCTATCTCAGGCATCGCATGCGTACGATTACGCTGCGCTAATCGTACCTACGCGGTGACAGGTTTACTTTACTTCCGCACACCTGCCACACTCACCCCCACTTGTTCCGCCAACTGCTTTGCCGCCTCTGACATCGCTGGTGCCACGGCTTCATAGCTTTGGCCGTTCAGGCGGGCGGTGAATACTTTGTGTTCGCGCCTGAGCAGTTTGCGGCTGCTGTCGAGTACTACCCAGCTTGCTTCCAGCGTGAGTTGTTCGCCGCTGTGGATGAGTAGCTGATCGACTTGTACTTTGACCTGGTAGCGGGGCAGGCTGTTGTTGTGGGTGGTGGCTATGCCGGCGCTGATGCCGGTGTCGGAGGAGAGCCAGGCGTCGGGCAGGCGGGTGCGCAGGTGGGCGATGAGGGCCAGGGTGAGTTGTTCGTCCAGCGGGGCTATCCAGCGTTGTTCGTCCGTGATGAGGGATTCTGTGGCGGACTTCTGGATGACCAGTTGCGGGCGGTTGACGGCTTCTGGCAGTTTGATGCTGGCGATGACGAGTTCATATTGCGGCTCGGCCTGGCTTGTATTAGCCAGCGGGTAGTCGAGACGGTACAGGTGTTCTACTGGTGGCGTGGCGCAGGCGGCCAGCAGTAGTGGCAGGGCCAGGGAAAACAGGAGGGAGCTTCGCATCATGGTTTTACCTTTTGTTTGCCAAATACCAGGGCGTCGGGATGGCGTTCGAGCATGTCGGCCAGGTTGGCGACGGCGCGGGCAGATTTTGCGACTTGCTTCAGTGATTCACGCATGTCTTGTTGCAGAGGAGCGTCTTCTGCCAGCAGGGCGTTGGCGCTGTTGAGGGTGCCGCGTGCTTCTTTCAGCGTGGAGGTCAGTTCTGGCGTGACTTCGGCATCCAGGCGGCGCACCAGTTTTTCTGTGCTGGCGAGGGTGCTATTGAGTTTGGAGAGGGCTTGCACCAGTTCGCCAGATATTTTGTCGAAAGGCAGTTTGTCTATCTTCTTGGCGATACGGCCCACGGTGTCCTGGATTTCGCCCAGGCCACCACCTACGGTAGGCAGCACGGGGTAGTCGGTGCGCCAGTCCATTTTTGCCGGTGCAGCATCGGGGAAGAAATCGAGGGCGATATAGAGCTGGCCGGTCAGCAGGTTGCCACTGCGTAGCTGGCCGCGCAGGCCGCGTGAGATCAGGTGTTCCAGCAATGATCGTTCTTTGGCTTCGGTATCATCATCCGGCAGGCGCGCGCCAGAACGCACGCGGGCCTTGAGGCGGTCTGGATAGAGACTGACTTCCACCGGGAAGCGCGGCAGGCGGCCATTCTCGGTAAATTCCACGCCCAGGGATTTGACTTCACCGATGACAATGCCACGCAAATCGACAGGTGCGCCTTTGGAGAGGCCGCGCAGGGTTTCCGGGAAATACATGAGGAAGTTGCGCACCTTGGTATCTGGTGCGCGCATGGCATGTTCGCGGTCTTCAAACAGGGGGAAGACGCTTCCCTCGAAGGCGGGTTTGCCACCTGGCAGGGCATCATCATGTTCCTGGAAGGCGAGGCCGCCTTCGATCAATGAGGTCAGTGATTCTGTGGTGACGCGCAAGCCATTGGCATCGAGTTGCATGTCAACGCCGCTGGCATGCCAGAAGCGCGTGTCTTGGGTCACGTACTGGTCGTAGGGTGCGTCGATGAAGACGCGGATGGTGACACCCTTGCCATCGCGGTCTAGCTGGAACTTGGTGACGTGCCCGGCATTGATGTGTCGGAAGAAAATCGGCGATCCATAATTGACCGAACCTGTCTGCGCGCCGTGCAGGACAAATTCCCGCCCGGCAGAATCGCGGGTGATCAGCGGTGGTTCTTCAAGACCGGTGAAATCAGTCGTGGTCTCTTCCGATGTACCCACGTCAACGCTGATGTAATTGCCCGACAAGAGGGTGGACAAACCAGAGACAGAGCCGCCAGAGATACGTGGCTTGACAATGAAGAAGCGGGTGTCAGTTGCCAGGATATCAGAGGCACTCTTGATCAGTTGCGCAGTGATCAGCACGCGCTTGCGGTCAGGCGAGAGGGCGATGGCCTTGACATGGCCTACGTCCACGTCTTTATAACGCAGCCTGGTTTTGCCAGCCTCCAGCCCTTCAGCCGACTTGAAGCTGATGGTGATGACCGGCCCCTGGCTGGTGACACTTTGCACCACCAGCCAGATACCGATGAGTGCTGCAATGACGGGCACGGCCCAGACGAAAGAGGGCAAGCGCCGCCTGGGTTTGACCTTGACGACGGGGACGACGGCGTCGACGGTGTCGACTCTGTCAGTTAGCTTGTTGGCGGCATCCTGGGCTGTAGCAGCCTCTGCCTGTTTGTCCGCAGATGTGCCGGGATTTTCTGAAGTTGGATCACTCATGCGTCTTTGCTACCCAGATTAAACGTGAATCAAAGCTTTGTGCCGACAACATCGTCAGCACCACCACAGCACCAAAAGCCAGCGCACCACCACCAGGGTGTATCGCCGCCAGGGATTTGAATTGCACCAGTGCCACCAGCACTGTCACCACATACACATCCAGCATGGACCAGCGGCCCACGGCCTCTACCATGCGGAATAGCTGTGTGCGTTGCAAAGGGTTGCGGGCAGATTTTTTCCAGCAGGTGTAGAGCAGCAGGCTGATGGAAAACAGTTTGAGTAAAGGCACGACAATGCTGGCAAAGAAAACCAGCAGCGCCAGTGGCCAGGAGCCTGTATACAACAAGACCAGCACACCGCTCATGATGGTGTCGTCCTGCGTACCAAAGATGGTATTGGTTTGCATGACGGGCAAGAGGTTGGCGGGTATGTACAGTATCATCGCCGCCACCAGATAGGCCAGTGACCTGGTCAGGCTGTCCTTGTGGCGCAAATGCAGTGAGGCGCCACAATTGGGGCAATGCGTGGCTGCCTCATCATGGGTGCAGCACAGGGTTTCGCAAATATCGCAACTGATCAGGCCAGCAGCGGCACCGGTCTGGCCCGCCAGCCTGGCAGCGGGGATATGGCGGTATTCCAGCTCAGACATGGGGCACCTCGGTAATCACGGGTTTGCCGCTGCTTGCATTGGCTGCGGCATTTGCAGCATTTATCCATAGCCATACATTGCGCGGCGTCAGCACAGAAGTCAGCGCTGCCGTAAAAAAGATCAGTGAGGCACATGACCACAAGGCCGGGCCGATGACGATGTCGGCCATGTGCTGCAGCTTGACCAGGGACACCAGCAAGCCCAGCATGAAGATTTCTATCATGCTCCATGGCCGCAGGGTTTGCAAAGCGCGCAAGGGCGCACCCAGCGCCCGGCGGGCATCGCCAAATTTGATGACGCATAAGAGATAGACCGCCACCGATATCTGCAAGGCGGGTGCCAGCATGGTCGTGATGATGACCAGCAGCGACAGGATATGCATGCCATCGTCCCACATCGCCAGGGCAGAATGGAACAGGGTCGTGTCGCGGGTCACTTGCTGCACCTTTAGCGACAGCAGCGGGAAGCTGTTGAGCAGCAACAGCAGGATCACCGAGGTCAACGCCAGGGCCAGCGCGATGTCTATACTGGCCGCACCACTTTTGTAGAGCGTAGCCCGGCAACGCGGGCAGCTCGCAGCTTCACCCGTCGACAGCGGCACCTCCATGCAGATCAGATCACACTCATGGCAGACGATAAATTTGTGGGCAGACGTAATGGGTCTATCGCTTTCTGGGAAATGACAGCTAAAAACGGCGGGCAAAACCGGAAATCAAGACAAAATTGCCAGTTTGTTAGTGTAATCAATTTTTTTCATTAATCATAGAACATCGGGCAATGTGCTGTTTTATTGTGCCTGGCGGGCATCGGGACGGTGCCGGGGAATGGTTTTTGCAATTATTTTTGTAATGAAACAGGGGCGAATCTGGCGTCGAATGGACTTGGAGGCAGCATTCATGTGCTTCCGTGCGCTTACCTGGCTATGCCGATTTATTGTTTCATGCCCACGCTATAATGCGATTTCTCTCCTGAAGATGAGGGTGCTTCGCATGCTTTTACGGGAGCTTGCTTCTCTTTTCAAATATCAAGTGCTGACAATATGAACGAAAACGAAAACTATATCGCTGACGCTATCCATTCATGGGTGTGGTCCGGCTTTTATGATGCCGCAGGTGTCAATGACATGCTTGATGACATCATGGAAGAGGATGTTGATGAAGAAGAAATGCGCAGCCTGATCAATCAGAAATTTTATGAAAAGAAAAAGCAGGAAAGAACTTGGCCTGCAATAACAGATTGCGACAGGCTTGACGCTGCTTTCGAAGAATTGACATCTCTATCCATCATCGCCATCCATAATGCCGGATACACGATGAGCGATGGGCTGGATGATGTTAGTGAAATCCATTCAAGAATGCCGCAAGGATCATGCCGAGGGTATTGCTTTTATCATGGACAAGATGTCGAGCGGGCCGTGAATGGACATGGTTTAAGCCTGGCATTTGGTGACATGAAAGATACCGATGAAGGGAAAACCGAGATTGCCAACATCATTGGGAAAACCTTGCAGGCACATGGATTATCTTTTGAATGGGACGGCGATACCAATACAAGAATGAATATTCCTGGCATTCATTGGCAAAGAAAATTGAAGGCATCTCATTCTTGAAATCTTGCTTGAATTTCCTCCATAGAGCTGCATGCGGAATAATTCTGCCGGGCTAGGCAGGATATGGCTTGTGCGATCGCTGGCCTGAAGCAGCTTGAACATGCATTTACCACGGTACTTGCGCAGATGTATCCCCGCTTGCGCGGGGATGATTTTGCCGTTGTTGCGGATGATCAAACATCGTGGCTTTTAATCTAGCCCCAGGCTTTCTTCAACACCCGCAACCGTAGGCAAACCTGTCGACGCCCAGCACTTTCCAGGCGCCGTTAATATTGACCAGTGCCAGGCGCAGCCAGCGGTCGTCAGTTGTGGTGCTGCCGCCCAGGTGGCCGGGGCCTTTGCCCTGGCCTTCCCAGATGGCGATGTCGGCAATGCCATCGCCGTCGAGGTCATAGTGAAGATAGGTGCCTGAGATAAAGCCGGTTTTTTCGCGGTTGAGTTTTACATTTGTTTCACTCACTTTGGCGATGTCGCCTGACAGAGTGAGCGTGGTGTAGAAGGCAAACACGCTGCCTGCCGGATTGTTTTTCAAATTGGCGGCCATGCTAGTCCTGATATAGTCTTTGGTTTCGCCTGAGGCTTCAAAATAGCGCCATATGGATTTATCGGCCTCACCAACATTGAAGCCCGGTATAAAGCCTTTACACATTTCTTCTTCTGCTTCGCGCCACAGGGTTTCGCTGCTGCGTAGCAGGCTGCTTTTGCTGAGCATGCGGCCATCGCGGAATAATTGCACTCGCTGTACCGGGCGCAACAGCACTTGTGTACGTTCCAGCATATCGTATAGGCCAGCGAGGTTCGCTTCCTCGACTTTTTTGTACGAGCGACGCGGTGTGATCAACTGCCGGTAGATGATGTTAAAGCGTCCGCTGGCTTGCTCGGCAGTTTGATACGGATCTGACAGGTCGGCTTCATTGCGAAAGAAAGAGGGTTGCACAGCCGGGAATTCCAGCGCGCGTAGCAGGCGAAAAATGCGCCCCATATCATTATCTTCTTGTGAATTGTCGATCTCCCACAAGCCTGTTGCTGCTCTGAGTTCCTGGGCAATATTGTCCGTGCGGTTTTCACTTTCCCACATCTCAGGCGGGACCTTTTTGCCTTCAGTGGTCAGGCGGCGCGATTCTTTTTTAAAATTCAGATTTTGCGCAGCCTTGCGTTTGATCTCGGCCCAGTCGGCATAGGGTTCTGGTGTTTTGCCTTTCAGGCCCAGGGCCAGATGGGCTTTCATTTTTTCCAGTGCTTCATCGCGCGGCCAGGGTCCTGCTGCGCCCAGCTCCGGGCGGCGCTCCTTGAGATAGGTCGCATAGGCTTCCAGTGCCGGCCAGCCAGGGTCCAGCCAGAAAGCCTTGACCGGATCATAATTTGCCGGGCGCGGCCCGTCGCCATAATAAACACCTTGCACCTGTGCTACCACGACAGGCGTGCTGACCAGATAGCGGCAGGCTGTATAACCGCGCGTACCATCGGCAAGCTGCACTTCGCAATAGGGCTTGCCAGCCTCTTCATGCACGAGCTTGACGACAGTATTGAGTGCCAGGCTTTTGATCACTCGCGCATCAGGCTGGGCGGCTTCACGCAGCGTCAGGGCGGTGCCGCCTACCCAGCGCTGGGCTGCATCGACACCAGCCTCGCCCGCTTTGGCGCGCGAGACGTACTGCGCACTCAGGTATTTGCAGGCGACATAGCCATATTGCCCTTCGCCTTCAATCAGGCAAAAACCGCCGTGTTCTATCGCATCCTTGAGTATGAGAGTGCTGCCGCGCCGCAATACACCGACGACTTTCTTGTCTGTATCTGGCCCTTGGCGTACCCGTACATCATCTGCAGTCACCCAGCGCGGCGGCTGTTCTGCCATGGCGACGGTATGGAACAGGCTGGCCACGACAAAAAAGCTGGCGGCTAACGTACTTGATGCTGATGTTGTGCTGGATGTTGTCATGGTGTCAGGTAAAAACATGGCGGCCCCCCTGCCAGCGACAGGCATGACAAGAGGGCAATGCGTGTAAAACCCGCACTTTAGCACCCTCCGATCTGGCCAGGCAAATCCTGATTTTCAAAGCTTTTTAATTCCGCTTGACACCGGTTTTATTTTTAGATGATAATCATCATATATAAAGATGACGGTTAACATCTAAATGATGAAATCACCGTTCTTTACCAGGGAAGACTAGCCATGGGGCTGGTCTGATGATGACATTTAATGAAAGAGATAATATGGAACTCAATAACACCGTCGCCTTTGTCACTGGAGCCAATCGTGGTCTGGGTCTGGCTTTTGCCACTGCCTTGCTGCAGGCAGGCGTCAAGAAAGTGTATGCGGCTGCCCGCAACCCGGCGCAGATCAGCCTGCCTGGCCTGCACCCTGTGCAACTTGATGTCACCAACCAGGACGAAGTGCTGGCCGCGGCCAAGGCATGTGGCGATGTGAATCTGCTTATCAATAATGCGGGCATTGCCCAGCCTTCACCCTTCCTCGCCAGCGATAGTACGGCCGCCATACGCGCCCAGTTTGAAACCAACTTTTTCGGCATGCTGGCCATGAGCCAGGCCTTTGCGCCTGTCCTGAAAGCCAATGGTGGTGGCGCGCTGGTGAATATGTTGTCAGTGCTGAGCTGGATTAACCTGGCGGGCATCAATGGCTATAGCGCATCCAAGGCCGCCGCATGGTCACTGACGAATGGCTTGCGTAATGAATTGCGTGCCCAGGGCACATTGGTGGTGGGCGTGCATGCCGCCTTTATCGACACTGAGATGACGCAACACATCGCCATGCCAAAAGCGACACCACAACAAGTCGCCAGCCAGGTGCTGGAAGCGATAGTGCAAGGTCGGGAAGAAGTGTTTGCCGATGAGATTACGCGCCAGGTCAAACAGGCGCTGTCGCTGGAGAATGCACCGTATTTGCGTGAGGGTGGGCAGTAAGGCGCTGGTGCGCATGGTGGGCAAATAGGCCATGCGCACCATTGCCATTAACGTGGATGAAGATTCTGTGACTTCAACAAGGCCATGATTTCATCCACTTTTTCTTTGGCCTCAGCCGCTTGCACAGCATCGGTGCTGTCATATTCATGGGTGAAAATATACTGTTCGAACTTTCTGTTTGCCCAGGCCATCTGCTTGAAGCCGCCGGATTTAAGCCGTAAATACACGCTGGCTGAATCGACATAATAACTTTCATCCGTGTCCTTATCGCCTTTATGCCAGGTGATATGAGCATAGATCTTGTCAAAGACAGCGGTCTGCACACAATTTTTTTCTGGTGCAAAACGATACACTTCTTCTGCGATCAGCAATTGCTGGTGAAAATCCAGTGTCAGGGTTTTTGTAGCTACATATTGCTTCCGTTTCCTGTAATCACTGAGGGGTGACTGTTTGCGTACCGACAAATAAAACGCAGTGGCATAGGCGAGCAAGAGCGCATACATATTGCTGTCTGACTTTGGTATCACCACAAGGTTGCTGAGAAACAAAAACAGAAACATGTAAGCCGGAAGTAGAAGCAAGAACCAGATCAGCGGTGACCATAAAAACATGGATACCAGGATGCCCCACAGCGATTCTTCATAAGTCGCGACTTTTAACATCACCAGATTGTGCTTTGTCCTCAACGCATAACGCAATTCGACTTCTGACTGACCGTAGCCACCGCCGCGCTCAGTTTTTTCATTCAGTGAATAATTCCACATCCCTGTTCCGGTTTTTCATTTTGCATCGGGATTGCATTATACGCTTCCTCGTCAGACGGGACGGCTATCTGCGCACCACCGGGCAGGTCCACCTCAAACCCCACGGAAAAAATAAGGCCCCGGCTTTTACCCCGGGGCCTTAATGCCCTTACTTTTAAATCAAAACAAAATTAGCAAATGAGCTTAGTCTGTCGCCAGCAAAGTCACACCACTGATGGCGCTATAGGCCTTCAACAGCACATAGTAAGTACCGCCAGCTGGTGAGTTGATGGTGATGCTTTCATTGTTGCTGGCACCATTGGATTTTTGCAGGTAAGACGTGGTGGTTGGTGCAGAACCCAGTTTCACATACAAATCAGCATCGCCAGTGCCGCCGCTGGTTTTGAATGTGACCGATGGACGGCCAGCAGGCACCACGAAAGTGTAGACCGATGATGCGCCAGATGCCAGGCTGATGCCGGATACTGGTACGCCATTGTTCAACACATTGCCAGGTATGCCAGACTGGTAACTGGCCACCAGGCTGATGCCACTGGATGCCGTGTAACCATTCAACAGCACATAGTAAGTGCCTGCTGTTGGCGACGCGATAGTCACAGTTTCAGTGCTGGTAGAACCATCTGATTTTTGCAGGTAGGTCGTGGTGGTTGGTGCTGCACCCACTTGTACATACAGATCCGCATCGCCTGAGCCGCCCGTGGTTTTGAACGTCAGGTTAGTCGCACCGGAAGGTACGGTAAAGGTGTAGACCAGGTTGGCACCGGTTGCCAGGTTGATGCCGCTGACAGGCACATCCTTGACCAGCACATTTGGTGGTGGTGGTGTCGAGCCCATGGCGGCGGCAAAGTTTGCCATGTTCAGGCTACCAAAACCACTGGCATAATCCCAACCTGCCTTGGCCGTATAACCACCATTGCTGCCAGTGGTGACGTCGTGGAACATGCCCGGTGTGCTGGCTGCTTTTTGATAAATGGCAGCAGCAGGGAAGGGCAGGCTGTTATTGTTCATCGACTGTACACGCGCCCAAAAGCCGGTGAAGATAGGCGCAGCCAGACTGGTACCACCGATCTGCTGGTTGGAACCATTGACGATTACCAAAGCACCACTGGCAGGGTCAGCATTGAACGAGATATCTGGCGTGCCGCGCTTGTTGGAAGAACCCAATACGCCGGAACTGACTTGCCAGCTAGGTGCTGCCTCTGTCAGGGATGGCCCGCCACCAGCGCCACCGTTGACATTGGCCTGGCAACTGGACGCCGTGGTGCAAGACCACACCGATTCAGATACCCAGGTTGTGCCTGACGTGTTGAGCTGGGTGCCGCCCACCGAGATTACATAAGGTGAAGCCGATGGATAGCTTTGTGAAGTACCAGGGCCACCGCATTCATAGGCACCAGAGTCACCGGACGAGACTGCAAAAGTCTGGCCCTGTGCCACCGCTGTCTGGAATATCTGGTCATTACTGGCCGTGATACCACCATTGAACGCATCGTTTTCACACATGCCCAAAGACACATTGATGACCTTGGCCACGTTGTCTGTGACAGCGCGGTTGTAGGCAGCAGTAATGTCCGTCAGATTCAGCGTGTTGGCTGTGTACAGCACCATCTTTTTGATCGTGCCGCCCGCAGTTGCCAGCGCATCCTGTGTATCCATATTCCATTCACCGACACCAGACGTATCAGAGCTGGGCGAACCTATCGTCACGGTTTCCACATTCACTGGCGGGTAGCCTGCTTTGTTGGTGAAAGTGTTCAAGTCCTTGATGGTTTGCGTCATGCTGCCTTGCGTGATGATGCCGATGGTGGCATTCACCGCACTTGGCAAGCCGCTGGCGTTATAGATGGCAGAGAACTCGGTAGGATTATGCCCGCCGACCGCCAGGGTATTGGCATTTGGCCTCACCAGGTTGGTGCGGTAAGTATGCACATTTTGCAGACCATGGATGGACAAGACGATATCTGACAATGATTGCGGCACCTGCGCATCCGTCGTGTTGGCATGCACGGTACGGCCATTGACATTAAAGGTTTGCAGCTCGGTATTAAAAGCTGTTTTCACCGTCGCTGCTGCACCATCTGCAGTGACCAGCATGCGGTTATCCGATACCGTGATGTTGACGAAGCCACTGGCCTTCAGGTAATTCACCACTGCCTGCACCTGCGCTGTTGTCGGTGCAAAGCGCGTCAAAAATTCTGCGCTGGAAATCGACTTCACGTTCTTGCCGTTCAGAATGCCGGTCGTGATGGCATCCAGCTCGGCTTTATTGCGCAACTTCAGTGCTACCGAAATCTGCGTCGGTGCACCCGCCTGCATCAGCGAGGCAACGGAGGACTTCGATGCTACCGTCGCTGGCAGTCTGGTGGCCTTGGTGGCAGTCGGCGCCCATTGCTCGGCTGCCTGCGCGGTGCCAAACATCATGGCCAAAGCCATAGAGACACCTGTTGCTAGTTGTAGATGACTACTGATACGCATTACTTCTCTCCTTGTTTTTTTGATACGAAGTATGTGACCGGTGCGTGTTGGCGACGCCGGTCCAGCTAGTTACTCATCCCTGTTCTTCCCAAAACAGGGATGGATGCACAGACAAAAGCGGTGTATCCGCACCGCTTTTACCCTACATGCCAGGAATTCCAGACAGGCTGCGCGAGGCCCACCCTTCATTCCGCATTGCCATGCAAGCAATTGATCAGATTTCTCACACTGCAATTCTTTCAGGCAATAGTAAGACCACTTGCAATAGGCGCACGCCTTGCAAGGTCATTGTTATTGCTGGATTTTTTTCAGCGGCAAAAATAAATTTAATACCAGTTTGCCGTTTTGCAACGAATGCCGATTATTGACATTCTTTAACAATATGTCAAAAGCAATACATGTGTATGTATATACAAATATTTTCTATCCAGACCCTTGATATTTTTGAAAAATTATTTTCATAGAGGAAAAGATATACTTTCATTACTGAAAATATATGAATGAAGGCAGGAAAAACGGTTGTGAAATTGCAACAATATCGCCCCGAAAATACAAAACAAGGACAATTTTCTATGCCGATTTGTGCATTTTTTAAGCAGTTAAAGCACAAAAAAAGCCTGATGTGATACAGCTTTTTTGTGGAAGCTTTCAAGGGTGAATCACATCAGGCCGGAAATGCGGGGTTTAGAATTAATGTACTAAATTGTTGGGTTTGATTTGATGGGGGACGTGGTTTGATCTCGGGAATATGCCCGGGGTTTGCGGACAGTTGGATGGTTTTTTTCGAGGCCATTGCTCAAGAAGATCGATGTAGATGATTGCGATCTGCAATCGACAGCAGAGAGTAGGGTGGGTTACAACCCACCATATGACAGGTGCAGATTGCCGCAATTGATTTATCATGCAGCAGACGCAGCAGAGGTTCGTACGATTGGCGCAGTGGCGTAATCGTACGCATGATTTACTTCGATATAATGGATCAGAATCTCATGGTGTGAAGTGACATACCTCATGCAAAGAAATTGGGGCAATACTTGCGTACCATTATGCGTTGCTAATCGTACCTAAGGGCTAGGTCAGTGCAGGTTCAAACCCACAGTGATCGGCGGTGAAGTTAGAGTCAATAAAGCGGCCATGCGATTTGTTCGCAAGCCAATATAGGAATTGTATCGTGCCAAATTTACGAAACACCTTGGTGTTAGCTGTACTGCTGAGTGTGTCGCCTGCCAAAGTGCTTGCACAAGCTTTGAGGCTGGATCTTTTACCTGCGAGTGATTGCGAAACCGTGGCCTTTTCGCAAGAGCATTGGCAGTTGGGACATCCTCCAGGTTCAAGTTTGGTAACTAGTGGCATGCCCTGTATCATAGGCATGCCAGATCCTGAAAACAGGTTTGCGCTGATCAAAATCAATGGAACCGTGATACGGCTGATTCCGAAAAAAGACAGGGGATCACTGGTGCTGAATTTTGATTCCATTGATGGAAAATTGCGCGCCAGGATCAAGGTGGTTCGCGAGATTGATGGGCTCACTACATCGGTAACATATGGCATGTTGACCATACGTTACCGAGGTCAGGTATTGAAAAGCAAGGTTCACAATGTAGGTGGCAGTTAATCGTGTCTGTACACTGAAGCTCGCGTAGGTACGATTAGCGCAGCGTAATCGTACGTATGAATCACTTCGATACGATCAATGTGACACGCAGGAAGTGATGTGAAATTTTTCCTTGAAAAAGCAGCCCCACATTTAGAATGGAAATTTCAAGATTCAAAGCGCCGAAAGAGATTGTTGATTTCCGCATTGAATTTGTATCCAGAAATTTTCAGGCATTGTGCAAAATGGTGAGATTGCATGCGTACGATTACGCTGGGCTAATCGTACCTACGAGCTATTCATTAACTACCACGGTGCGTTAAAACTCACTTTACAGGTTTTTGGAAGCGAGGAATTTATTGTAGATAAAAATCTTGCGGAGGTGGAAAATGAGAATGATAAAATTAATGGCCGATTATCACTGCTTCCCTTTATGGGAGGCTTCACCTGGACAGGTTGGAAATATTGATCCCGGCAGTCTTCCTATTTCAGACGAGCTAAAAAGCCTGCTGTCGTTATGGGCGCGTGAATATACGCAAACATTAAATAATGAAGACCCGTTAAATTCCGGTTTTGAAAATACAGATCGCGAGCAGGATTTCATAGCGACTGGTGAAAAACTTGCTGTGAGATTGCAGATGGAGCTTGGAGAGAAATTTATGATATTTGTAAAATCGGTCGTGTAGTTCGCGTAGGTACGATTAGCTCGCGTAGGTACGATTCGCGCAGCGCAATCGTACGCATGATTTACTTCGATACCAATGATATTACACGTAGTTAGTGACGTGAAATTTCTTCTTGAAAGTAAAGCTGCCCTCATTTCAGATAGAAGTTTCAAGATTCAAAGCGCCGAAAGACATTGCTGATTTCCGCATTGAATTTGTATCCGGAAATTTTCAGGCATCGCGCAAAATTGTGAGATTGCATGCGTACGATTACGCTGCGCTAATCGTACCTACGAGCTCTGAAGTATTTGCGCAAGCTTGGCATTTGTACCAGAATGAGAATACGCGAATTGTGATGGAAATAGAATTTCATCATGCCCTTGCATACTTGAACGAGGTGAGAACATGACAAAGAGTCTTCAACAACGGTTCACGGACCGGCAAAATCTGATACTCAGCAACTCGCCGACAGTTTCAGCAAAAGATTTGTATCCCGATGGCAGAATAGTGACTCCGGCGCAACCGAAAGCACAGGAACAACTGGCAAGAATCAATATGCTGACAGTCGATCAGGTCAGGCAGATGATGGCGCTACCGAAAGAACAAAGGAAGGCTTTCATGGACGACATCGTGGCCGGAATCCAAAAAAACTCTACTCAAAACCAGCTCGCGTAGGTACGATTAGCATCGCGTAATCGTACGCATGAGATATTTCGATATGCTAAATTTTACACGCAAGGTGCGATGTGAAATGTCTCATTAAAAATAAGCTGCCCACATTTCAATTGCAAATTTCAAGTTTGAACGCTGAAGAGCAATGTTGATGCGTGCATTGAATTTGTGCACAAGAATTTTCAGGTATTGCACAAAATTGTGAGATTGCATGCGTACGATTACGCGATGCTAATCGTACCTACGAGCTGATGTGGATAGTGATGACCCAATTTTCCACGTCATTGGCGCAAATTAGAATTGGTTTTATCGTCTTCTTTATTTATACCGCTGTGTATTTGTATTGCGGTTACATTCCCGGCATTCCTTCTATCTCTGAAGGAGAGGCGCGTATTCAATCAGGCTGGCTTTTTATTGTGGAGTGGTTGTGCGCCATGTTTTTTGTCGTTCCTTTTGTGGTGTTTCGGAAATCGAAAAAAACCGCAAGGTATTATTAGCGCAGCGTAATCGTACGCATGAATCACTTCGATATCATTGAGAAGACTCGCCAGCTCGCGTAGGTACGATTAGCATCGCGTAATCGTACGCATGAGATATTTCGATATGCTAGATTTTACACGCAAGGTGCGATGTGAAATGTCTCGTTAAAAATAAGCTGTACTCTTTTCAACTGTAAATTTCAAGTGTCAACGTTGAAGAGCAATGTTGATGCTTGCATTGAATTTGCGCACGGAAATTCTCAGACCTTGCGCTAATTGGTGAGATTGCATGCGCACGATTACGCGATGCTAATCGTACCTACGAGCTAGCTAATTTAGCAATGAAGCGTTTCATATGCGGGTCTGTGCGCTTAAACGGAACTTCTTCGAACGAAAACCAGCGTGCATCCACAAATTCGCTTTCGTCAAATTTGAAGCTTTGCTGGCGGCTGGCGCGTACTACGTACCATAACGAAACATCCGTATGTCCTGCTGTAAGCCCGACAGTCGTCGTGATGGTCACGAAGAGGGGCGCACCTATGGGATGCAATGCCGCAAAACCGAGTTCCTCTTGCAATTCACGTTCCACTGTAATGCGCGGGTGTTCGCCTGGTTCAACATGCCCACCTGGCGGTAACCATAACTGGGCATTCCTGTGATCGACGAGGAGAACATGCCCTTCATCTACAACGACAAAATATGACACGAGATGCATAGGTGGCGTGGCGGGCTTCGCGATGCGGCACAACTCAAGCCCGGAGTCTATCCATGCAAGGCAGCGCGAAATATCTTCACGCTCCATCGCGTCGAAGGGAGTGATAGAAATAACTTCATCTCGGATTTTCTTGCGCATAGTAGTTTTTTGCAGTTAGTGCTTTGCAACGAGCGGCTTGAGCGGGAGTCTATTATCCAACAAATCGATCGCTGGAAACATATCAATACCGGCCGCACCTGCGAGAGCCAGCTCGCGTATGATTAGCGCAGCGTGATCGTACGCATGAATCACTTCGATATCATTGAGAAGACTGGCAGGATATGAAGTGACATACCTCGTGCAAAAAACCGGCGACATTGCATGCATTTGATGATGCGACGCTCATCGCCCCGGCGGCTTACTCTAATGCACGCACGACTTTAAATTTACTGACTACTTGCACGAGCGATTTTGCCTGTTCTTCCATATCCTTTGCACCGGCTGCCGCTTCTTCAACGAGTGCGGCGTTTTGCTGGGTCATTTCATCCATTTGTGCAACGGCTTGATTGATCTGTGCAATACCAGAGCTTTGTTCGCGGCTGGCTGCACTGATTTCTCCAATGATGCTGGCGACACGGTTGACGGCATCAACGACCTCAGTCATGGTTTTTCCGGTTTCGACGACCAGACGATGACCGGCATCGACTTTTTCAACAGAATCATCAATGAGAAGTTTGATCTCTTTGGCTGCACTTGCAGAACGTTGCGCCAGGTTGCGCACCTCACTGGCCACGACAGCAAAGCCTCGTCCTTGTTCACCGGCTCGTGCTGCCTCAACAGCGGCATTGAGTGCGAGGATATTGGTCTGGAAGGCGATGCCATCGATGACGGAGATAATGTCCACGATCTTGCGGGAGCTGGTTTGTATGGAGCCCATTGTGGTCATGACCTGGGTGACAACTGCGCCGCCCTTGGCGGCAATTTCTGACGTGGAAACAACCAGGCTGTTGGCGCTTTCTGCACTCTCGGAATTTTGCCTTACCGTACCGGTAAGTTCATGCATGGAGGCGGCCGTTTGTTCAAGTGAACTTGCTTGTGATTCGGTGCGTGCGGAAAGGTCTGCATTGCCTGTTGCAATTTCTTGGGACGATTGCGCAATTTGCGCAGTGTTGTTCCTGACCTGATGGACAACGGAAGTCAAACCTCGACCAATCTGATTGATAGCTTGCATCAACTGGCCTATTTCATCTACACGAGTTACCTTCAAGGAAACTGTCAAATCACCACTTGCCAATTGCATGGCTGCCTCACTGACCTCTTGCAGGGGCTGGCTTAAACGACGGCGCATGGTGTAATACAGTGCTGCACCCATAATCAGCAGAACGATGATCGTCAATCCGCTGATCATGTTGATGAAACTTTTTGATTCACGCGTGAATTCATCTGTGTACACGCCACCGGCAATGAGCCAATTCCAGTTTTTATTGGTTTTGTAAGCAACCATTTTTTTACGTACTTCTGTCTCCCCCAATTCCTTGTTGATCCAGGGGTAGCTGATGATGCCCTCTTTTTTCTCCAGCATTTCCTTGATGAACTCATGTCCATCTGCATCTTTAGACGCCAATACATTTTGCCCCTCTTTGCCTGGATGCAAGGTCAGCAGGCCATAGTCGCTGCCTTCTTTGGAGTTAATCGCATAAAAATAACCGGTATCGCCAATTTTTAAGGGGCGTATTTGTTCCTTGATGTGTTTTGCGGATTCGGTGAAGTCAGAACCTACAAACAAAATGCCTATCACTTTGCCATCTGAGGACTTCACCGGATCATATTGCGTAATAAACTGCCTGCCGAACAGTACGGCATTGCCGACATAGCTTTTGCCTTCAATGATATTTTTATAGGCAGCACCGTTTTTATCCAGGCTGGTGCCAATCGCACGTTCACCATTTTCTTTTTTGAGAGATGTCGATATACGGACAAAGTCATCTTTTTGTCGCACAAAGATGGTCGCAACTCTGCCGGTTTGGGCAGTGAATAGGTCTACTGCCTTGAAATTCATATTCAACGCGCTACCATTCGTGGACATGGTAGCGGTGGACGTGCCGTTAACATCTACTGTTGCTGCTTCGTCTACCGAAAAATCATCTGCAAAATTGCTCTTGAGAATGTTGGCAAATACAGCAACTTGCACTTTTTGATCGCGGTCAAAGCCATCGATCATTTCGGCAATCAGATTTGTTCGCGCGATCAGATCCGCGGCGACTTGCCGTTCCACTTGTCTCGATAGATTGAAATTGATCAGCGTGATGAATGAAATCAACATCAAGGAGATGATAGAAAAGATGGCGAGCGTTAGCTTTGCCCCCACACTCCAGCTTTTTATACTGCGAAATTGAAAACTCATTGTGACTCCGTTTACGTAAGCAAATAGCTAAGGCTTGGGGGTGATGGGGTAGAACTTTCCTTCATGCATCAGGAATTAAGCAAAGTCACCCTGGTTGTGTCGCATCTTCTACTCGTACCTGAAGTACGGCCTTCGTCTATCCCCTCTTGTCGAGAGAGACGGTGAGAAATTCTTTTGGCGCATTAGTTGCCTTTGCACGCCGCCGAAACTTTTACTGACATAAAAATTTCCTGAATTTTTTACTAAAGCCAATCCAGCCCTTCTCATCGCGAGATTGAATAGGGCATCCACAGACATGTGCCAGACCTTCGCACAAATGAGCGGCAGGTATGGAGAAATTAATTAAAAAACTTGGGAATTGGCGTGAACTGGGCCAATGGAATAGGACAGATGCCGCGAGGGTTGGCGGTGTAATGTAGCCTTTGCCAGGCGGCGCTTTGTTGGGGCGCCTGGAAACCGACAGCATGGCAAAAAGCCTTGCGTGTATGAGATTGATTATAGGACCTAATTAAACATAGGCAATATCTATTTCTTCGAATTTGACATTTGTTTTATGTGTAGTGATGTGGCTTTAATTGCAGGGATTGTAGAAAAAATAGGCAATTATGTAAGGAATTGAACTTGGCTTAATCCAGATTCCCATGCTGCCACTGCCTGATCTCTATTTCCAATTGTGTAGTAAATCACTGCGTCGTCACGCTGTGCATTGTGTACCGGGCGCGGAGTCTGGCCATGTAAGGCAGCGTGAAATATCTTCACGCTCCATGGCGTCGAAGGGAGTGATAGAAATAACTTCATCTCGGATTTGCTTGTGCATAGTTTTTTGTGCTTAGTAGTGCTTTGCATTGAGTGGCTTGACTTGGATAACAGTACCTACGGGATGCATTATTCAAAAGCCGGTGTTTACCTTCTGCCAGATGGCCGTCTGAAATACATGATGTCTGTACTATGATACAATGAAAATCATATCTCTTCCTTAGCCAGCCAACGCGTTTGGCGTTGCAGAAGTTTTCCACCGCAGTGTGGGCAATCCTTGACCGGGATCAGGGCAAGCTTGGCGTATATGGCAGCCGATGCCGACGAGGGATAGAGGGTGGAATCTGGTGTTGCTGATGCGCCGCACCGGCTATGGCAGTGCTCGCAAATCACATCTTCATAGTGAGCGCGCAAGTATTCACCATTTAACTGCAATAGTGGTATCAAGCTCCATTTTGTGTCATGCGAATGCCTATGCAATGCAAGGACTGCGACGGGGAATTGCCCGTATTCGCCCAGCCAGCGCTTTATCCAGTCCAGATTTGAAAAGCTCATCTCGCTGAGATGGCCGAATGCAAGTAGCTGCCGCCATATCATGAAGTTTGGCAAATACAGATCTTGTCCGTCAACGATACGTCGCGGGATATCATTCAGCGTGATCTTCATCAAGCCTGTGCGCTGCATGAATTCTTCTGAAGGAAGCCTGCCGTCAATGAGCACCTCATAGATGTAAGTTGATGCATGAGCGGCCATCTCCGGCGTGAGTATGTACGATAAATAAGAAAGGGCAACGATGGTATGACTGACGAAGCCATTTAGCTCGGCATGATGACGTTCAGACAGTAATGAAAAACATGCAATGCTCGCTTTTTCTTCATCGCTAACTTGACGCGGCAAGTGCTGGTTGATGGTTTTTTTGAAGGCTGAATATTGAACATCCATCATGTCATTTTCCTTTATGTGCCTCTGCTTTGCCAACTCGCGTAGGTACGATTAGCATCGCGTAATCGTATGCATGAGATATTTCGATATGCTGGATTTTACACGCAAGGAGCGATGTGAAATGTCTCGTTAAAAATAAGCTGCCCGCATTTCAATTGCAAATGTCAAGTTTCAACGCTGAAAAGCAATGTTGATTCTTGCATTGATTAGTGCACAGAAATGCCCAGGTATTGCACAAGATTGTGAGATTGCATGCGTACGATTACGCGATGCTAATCGTACCTACATGCCGACGCCAATCTTCATTTTCAATTATCAGCAGTGAGACAATGTCTCGTTCATCGGGTATCCCATACCAAATCCATGTAAGACCCATTTCGCCTTGAAATTAATTGAAAATCTATTCTTTTAGATATTAATCTCAGATAGAATCTGCAATGCAAACAGCATCAGTGAACAGGTATTTTTACCTGACTGATTTTCATCTGTAATTTCGTCTGTATTTCTATCTATTGATGATCAAGGAAGATAATGCGTCTGTCATATGCCCTGTCTGTGATGCTGAGTTTACTGCTGTCATCCTACGCCACTGCGCAAGCGGGTGCTGCTGCCGCGCCTGCAATACCGGATAAAAATGTGGCGCTGTCGCCTGCGCTTGAAGCTGCGTTGAAGGATAAACTGCAAGCGATGTTTACTACGGCTTGCAGCAAGGATGAATTTTCTGGTGTGTATCTCGTCGCCAGGGGTAATCATGTCATCAGCGAAGCGGCATGTGGTGAGGCCAGCAAGCGTTATCATGTGGCGAACACGATGGAGACCATATTCAATGTCGCCTCGGTCGGCAAGATGTTTACGGCGGTTGCCATAGGCCAGCTGGCGGATGCGGGGCGTTTGTCGTATGCAGACCCGGTCAGCAAATATGTGGATGCCAGCTGGTTGTCACCTGAGGTGGCAAAGAAAATCACCGTAGGCCAGTTGCTGTCGCATACATCTGGGCTGGGCAATATTTTTACCGACAAGTTTATCAACGGTCCGTATATGCAGATGGCCGCCATGCGCAACCTGGCTGACTACAAGCCATTTACACGCGATGCGACTCTGGAGTTTGCGCCCGGCAGCAATTATTTGTACAGCAATATGGGCATGTATTTCCTCGGTGTCATCATAGAAAAAGTCTCGGGACAAGATTATTTTGACTATGTACGCCAGCATGTGTTTCTGGCGACAGGCATGAATAGTACCGATAACTATATCAGGGATGAGGGAACAGAAAACCTCGCCACCGGCTACATCAGCCCGCGAAGCGCTGCAGCCAGCAGGAAAGAAAACACCGTCCTGATACCAGTGCGGGGTGGCCCCTATGGCATAGGCTATTCGAGCGCACATGATCTGCTGCGCTTTGCCGATGCACTGCAGGCAGGCAAGTTGCTCAAGCCTGCAACGCGCCAGTTATTCTGGCAAGACCAGAGCGCAGGCCGTGCAGACAAGGGCAGCTATGGATATGGCTTTGAATTACGCTCAGGCAAGCTGGGTAAAGTCGCAGGCCACAGCGGGCAGTTCCCTGGCATTTCCAGCAATCTTGAGATGTATCTCGATGCGGGTTATACCGTGGTCGTGCTGTCGAATTATGATCCCGGCACGCTGCCGCTTGCTGGGCGAATTGCGACGGTGCTGGAAAGTGTGTCGGGACAGGTCTCGCAGTAAATCAGCAAGGGCTATTGACAGCCTGGATCATCTTGAGATAGCCTAGTTGCTCGGTGTCATGCAGACACCCACCCAATTTTTTGACAACAATCATGCAAACTACTTTGTATCCACGCATAGCAAAAACGCCGGAGCCGCGCTCCCTGCGTAGCTTCGCCTGCGCGAACAGTGGTTTGCTGCTTGCACGCATTAATAATAGTGATTCCAACTCGAACCCGGGCTGGAGTCGTTTCGCTGTATCTGCGCTGTATCAGATTAATTAGCGAAAACCACGATTCAAAAAAGCCCGGAGATTCCGGGCTTTTTCTTTTCCGGAATCCGAAGGCGGCATTTTTATCAACCCGCAATCAAGGAGAAGGACATGTTTACATTCGAGGAAATCGCTGTACAGGCAGGAAAGAAAATCAGAGTGGAGGCTTTCGTGGCAGCCACCCGCATACAGAGCAAAATGGCTTTCGTCATTTTGCAGTCTGGTGCGAGCAAAGTGCAAGTCGTGGCCACTGGCGCAGCGCGTGAGCAGGCAAAGGCCTTGATGCATCAGGCTTATGCCGCGGTCGAAGGCATGGTAGTCGCAGCGGCGCAGGCACCTGGTGGCTTTGAGATACAGGCAGAGTCTATCGAATTGCTGTCACCGACTGTGCAGTGGCCCATATCTGCCGATAGTGAAATCGGGACTAAGCTGGCATGGCCGGCAGCACGTTTTCGTGAACGCAAAGAGGCCCTGGCGTTGATAGCGCAGAGCGAAATCGAAATGGAAATGACATGCTATCTGAGGAGCCAGGGCTTCATTGGCATACATTCGCCCAAACTCATGGGTGCGCCGTCTGAATCAGGGGCTGAGGTGTTTGAAGTGAAGTACTTTGGCGAACGGGCATATCTGGCCCAGTCACCGCAGATATACAAGCAAATTGCCATCATGGCTGGCCTGGGCAAGATTTATGAAGTTGGCCCTGTGTTCAGGGCAGAACCCAGTTTTTCTTCGCGCCACGCGACGGAATTTATCTCTTTCGACGTTGAACTCGAAGGGGTGAAAAGCGAAGTGGAGATCATAGAGCTTGAGTGTGCCATGATCACTGCCGCCTTGCAGCAGGTGATTGCGAGGATGGGGCCAGAGCTGGCATCGCACTATCCAAAGGCGACGGTTCCGGGGCCTTGCATCATCCTGGAATTTGCAGAAGCCCAGACTTTGCTGGGTGTTTCCGGTGAAGATTCTCTCAGTGCCGAGGAAGAAAGAAAACTGGGTGCGATGATGCAGGAACAAGGCCATGAGCTGGTGGCGTTGACCCGTGTACCATGGAAGCAAAGACCGTTCTACCATATGCGCGAAGCTGAGAGCCTGACACGGAGTTTTGAGTTGCTTTATCGCGGCGTTGAAATTACCACGGGCGCCATACGCGAACACAGGTACGATATCCTGATGGCGCAACTGACAGAGAAGGGTTTGACAGGAAAAGGCCTGGAGTTTTATCTGGAGTCATTTAAACTGGCAGCACCTCCGCATGGTGGCTTTGGTCTTGGCCTTGCACGTTTGACAGCCTTGTTCCTGGGCTTGTCGGGCATTAAAGAGGCGACGTTTATCCATAGGGGACCGGGCCGCTTGTCGCCGTAATGTGGAATTTTTTGAGAGTAACAGCTATGAGCCGTAGTCGTCGTAACAAACCTGTCATTGGTGTCGGTCTTTGTGACAGTGAACGCAAAGAGAAGAAGAGCTGGCATACCCGCTGGCGCACGACCGAACGCATGACCTTGCACAGCGCCAGCCCGGAAGAACTGGAGGCGCACCTGCCTGTGCTGGAAAGAGCGGTCAGCAATGTGTGGGCCTTTGGCAAGGATGGCCACACTTACCGCCCGCTTGCGCGCCAGGATGAAGCTGCTGAACAGATCGCCAATCGTATAGGATGCAATCCGCAAGAACGTGCATCGATAAAGAAACGTTTATTGAAAAAATGGATGGGAAAGTGAGTATCTGATGCGCGTTCGACTGGTTTGGGTAACTTGGCATGTCATTCACCTCCTATAAAATAGATGATAGAAAAAGCATATACGATCATGCAAGGCCATGAACTGTCTGACTGGGGCACCATCTTCCTGGGTGTGAGAGGTATCCCTGGTCTGGATGGGCGATTGCCAGCCTTGTATGTCGAGGACTTTGCGGCGCAGGAACTTGCGCGCATATCACCCGGAGACGAATTGTTCGGGATGATTGCCAGCCTGGCGCTGGACAGCAAACTCAGGCATGTGGAATTGTGCGCTCAACTGGAAAGAGTTTGTGAATGCAGAGGCATTGATCTGCATGTTTCCAGACGCAAGTGGTGCCTGATTGCGATGGAATATGTTCTGTCGGAACTTGATTTCGATCCAGTGTATGGACTTGTCGCATTAGCCGGATTTTGGACAGCATGGAACTGGCCCGATTATGCCCCGCTATCCATGCATGCTGGCAAGAGCGGGATTTCTTTTGAAGAATATCACTCGCAAACTCATTTCAGGCATGTCATTGCAGAGCATCAGGAATGGGTGTGCAGAGAGCACACATTGCTGCAGGCTATTAGATAAATTCTTGTAATAATGCAATGTTATAATTGAAATCACTCTTCCGGCTTCTTACGCTTTCATGGAACGATCTGCGCTCATTTTTAGATGATATGCATATGTATGAAAGGTGAAGGAGGGTGATTATCAGGACAGAGTCTGATTTTTCGAGGGTAAATATGAAATTGCTGAATATGGCATTACTGAATATGGCTTTACTTAAGCAGTTTTTCAGCTTCACTGCAGTGGCCACATTTGTTATTGCGGCAGGATGTAATGTTCACACTACGGCGCAGGGAAAAGAGATGTTGACTACCGAAAAACTCTTTGAAAAAGAGTTGCAACAACAGGGAATCAAGTTCAAGAAAATCGAGACTCATCTGTATGAAGTGCAGCTCAAGGATGGCGCAAAGACGGTGTCGCTGCAAAATATAGACAAGATTTTCAGCAGGGATGGTGATGCAGATGCCATCAAGCTGTTCACTGCAAATATCGTGCAGCCTGTTGCAGTACTGCCCGCATGGGACAAGGTAAAGACAGGTATTTTCGTTGCGATACAAGCAGGTGACACGGAGGGGCTGGACACGGCATTGCATAAAAAACTCAGTGTGCGGGTCGCAGGTGTGCTGGCTTATTACAATACCAGGACCAACCAGGTGCGCTGGTTGACCACTAGTGACCTGAAAAATTTTGCTGTACCTGAAAATACCGCATGGAATACCGCACAAGAAAATCTGGAAAAAATTGCGCGGTCAACCAAAGTCAGCTTCTCTAACGTCGCCGGTCAGAAGCTGGGCATCATCGAGGCAGAAGAGCCTTACAAGGCCTCACTGATATTGACGCAGGCCTTGAAATCCAAAGTAGAGAAAGAACTGGGCTGGCCTGTATATGCAGTGGCACCGGCACGCGATTTTGTTTATCTGTTTTCAAAATCAGGTGACATGGTGGAGAGGGTAGGCACTACCGTGGTCAAGGAATACCAGCAATCTGGCTACCCGCTATCTACTGAGATATGGGAGCTGTCTGATCACAGGCAAAAGGCGATAGGGGCGTTTCCGGTCAAGTAATAGCTGCGCTGCTTGTGCAGATCAATTTGAAATTTGCTGATTGTTTTATCGCTAAACTTATTTTGTTTGTCGTCCTGCTTTTGGCTCTGGTTCCATAAACGGGTGCGCAGTCATTTCTTTCTTTTTCTCCCATGAATTCTGCAGGAGAGAAACTGGGAGTGTGGCCGGATAAAAAATCAGCTGAATAAAAATCGCCAGGCTGCCGTATGTGACGCACACGATCAACATAATCAATTAAGTGCTTCCTCCGCAAACTCGTAAGCAATCATCCTGATCGTCCCGCGCCAGTAGGCGTGGCGGCCTTCGGGGTGCAGCCATGCTGCTTCGGCGCTGAGGGGGACGAGTATGCCATGGCGTTGCTGGTAGTTGGACCAGCGGCCCTCCCAGGGTGTGTGCGTGACGGTGTCGCCATTCACTACCGCGCGGGCTGCTACGCTGACTGAGTCTATCAAGCCGGCCTGGTTAAACTTGACGAGCATGGTGGCACTGGTTTTTCCATCGGAGAAGCTGGCGCTGGCAGAGCTGGCGTCGACTGCTTGCCAATGCACACCCTGGCTGGGGAGCAGGGCGGTAGGATACCAGGCTGCCTCAGCAAAATAGCGAATGAACTCGCCCTCGGCCAAATCGCGGGCGCTGGGCTTGCCCGCCATGGAGAACAAACCCAGAATGGCCGGCTTGAGTATACCCTCGCCATCGATATAGGCATCATGCACGCGCACGGCAATGCCGGGGAGCATGGCAATGCTGGCATCCCAGACAAAACCGGGTTGGCGCGTGACGACTCTTTGTCGGGAATGGAAGGGCAGCCATTTTTCAGCATTGCTACTGAGATTGAATGTGCCAGTATGTTCTACTGTAACAGCAGCGATGATGGGCTGGCCGTCTTGCAATACAGTCTGGAAGTAGCGTTTGACAGGTGCTGGCAGATTGCTGATTTCTTGCGCGTCGTAGCCTAGTATTGGCCAGGTATTGCGGCAGTTTTCCAGCCTTTGCCAGAGCAGCTGCGTAGCCCTGGACCAACGTGCAGCACCATAGGCGGCCAAAGCCGCCACGATGATGGCGCAGGTGCAGAGGAAGATGCAGATGATGATGAATGCGTACAGTATCGGGCTCATTGTCTTATCCTTAGTCTATACGCGGTACGCCAGTATTTAATTTCCCGTCAGGCATGTCTGTTTTATTGCAGATTTTTTCTGAATTTTGTCTCCCTGTAGTCTCACTTGCACGGCAAATGGTAATAAACTCCTGCTTTTACTGCGCTTGTCATGTCGCTGGGAGGCAACTGCCTTGAAACGATAACAGATCTGCTCCTGGCTACTGTTTTGTTTGCAGCCAGCTTGATCTGCGACAAACTGCGCACTCAAACATTGCTATTTATTTGTATATCAACAGGACACTGATGATCAAAGTCACAGAACTACAATTCGAATATGGGCGCAAGAGCGTCTATGAGAATTTTTCACTGCATCTGACTGAGCCAGGCGTGTATGGCTTGTTTGGCCGTAATGGCAGCGGCAAGTCGACGTTGTTGAAGGTGCTGGCGGGTTTGCTGTTCCCGCATAAGGGTGCGGTGGATGTGCTGGGCTACCAGCCTGCGGCACGCTTGCCAGCGTTTCTGGAACAAGTCTATGTCGTGCCGGAAGAGTTTCATCTTCCTGATATCAGCCTGGCGGTGCTGTATAAAACCCATGCGCCATTTTATCCGCGCTTTTCGGGCAATGATTTTCTGGCGTATACCGAGATTTTTGAAATCCCCCGTGACAAGGGTTTTGCGGCCATGAGCCTGGGGCAAAAGAAGAAGGCTGTCATCGCCTTTGCCCTGGCAACGCATACACCCTTGCTACTCATGGATGAGCCTACCAATGGTCTGGACATACTCGGTCGTTCGCAATTCAAAAAGATCTTGAGTGGTAAAGAACATGCCGACCGCATGGTCATCATCAGCACCCATCAGGCATATGATCTGGAAAGCCTGATGAACCATGTCTTGTTTGTTGATGACGGAAAACTTGCCCTGTCGGCCAGTATGGCCACCCTGCAGCGCAGCCTGCACCTGGGCGTGACTGACAATGAGGCTGACGCGGCAGATGCTATTTATCGCGAGGCACTGGGTAATCAATGGGCTTATGTAACGCGCAATAGCAATGCAGAGCCAGGTACGGTCAATCTTGAATTGCTGTACAAGGCCTTGAGCATGAATAAAAAAGGCGTGCTGGATGCCGTAGGTGGTACCAGGCTTGAGCTGGCGAACAATGATGAGCAATCGTCATGAGCAATTTTTTTAATCCCACCCGTTTTGGCCGCTTGCTGCGCGCCCACTGGGCCGAGAAGCGGCGCGAGTATGTCTGGTTTGTAGCCGTGCTGGTGATGCTGGATCTGGTTGCCATGGTGTTTACTTTTGCCAAGGATTACAGCTCGTCTTTCGATGTATTCCAGTTCAGGGGGCAGGCCACGTGGTATATGATGGGTTTGTTTTTTTCTGGCCTCATCTTCGCCGGACGATATTTCCAGCCCCTGCTCAATCCCGGTACCAGCCTGATTACCCTGATGCGCCCGGCATCGGTCTTTGAAAAATGGCTGATGGCTTTTCTGGTCATCGGCATCTTTTATCCATTGACCTTTACCCTGCTGTATACCCTCTTAAATTATCCGGCTGTTCAACTGGCCAAGTCCATGGTACCGGCCTTGCCAGCCTGCGAAAACTGTAGCCATGATTTTCGTTTTTACTTCCCCTTGCTGACGACAGATTTACCGGCACCTGGTAGGCACAACGCCGAAAATTCTTTCAAAGCCCAGGTGCTTTTCTTTTTGTTGCTATCGACTGCGCAGGCGCTTATTGCCGGTGGCATTGCATTTTTCAAACGCTCACCAGTCTTGCGCACAGTGCTGGGTACATTTCTCTTGTTCTGCATTTCCATGGGAATGGGCTGGATTCCACAAATGGGCATCTTTGAGATGGATTATGCTGAGGAAGTCATACCGTACTCTACCCTGGAATATATTGTTTCAATAGGACTGTGGGCGGGCTTGCCGCTGCTGTTATGGATAGTTTTATTCTTTCATATCAAAGAACGGGAGGTCGCATGATGGCCCGTTACTTTTCTAAAATTGGCGTCTGGCTTTTCATTATCAGCGTGGCCTGGTACCTGTCAGGTAATTTCCTGATAGATCATTTGAAAAAAGAAAAAATAGCCTACTTTAAGAATAGGCATGTCACTCAACAACAGGCTGATATAGGCAGCAATAGCAGGGTCTTGATCAGTGCTCCTGATGATGAGACGATGTACTTTACCCTCATTTTTGACTCCACAGCTTCGAAAGTGTCGATTAATAATGAGAATTTGCAGGTGGCCGCCAGCACGCGGCTTGTTGATGGTGTGTTTAATGTCGTCCTGAGCAAAGTTGCGACGCCAGTATTGGAACACCATTCTTCCAGGAAAATTGAGATCCACCTGCCGTCTTCGGTCAGCAAGGTAGAAATTGCCGGTGGTAGTTTTGTTGATATTTCTGGTCGCTTGCCTGCGCCCGGAGCTGAACTGATGCTGGAGCTTACTGATTGTGCGGGCCGGGTAGATTTCAAAGAATTCGTCGTCAATGAGCTTAAACTTGTGGCGCACTGTAAAGTGCCGCCTAAAGAAAAATGCTGTACTACCCACGTTGAACTTGGCGAGCATATCGACATCCAAAAATTGGAAGTTACTCTGCCATACGGTGACCTGAACTTTGCTGCTAATGTGTTACCACAACAAATCCTGTTGAATATAGGCGACGATGTGACTATCTCAGCGCGCCGCGCATTTCTTGAAAAAGCGCGTTTTCCAACGGGGCCAAAGTGAGATGCACGGCGTCCAGATTGAATCGGTGAGAAACATGAACAATTTTTTTAATCCCACGCGTTTTGCCCGCTTGATGTACGCCCACTGGGCCGAGAAACGGCGGGAGTATGTCTGGTTTTTTGCTGTGCTGGCGATGCTGGATTTGATCTTTATGGCGATTTTTTTTGGCACTGGCCATCATGTTTTGCGCAGTCAGTTTCTATTGTCGGGACAAGTCCTGTGGTATATGACGGGCCTGTTTTTTTCTGGACTGATTTTTGCGGGCCGCTATTTCAAGTATCTGCTCAATCCCGGCGCAAGCCTGATTGCCCTGATGCGCCCGGCATCGGTCTTTGAAAAATGGCTCATGGCTTTTCTCGTCATCAGTGTCTTGTATCCTCTGGCTTATACCTTGTTGTACATGCTGCTGAATTATCCAGCTGTGATGCTGGCGAAGGCAGCAGTGACGATGAGCACTTGCGAGACTTGTACCTATGATTTTCGTTTCTATTTCCCTTTTCTGACGACAGACGTCATCAACGATGGTGCTGGCAATATGAGAAGTATCATGAACGAGCAAATGCTGTTTTTCATGACGCTATCTGCCGCACAGGCATTTATTGCAGGGGGAACTGCCTACTTCAAACGTTCGCCAGTGTTACGTACTTTGCTGGTATTGTTTTTGTTATTCATTTTTTCTATCTGGACAGAAACGGCGCCGCAATTAGGTATATTGGCATCGACCAGTGATGAGATCGTACACTACAGCACGATGGAATACCTGTTGTCGCTGGGGCTGTGGCTGGGTTTGCCGGTGTTGTTATGGGCAGCCTTGTACTTCTTCATCAAAGAACGGGAGGTCGCATGACATCCCGCGCATTACCCAAATTGGGCGTATGCCTGTTCTTGCTTGCCGTAATCTGGTATTTTGCTGGCAATTCTTTACTCAAGCAGCAGAAAAAGAGCCAGATTGCGCATACTGTTTCCAGTCATAAAACGGACCAGCAATTTCCTGCCGATGGTGCAGGAAAATTAGTGCTGAGGAAATCAGATATGAGTTTCCGTACCGATGGCATCAGACTGGTTTTTGATGCTGAGGTATCGCAAGTGACAGTCCATAATGAAAACAATGCCTTGTCCGTGAACGCGGACTTGAGCGATGGTGTCATCAGTGTCAATCTGGGACAGGGCGTGATGCCAGCGCGATCTGCATTAGGGGGAATAGAGATCCGTCTTCCCACGTCAATCAGCCAACTGGAATTTTCTGGTGTAGAAGGTGTAGAAATCTCAGGTAAAGTGCCTGTGCCAGACATGGATTTGCAACTGTCAATGAAAGATTGTGTGCAGAAAGTCACTATACAGGACTTGGCAGTCAGGCGTCTCAACCTGGCCTCGGTTTGCTCGGGGCTGAACAGGAATTATTCGCCTGTGTTTGCCCTGGATGGCAAGATCCAGGTGAACACACTGGACGTGCGCATGCCTTATGGCATCTTCAATGTGGCTGAGAGCGCAAACGCTGAAGTGATTCAGCTCAAACTGGGCAAGGATGTTCTGCTCACGGCACGAACAGCTTTTTTTGAAAAAGCTCACTTCCAGGGCAGTGCAAAGTAAAACTGATGCAGGCACAGCGGTTGGGGCCGCTTGCACCAGAGGTGCAGTGTGGACTTTGGTTTCAGTAGGTGTAACGCGCAATCACGGCCTTCACCTGCTCCAAAGCCTGCTTGAGCACATCCAGCTCGACAGAACCCAGCGCCAGGCGTATGGCATGGGGGACCTGTTCTGTAGTCGCAAACGGTGCTGCGGTCGAGACTGAGATATGTTCACGCTCCAGCGCCATGGCGATCTGGTCTGCCCGAACTTCTGCTGGTAGCGGCAGCCAGATGAAATACGATGCCGGGTGGCTGATGTAGTTATTGCCTGCGAATATCTCGCCTGCCAGTGCTTGTCTGGCCATGGCATCTTGCCGCTTCTCTTGTTCCAGCCGGGTCACCGTGCCGTCTTCCAGCCAGTTGCACACCAATGCAGTCATCAGCGCAGGGGTATTCCAGGTGGTGGCGCGGATGGCGCGTTCCAGCTTTGCTACCAGCGGCATGGGGGCCACCACAAAGCCCACCCTGAGGCCGGTAGAGACGCTTTTGGAAAAGCCGGATACATATACCGTCAACTCTGGTGCCAGCGCCGCCAGCGGTGCAGACGGCTGGTCTGCCAGAAAGGCATAAGCCGCGTCTTCAATGATCAGCAAGCCATGCTGGCGCGCGATGGCCACCAGTTCTTGCCGCCACGCCAGGCTCATCACCAGGCCCAGGGGATTGTGCACGGTGGGCATGGCATACACGACTTTCACACGTCTGCTCTGGCACAACTGCTGCAATGCCTGCAGGTCCGGGCCCTGTTCCAGCATGGCGATAGGCACCAGTTCCAGGCCATGTGCTTCTGCCGCGACCTTGAAGCCAGGGTAGCTCAGCGCATCCACCGCCACCACGTCACCGGGTTTGAACAAAGCCTGCACCGTGACAGCCAGGCCATGCTGGGCACCGCTGACCAGCACCACTTGCTCTGCATCGACCTGCAAGCCGCGGCTGGCAAGGTGGCGTGCCACTGCTGCCCGTTCATGCTGCCGCCCGCCATGGGGCTGGTAGCGCAGCAAGGCATCGAGATCGCCCGCACTGGCCAGTTGGCGCAAGCCTGCCCGTAATAGTTCTGCCTGGCCTGGCAGGGATGGATAATTGAAGTTCAAGTCCACCATGTCTGTCGCTGTGGCTTGCTGGTCTATGCCCAGGCTGGGGGAGAGTGCCGTTTCACGCACAAAAGTGCCGCGCCCGGTTTCACCGCTGACCAGGCCCATGGCTTCCAGCTCGGCATATACGCGGCTGGCGGTGACCAGGGCCAGGCCATGCTTTGCGGCCAGTTTGCGATGGGTAGGCAGGCGCGTGCCCGGCGACAAACGGCCAGCACGTATCTCGGCAGCAAAGCTGTCGACCAGACCTTTATAGCGGTTGAGTACCATGAGAAAGCGTATCCATGACAATTATTTGATTGTATTGAATTGTGCTTCTATTATGCCTCATAGCAGATGTCAACAACATGGAAAGGGAAACACATGCATATCGCCATTGTCAGCTTTGAAGGTTTTAATGAACTTGATTCACTCATCGCCCTGGGTATCTTGAATCGCATCAAGCTGCCAGGCTGGCGCGTGTCGATTGCTGGCCCGTCTGCGCAGATACGGTCCATGAATGGCGTGCTGATGGAATCGCAGATAACACTGCAAGAAGCCTGTACCGCCGATGCCGTCATCGTCGGCAGCGGTTCACGCACGCGTGAAGTGGTCGAAGACGCCGCCCTGATGGCACAATTAAAGTTTGACCCGGCGCGGCAACTGCTGGCCGCGCAATGCTCAGGCGCGCTGATCCTCGCCAAACTGGGTTTGCTGGACAATGTACCAGCCTGCACCGACCTGACCACCAAGCCCTGGGTACAGGCAGCAGGTGTCAATGTGCTCAATCAGGCTTTCTACGCCAGCGGCAACATCGCCACCGCAGGCGGTTGCCTGGCATCACAATACCTGGCCGCCT
>Ga0207952_1000325_pt1 | contig 43436 bp, 41 predicted proteins | sample SubbioR12Aug_8Ca_FD_184831 | JGI IMG/M metagenome (GOLD analysis project Ga0207952, IMG submission 184831) | Serpentinite rock and fluid subsurface biosphere microbial communities from McLaughlin Reserve, California, USA - CR12Aug_8Ca (SPAdes) | ecosystem: Environmental > Terrestrial > Deep... | reverse complement strand
CGGCGCTGTATCGGACGGTCGCGGCAAGCCGTTGATTCCGGCGGCTGTTTCGCCCCGCGTGGCACACGCAGCGGCACACCTGGTGCTCGTCAGCGGCACGTTTCGTGTGCCGCTGCCTGGTCCACGATTTGTGCTATGCCGGCAGCTCGTGGCCGCGGCCGATGTTGCGGACGACCTCGCTCAGGTGCGGCTTGGCCTCGATCAGGGCGCGGCGGTAGGCGACGAGGCCGCGCAGCATCGCGCCGTCGCGCTTGAGCAGCTGGTCGGCGAATTCGACCATGCGGGTGTTGGGCCAGCCGTGCTTGCGCATCCCGAGCAGTTTCAGGAAGGCCGCTTCCTCCTGTCCCGGCGCATGCTGGGCCATCAGGATGGCCGCGGCCGCCGTCGAGCGCGAGATGCCGGCATGGCAGTGCACCAGCACATGGCCTTGCGGATGGGCGTGTACCCGTTCGCCGAACTCCAGCACCTTGACGATGTGCGCCTGGGTGCAGGCCTCGAAGCCCGGGTATTCGGCCACGATATCGTCGAAGCGGATCAGTTCGTGGTCGATCCCGTCGAAATCGTCGAGCGCCGAGGGTCGCGGCTCGTGGGTGTCGATGATCGACAGCACATGGCTGACGCCCGCGGCGCAGTGCAGCGACAACTCGGGGATGCCGCAGATCGTGACTTTGTGGGTGAGGAGGGGCATGGGCCGGCCGAGTCTACAGCAAGCCGCGCGCCATGTGCAGGCCGAGCGCCAGCATGCCGAACAGGAAAATCTTGCGGAAGGTTTCGGGTGAAGCGGCATGGCGCACCTTCTGGCCGATCCAGACGCCCGCGAAGGTGGGGACGATGGCGGCCACGCCGCCGATCGTGTTGGCGGTGTCGAAGATGTTCTGCTGGACGAGCGCCGCGGCGAGGGCGCCGGTGAGGACGACGAACAGGATGCCCAACGCCTGGATCAGCTCGTTCTTCGCGATCTGCAGCGACTGCATGTAGGGCAGGAACGGCACGGCCGCGATGCCGGTGATGCCGGTGACGGCGCCGGTCGCGAGACCAATCAGCGGATTGGTCCACGGTTCGACGGCGCGCGGCATGACGGGACGCCAGGCGAACAGGGCGAGCAGCGCGTAGAGCACCAGCAGCAGACCGAGCCAGCCGGTGGTGCCGGGCGAGCCGAGCTTGCCGACGATGATCGCCACGCCGATCACGCCGATCACCGCCGCCGCGGCCATCGTGCCGAAGCGGCGCAGCAGCGCGAAGAACCGGCGGCCGTAGAGGGCCTGGAAGAGGTTCGTCGTCAGCGTCGGGATGGTCATGATCGCCAGCGCGTCGCCCAGCGGCAGTGCCAGCGTCATCAGGCCGATGGCGATCGGCGGCAGGCCGACGCCGATCACGCCCTTGGCGATGCCGGCGACGATGAAGGCGCCGGCGACCACCAGCATCTGCAGTTCGGTCATCAGCCGAGCACGCCTTTCGCCAGTCGGTCGAAGGCTTCCCAGAACAGGGCGCGGATGTCGTCGGTCTCCATCATGATCTCGTGGCGCGCGTTGGCGATGGTGAAATGCTCGGCGTGACGCATGCGGGCGACGATCGGGCCGTGGTTCGCGGGGTCGATCAGGCGATCCTCGCCGGCCGTCATCAGGAGCAGCGGCAGGTCGATGCGCTCGAGGTAGCCCGGCGCCAAGGCGGCCGTCATCGAGCGCACGGCCTGGCGCGACCAGCCGATGGTCGGGCCGCCCACGGCGAGGCGCGGATCGGCGGTGAACCAGTCGTCGGTGAAGCGGTAGCGCCGCTCGTCGTGCGTGACGAAATTCGAGGCGAACTCGCGGGCCAGCAGCACGAACGGGCCGGTGCCGAAGAGGTAGCGATCCTCCACGACCGGGACCTCGGGCATCAGCATCAGGACCGACCGCAGCATGGCCTCGCGCCGGAGCGCCGTCATCGGCGAGACGACGATGGCGGCCGACAGCGGCCCCGATCCGTGCTCGGCGAGCTGCCGCAGGAGGATATGGGCTCCCATGGAATGACAGAGGGCCACGACCGGCCGCGGGGCGGCGGGGGCGACGATCGTCTCCAGGAACAGCCCCAGATCGGCCATGTAGGTCGTGAAATTGTCGATATGGGCCTTGCCGCGGTCAGCCAGCGGCCGGTCGGAAAGGCCCTGGCCGCGCCAGTCGATGGCATAGACGGCAAAGCCGCGGTCCAAGAGCTCGCCCACGATCTCGGTCGCGTATTTCTCGATGAACTCGCCACGCCCCGTCAGAACCATCGCCGTTCCGCGCGGCGTTCCCGGGACGTTCCATACGGCATAGCGCAGCCGCGCGCCGGCGCCGGCAAGGAATCCATAGCGGTCGGCAGGGCGATAGCGGACGGCCAGGTGTGCAGGCACGGCCGCCGGAGCGGCCACCGGATCGGCTGGGGGATCTTGATCAGACATGCGCTATGGCGTTTTGGCGAAGGCCAGCCGCCGTTGCCAGCGGAGATTTGGGCAATTTGGCCATCTTCACCCGCGATCTCTTTACGGATTCGGGAGGCACGGCTATAGATCGCTCGGTCGCCGCATCGGCTGCGAAGGGTCGCAGACGAGGAAATCGGGCGCAAGGAAGCCTCCAAGAGGTCCACCGCACTGCGTGGTTATCGGCTCGTTTGTTGAGTCGGTCCGGCACGGTCCTTGCGTCGACGGTTATCGTCCGCAGGAGACATGCGACCGCGATCCCGACGACGGGTTGCACCACGGGCGGCTTGTCGGAGCGATCGTTCAGCAATGATCCGTCAGGGATTGGTACTTCTGCTCATCGTCGCAGCCACGATCGTGGGTTGGCGCCTGCTCGACGGCCAGGTCGAGGCGGCGAACGTCGAGGGACCCCTGCATGGCGTCACCTATGCGCCATGGGCCAAGGACCAGGATCCGATCGAGGCCAAGGCGAGCGGCATCTGGAGCTTTCTGCGCACCGCCTTCACCGACGCGCCGGCACCCGTCGTCAAGCCGCGCAAGGAGCAGATCGAGCGCGACTTCGCGATGCTGGGCGGCAAGGTCAAGTATGTCCGCACCTACCGGGCCGTAGACGGCGGCGACGTCATGCCGGAGATCGCGGCGAAAAACGGGCTGAAGCTGGTGCCGGGCGCGTGGATCTATAGTGCCAATGAGGCAAAGCAGCAGTTCGGCCGCGAGGCGAGCGAGGTCAATGCCGAGGAGACGCGGGCACTGATCCGCATGGCCAACCAGAATCCCAGCGTCGAGCGCGTGCTGGTCGGCAACGAGAACATCCTGCGCTGGGATGGCCAGAAGGATCTGCGCGATCCCAACGCCACCAGCCCGGCCCAGCTCATCCGCGAAATCCGCAACGTGAAGCGCAACGTCAAGGTGCCGGTCAGCACCGCCGAGCCGTGGCACGTCTGGCTGCACTATCCGGAACTCGCACGCGAGGTCGATTATCTCGCCGTCCACATCCTGCCCTATTGGGACGAGAAGTCGGACGAGACGCCGCTAGAATATCTCAAGAGCCGGATCGGCATGTTGAAGCAGGCCTATCCGAACAAGAACATCATCGTGACCGAGGTCGGCTGGCCGTCGAACGGCGCTTCGCGCCGCAGTCCGGGCAGCGGCGTCGTCAAATACGCGACACCGGCCCAGCAGGCGAAGAACATCCGCGACGCCGTGGCGTGGCTGCGCGACCAGAACATCGAGCATTTCGTCGTCGAGGCCGTCGACCAGCCGTGGAAGTCCTATGATCTCGAAGGCAAGGCCGGCGGCTACTGGGGACTGTGGAACGCCGACCGCCAGCAGAAGTTCAGTTGGACCGGCGCCATCGAGCGCTTCCCGCAGTGGGCAAGTTGCGCCGTCTGGTCGCTGGCAGCGGCGCTGCCGCTGATGCTGTTTTTCCTGTGGCGCTGGCGCGACCTCGGCACCTGGGGGCAGGTCACGCTTTGCGGCCTGGTGGCGCTGTCGACCAGTGCCATCGTCTATGGCGGGTCGGTCGCGGCCGGCAGCTACATGGTGGTGGCCGAGATGGTGGGCTGGGGCGTCCTCGCCCTCTTCCTGGTGCTGAGCCTCGCCATGGCCTTGATGCAGGCGCTCGAGATGGCCGAGACGATCTGGCGGCGGCGCTGGTCGCGTGAGGCCCTGCCGGCAGCCGAGATGATCGTGCGGCAGCCGGCCGACCGGGTATGGCCCAAGGTCTCCCTGCATCTTGCGATCTGCAACGAGCCGCCGGCGATGGTCATCCAGACGCTCGAGTCGCTCGCCGCCCTCGACTATCCCAATTACGAAGTCATCGTCATCGACAACAACACCAAGGACCCCGCGGTGTGGCGCCCGGTGCAGGACTACTGCGCCGCGCTGGGCGAGCGGTTCCGCTTCTTCCACTTCGACGTCATGAAGGGCTTCAAGGCGGGTGCCCTCAATTACGTGCTGAGCCAGACCGCGCCTGACGCGAAGGTAATCGGCGTCATCGACAGCGACTACATGGTGCGCGCCGACTGGCTGAAGGCGCTGGTGCCGTATTTCGACGATCGCAAGATCGGCTACGTCCAGGCGCCGCAGGACCATCGCGACTGGACCGGCGACCGCTTCAAGGAAATGTTGAACTGGGAATATGCCGGCTTCTTCGACATCGGCATGTGCCTGCGCAACGAATACGACGCCATCATCCAGCACGGCACCATGACCCTGGTGCGCCGCGACCTGATGGAGGAGATGGGCGGCTGGGCGACGTGGTGCATCACCGAGGACACCGAGCTCGGCCTGCGCCTGATGGAGAATGGCTATGGCGCCATGTACAGCCGCGAGCGCTTCGGCAAGGGCCTGACGCCCGATCATTTTGCCGGCTACAAGAAGCAGCGCTTCCGCTGGGCCTACGGCGCCATGCAGATCATGAAGGCGCACGCCGGAAAGATGCTGGGCGGCGGCACCAAGCTCACTCTTTCGCAAAAATATCACTTCGTGGCGGGCTGGGCGCCGTGGTTCGCCGATGCGCTCAACCTGATCTTCACCTGGGCGGGGCTCGCCTGGCTGCTGGCCGTGTTGCTGCCGCCCCTGTTCGGCATCAAGCCGGTCGGCCTGCCGCCGGCTGAATTCATCCTGCCCACGATCGGCATCTTCGTCTTCAAGCTGCTCTATTCCTTCGGTCTCTACTTTGATCGTGTGAAATGTACGTTCCGCCAGAGCGTCGGTGCGTCACTCGCGGGCCTCGCGCTCACCTACACGGTGGGCCGTGCGGTGATCTACGGATTGGCGACCAGTCGGCTTCCCTTCATGCGCACACCGAAGATGGACGAGCGCGCTACGCTCGGCATGGCGCTCGGCATGGCGCGCGGCGAGGCGGTTCTTGCCGCTTTGTTGTGGATCGGCGCGGCCGTGCTGTGGGCGAACAATGGCGTCGTCGACCCAGAGGCGAGGCTTTGGGCGGTTTTCATGATCGTGCAGTCGCTGCCATATGCCGCCGCGGTCTATGTGTCGGTCGTGAATGCACTCGAGCAGATGCGCCACGTCCGGATTGTGTTCGAGGCCGCCGCACCCGCACCCCGGGTCAGCAGCCCCTCGATGCAGCCTGCACAGTAATGGAACAGCGCTTTTCCCGTCGACTTGGCGCTAGCGTCTGATAGCGTCGAAGAATGCCTACGCTCGAGTCACGCCGCGGCCCTGATTCACGTGCCGGCACCACCCTTTTCCTGAAACGTTGGCTGCGCCGGCCATTCGCGATGGGGGCGGTGATTCCGAGCGGTCGCCTGCTGGCCGAAGCCATGGCACGCGCGACGCTGCAAGCCCTCGAAGGACGGCCCGGCCATATCGTGGAGCTTGGTGCCGGCACCGGCGAGGTCACCAAGGCGCTGCTGGCCGCCGGCATTGCGCCGGCTCGGCTGGCGCTGGTCGAGCGCGACCCCGAGCTGGCTGCCTTTCTTCGCCGCCATTTCGCGGAACCGCAGATCATCGAGGGTGACGCGGCGCGTCTGCCGCGTCTGCTGGCCGATCACGGGATCTCGCCGATCGCCGCCGTGGTTTCGAGCCTGCCGCTGCTGTCGCTGCCGACGGACATCGTGAATGGCATCGTGCATGGCGTTTTCGATGCGCTGCCGCGCGGGGCGGCGCTCATCCAGTTCACCTACGGCCCGACGCCGCCGGTGCCGCGCACCCTGCGTCAGGGCCTGCGCCTGGTTGGCACACGCGGCGGGCGCATCTGGCGCAACGTGCCGCCCGCCGTCGTCTGGACCTTCAGAAAGCCGCTGGCCGCGTGACTTCCTTCAGGTTCGACGACACGCTGCGCGCGATGATCACGAAGCGCCTCGGCCGCTTCGATCTGCGTCGCAGCGCCGATGCCGGCGTCCTGAAGCACGCCGCCGTGGCCATCGTTGTGGTCGAAGGCGAGGCCCCGGGAGAGGCGGCGTTCCTGCTCACCAAGCGCACGCCCCGGCTGCGCGCACATGGCGGGCAGTGGGCATTGCCGGGAGGGCGGGTCGATCCCGGCGAGACGCTGGAGCAGACGGCGTTGCGTGAGCTGCACGAAGAGCTGGGTGTGCTGGCGTCGGTCGACGATGTCCTCGGCACGCTCGACGATTATCCGACCCGCTCGGGCTATCTCATCGCCCCGGTCGTGGTGTGGGCGCCTGGCGTCACGGTGGCGCCCAACCCGGAGGAGGTCGCTGCCGCCTATCGCATCGACTGCGCCGAGCTTTTCCGCGAAGGCTCGCCCGAGATCGTGGCGATCGAGGAGTCGGACCGCCCGATCATCCGGCTGCCGCTGCCGGTCGCCACGGTCAACGCGCCGACGGCGGCCGTGCTCTACCAGTTCCGCGAAGTGGCGCTGGCGGGACGGGACACCCGGGTCGACCATTTCGAGCAGCCGGTCTTCGCCTGGCGGTGAGGGGCTGACCGATGGTCGTTGCCTCGAGCAGCGGCACCTCGGCCCTGATCCACTGGTTCTTCGGGTTCGGGAGCGAGACGCGCAGGTTCTGGTGATTTGATTCGGAACCACGCGGCATAGAGCGCAGGAAGGAACAGCAGGATCAGCACCGTGCCGACCGCCGTGCCGCCGATCAGCGTATAAGCCATCGATCCCCAGAAGACGGAGTGGGTGAGGGGGATGAAGGCCAGCACGGCGGCAAGTGCGGTCAGGATCACGGGCCTCGTGCGTTGCACTGTCGCTTCGATGACGGCGTGATAGTCATCGAGGCCGGCAGCCCGGTTCTCCTTGATTTGTTCGGTCAGGATCAGCGTATTGCGCATCAGGATGCCGGCCAGTCCGATCAGGCCCAGAATGGCGTTGAACCCGAAGGGCTGGTTGAAGGTGAGCAACATAGGCACGACGCCGACGAGGCCGAGCGGTGCCGTCAGCAAGACCATGGCCATCGTCGAGAAGGAGCGCACCTGCAGCATGAGGACGATCAGCGTGACGGCGATCATGGCCGGGAAGATCCTGGCCAACGCGGCGTTGGCCTTGTCGGCCTCCTCGATCGATCCACCCATTTCGATCCGGTAGCCGGCCGGGAGGGATGCGATCAGCGGCTGAAGGGCCGTCATGATCTCCTTGGAAACCTCCGGGGGTTGGGTCGCCTCATTGATGTCCGAGCGGATCGTGATGACGGGGATGCGGTCGCGGCGCTTCAGGACCGGCTCTTCGGCGCGGAACTCCGAATGACCGATCTGGTCGAGCGGAATCGGCCGGCCGTCGCGGCTGACGAGAGAGAAATCGGCCAAGCGCATCGGATCCAGCCGCTCGGCGCCGGCGCTGCGGGCCACGACGGCGACATTGCGGATGTCCTCGCGAACCTGGGTGACGGGAATGCCTGTGAGCAGGAACTGGAGCTGCTGGCCGACCTCGGCTGGCGAGAGGCCGATGAGGTTCAGTCGATCCTGGTCCGGGACAAAGCGAAGCGCGGGCGTGCGGTTTCCCCAGTCGCGATTCGCCTCCCGCACGTCGGGCACGCCCCGCATGATGTCGAGCGCCTTCTCGGAGATGTCGTAGAGTTGTGCGGGATCGGGTCCCATTATCCGGAACTCGACCGGGAAGATCGAGGGAGGACCAAAGACGAACTGTGTGGCGCGCACATAGGCCTCGGGCGCGAGCCCCTGGGCCACCGCCTCCCGGAGCCGGCGCTTCAAGGCCTCGCGCGCCTCGGCATCCGGCGTCAGCACGACGATCTTGGCGAAGGCGGGATCAGGCAGCTCCGGCGACAGCGCCAGGAAGAACCTCGGCGCGCCCTGCCCGATGTAGCTCGTGACGATCCTGGCCTCGGGCTGCTTGTCGAGCCAGCGCTCGAGCTTCTCGACCGCAGCGGTCGTCGTCTCGATGCTGGTACCTTCCGGAAGGCGAACCTCCACCAGCACTTCGGGGCGGTCCGATGTCGGGAAGAACTGCTGCTTGACGGCGCCCATGCCGAGGCCGGACAGCGCAAAGGCGACGCCGACGATACCGACGGTCACGAACTTGTGGCGTACGGCAAAGACGATGAGCCGTCGCAGACGCTGGTAATTCGGTGTGCCGTAGATCGCGTGGTGACCGCCTTCGACTGGTTTGATCTCGGGCAGCATCTTGACCCCGAGATAGGGGGTAAAGGCCACCGCGACGATCCAGGAGACGATCAGGGCGAAACCCACGATCCAGAAGATGTTGCCGGCGTATTCGCCGGCCGTCGAGGGCGCGAAGCCGACCGGCAGGAAGCCGGCGATCGTCACGAGTGTTCCCGACAGCATCGGCGCCGCCGTGTGGCTCCACGCGTAGGCCGCCGCCTTGACGCGGTCCATGCCCTCTTCCATTTTCACCACCATGACCTCGATGGCGATGATGGCGTCGTCCACGAGAAGACCGAGCGACAGGATGAGGGCGCCCAAGGTGATGCGGTCGAAGAACCGGCCGGTTTCCAGCATGATGAAGAACACGACGGCAAGCGTCAGGGGGACGGCGGCCGCCACGACGATGCCGACACGCCATCCGAGGCTGAGCAGGCTCACCAGCAGCACCACGCCCAGCGCCATCGCGAACTTCACCATGAATTCGTCGACCGCCGAGGTGATGTTGACGGCCTGATCGGTCACCTTGTCGAGCGTCATGCCGAGCGGCAACGACCGCGCGATGGCCGCCGTCTTGTCCTGGAGCGCCTTGCCGAGCGCGAGACCATCCCAGCCCTCCTGCATCACCGCCGCGAGCATGATGATGGGCTCGCTCCGGTGCCGGATGAGGAAGGTTGGAGGGTCTTCATAGCCGCGGCGGACCTCGGCGATGTCGGAGAGCTTCAGCGTCCGCCCGGCAGCGACGATCGGCGTGTCGGCGATCGCCTGAACGCTGTCATAAGCGCCGTCGACCCGGATGAAGACGCGCGGCCCCTGGGTGTCGATCGAGCCTGCCGGTGTCACGGTGTTCTGCCGTTGCAACGCGGCAACGATGTCTCGGGCCGACACGCCGAGGGTTGCCAGCCTGGGATAGGAGAACTCGACGAATATCTGCTCGGGACGTTCACCGAGGATGTTGATCTTCTTGACGCCGGGCACGTGCAGGAGATCCTGACGGATCACCTCGGCCTGCCTCGCCAGCTCGCGCATCGGCATGCCCCTGGCCTTGAGGGCATAGAGCGCGAAGCTCACGTCCGAGTATTCGTCGTTGACGAAGGGGCCGAGCACGCCGGGGGGCAGGTTGCGCGCTTCATCCCCGAGCTTCTTGCGGGCCTGATAGAACTCCTCCTGCACGCGCGATGGCGGTGTGCTGTCCTTCAGCGTGACCGTCATGAAGGCATAGCCCGGCCGTGTGGTCGTCTCGGTCCGGTCGTACCAGCTGAGCTCCTGCAGCCGCTTCTCCAACGGTTCGGCGACGAGATCCTGCATCTCGCGCGCCGTGGCGCCCGGCCACACCGTCGTGACCGTCAGGGTCTTGATGGTGAAGGAGGGATCCTCCGCCCGTCCGAGCATCATGAAGGCGTAAGCGCCGGCGGCCGCCAGCAGGAGAATGGAGAAAAGGGTGACGGCCCGTTCGCGAACGGCGACTGCGGAAAGATTGAGGCTCATCAGTTGCTCCTGCTTTCGGAGGCAGTTCTGACGCGGGTGCCCTCGTTCAGGAGATGAGCGCCGAGCGAAACGATCGGATCGCCAGGGTTCAGTCCGGAGATCACGGCGCTCTCGCCGCTCACGCGAACAAGCTTGATGGGTTGAAAGCGTACGGTCGAGGTGGCGCGGTCGAGGATCCAGACGCCGGTCTTGCGGCCGTCATCGAGCACGGCTCCCAGCGGCACCTGGACCTCTGCCTGACTGGTCTGCCCTGCCAGCCGAATGGTTACGGTCGCCCCGAGCGGTGCTGTCGCGGCTTCACCGTCGAGCACGTAGCGGGCCTCGTAGGTGCGAGTCTGGGTATCGGCGGAATCCGACAGCTGGCGGAGATGGGCGCCATAGCGTCGCCCATCGTCTCCATACATGCTGGCCTCGGCCACCGAACCGATTGCCGGCCGGATCTTTTCAGGAAGCGTGACGATCGCTTCGCGGGGGCCGGCCTGGGCGAGCCGGACCACAGTCTGGCCGGCGGCCACGACCTGCCCCGGTTCGCCAAGCGTCTCGACCACCGTTCCATCCGCGTCGGCCGCCAGGACAGAGTAGGTCGCCTCATTCTCGGCGACTCCTGCTTGGGCCTCGGCGGCGGCGAGTTGCGCCGTGGCCGTATCCAGCGCTGCCTTCGTCTGCTCGTAGCGCTGTCGGGAGACCCATCCGCTGTTGCGCAAGCTCGCGTATCGCTGCTCGTCGGCGTCCAGCTGAACGACGGTTGCGCGTGCCGCGGCCACAGCGTTGCGCTTCGCCGTGAGCGCAAGGCGAAGGTCGGTTTCGTCGATCCGCATCAACGGCTGCCCGGCTTTGACTTGCTGGCCGACATTCACCAGCCGTTCCACGAGCTTGCCGGGGACGCGAAAGCCGAGGTTGCTCTGGACCCTCGCCCCGACGATGCCCGTGAAGCCCCGTTCGGATCCGGTCACCTGCGCTGCCGTCGCCAGTCTCACGAGCGGCGGGTACTGTCTCGGATCACTCACAGCGGAAGCTTCAGGCGTACGAAGGAAGAGCGTGACGGCTGCGGCGGCCCCAAGCACCGCGATCAGGACGGCTCCCAGCACAAAAGCGGGTCGCTTTTTCATGGCCATTGCCTCTGGAATAGATTGTAATCGAACTCTATATAGGCTATATAGATTTCGATCGCAAGCTAAAAAGGAGTTCGATGATGCGTGTGAGTCGCGTCCAAGCAGAGGAAAACCGCCAAACCGTGATCAATGTGGCAAGTCGCCTTTTTCGCGAGCACGGCTTTGACGGCATCGGGCTCAAGGATCTGATGGAGGCGGCCGGGCTGACCCAAGGCGCCTTTTACAAGCAGTTCGCGTCAAAGGACGACTTGGCTGCGCAGGCGTCCAAGCGGGCAATGGAGAGCGCCTCCAGCCGATGGTCGGCCGCCGCGACGGCGAATCCCGAAGATCCCTTGGGCGCCGTAATGGAGTTCTACCTCAGCAAGGACCATCGCGAAGAAAGGATGGACGGCTGTCCGATCGTGGCGCTCGGCTCAGATGCTGCCCGGCAGGGCAGCGACGTGAGGGCGTCATTCGAAGCCGGGATCAAGGCATATCTCGAAGTCCTCGGCCGTATGGTTGCCGAGACGAATGGGGAGGAGCCCAAGGGCAAGGCCATGGCCATTCTCTCGACGATGGTCGGTGCGCTGACGCTGTCGCGCGTCGTCAACGACGCCGATCTCGCTCAAGCCTTTCTGGATGCGGCGGTCGAACAGGTCCGCGAAGCCGCCTCTCGAAAGGAGGGCCGACGTCGGCCAAGGCCAGGCAAGCGGCGATCACAATCGAGTGGCTCACGGCACTAAGGCACGGAGATAACGATGTCGAAAGAATCGATCGCCGCGGTGGCGGGAAAGCGCGCCCTGATCACGGGGGCTTCGAGTGGTCTCGGTCTCGAGTTTGCCGATCTGCTGGCGGCGCAAAAGGTCAATCTTGTCTTGGCAGCCCGCCGGCAGGAACCGATGGAAAGGCTTGCCCTTGATCTTCGCCGCAAATACGGGGTGGATGTACTGGTCGAGGCGATCGACCTCGCCTCCCCCGGTGCAGCCCGGCGGCTGAAGAACAGCCTCGATGAAAGATCGGTGGCGATCGATATCCTGGTGAACAATGCCGGATACGGCTTGCACGGCGATTTTCGGGAAACACCGATCGAGCGCACTATAGACATGATCCAGCTCAACATCACAGCGCTCACGGAGCTGACCCATCTCTTCGGCCGCGACGTGGCCACGCGGCGGTCTGGACATATCCTTCTCGTCGCCAGCCTCCTGGCCTTCCAATCCGTTCCGGGCTACGCGGCCTATGCGGCGACCAAGGCCTATGTGCTCGCCCTTGGCGAGGCCTTGCATGACGAGTTCCGCCCGCATGGCGTGGTTATGACCAGCCTTTGCCCAGGGCATACCGCGACGGGTTTCGATGCGGCAGCAGGCGCAACCATTTCGCCCTTGTTGCGTGTCCTCACAATGAACCCGCGTCCGGTCGCCGCAAGCGGACTTCGGGCGCTCTTACAGGGAAAGGCCACGGTGGTCCCGGGCTTGCCGAACAAGATGGCTGCCTTTTCAAACCGTCTGACGCCGCGAGCCATGCAAAGGGCCACGATGAAAAGGATAATGGGGCCCTAATCCGATACGACTAGGGATGTTGGTCCGGAGACTATTTTGAACAGCCAACTCAAACGATGCGGCACGTATCGCCTGGCATCCGCAAGCGGCTATCATCCTGAAGAGCGACGTGTCGCCTTGAGCGTCGCTCTGGAGGCTGCATGGCACTACTCATCGTCAATCTGGACAAGGTCATCGGCAATGCCCAGGCATGGCGCGACACATTCAGGGAGCAGATTCCCGATCTGCCCATTCGCATCTGGCCCGATGTCGGCGAGGTGAAGGACATCGAATATCTCGCGTTCATGCGGCCGGACTTCGACCTGCTTCCCACTTTCCCCAACCTGAAGGCCATGTTCAGCCGTTCGGCGGGGGTGGAAAGCTTTGTCGACCACCCGAAACTGCCCAAGGTCCCGCTCGGCAAGGTCGAACCGCCGGGCGGCGATCCGATGATGACGGAATACGTCATCATGCATGTCTTGCGCCTGCATCGCGAGATGCCGGCCTACCAGGCGGCCCAGGCGAAGCGCGAATGGCTGAGGGCGCCGATCACCCGGCCCGAGCAGAGACGCATTGGTTTCCTGGGCTACGGAATGATGGCCACGGCGCCGGCGCTGGTCCTGCAGTCGCTGGGTTTCAAGGTCTCCGCCTGGGTCCGCTCACCGCGACAGGCGGCAGAAGTTCCCATCTTCCACGGTCGCGATCAGCTTGCGTCCTTCCTCGGCCAGACCGATATCGCCGTCTGCCTGTTGCCGCTGACGCCGGAAACCGAGGGCATCTTCTGCGCACGCACATTTGCCATGATGCCGAGAGGCGCCATGCTGGTGAACGTCGGGCGCGGCAAGCACGTGGTCGAAAGCGACCTGATCGCGGCCCTCGATTCGGGACAATTGGCCTACGCCGCATTGGACGCCCTTTGGCCCGAGCCGCTGCCGCCGGAGAGCCCGCTCTGGCTTCATCCCAAGGTTACGGTGATGCCGCACGTGGCTCGGCGGCCGACCGTGGCGCAGCTGGTCACCGAGATCGCAGCGAACATCCGTAGCCTCCAGGCCGGGGGACAGCTCCTGCAGGAAATCAACTACACGCGGGGGTACTGATCAGCCGGTCTTCGCCTGGCGTTGACCCTCGTTACGCGTGGACGCGCAGGACGGCTGCGGCAACGGGGCGGCGCTTCAGAAACACCGTGGTTTCCTGCTCCATCACCTGCTGATCGCGCTGATTGATCGTGACCTGGCGGATCCGCGCGATGCCGCGGTCAGGCTTGGACGACGACAGCCGCAGTTCGACGACATCGGTAACCACGCGGAGCGTGTCGCCGGGCCGCACCGGTCGCGGAAATTGGACTTCGCCGATGCCGGGCGACCCCAGGCTGCTGGCACGGAACACTCCCTGTTCGAGCCACAGTCGTAGTGTCACGCACATGGTGTGGAGGCCCGAGGCGATCAGGCCGCCGTAGGTCCAGGTCTTGGCGAACTCGCTGTCCATGTGGAAGGGCTGCGGATCCCATTGCCGCGCGAATTCGATGATGCCCGCCTCGGTCATCGTCATGCCGCCGCTGACGAAGCGGTCGCCGATCTTGAAATCCTCGTAATAACGATCGATCACGGAACCAGCTCCATATAAGCGGCGTCGGGAACCGGGCTCGGGATAAAGCGGGATGTCGACAAAACCCATCGACCGGCAGAGGCTCACCGCGGCTCCCATTTTACCGCCGATTGTGTCGAGTCTGAGACACCGTCGGCCGCATCGGCATGCAATTCTATGCAGCAAGGGCGTCATTTTCCGATGGCTGTGCTAGCTTGCCCCCCGAAAGTAAAGGGAGGCGAGTATGCGTTCGAATCCGACACGCCGTCGCGCGCTGGCAGTGGCCGGTGCTGCAGGCGCTCTATTGGCGGCACCCGCCGTGGCGCAGGCGCCGTGGCCCAACAAGACGGTGCGTTTCGTCGTGCCCTTTCCACCGGGGCAGGCCGCCGACATCTTCGCCCGCATGATGGCCGAGAAGCTCACCGATGTCTGGAAACAACAGGTCATCGTCGAGAACAAGGCCGGCGGCAGCGGCATTCCGGCGACAGAGTACGGCAAGGCCGCGGCGCCCGACGGCTACACGCTCATGGTGGTGTCGAGCGGCACGTTCGGCGTCAATCCCAGCCTGTTCCCCAATCTGCCGTACAAGCCGCTGGTCGACTTTCTGCCGATCTCCAACATCTTCCTGGTGCCGCTGGTCATCGTCGCGAATCCGGCTTTCCCGGCCAAGACGCTGGGTGAACTGATCGAGCTGGCGCGGAAGGAGCCGGGTAAGCTTTCTTATGCTTCGGCCGGACCGGGCACGGCGCAACACCTCAGCATGGAGTTGTTCAAGCTCCGGGCGAAACTCGATATCGTGCATGTGCCCTACAAGGGGAGCGGTCCCGCCATGGCCGATCTGCTGGGCGGTCATGTCATGCTGATGATGGACAGTACGGCGGCGGCACTCAATCACATCGTCGACGGACGCATCAAGGCGCTGGCCGTGACCACGGCGCGGCCGGCGCCGCCGCCGCTCGATAAGGTTCCGACCATCGCTCAGACATTACCGGGCTTCGACGCCGCCGGCTGGTCTGGCCTTGCGGCGCCGGCGCGTACGCCGCTCGAAATCGTTGCCAAGGTGAACAAGGACATACAGACCCTGCTCAACGATCCGGCGGTGATTCGTCAGATCGAGCAGCGCGCCGCCGTGCCCGCGCCGGGTTCGCCGCTGCAATTCGCCGAGTTCATCAAGAAGGAAATCGACACCTGGGGCGACGTCGTGCGGGCGACCGGAACGAAGCCCGGGACCTGATTAACCTTCGCGCGCTCTCTTTCGCGCGAAGAATGTGTTGGAAATGATGTCGGGATCGCCGACCGCGCGATCTTCCTGCACTTCCAGGAGATCGAGGCCATGGCGCCGCATCAATGCGTAGACGGCTGCCTGCGGCAGGACGTGCTTCTCCATGTCGAGGCTGTCGGCTCGCGCGAGCTGCTCCTGCCACGAGAAGCGGTAGCCCTTCCAGAATGTCGGAAGCTGAAACAGGGCATATCCGCCAGGCCGTAGCCGGTCGAACAATTGAGACAGCATTTCGAGCATGATCGGTGGCGGATTGTGTTGCAGCGCGATCATCGAATAGAGGAGATCGCATTCGGGCAGAGTGGCGACAGCGTCGATCGATGTGAGCTGGACAAACTCGACATTGGACTGTTGCTGCCGCGAGACGGCCTGCTGTGCCAGCGCGAGGTGTGCGGAGGAGATGTCCACGCCGACGACCTGTCGAAATCGGCTGGCCAAGGCCGTGGTCTCCCGGCCCACGCCGCATCCGAATTCCAGCACGCTTTGGATGTCTGCGATCGCCCGTCCGCTACGTGTGAAAAATGCGTCTATCGTGGAAAGGCAGGCTTGGCCGGAACGATAGAATTCGTCGCCGGTTGAGCCGATGTGCGACATCTTGAATTTCGGCGCTGTGAGCACGGACCAATATGGTTCTTGCTCGCCGAGGTGCTGCCAACAACGCGCGACCTGCCGGAACATCTCCCGCCGCTGATCGGCGGGACCGTCGAGTTCTACGGTGCCCATCGTCGAGCGATAGAACCGCCCGGTTCTCAGGACGAAGCGGGCGGGCATCCAGTCGGCGCGGAGTTTCCTGAGAGCGGCCTTGAACCCGCGCCATGGCCCAAAGGCTCGCAACTAGACGATGCCTCGCAGCGCGTAGATCAGTCCCACGACCAGCAGGCCGATGAACACGGTCTCGGCGATCAGCAGCAGCACCGGCCCCATGCCGATCCGTGCCAGCGCCAGCAGCGAGGTTTTCATGCCCAGCGCCGCGATGGCGGTGATGATCAGGAAGGACGAGACTTGCGTCACCGCCGCCTGAACGGCGGGCGGCACCACACCCATCGAATTGAGGGCGGCCAGCGCCAGGAAGCCGAACAGGAAGATGGGCGGCGCCGGCCGTGCGTCGCTCACCGGCCCGCCGCTCCTCGATACCCACCAGGCAATGCCGGCGATCGCCGGCAGCAGGAACGCCACGCGCAGCAGTTTGGTGATGATGGCGTCGCTCAGCACCTTGTCGCCCATGGTCTGGCCGGCACCGGCGACTTGCGCCACGTCGTGGATCGCGCCGCCCAGGAATACGCCCATCTCGAACAGGGAGTAGCCCAGCATCTCGCGCAGCGGTGGGTAGAGCACCATCACGACCGTGCTGAGGAAGTTGACGCCCATCACGGTGAAGGCGAGGTCGCGGTCGGAATTCTCGTGCTTGGGCAGCACGGCGGATGCGGCCATCGCCGCCGCCGCGCCGCACACGCCGGTGGCGCAGCCGGTCAGCAGGCCGAAATCGCGGCTGAGGCCGAAGAAGCGGGCGGCCCAGGCACCGAAGGCGATCGTGCAGCTCACCGCCGCCAGGGCGATCAGGACCGGCATCGCGCCGTCGTCGATCAGCTGGCCGAACGTCAGCCGCGCGCCAAACAGGGCGACGCCGACGCGCAGCAGGGTGCGGCCCGCGAATTCGAGGCCGGGCTTCAAAATCGGTCGCGCCGACAGCGGCTGCAGCGCCATGCCGATCACCAGGGTGAGGATGAGCGGCGGCACCCAGACAGCGCCGAAGCGGAGCAGGCTTCTCGTGTCGGCGATGAAGGCCACGGCGGCGATGGCGGCGCACAGGGCAACCCCGGGGGCCGCCCGGCGCAGATTGTCGGGCGCCCACAAGCGGACGAGGTCGACGGCGACGGCGCTGCTACGCATCGAGAATGGCAACGAGCTGGCCTTCTCCGATCGCTTCACCTTCGCTGACCTTGATTTCCTTGATGGTCCCCGCCTTGGGAGAGAGCACTGGGATTTCCATTTTCATCGATTCGAGGATCATGATCTCGCCGTCGACCTCGATGCGGTCGCCGGGCTTGGTCTGGATCTTCCACACATTGCCCGCGATCTCGGACTTCACGTTGACGACGGCCATGCCCAGAGCTTCTCCCGTGTGGCGCTAACCAGCTTTTTCGGCCACCGCGCGCGCCAGTGCAAGGGCGGAGCTGCCCACACGCGCGCCCAGACGGTATGCCGCATCGCTGGCCGCCGAGACTATTCCGTCCTGCAAGGTGGAGCGACCGTCGCCGATGCGGGCGGATTGAGCGGCGACCGCGACTCCGGCGATGCCGGCGCGGTCGAGAATCTCGAAACCCCTTATGCCGCCCTTGTCGGCGCCGGGCCCTGCATCGTTGAAGAAAACGAGCCTCGGCCGGAAGGGCTCGACGGCCTGACCGGAATTCAGCGCACAATGGCTGCCGGTGGCGACGATGCCACCTCGATCCTGTGGCATCAGCAGTGAAGAAGAATCGACGCAGGCAAAACCATCGACGACGTGCCGCGTTTCGCCCATCGTCGGCGGCTTGGTGTGCGGCCACGACGCCTTCTTGAGCAGCTCGGCGGCTTCCTTGCAGCTCATGCCGGCGCGCACGCCACATTTCTCTGCCAGCGCATTGGCGCGGCTGATCAGCCCGCGTGCATACATGTCCTGTCCGTCGCCGATACACGCGGTTGCGGTCGCCACGGCCGCCATCGCCATACCGAGCTTCTCGGCGTAGGCGAGGCCACCGACACCCGCCTCGTCCTTGCCGATGCCGGCATCGTGATGGATGGCGGCGCGGCAGCCGTACTTGGCCGACATGTAGGCGGCATAGGCGGCGGCATGGCTGCCGCCGACGACAACGGCGCCGTCGGCCTCGGCGGGCAGTTTTACGACGCTGTCATGGATCAGGACCGCAACGGACATCGCCTTAGCCTACTCATGACGCTATACCTCGACCATGTCTGAAACGGTGGACAACAAGGTAGCGGTTTTGGTCCTGCAGCATCCGCAGGAGCAGGACCATGCGCTGGGCACAGCGGGCCTGCTGACGCGGACGCTTGCCAATGCAAAGCTCTCGGTGGGCCTCTCCTGGCGCAATCTCGGTCATGCGCTGGACGAGCCGGTGGAGGCGCGCGACTGGGGCGTGCTCTATCTCGGCTCAGCCCACGCGGCCGGCCAGGGGCCACTCGTCGCGGTCGATCGCAAGGGTGAAACCTTGCCTGACCAGGAAACGGCGCTGTCCGGCTTGCGGGGCCTGGTCGTGCTCGACGGCAATTGGGCGCAGGCCAAGGCATTGTGGTGGCGCAACGCCTGGCTGACCAAGCTCCGCCGCTTCGTGATCGTGCCCGATGGGCCGTCGCTTTACGGGGGCCTGCGCAAGGAGGCGCGGCCCGACGCCGTCTCCACGCTTGAGGCCGTGGCGCTTGCGCTGTCGGCCCTGGAGGAGGACCCCGGCGTGCGCGAAAGGGTCCTGGCACCGTTCCGCGAACTGATCGCCAAGGCTCGCGCCGCGGGCCTCCAGGGCGGCAAACGGGATCGTCGGCGGCGACGTTAGCCCCTATAATCGCCGCATGCTGGATCAGCCGCTGCTTCCCGTCGCCCAACGCACCAACCCGGAACGCTCCTTCACCGAGGAGGTGCGGGCGCTGCGTCTGGGACAGGGTGAGATTTTCCGTGGCGAGGGGATCCTGGCCGTCACCAAGGCGATCCTGCAGGCGGGCGTTGCCTATGTCGGCGGTTACCAGGGTGCGCCGGTGTCGCATCTGGTCGACGTCTTGGTCGAGTCGCAGGACCTGCTCGACGAGCTTGGCGTCCATCTGGAAACCTGTACCAACGAATCCTCGGCGGCGGCGCTCCTGGGTGCCTCGATCAACTACCCGATCCGCGGCTGCGTCACCTGGAAGTCGATCGTCGGCACCAACGTGGCCGCCGATGCGCTCTCAAATCTTGCCTCGCCCGGCGTGATCGGTGGCGCCCTGATCGTGGTCGGCGAGGATTACGGCGAGGGCGCTTCCGTCATCCAGGAACGCGCCCACGCCTACGCGCTGAAATCGTCGCTCTGGCTGATGGATCCCCGGCCGTCGCTGCCGACCATCGTGCAGTGTACGGAAAAGGCATTCGAGCTTTCGGAAGCCACCAACACGCCGGTGATGATGGAGCTGCGCATCCGCGCCTGCCATGTCACCGGCGAGTTCGTGGCCAAGGACAACAAGCCGCCGGCGATTTCGCGCAACCATCGCCTCGCCAATCCGGCGGCGCACAACTACGATCGCATCTCGCATCCGCCGTCGACCTACGCGCACGAGAAGATCAAAGTCGAGGTCCGCCAGCCCGCTGCCGAGCGCTTCATCGTTGAACACGGGTTGAACGAGTTCCTGCCGGGCGACCGCTCCGATCTCGGTATCATCGTACAGGGCGGCATTACGAACGTCCTCGTGCGCGGCCTCGATCGGCTGGAGCTCGAAGGCCGGGTGCCGACTCTGGTGCTGAACGTCACCCATCCGCTGGTGCCCAACCAGATTGCTGACTTCTGCAAGGGCAAGCGGGCCGTGCTGATTGTCGAGGAGGGCGCGCCGGACTATATCGAGCAGGCGATCCACGCCATCCTGCGCAAGCGCGACATCGACACCAAGCTCTACGGCAAGGACGTGCTGCCGATGGCCGGCGAGTACACCGCCGAGGTGGTGACCGAGGGATTGCTGAAGTTCTTCGCCCAGTCGGCCAACGACATCGATCTCAGCAAGCCGCGCGAGCGCTTCGACGCGGCACGTGCCGGCCGCGCCGAGGCCCAGCGCCTGCTGGGCGGGCCGCTGCCACTCCGGCCACCCGGCTTCTGCGTCGGCTGTCCGGAGCGCCCGGTCTTCTCGGCGATCAAGCTGCTCGAGCGCGAGGTCGGCAAGGTCCATATCTCGAGCGACATCGGCTGCCACTCTTTCGCAACCCTGGCGCCGTTCAACCTCGGCAATTCCATTCTGGGTTTCGGCATGTCGCTGGCGGCGGCAGGCGCGGTGGCACCGGTCATGGAGCGACGCACAATCTCGGTGATGGGCGACGGCGGGTTCTGGCACAACGGTCTCCTGAGCGGAGTCGCCTCGGCGATGTTCAATCGCGGCGATCGTGTACTGGTCATCATGCAGAACGGCTACACCTCGGCCACCGGCGCGCAGTTCATTCCCAACACCGCCGGCAACCGCCGCGACGGCGAGACGACATCGGACATTACCGCCACGCTGCAAGCCATGGGCGTCAAATGGCTGCGCACCATACGCACCTACAACGTCGCCACCATGCTCGGCACCTTGCGTGAGGCGATGAACACCAACGACAAGGGCCTGAAGGTGATCGTGGCCGATGGCGAATGCCAGCTCGCACGCCAACGCCGTATTCGCCCGCAGATCGCCGCCCAGCTCAAGCGTGGTGAGCGGGTCGTGCGCACGCGCTATGGCGTCGATGACGAGGTCTGCACCGGCGACCATTCCTGCATTCGCCTGTCGGGCTGTCCGTCGCTGGTGGTGAAGCCCAGTCCCGATCCGCTGCGCTCCGACCCGGTGGCGCACGTCAACAATGGCTGTGTCGGCTGCGGCCTCTGCGGCGAGGTGGCCGACGCCGCCGTGCTCTGCCCGTCATTCTACCGTGCTGATATCGTGCAGAACGCGACCTGGTGGGACCGCCTGAAATGGCAGCTTCGCTCGAAGATCATCGGGGCGATGGCGAGTGCCTAAGCCCGTCACGATCCTGATCGGCGCCCTGGGCGGCGATGGTGGCGGCGTGCTGTGCGACTGGATCGTGGCCGCAGCCCAGAGCCAGGGTCTGGGCGTACAGGCGACGCAGATTCCGGGCGTGGCGCAGCGCACCGGGGCCACGACCTATTATCTCGAGGTCATGCCGGTCTCGAACCCGCAGGCCTCGGTGCTGGCGCTCAATCCGGCGATCGGCGAGGTCGATGTGGCGCTGGCTACCGAGCTGCTGGAAGCCGGGCGCATGATCTTCAACGGCTTCGTCACCCCGGAACGCACCACCCTGATTGCCTCCACGCATCGCGTGCTGGCCATCGGCGAGCGCATGGCGATGGGCGACGGCAGCTTCGACGTCGGCCGCCTGCTGCGCGCGGTGAAGGAGCGCAGCAAGGCGCAGATCCTGTTCGACATGGACCAGGCCGCCGAGGAATCCGGCGGCGTTATCAACGCCGTGCTGCTGGGCGCGCTCGCGGGGTCGGGTCGGCTGGCGGTCTCCGATGCCGCGTTCGAGGCAGCGATCCGGCATGCCGGGAAGTCCGTCGATACCAACCTTGCCGCTTTCGCCTTCGGCCGCGGCCATGCTCGCGGCGAACTGGAGCAGGCGGTGCGCGAGCATCGCAAGCGCCAGGCGGCGGGGCAGGGCGTCGAGGATCTGATCGAGCGCGCGCGCCGGACCTATCCGGCGACCAGCCTCGACATGGTGGAGGAGGGCGTCCGCCGCCTCGCTGCCTATCAGGATCGAAGCTACGCCGCGCTTTATCTCGACCGGCTCGACGCCGTGCAGACGCTGGGCTCGGCCGAGCTGCTGCGCGAGACGGCGCGGCACCTGGCTGTCCGCATGTCGTTCGAGGACGTGATTCGCGTCGCCCAAGCCAAGACTTCGGCCGAACGCTTTATCCGCGTCCGAGGCGAAGTCCGCGCCAAGGATCACGAGCCCCTCGAAATCACCGAGCACTTCAAGCCGGGGATCGAAGAGATTTGCGCCATGCTGCCGCCGTCGCTGGCGCGGCGCATTCTCGCCTGGGCGGAGCGCACCGGTCGGCTGGGCAAGGTCTATTTCTCGATGCACGTGCGCACCACCACTGTCTGGGGGTTCGCGCGGCTGCGGTTCCTGGCGTCGCTGCGCTGGTGGCGGCCGCGGACCTTCCGTTTTGTCGAGGAACAGGCCGAGATCGACCGCTGGCTCGCCTCGATCCGCGCAGCCGCACCCTTGAGCGTCGATCTCGCGCGCGAGATCGCGGAGTCGGCTCGCCTGATCAAGGGTTATGGCGACACCTACAAGCGCGGCCTGCAGAACTACCGCCGCATCGCCGACGGGGTCATCGCCCCCGCGCTCGCTGGCGGCATGGCGCCGCGTGCCGCCGCCGACGCCGTGGCCAACGCCCGCGTGGCGGCGCTCGCCGATCCCGAGGGCGAGTCGCTGTCGAAGACTCTGGCGTCCATTGCGTCGGTGTCCCTGCCGCTGCGGAATGCGGCGGAATGACCAAGTTCGACGTCCTTGCCCTCGCTGAGCGAGACACCTTCACGCGCGACCTCGGCATCGAAGTGGTCGAGGCGGGCCTCGGCCGGGCGGTCACCCGCGTTCGTGTCGAGGCGCGTCACGTCAACTTCAACGGTGTCTGCCACGGCGGGCTCACCTTCACGCTGGCCGATGCCGCCTTCGGTTACGCCTGCAATTCGCACGGCGTGATGTCGGCCGGCATCGATGTCCACATGATGTACAACACCGCGGCGCGGGTGGGCGACATCCTCACGGCCACCGCCGTTGAGATCGCACGCTCGGCGAAACTCTCCAACTATCGCATCGACGTCGTTCGCGCCGACGGCACGCTGATCGCCGGCATGTCGGGGACGGCCTTCATCACCGGCAAGCCGGCGGCAGCCTAGGAACATGGTCCTCAAGAGCAGCCACAGCGTCACCGTCGAGTGGGGCGACTGCGATCCAGCCGGCATCGTCTATTACCCCGCCTATTTCCGCTGGTTCGATCAGGCGACCTACCGCCTGTTCCTGGCGGCAGGCCTCCGGCGCGACGACATCACGAGCGGACAGTGGAAGGAAGGCACGCCTCTGGTCCATGCCGAATGCTCCTTCCGGCGGGCCTCGCAGACCGGCGAGGCGTTGGTCATCGAAAGCCAAGTCGCGAAGTTCGGTCGCAGTTCCTTCACGATCAGCCACGTCTTCCGCGACGCCTCGGGTGAAGTCGCCGCCGAAGGCACCGAGACGCGCATCTGGGCGCGCAAGGACGGCGATGCCCGCTCGCTGAAGGCGATCGCCATTCCCGAGGATGTGAAGCGGCGGTTGGGCGGATAGCCCAAGCGCAGGCGGCTTTGTTCACAGCCGGACGAGGCGCTCGCTGATCCGGCGTGGCGTCTCGTCCGGCTCGCCCGGCGGAAGGAAGATGAAATTGTTGATGTACTGCTCGAAGCTCGGGCGTTCCCGCAGCGAGGCCTTGAGATCGGGCATATTGGCGGAGTTCTGCATCTCGGCGACGGAGAACTGTTCGATCCGCTCGAGCCGACCCATCCGGACGAAGTAACCTCGGTAGCCGAGGCTGTCCATGAAGGCCTTGGCGTGGGCCACGCTTCCGGGCGACAGATGCTCGTCGAGTTCGACCAGCAGGCGCGGCAGGCAACGACGAATGGTGTCGACGGCGCCGTCGAGCACCGCCTGCTCATGGCCTTCGACGTCGATCTTGATGAAGCCCGCCCTGCCGTAATAGACGTTGTCCAGGCGATCCGTTCGCACCTCGATGGTGCGGTGCGCGGGATAGGTCGCCGCGGCATCGGGCGAAATGGTCGAACAACCACCCAGCATCATGCCGTCGATCACCGGCATGCGCAGTTCGGCGGCGCCAGCTCGGTCGGAAAGGGCGATGGAGTCGATCACGACATCGCGCGGGAATTTTTCCTGCAGCAGCCGGACGAAATCCGGCATCGGCTCGTAGGCAAGAACGCGCCGCGCATGGCGGCGCATGAAATGCACATAGCCGCCAAAATTGGCGCCGACATCGATGGCGTCCTGGTCGCGCCGGCAGAGGAATTCGACCAGGTGCATCTCGACCTCGCCGTGCCGACCATAATACTTCGCTTCCCGCCAGTTCAGCACGGCCCTCGGCAGCAGTGAACGCACCATCTGCTTGGCGGCGATGGCAACCATGACCCCTCCTCGCCTGGAAGCGAGTGCGAGCTGCCAACATAGGTTTCCGCCCGCCCGTTGCGCGGTGATCAAGCGGTGACCTCGCGCTCAAGCGGCGATAGCTGGAATCTTCTCGCGCAACAGCGCCTGGATCGCCTGGTAGATCACCGCGCCGATGTCGTTCTGGTAGAGCCACAGGCTGTTGGCCTGACCTTCGAAGTTCGGCTCGCCGCCCATGCTGCCAGAGGGCCGATAGCCTGAGCCGAGCCCGATGCCGAACACGTTCGGCAGCGCCCGGCCGTTGGCAAGCAGGATCCGGCAATCGTCGCCCACGGCCGCGCCGTTTCTGTCGGCGCTGAGTTCGAGGCACCGGCCCTCCGGATCGAAGATGGGCAGCGTCGCGGCGCGGTAGCCAAAGGCCGGGATGACGAGTGCCGCCTCCTCGATCGCGAAACGCAGGGCGGCGGCCGAGAATTGCCGTAACGGCAGCGAGACCACCCGTGGCTCTGGCATCGTCTGCGGTCGTTGCGCGATCTGCCGCCAGATGTCGCGACCGTTTCCGCGCAGGCCCCCCAGTCGATTGACCCGCTGGGTGCGCGGGCAGACGTCACCCTCGACAACGGGATAGAGATCGGCCACGGCATCATCGCGACTGGGGTAGAAGACACGCGGCGGCCGTCGTTGGACGATCACGATCTGGCCCGGGGCAAGCCTTGCCGCCGCCGGCAGCCGGAGCAGCGCCCAAGCGGCGGAATAGGCGCTGTGTGAGCCGCCAAGCACGACGATCCGCCGCCGGCCTGCAGTGGCCAGCAAATGTGCCGCCTCATCGAGACCGGGATGGGAAAGCAGGTGATCCGATGGCACGACATTGCGCGGCCGGCACGCCGCGAGGGTGAGACCCGGCAGCAGGGTTTGTTCTGCCGACGGCTGGCGGCCCCCCAGGGCGATCACGGCCGACCGGGCCGCCAGCATCCTGCGGCTGCCGTCGGCCAGGACGGTCTCGGCGGTCACCAGCCCGTCCCGCCGGAGTTGCAGCGCGCGCGCCTCGGTGCGGCGGTGGTATGTGGCGGCCGGCTGATCGGCTAGCATTGTTTCGATCGCCATGCCGATGCTGCGCATGAAGCGATCGACCAGCGGGAGTGGCGGAAATCCGTCGCGATACTGCGTCATCTCGCGCGTGACCGGATCGTCGCGCAAGCGTCGCAGACAGTCCGGCAGGGCGGGCGCGTCGAGGAACTCAAGGTAGGAGCCGCCGAGCGAGTCCGAGTTGATGGCATAACGGCCGAGGCTGCCGCCGAGCCGGTCCTGGCGGTCGATGATGGCGACGCCCTGGCTCAGCCAGTTAGCCAACAGGCCGTGCTGCGCTGCCCAGATCATGGGTCCGAGGCCACCTGGACCGCCACCAATGATGATGGAAGAGAGCATGTTTTTGCGGCGGGCGAGCGGTTAACCGAGTACGTCGCGGAACACCCGCGCGACCCGCTCGACCACCTGTTCGTCGACTGCACGCGACGTCGGCAGGTTGATGCCGGTGGCCGACAATTCGGCGCTGTTCGGGCAGACCCGAGCATATTTCTCATAGGGCGGCAGCGACGACAGCGAATGGAAGAACGGCCGCATCTCCAGTCTTGCCTCTAGGGCTGCCGAGATGACGGCGCTGCGCTTGTCCGCCGGCACCTGCACGCACGCGAGCCAGACGACGGGCTCGTAGGCCGCAGCCATGGGTGGCGGCAGGCGGAGGCCCGGAATGTCGTGCAGGGCGGCATGGTAAAGCTCCGCGATGCGACGGTTGCGCGCCAGCGTCCCGTCGATGCGCCAGAGCTGGGAGTGGCCGATCGCCGCCTGGAGGTTGGTAATCCGGTAGTTGAAGCCCACGCGTTCGTGCCAGTAGGAGCGGTTTGGCGTGATCCCGTGGTCACGCAGCAGGCGCAGCGACGCGGCAAGCGGTGCTGAACTGGTCACGCACATGCCGCCTTCGCCAGTCGTTACGATCTTGTTGGCGTAGAAGGAAAAGCAGCCGACGTCACCGAACTGGCCGACCGGAACGCCATCGTAGCGCGCGCCATGCGCTTCGGCACAATCCTCGATGACCGCGATCCCGCGCTCTGCCGCGAACTTCGCGATCGGTCCGATCTCGGCGGGGCGGCCATAGAGATGTACCGGGATGATGGCCTTGGTTCTCGGTGTGCAGGCACGTTCCACGCCCTCGAGGTTCATGCACCAGGTTCCGCGGTCGATGTCGACGATGACAGGCGTGGCCCCGCAATAGAGCACGGCATTGATCGTTGCCGCGAAAGTGAGGTCGGGGACGATGACCTCGTCGCCCGGTCCGACCTCGAGCGCGACAAGGGCGAGATGCAGGGCGACGGTGCCGTTGGACACGGCGATGCCGTGCCCGGTCCCGACGAAGGTGCGGAATTCACCCTCGAATTTCTCGACATACGGTCCCTTGCTCGAAATCCACGACGAGATGAAGGCGTCGAGGACGGAGCGGAACTCGCGGTGCGTCATGTCAGGTCGCGCGACCTGGATGAGCTGCATCGACCGGTCGATCGTGACGCCGGTGAGTTTGCCCTGCGAATCGAGAACCGGACGCAGGACGTTCTTGTCCATGGACGTGTCGTTGTGGAGATGATGGGTGAACGAAGCCATGTGCTGGTCGAGCGAGAGGTTGAGAAGGGCGCCATCAAGAACGGCACGGCCGATGTCGTCGAGCGAGATCCTTCCGACAAGGCGATGCTCGTTCTCTACGACGAGGCAAGTGCCAAGCCCGTTGTCCAGGCACTTTTCGATTGCGACAAACAAGCTCTCCGATGCGTTGCAGACGAATTCATCCCCGAATGACGGCGCCACCTCGTCCCCAATGGACAGCGCCTCATGTTCGGACAAAGACATGTCTGACCTCCTTCGCGAGACTCCCCGCGCCACCGGCTTCACACCCCTGTTGCTACCGGTACCCACCATCAAACGTTGAAAGTCCCCGGCTCCGCCAGTGGCCACTTTGTGGCTGGTGGGCAACCGTCGCGACACTTCTTGGTCACTGGCGGCGGCGACGTGGCGTGTCCATCGTTGAATCGGAGGCCTTGATGAATTGCCTTTGGCTAACCCTTGCCGATCCCGACCCGGCGACGAATGGTCAGTTGATCTATTCGAAGGGGCTCATCGAAGGGGCGCTGCAGGCGGGCGCCTCGCTCCATGTGATCGGGCTTGCACGACCGGAAAGCCGCAAGGCACCGGCGACGCGACCGGGCTTGACCCGGCACCTCCTCGCAAGGCAACCGCTTCCGTCCTGGCGCCGAGCGCTGTCGGGGCTTCCGGAGATTGCGCTCCGCGTCTCCTCGCCAGCGGCACACGCGGCGGTGGAACGTGCCCTGCGGCGCGATTGGGACGCCGTTGTCTTCGACAGCATCTGCAGCGGTTGGGCGCTCGGCGCGGTGCTGCGCCATCGGCGCCGAAGTTCGCGGCCACCGCGGCTCGTCCACGTCGCGCACAACCACGAGATGACGGTGGCGCGCCGCATCGCCGATGCTGCGTGCGGCGCGCGGCGGATCGTGAAGGAACTCGATGCCCTCAAGGTCGGCTGGCTGGAGGGGCGGCTCATTCGTGAAGCCGATCTTCTCACTTCCAACACGCCGGAAGATTGTCGGGCCTTCGCGGCAGAAGCGGCCGGCCGGCCCGTGGCCTTTCTGCCCCCCGGCTATGGCGGGCCACGGCTGGACAGCCGCACGATCGATGTCACCGTGCCCCGGCGTGCGGTCATCGTGGGCAGCTTCGACTGGCCGCCCAAGCGGATCAGCCTCGAACGCTTCCTCGATGTGGCGGCATCGCGCCTGGCCGAGGCCAGCATCGACCTGCAGATCGTGGGTACGGCCGAGGCAGACTATCTGGGCGGCCTGCGCCGACGCTTTCCATCGGTGACCTTCACCGGACCGGTCGAGGATGTCCGCCCCTACATGGCGTCGGCGCGCGTCGCGCTCGTCCCCGACCTTCTCGGTGGCTTCAAGCTCAAGGGCCTGGACTACGTCTTCAATCGCTTGCCGATTCTGGCGATGCGAATCGCACTGCCGGCCATGCCGCTGGATGAAGGTGTGAGCATCGGCCTGTTCGACAGCCATAAGGCTCTGGCTGATGGTGTCGTGGCGCTGATCGACGATCTGGCTCTTCTGAATGCCCGACAAGAACGGGCCTTCGCCGCTTGCGCCGAGGGCTTCGATTGGGGCCGCCTGGGGCGTCACTTGCTCACAAGCATTCGCGCCGTCGAGCCCCGGCGCAACGTCATGTCTGCCGTGACCGACATGACGCGCGCCGCCGCCGGCTAGATCATAGAGCGGCGAGTCGACTGGAGATCCGGTGCAACGTGTCGGCCGGTTCGTCGGGCGGCAGGAAGATGAAGTTGTAGATATAGCTGCCGAACCGCGCGCGCTGCTGAAGCGGTGCCGTGAGATCGGGCAGGTTCGAGGGCTGCTGCATGTTGGCAATCGAGAAACGCTCGATCGGCTCGAGCCGGCCGGCGCGAACGAAGTAGCCCCGGTAACCTAACCGCTCGAAATAGGCGCGCGCCCGCGCAAGTCCGCCCGGGGACAGGCGATCGTCGATCTCGACGAGCATGCGCGGTTTGCAGCGCCGGATGGTCTCCACCGCGCCATCCAGCACCGCCTGCTCGTGACCCTCGACGTCGATCTTGATGAATCCGACCCGGCCCCGATAGATATTATCGAGCCTGTCCATCGGCACCTCGATGGCGCGGTGTCCGGGGTAGGTCGCCGCCGCTTCCGGTGACACCGTAGAGCAGCCAGTGACGACGACGCCGTCGACCACCGGCATGTGCAGCTCGACGGTGCCGACACGGTCTGAAAGCGCGATTGGCTCTATCACAACGTCGTGGGGGAATTTTTCACGCAAGGCACGGACCAGCCGGGGCATCGGCTCGTAGGCGAAGACCCGGCGGGCGTGACGTTTCAGATAGTGGACGTAGCATCCGTCGTTGGCGCCGATGTCGAGGGCGTCGGCGTCGCGCCTGCAGAGGAACTCGAGCAGATGCAGTTCCACCTCGCCGTAGCGGCCGTAGAACCGGGCTTCGCGCCAGTTCAGCAAGGATTGTGGACAGAGCGTACGCAAGGCCCGGCGGGCCTCGAGATACGAACTGCTGACGTCGACCATCGAAGGGCTCCCGCTATTGTTGCGCGAAACCCATTGTAGATGCGCGTGCAATGCGCACCCGTGATCAGCCAGTGATCAGGCAGCCGCCTTCAGGATGTCGGCCATCTTCTCGCCCACCATGATCGACGGCGCGTTGGTGTTGCCCGACGGCATGGTGGGAAAGATCGAGGCGTCGGCCACGCGCAGGCCTTCGATTCCATGCACCTTGAGCTTGTCATCGACCACGGTGTTCTGTCCCGCCGGTCCCATGCGGCAGGTGCCGATCGGGTGATAGGCGGTCTGCGAGTTGCTGCGGATCCAGGTCAGAATCTCCTCGTCGCTCTTCACCGCCGGGCCGGGCGAAAACTCGTCATTGCGATAGGCATCCATTGGTGCTGCATCGACGATCTTCCGCATCATGCGGAAGCCCGCGACCATCGCATCCTGGTCGATCCTGTCGGCCAGGAAGTTGAAGCGGATCGCCGGCTGTGCCTTGGGGTCTGCCGAGCGGATGTGGATCGAGCCCAGGCTCTCTGGACGGAGCTGGTAGCAGGCGATCGTCATCGACGGGAAATCCTGGAGCTTGCGGGTCTTCGGGTCCTTGATCGAGTAGGGCACGAGATGCATTTGCACGTCGGGCGTCGCCAGTTCCGGCCGCGTCTTGAGGAATGCCAACAAGGGAGCCGATGGCAGGCTCATAAAGCCTCCGCCAGTGGCCAGGTACTTCATCATCTGCGTCACGGCGCCCAGGCCGCGCGCCATGTGGTTGTAGGAGACGTTGGCCACCTTCAGGCGCCAGATGATGCGGGCGTTGATGTGGTCGCGGAAATTCTCGCCCACCGCCTTCAGCTCGTGCTTTACCTCGATGCCGTGCCTCTTCAGCAGTTCCGGTTGGCCGATGCCCGAGAGCTCGAGGATCTGCGGCGAGGCGACACCGCCGGCCGACAGGATGGTCTCGCGGCCCTTGGCCTGGACGGTCTTGCCGTCCTTCTCGTATTCGACGCCCGTGCAGCGCTTGCCATCCAGCAGCACGCGCAGCGTCATGGCGTTGGTCACGACGTGCAGGTTGGGCCGTTTCATCGCCGGCTCGATATAGCAATGTGCCACGCTCATGCGGCGACCCTTGTAAATCGAGGTCTGCGTCTTCACGACGCCTTCCTGGTCCTCGCTGTTGTAGTCGGGGTTGAGCTTGAAGCCGGCGGCCTTGGAGGCCGCGAACAGTGCGTCGTAGAGCGGGTTCTGGTCGGGCACTGTCGAGACTTTTAGCGGCCCGCCGGTGCCGCGGCCGTTGGAGCCGTCACCGTCGACGAAATTCTCGATGCGGGTGAAGAGCGGCGCCACCTCGCGCCAGCTCCAGCCGCGGTTACCCATCTGCGCCCAGGTGTCGAAGTCGAGTGGCTGACCACGCACCCAGACCAGCCCGTTGATCGAGCTGGAACCGCCCAGCAGTTTTCCACGCGGCACCGGGATGACCCGGTTGGCCGTGCCGGGCTCGGGTTCGGACTGGTAGAGCCAGTTGGCGGCCGGGTTGTCGATCAGCAGGCCGAAGGAGAGTGGCATGCGCGAGTAGGGGTGGCTGGCGGCACCCGCTTCCAGCAGCAGGACCTTGGTCGCCGGATTTTCCGACAGCCGCGCCGCCAGCGTGCCGCCGGCCGAGCCCGCGCCCACGATGATATAATCGTACTGATCCATACTTGATCCTCCCCGACGACGGCGAGTATCCGCGATCTGCCGCCCGGGCGACAAGGCCCGCCGGTTGGACGCGGGCAGGGGCGCTCGCTAGGAACAGCGAAATACGGGGGCTAACGGGGGGCTGCGATGATCGATACGGAGAAGGGCAAGGCAGAGGTATCGCGGTTCGCCATCGACCTTGCGGTCCGCATCGCGCTCATCGCCTGCGTGGTCTATGTGAGCCTCTTGTTGCTGCGACCGGTGGCGGGCCTGATGCTGTGGGCCATCATCCTGTCGGTTGCCGTCTACCCCCTGTTCGTGGTCATGCGGCAGCGTCTGCGCCTGCCGAACTGGATGGCCGCGACCCTGCTGTCTTTGCTCCTGCTCGCATTGCTGCTCGCGCCGGTGGTCATCCTGTCGGCCTCCGCCATCGAGTCGCTCGACGCCTATGCCGGTATGCTGCTACGCGGCCAGCATGTCGTGCCGCCGCCGCCCGAGACGATCCGCGACTGGCCCCTTGTCGGCACGCGCCTCCACGACTTCTGGCAGAGTGCGTCCAACGACCTGCGCACCCTGCTCGGCGCCCATGTCGGGCAGATCGCCTCGGTCGGTCGGTGGATCGGCCGGATCGCCGCCGGCGTGTTCTTCGAGGTTCTCCAGTTCGCCGCAGCGATCATCGTAGCCGGCGTGCTGCTGGCCTATTCCGAGACGCTCACCAACACGGTGCGCGGCCTCGCCGCCCGTGTCGCCGACGCCAGGGGGCGGCACTTCGTGGAGATCGCAGGCTCGACCATCCGCAATGTCTCGCAGGGCGTGATCGGCATCGCCCTGCTGCAGTCCGCCCTGTTGGGCGTCGGCATGCTGGTGGCGGGCGTTCCCTTTGCCGGCGGGATCACCTTCGTCTGCCTGGTGCTGGCGATCGTCCAGGTCGGGCCCAACATCATCATGATTCCGGTGATCATCTGGGCGTGGACCGCGATGCCGGCCCTGAATGCCGGCATCTTCACCGTCTACACCGCGCCGCTGTTGCTGATCGACAACGTGCTGCGTCCCATCTTGATGGCGCGTGGCCTGCAGACGCCGATGGCCGTCATCCTGGCCGGCGTGATCTGCGGCACGCTGGCCGGTGGCTTGATCGGGCTGTTCGTCGGACCGGTGGTGCTGGCCGTCTTCTATGACCTTGTGGTCGCCTGGATCGTGGCAGGGCAGAAGGCCGACGACGAAGGGTAGGCGGGAGCTACTGCTTCTTTTTCGGCCGAATAGCGTCCCACTGCTCGTCGGTCCAGTCGAGCATCGCCGAGGTGTTGGCGCCGCCGCCGCCCGATTGCAGCATCTTGCCGCCGTCGATTACGATGGCATCGCCATTGATGTAGGCGGCGCCATCGCTCACCAGATAGGCCGCGAGGTTGGCCAGTTCGATGTGCTCGCCGACCCGGCGCATCGGGATCGCCTTGATCATCTCCTCCTGGCCGCCGCGCTCCTTGGGCATCAGCCGGCTCCAGGCGCCTTCGGTCGGGAACGGGCCGGGGACGATCGCGCAGGTGCGGATGCCCTTGGGGCCCCATTCGACGGCGAGGCTCTTGGTCATGGCGAGCACGCCCGCCTTGGCCATCGCTGAGGGCACGGTGAACGGTGCGCCTGTCAGCGACGAGACAGTGAGGATCGACATCACCACCTTGTTGCGCTCTCCGGCGTCGATCCAGCGCCGGCCGGCGGCCACCGTGCAATAGGCCGAGCCATGCAGCACGATGCCCAGGACCGCATCGATGGCGCGCGACGACATCTTGTTGGTCTGCGCCAGGATCTGGCCGGCAGCGTTGTTGACCAGGATATCGAGCGGGCGCTTGGCCCAGATCGTGTCCATCATCGCCTCGACGGCATCGGCCACGCGCACGTCGCAGCCCACGGTCTCGATCTCGCCGCCGGTCTCCCTGGCCAATTCCTCGGCGGTCTGCTTCAGCACGTCCTCGCGCCGGCCGCAGATCACCACGTTGGCGCCGAGTTCCAGGTAGCGGTGCGCCATCGAGCGGCCGAGGCCGGTGCCGCCGCCCGTCACCAGGATGCGCTTGCCCTTCAGGAGGTCCGGTTGAAACATCGTCGTCTCCTCAGGCCTTCTTGATCTCGGTCAGGGCGATGCCCGAGGTGATGAGATTGTCGATGTCGGCCAGCGAATATCCGACTTCCGCCAGGACCGCTTTGGTATCGGTGCCGAACTTCTTGGGCTTGCTGCGCACGCCCGCCGGCGTGCGTGACAGTTTCACGGGATTGCCGACGTTCCGATAGCCGTCCTTCTCCCACACCATGCCGCGATGTTTGGTATGAGGGTGCTCCATCACATCGGGCACCTCGAGCACCGCGCCCGAGGGAACGCCGCCCTTCATCAGTTCGATCGAGAAGCTGTCGGCGTCGCGATCTTTTAGCAGCTCGCGCAGCTCGGCCTCGAGCTCGAGGCGATGGGCCACCCGGTCCTTATTGGTCTTGAAGCGCGGATCCTGGGCTAGCTCGGGTTTGCCCAGCATCTGCGCAAGCTTGCGGAACTGGCCGTCGTTGCCGGCGGCGATTGCGATGTTGCGGCCCTTGGTCGGGAAGTTCGAGTAGGGCACCAGGCTGCCGTGGCTGTTGCCCACGAGCTTGGGCTTCTGCCCCGCGGTGAAGTAGTTCGGTGCATGCGGCTGGTGGAGCGCGATGGCGCTGTCGTAGAGCGTGGCGTCGATGAACTGGCCCTTGCCGGAGCGGTTGCGCTCGTAGAGCGCCATCAGGATGCCGATGCAGGCATTCATGCCGGTCGAGAGATCGACCACGGGCACGCCAACGCGCACCGGGCCACTCTCGGGCGACCCGTTCACCGAGACCAGCCCGGCCGAAGCCTGCACCATGGCGTCGTAGCCCGGGAAGCCGCCCAGCGGGCCGTCCTCGCCAAAGCCCGAGACGCGGGCATGGACGAGGCGGGGGAATTTCTTGGAAAGCGTGTCGGCAAAGCCGATGCCCCATTTCTCCATCGTGCCGGTCTTGAAATTGTCGATCAGCACGTCGGCCTCGGCGAGCAGTTTCAGCAGCACCTCGCGGCCTTCGGGCTTGGAAAGATCGAGCGCGATCGTGCGCTTGTTGCGGTTGATGCCGGCGAAGTAGGCGGAGATGCCTTCCTGGTCGAACGGGGGGCCCCAGAGCCGCGTCTCGTCGCCCTGCGGCGGCTCGATCTTGATCACCTCGGCACCGTGGTCGGCCAGCATTTGCCCGCAGTAGGGGCCGCCCAGCACGCGCGACAGATCGATGACTTTCAGGCCTTCCAAAGCGCCCCCGATTTCGACGGCCATCTCGTTCCACTCCTCGAACCCAATGAGAGGCGGCGGTTATAGACCATGGCGGACGGGGCCGGTACCGTCCGGCCATGATTGAACGCACCTTCGACATCCCCACGCCCGACGGCGCCATGAACACTTTTAGCGTCCGGCCGGACGATGGCGGACCGCTACCGGTCGTCCTGATGCTGATGGACGCCCCGGGCGTTCGCGAGGGGCTGCGCGAGATTTGCCGGCGCATTTCGCAGTCCGGCTACTACGTGCTGCTGCCCAACCTCTACTACCGCACCATTCGCGATTTCGTGTGCGGGCCGACACGAGATCATCCTGACGCGGAGGCCAACCGGACGAGGATGTTCGGCTTCCTGGAATCGATCTCCAACGCCAAGGTGGCAGCCGATACGGGCGTGATTCTCGACAGGCTGCCGTCCATGCCCGACGCCAAGCCGGGCAAGATCGGCCTGATCGGCTACTGCATGAGCGGCGCCTTCGTCACGGCGGCGGCGGCCATGCATCCCGACCGTATCGCCTGCTTCGCCTCCTACTACGGAACGCGACTGCTCACCGACAAGCCCGACTCACCGCACCTCATGCTCTCCGACATTACGGCCGAGGGCTATTACTCGTTTGCCGAGCACGATACCTACGTACCGTTGTCCGATGTCGCCAGGTTCGAGAAGCTGCTGGCCTCGGCGCCGTTCCCCTCGCGTGTAGAAACCGAGATGGGCGCGCATCACGGCTATGCCTTCTCCGATCGCGGCAACCTGCACGCAGCGGCCCGCGAAAAGCACTACGAGCGCATGCTGGCACTTTATCGCCGGCATATCGGCTGAGGAGTTTCCCATGTTGAGCGGCATCCACGGACACCAGGACATCGAGCGCGTGGTCTACGGCAAGCCGGCGGGGGCGGCGTTGCGGGCCGAGGCCGAACGGCTGGGCGCCAAGCGCGTCTTCGTCACCACCACGAAGTCGGTGGCCCAGAGCGCGCTGCTGGCCGATGTCATCCGTGACCTCGGTGATCGCTACGCCGGCGTCTATGCCGGCATCACCGCCCATTCGCCGCGGCCCTGCGTGATCGAAGGCGCTGCACGCGCGCGCGAAGCCAAGGCCGATTTGATCGTGGCAGTGGGCGGCGGCTCGGCAATCGATGCCACCAAGGTGATGCTGATTGCGCTGTGGCAGAACGCGACCCGGATAGAAGATCTCGATCTCTATCGCGCCGGCAAGCCCAAGGAGGGCGCCGCACCGCCTGCTGAGGCGATCAAGCCACCGGCCGAGGCGATCCGCATGATCGCCGTGCCGACCACGCTGTCGGCCGCCGAGTTCAACGCCTTCGCCGGCATCACCGATCCGCGCTACGGCATCAAGGAGAGCTTTGGCCATCGCCTGGTCGTGCCGCGGGTGATCGTGCTCGATCCGGCGGCGACCTTGGCCACGCCGATGGACCTCATGCTCTCGACCGGCCTGAAAGCCGTCGACCACGCCGTCGAGCGGTTGTGCTCGCAGCAGGCCAATCCCTTTGCCATCGGCACCTCGACCGAAGCGCTGAAGCTCCTGTCGCGCGCGCTGCCTGGTCACAAGGCACGGCCCGAGGACATGGAAACGCGGCTCGACCTGCAGTTCGGCATGTGGCTGTCGATCGGCGCCGGCACCTCCGGCGTCGGTGTCGGGGCAAGCCATGGTATCGGCCATGTGCTGGGCGCGGCCTGCGGCGTGCCGCACGGCCATACCTCGTGCGTGATGCTGCCCTCGGTGCTGCGCTGGAACCGGCCCGCCAATGCCGAGCGCCAGAAGCGGGTGAGCGAGGCCTTCGGCAAGCCGGAAAGCTCGGCCGCCGACCTGGTGGCCGATCTGGTGAAATCTCTCGGCCTGCCGGGCCGCCTGGCCGAGGTCGGGGTCGGGAAGGATCGCTTTCGCGAGATCGCCGAGAAGTCGATGCACGACCGCGCCGTGCTCAACAATCCCCGTCCGATCAAGGGGCCGGCCGAGGTGATGGAGATTCTTGCGCTCGCCGCCTAATTGGGAATTGATTTGGGGCCCAAACGATATAGTCTAGAGTCAGTCTAGAGTAGCGATTCGCTCGCAAAAGCAAAAAAGAACCAGGGAAACGCCAACAAGAGGGGACACGCCATGATGCGACTGACTCTGCGCGCGCTTGCGGCCTTGGCCGCGACCGCGCTCGCCGCTGCGCCCGCCGTGGCGCAAGACAAGGTCAAGATCGGCTATGCCATTTCCAAGACCGGCCCCAACGCCGGCGGCGCCAGCATCACCCAGATCCCGAATTACGAGATGTGGGTCAAGGACGTGAACTCCAAGGGCGGCCTCATGATCGGCGGCAAGCGCGTGCCGATCGAGGTGGTCGAGTACGACGACCGGTCCAACTCCGAGGAGGCCGTGCGGGCCGTCGAGCGGCTGGTGACCCAGGACAAGGTCGATCTTCTTTTCCCGCCGTGGGGTACCGGCCTCAATCTCGCGGTCGGGCCGGTGTTCAACAAGTACGGCTATCCGCAGCTCGCCTTCAGCGCCGTGACCGACCGCGCGCCCGATCTCGTCAAGCGCTGGCCCAACAGCTTCTGGCTGCTTGGCACCAGCACTCAATATGTCGACTCGCTGGTCGGCCTGCTGAAGAAGCTGCGGGGCGAGGGCAAGATCGGACCGAACATCGCCATGATCTCGATCGCCGACGGCTTCGGCATCGACCTCTCGCAGGCCGCCCGCAAGGGCTTCACCGACGCGGGCTTCAAGCTCGCCTACGACAAGAGCTACCCGATCGGCACCCAGGACCTCTCGCCGCTGATCGGTGAGGCGTCGCGCTCGGGCGCCGACACCTTCGTGGCCTTCAGCTATCCGCCCGACACCATGGCGCTCACCGAACAGTCCAAGGTAGCCTCTTATGCGCCCAAGGTGATGTTCCTGGGCGTCGGCGTCGGCTTCCCGATGTATGCGCAGCGCTTCGGCGCCAACGTCGAGGGCATCATGTCTCTCGGCGGCTGGTCCAAGGACAATGCCTCGACGCTGGCCTATGCCAAGAAGCACGAGGAGATGTTCAAGCGCGGCCCCGATCGCTGGGGCAGCCAGATCGGCTACTCCTCGTTGCAGATGCTGGAGCAGGCGATCGAGAAGGTCGGCAAGATCGACCGTGCCGCCATTATCAAGGAGCTGCAGACCGGCACCTTCGACACCGTGCTCGGCAAGGTGAAGCTGGTCGACAACATGATGAAGGACAACTTCTGGCTGATCGGCCAGTGGCAGGACGGCTTCTTTGTGGGTGTCGCACCGCAGCGTCCCGGCGTCGGTACGGTCGTGGTGCCCAAGCCGGCCTGGAAGCCCTAGCTGCTGGGGCCTGAGCCCCAGCAAGGTTGCGTGAATGCTGCTTGAAGTGACGCTCTCCGGCGTGACGCTGGGCGGCATGTATGCGCTGGTCGCCATGGGGCTGACGCTGCAGTACGGCGTCGCCCGCATCATGAATCTCTCCTACGGCGAGCTGCTGATCGCCGCCGCCTTCGCCGCCTTTTGGTTCTATTCCGGCCTGACGCTCAATCCGCTGCTCGGCCTGATCGTCGTGCCGCCTGTGGCATTCGCGGCCAGCTACGCCATCTATCGCTACCTGCTGCAGCCGCTGGTGCGCCGCGCCAAGTCGCGCGATCAGCTCGAGGTCGACAGCATCCTCGCCACCTTCGGGCTGCTGTTCGTGATCCAGGGCGTCATGCTGGCGCTGTTCGGTGGTGCCTATTACAGCTACTCCTTCCTCTCCGTGCCGCTGCAGTTCGCCGGCGCCACCGTCGCCGCCAACCGCCTGCTGGCGCTGGTGCTGGCCGTCGTGATCGGCCTCGGCCTCTACCTCGGTCTCACGCGGACGCGGCTCGGCACCGCCGTCCGCGCCGTCGCCGTCGACCCGGTGGCAGCCCAGCTCGTCGCCATCGACGTGCGCACCGCCTCGGCGCTGGCCTTCGCGCTGGGTGGCGCACTGGTGGCGGCAGCAGGCGTGCTGGTCTCGATGTTCCTCACCTTCAATGCCAACCTCGGCGTCGTGTTCACCCTGAAGGCATTGATCGTCGTCATCATGGGCGGCGTCGGCAATCTCCTGGGCGCACTGATCGCCGGGCTGATCCTGGGCCTCACCGAGAACTACGTCGCCACCTTCATCGATCCCGGGCTGACGTTGGCTGCCACCTACGCGATCTTCCTGATCGTGCTCCTGGTGCGGCCGCAGGGCCTGCTCGGCAGGGCCAACCGGTGACGGCGCAGGCCGCACTGCGGGGGGCGGGCGCCGCGGCGGCCATCGCCGGCCTCGCCTGCGTGCCGTTCCTGCTGGGCGACTATGGCCTGTCGCTCGCCATCAACATCGTGAGCTACACCGTGCTGGCGACGGCCTGGAGCCTGTTCTCCGGGCCGACGCGCTACGTCTCGCTGGCCACCGTCGCCTTCTTCGGCATCGGCGCCTATACCACGGCGGTGTTCGCTGAGACGCTCGTCTGGCCGCTGGTCCTGCTGATCGCGGCCGGCGTCGGCATCCTGGTGGCGGGCATCGTCGGCCTCTCGACGCTGCGCCTCTCCGGAGTCTACTTCGTGATCTTCACCCTGGGTCTCGCTGAGCTCGTCCGCCAGCTCGTCACCTGGTACGAGGTCAACAAGACGCGCACGTTGGGACGCTACGTCTTCACCGACATCACCGCCGCCCAGATCTACTGGCAGCTGCTGGTCCTCGCGGTGCTGGTATTCGCCGCCGGTTTCTTTATTGGCCGGTCCAGGCTCGGACTGGCGCTGCGGGCGATCGGCGACGACGAGACCGTGGCGCGACACTCGGGCATCGATGCGACCCGGGCCAAGGTCGCGCTGTTCGTACTCAGCACCGTCTTCATGACGCTGACCGGCGCGATCATGGCGCCGCGCTGGACCTACATCGATCCGGCCATCGCCTTCAATCCGGTGATCTCCTTCACCGTCCTGATCATGGCCCTGCTGGGCGGCGTCCATCGCCTCTACGGGCCGGTGATGGGGGTGGTGCCGCTGGCGCTGCTGCTCGAATTCCTGCTGGCGCGCTTCCCCAATCACTTCAGCATCATGGTCGGGCTGGTCTTCATCTTGATCGTCTACGCGATCCCGCGTGGCATCGTCGGCCTCGTGGAACAGACGATCGAGCGTGGCGGGCGGCGGCCGGCATGAGCGCGCTGCTCGAGGTCGCGGACCTGACGCGCCGCTTCGGTGGCCTGGTGGCGGTCGATGGCCTGAGCTTCTCTGTCGGCGCGGGCGAGATCGTGGGGCTGCTGGGCCCCAACGGCTCGGGCAAGACGACGGTGCTCAATCTGCTGTCGGGTGCCTTGCGGCCCGATCTCGGCAGCATCGCGCTCCGCGGTCAGGCCATCGCCGGCAAGCCGGCGCATCGCATTGCCCGGCTGGGCGTGGCCCGCACTTTCCAGATCGTTCGCCCGCTGGCGTCGTTCACCTGCCACGACAACGTCCTGACCGGCCTCGCATTCGGCAAGGGCCGCGCCTGGGGCGCTGCAGCCCGTGCCGATGCCGACCTGCTGCTCGACCGCGTCGGGCTGGCGCGCGCGCGCGATGCCCTGCCGGGCGCGCTCACCTACATCGATCAGAAGCGGCTGGAACTTGCCCGCGCGCTGGCGCTGCAGCCCGACCTGCTGCTGCTCGACGAGTGGCTGGCGGGGCTCAATCCCACGGAACTGGAGCAGGGTATCGCTCTCATCCAGTCGCTCCGCAGCCAGGGCATCACCATCCTGCTGGTCGAGCATGTCATGGACGCCATCCGCTCGCTCTGCGACCGCTGCCTGGTCATGAATACCGGCCGATTGATCGCATCCGGCCTGCCGGGCGAGGTGCTGGCCCATCCGGAAGTGGTCCGCGCCTACCTCGGGGACGATGATGCTTGAGGTGGCGGGCCTCTCCGTTCAGTACGGCCAGCATCGCGCCGTCGACAACTTGGCGCTCACCGTGGGAGCTGGCGAGATCGTGGTCATCCTGGGCGCCAACGGCAGCGGAAAATCGTCACTCCTGAAGGCCGTGGCCGGCCTGCAGTCGCCGGGCGGGCAGGCGCGGGTGACACTGGCGGGGCGCGAACTCGCCGGCCTGCCGGCTCATGCCATCGTCGAGGCGGGGCTGGCGCTGGTGCCGGAGGGGCGCGGAATCTTCGGCGAGCTGACGGTGCGGGAAAACCTGCTGTTGGGCGCCTTCGCGCGCCGGGCACGGGCAGGCGAGGCGCGCAATCGCGAGCGCGTGCTGGCGCTCTTTCCACGACTGGCCGAACGTTTGGAGCAAACGGCGCGCACCATGAGCGGTGGCGAGCAGCAGATGGTGGCGATCGGCCGGGCCCTGATGTCGGCGCCCGAGGTGCTGCTGCTCGACGAGCCCTCGCTCGGCCTGTCGCCGCTGCTCTGCGGCGAGTTGTTCCGCGCGCTGGGACAAATTCGCGGCGACGGCATTTCCGTGCTGCTGGTCGAGCAGAACGCAAGGCGCAGCCTCGCCATCGCCGATCGCGGCTACCTGATCGAGAACGGCCGCATCGTCGGCACAGGCCGCGCGCATGACCTGGCGCGCGATCCGGCGGTGCAACGCGCCTATCTCGGCGGCGCAAGGCGGGCATGATGGGTATCCTCGACAGCAAGACCTGCATCGTGACCGGCGCGGCCGGCAGCCTTGGCCTTGCCAGCGCACGGCGCTTCGCCGAGGAGGGTGCCAGGGTCATGCTGGTCGATCGCGATCGCGCCGGCCTCGACGCTGCCCTGAAGACGCTGCCCGAGGGACGCACCACCGCCATGCTGGCCGACGTTTCCGATGCCAAGGAGACGGCGGCCTACGTCAACGCCACGGTTGCGCGCTGGGGCCTGATCGACGTGCTGTTCAGCAATGCCGGCATCAGCGGCGTCATCCGGCCGGTGACGGACTATCCCGAGGACGTGTTCGACGCAGTGATGGCGGTGAACCTCAAGGGCTCGTTCCTTGCCTGCAAGTACGGCCTGCCGCGGATGCGCGACGGCGGCAGCATCATCATGACTTCGAGCGTGGTAGGCGTGACCAGCGATCCTGGCATCGTGGCCTACGCAGCCTCCAAGCACGGGTTGATCGGGCTGATGCGCACGGTGGCCAAGGAGGCAGCACCCCGGCGTATCCGCGTCAACGTCGTGGCGCCGGGGCCGATCGACAACGACTTCCAACGCGACGTCGAGAGCGGCCTCACCCAGGCGCTCGGCACCGATGCCGGCAAGTTCCTCGATTCGGTCATACCGCTCGGCCGTCATGCCAAGGCCGAGGAGGTGGCCGAATCGGTGCTGTTCCTCGCCTCGGACCGCAGCGCCTTCACCACGGGGAGCGTGCTGATGGCCGACGGCGGCATGCACGTCTGAACAAAACAGGAGGAAGGGATGGAATTCTGGCGCGATCTCAAGCCGATCGAGAAGGTCTTCCAGGCGGATGCCCTGCCGGAGGTCTACACCGCCAACGCCGCGACCGACGACGAGCGCTACTACGTGCCCTTCACCGAGACGGTGTCGTCGCGGCCGCTCTGGATCTCGCCCAGCCAGAACAAATGGTGCGACATCCTGATGGCGAAAAGCGCCGGCCTGGTGAACCGCCACTATCATCCGCACGAGGTCTTCGCCTACACGATCTCGGGCAAGTGGGGCTATCTCGAGCACGACTGGACGGCGACGGCCGGCGACTTCATCTACGAAACGCCGGGCGAGGCCCATACGCTGGTCGCCTACGACCATCCCGATCCCATGAAGGTCTTCTTCATCGTGACGGGGCCGCTGGTCTGGCTGGACGAGAAGGGCGAACCCGAGGGCTATTTCGACGTCCACCAATACATCGCGCTCTGCAAGGCGCATTACGACAAGGTCGGGCTGGGCGCTGCCGCCGTCGACAAGCTCTACCGCTAAGGGGGTGTTTCGTCGGGGGAACATGAGGTCTTCTCATGAGATCGGACCCCTTGAACGCGCTATGCCCTGTACGATGTAGATGAGGCAAACGCCAGTTACGGGTGCGATCATGCCGAACGTCCGACCTCTCGATCCGACCACACTGAGCCGCCCGCCTTTGGCCCCCTGGGTCGAAGCGCCTGTACAGTATCTCGCCGACCTTAGCATCAAGCCGGTCACCTACAATCCGCCGAACGGTACCGGTGTGCCGCGCCGGATCGGCAACTACTGCGACTTTGCCGTCCGCATCCACGATGCGCGGCCGATCGTCCGCGAGCTGTCGCTCGACCGCCAGGCCTTCATCCTGACGCACCACGACACCGCTGTGCGCGACTTCTACGACAAGGACGAGGTGCGGACCGCCTACGAACCCGAGGTTGAGACGTTGATCAAGCGCGAGACCGGGGCTTCCAAAGTCGTGGTGTTCGACCACACTGTGCGCACCGCCGACCGCGCTGTCGAGCGCGGGCTGCGCGCCCCCGTGCGCAGCGTCCATAACGACTACACCGAAAAATCAGGTCCGCAGCGCGTGCGTGACCTGCTGCCGCCCGAGGAAGCCGAGAGGCGGCTGAAGAAGCGCTTCGCCGAATACAATGTCTGGCGCAACATCGCCCATGAGCCGGTCGAGATGGCGCCGCTGGGCTTCGTCGATGCCGAAAGCATCGCGCCGCGCGACCTCGCCGTCTGCGATCTCATCTATGCCGACCGCACCGGCGAGATCTACATCGGCGTCCAGAACGCCGACCACCGCTGGTACTACTTCCCGAAGATGACGAGGGACGAGGCGATCCTGATCAAGTGCTACGACTCGATGAAGGACGGTCGCGCCCGCTTCTCGCTGCACTCGGCATTCGACGATCCGACGTCGCCCGCCAATCCCAAGCCGCGCCAAAGCATCGAGACCCGCGCTTTCGCGTTTTTCGACTGAAATCCTGGAGTGCAGTCACTGCCAGCACTTGCTCACGCAGATGTGATGAGCAGGTTCAGCAGAAATGTGCTATGGATTGTGCCAGGCTGGCGCTTGGACTGCGCCGGCCTTTTCCATTTCCGGCACGACCTCTC
>Ga0207952_1000324_pt1 | contig 43600 bp, 42 predicted proteins | sample SubbioR12Aug_8Ca_FD_184831 | JGI IMG/M metagenome (GOLD analysis project Ga0207952, IMG submission 184831) | Serpentinite rock and fluid subsurface biosphere microbial communities from McLaughlin Reserve, California, USA - CR12Aug_8Ca (SPAdes) | ecosystem: Environmental > Terrestrial > Deep... | reverse complement strand
CATGCACGACCGCTGCCACGGCCATGGCCAGCAGCAGCCACCCCAATACGCGAAACACCACCATCGATCCCCCAAATGGCGGCCGGCACCCTAGCCAAGACGGCGGGCCAGGGGAAGAAGTCGTTGCCCCTTGTCCACGCCCTCGTCCCTTGCCCTTGTCCGTTGCTCTGGCCGACTGCCGCGCTATAAGAGCGGCCGACCGCGCTTCCCGGACAGGTGGCCGAGCGGTTTAAGGCACACGCTTGGAAAGCGTGCGTGGTGTAACAGCCACCGCGGGTTCGAATCCCGCCCTGTCCGCCAGCGGTATCCCTAGAGCCAACAAATATGGGCTTTTGTGGATCATCCAATCCTCGTTGGCTCATCACTGACGCCACCCATCGAAGGGATGCAGAATGTTCGACGACGTCGAGGGCCTGGATGGCGAGATGAAAAACATCGTCGCCTTGATCGACCAAGTACGGGGCAAGCTGGGCGATCGATTCCTGCGCCTTGAACTGGCCGACCACCTGGCACCCAAAAGCACGCCATTCAGGGTGCCGTCGGGGCTGGGTGCGGCCATCGACAAGCGCATCGCTCCGGCAGGGATGGACGCTCTGAACCTCTTCCGCGCCATTCGAGACGTCAACAAAGACGTACCCGACAATCCCGACAAGCTCGACGCCTTGGTGGCAGCGATGGGGAAGCTGAAACAGTCGTTGATCCCTTTGACAGCCGAGGTCGCTATTCAAGTTGGCTTCAAATAGTCAGGGATGAACACCTTGGATTGCCTTGGATGGAGTAGGTTTGCATGTTGAGAGTTACCGCCAAATTCAAGGCGAGGGTTGAGACTCAGTTTGACGGGGCGCTGCGTCACCTCGAAGAACTTCAGCGGGAACCGAACTGGAAGGAAGAGGAAGGTCTTTTCCGCGCCTTGAGCTACATGAAGCGGGGATCGTACAAGTTGGCCGAGGCAGAATTGCTCGAATTGACAAGCGTATTTGCATCGCCCGAAAAATATGCTGTTGCGCCTGCAGCCGCTCGGGAACGCTACACAATCGCCTTGTTGCGGCGTGGGCTCCTGCAGCTGAGGTCTGAGGGCTAAGCGAGCTTCTTACGTTTAGCATCCATGGTCTATCACTAGGGCTTCAAAGCAAGTATTTCTCGTCGGAGGTCCTCGAAGTTTCTTGCCAGGTCCTCGGTTTCCCTGACTGCCTGTTCCAGCGTCGTAAAGCGCACAAGCATCTGCGTGCGATTGTGGGAGAACTCGGGCTGTCGCTTCTGTTGTTTATTCGTGGCGCGATCGATGCGCACAAACAGAACAGCATCCTTCTTCGTATCGTAGCGCGACGCCGCGCCATGCACGAGGTAGTCACGAAGATCCTGCAGATGCCGCAGCGATTTATAGACGAACTTCCACTTCTCCTTCAGTATTTCAAAATCCTTGTGCCGAAACAGCTTGTCGATCATCTGCGTCCGCGCGCCCATCATAATTGGCCAGCCGCCATGATCATCGGGTTTGGAGCCGAGATACTTGATCATGGCGAAGCCGGTGAAATGAACCATGTGGTCGATCATTCCCCACAGAACCGTGATCTCTCCAACTGGCTTATAAAGCCGCAACAGTTGAGCATTTTGGATTGGTTCCATTGGACCTTTTCCTACGGTGTGGATATTACCGGTCTAGTCGTCTGCGCAGATTTCCAAACAGCCAATACAATCATATCCTCCGCCAATGGACTTCATCGACAAAAGGATTGCGCCGCCGAAATCGTGGGAGAAGTTTGAGAGTTTGATCCGCGCCTTGTTCGCCGCGGTATGGCAGGACCCGCTTACGCAGAAAAATGGGCGAGCGGGGCAAAGACAGTGCGGCGTCGACATCTACGGAATTCCCGCAGATGCACCAGGACAGACCTTCGGCATTCAATGCAAAGGCAAGAACGGCGACTATTCGTCAAAAGCAACAATTGCCGAGTTCGACGCAGAGCTAGCTAAGGCCGAAGAATTCAAGCCAGCGCTCTCGAGTTGGGTTTTCACAACAACGGCTTCGAACGATGTATCGCTTCAGGAACACGCTAGACTAGTGTCAGAGCGGCGTAGGAAGGAAGGGCGCTTTCCAGTCATCGCTATCGGCTGGGAAACGATCCTGGGGCTCATTTCCAGTCAGCCCGTCGTAATAAGGGAATTCTATCCAGAGCACGTCGATACTCTGGGGCAGATCATAGAATCACTAAAAGCGTTGCCTACCGCTGAACAGCTAGAAGAGGTTCGGCGACGCCTTTTCGCCTTCAGCCCGCAAACAGCAACATCGATTAGTGCGGTCCAGAGCTGGTCGACAATTCAATTCAATACGGCACGCGATCTTGGGCCAGCGCTCATGGGCCGTCCGCTTGGGCCAGCAGATGTAGCTGCCTGCCCAGAACTGCCGGAAGTTGCGGCAATTTTGGAGGACCTGGAGCGAGCTGGATCGGCGCGCTTGGCTGGTGTTCCAGGTGCCGGCAAATCGATCTGCGCATTGCAGGTGGCACGTCGCTTACATGATCGAGGCTGGCGAGTATTGCGGCTAGTCGATCCTATGGCAGAAATCTCGGAGCTAGATGCCACGTCCGAGCGGGCGCTCTACATCATCGACGACGCCCATTTGGCGCGTCCCGCGCTTCTCCGTCACCTAGAAGAACAGGCGACTACAACGCGTTGGATATTGAGTGCGCATACAACTTCGGACGGCAAGGGCAATCAAGCCGGCACCATCCAGTTGGATGCACACCGGGCGGTCAGGGTAATCGCCGATGGCTTGCGTGCATCCCGAAAGAGCACCCTCGCTGCCGTCCGTCGGGCAGATGATCGAGTGGGTGACGGTCCATTCGACGAGCAGCTTGAGCAGCGCCTCGAGCAGGCTGAGAAGGCGCTCTTCCCGTGGCAATTTTGCTTTATCCTCGGCGGCGGATGGCGCCGGTCGACGGCCTTGGCCGACTCCGCGCGGGCGGCATCGGCAGATCTTGTATTGGCTGCTGCCGCCATTCGGCAACTTGCCAGCCGAGATGCACGCTGCTCGCTTCAGGCGCTGGCGGGCATGCTCGATGGGACGGTGTTGACGAGCGATGTTGAATCAGCAGTTAGCTGGCTAACTGTACAGCGGTTACTCTTGGATAAGGACGATCTACGGTGTCCGCATCAGCGCCTCGCTGGCGTTCTACTCGATCGGATACTTGAACGTCAGGACGACAATGGGCGACTGGCAATCGCACGTATGATGCGAAAGGTGCTCGTTGATGAAGATATGCCTTTGGCTGGCCTTGCATTACTACTCAACGAACTGCATTCGGGAGGTTTCGGCCGCTGGACCGGTATAGTCGACCGGGAATGGCTCGATCCGATGTTGGCACGATGCTGGTCCGCCGAAACTGCTCTGGATATCCGCCATAGTTGCTGGGCTCTATACGCGACGCACCGTTTTGTGCGCGATGAAATGGCGCAGATAGCGCAGCACCGTGACATCCTCGTCAGATGGATTGAACAGGCTCCGGAAGGAGCGTGTTACGCGATTGGAAATATCATTAATCATGTCTACAACACAGATAAGGTACTTGCCGCCGGTCTCGTGAAGCAGATCGCACCAGAAGCGCTGGCACGAGGTATTAACCTCGCGAAGCCGCTTCATGCCGCGGAGATTGCCCACCTCATATCGATGATGCACATTGATGAGGGCGATCCGTGGAGGCCAGTCTATCTCGCAAACGTCGATCACCAAGCATGCCTCCGTCTTGTATCGACCTGGCCGAGAAATGCACATCTCTCGGCGGTCGCCAGCTATTGCGCCCACTTCTGCTACTTCGAACAAGAATTCGGGCTCGACTTAATCGAAGCGCTGATTCCTGCAATTGCCGGCCGACTGTCCGACGATCCCCAAGATACCTTTCACGAGCTACATGACATCGTATGGAATTCGCTACGCTTATACGATCCGTTGAACATTTATGTGGGGAAACTGGCGCCCACTCAACGCATGCGGCAAGTTGGGCGGCGCATTTGTACCTGCTGGTTGCCTATTGATCTGGCTGAAAAGCTCTCGCGCAGCTCGCCGCGCACATTTCAATCGGCAGCCGGCCTACTTAGCTTTGTCCGCAAGGTGTCGCGCAAGAAGTTCGCGGCTACCGTCCGGCTGCTTGATTGGGATCTAATCGAAGAGGCGATCGGCGATAACTGGGCCGGAAACATTGGTGATGCCCGAATGTTGCTGGGGCAAGCATACGATCTGCGCGAAGCGCGTCCGAAGATTGAAAAGATGGTCTCACGGAACGAACATAGGATTGCGACGCTATCAACGCATCTAGCGGCCATCGCTCCTGCAGTTGCCATTCGCCATGTCGCAGCTGGGAAACCAATTTCATTGACACATTCAGGTCACGTCGACTGGACACTGGGTGCATTCGTGCTCGGTCAGTTTGTGGAAACACGTCGCACCCTGATCGCCAGATTGCTCGAGCCACACTATGTCGGCTTTGCTGCAGCGTTGTCTCAACCCAGTCCCACATTTTTTAATGAGGCGCTCTTGTTCCTCCGGGTCCTTGCCCAAGAGGCACCTGAAGGCCTGAGAATTACGTTCGATCATGTTAACGTCGAAGGGGCCGCAATCGGTTGGCGCAACGCCTTGCGCGAACGGCGGCATAGGCGGCGATCTGGAGCCGCACCCAACGCACGACAGGTTTCCGCGCTGCTGATCCACCATGCCCTTAGCCGTGAGGACAAACTGGGGGAGCTAGCTCGGCAGCTCCGTCGCGAAATGCCGAAGCGATCTATTCCGGCAGCGAAGACTATGGAGCCGATCGATTTCTCCAGGCCAATCGAGTGAACTGGGGTACTTTGACGTACAGGGAGTAATCCGATGAAAGAGCTCTCCGGCAGGATTGCTGTCGTCACCGGTGGCGGCTCGGGAATGGGACGCGAGCTGGTGCGCCTGCTGGTGGCCGAGGGCTGTCACGTCGCCATGTGCGACGTCTCGATGAAGGGCATGGCAGAGACGCGACGACAGTGCGAGGCTGCGGGGCTGCCGCAAGGCCTCCGCGTCACCTCGCATCTCGCCGACGTGTCCAACGACGCCGACGTCATGCGGTTTCGCGACGAAGCCGCAGACCAGCACGCGACCGACCGCATCCATCTGCTGTTCAACAATGCCGGGATCGGCGGCGGCGGCAGCATGGTCGCGAACAGCCGGGACGAGTGGGAACGCACCTTCAACATCTGCTGGGGCGGCGTCTACCTCGGCACCCGCGCCTTCCTGCCCCTGCTGCAGGCGGCGGACGAAGGGCATATCGTCAACACCAGCAGCATGAACGGCTTCTGGGCCTCGATCGGCCCCGACGCGCCGCACACGGCCTATTCGGCGGCGAAGTTCGCGGTGAGAGGATTCAGCGAGGCCCTGATCACCGATCTCCGGCTGAATGCACCGCACATCAAGGTCTCGGTCGTCATGCCCGGACATATCGGCACCGGATTTCGCACCAACTCGCTAAGAGTCCAGACCGGCAACGAGTCGGATGAGCTGGATGCAAGGCAGATCGCCCAGGCCCGCGCACGGCTCACCTCGATGGGCAAGGACGCATCGGCGCTGTCGGACGAGGAGATCAAGGCCATGCTGGTCGAACGTGCCCGGCGTTTCCAGGCGGACGCGCCGACAAGTGCCGCCGAGGCGGCACGGATCATCCTGGACGGGGTCAAGGCGGACCGGTGGCGCATCCTGGTCGGCTCGGACGCCCAGCTGATGGACCGCATGGTGCGCGACGACCCCGAGCACGTCTACGAGCAGGAATTCTTCGCCCGCTTCGCGACCGCGGCCGGCTGGCATCCGGGACGCTGAGACCATTGCCCGGTTGGAAGTCACCAAAGAATCCCACGAATGCCCCCAAGTTCGGGTATTTTACCCGCTTGAAACCCGGCGCGTGCACGAAACATCGATGGAAAAGGAAGAACATCAATGTCCGAGACCCCGACCTTCGGCCGCTTCGTCGAGATCCCCTACGACAAGATGAGTCCGGAGCAGCAGGCTGCGTACAAGGACATGATGGCGTCGCGCGGCGGCCTGCCGGGCCCCAACAAGATCCTGGTGCACAACCCGAAGCTCGCGAAGGTCATCGGCCCCTACGGTGCCTATCACCAGACGGGCGGCGGCAATTCGATCTCCGAGCGTGAACGCGAGATCGCGGTCTGCATCATCACCAGCCACTGGCGCTCGGCCTATCCGACATCGGCGCACGAACGCATCAGCAAGCAGGCCGGGCTGCCGGCCGCCAAGGTCGAAGCGATGGTCGGCGGCCTGCCGACCAGTTTCGACGATGAGCGCGAGCAGGCCGTCTACGAGATCGCGATGGTGCTGACGCAGGGCCGCTGGGTGCCGCGCGGCCTGTACGACCGCGCTGTCAAGGCGCTGGGCCACGACGGCATCACCGACGTCATCACCCTGATGGGTCACTACAGCACCGTCGCCATGACGCTCGCCTTCTACGACGTTCCCGACGGCGCGCCGGGCATGAAGCGTTGATGGACTATCGCCCCCTCGGCAAGACCGGCCTCACCGTCAGCGTCGCGGGGCTTGGGTGCGGCGGCAACAGCCGCCTCGGCCTCGGCCGCGGCGCCAGCTTCGACGATTGCGTGGCGGTCGTGCGGACGGCCGTCGATCTCGGCGTCAATTTTCTCGACACCGCCGAGGCCTATGGCACCGAGGAGATCGTCGGTGCCGCCGCCCGCTCATATGACCGGGACAAGCTGGTGATCTCGACCAAGGCGATCTTCAGGGGAGCCGACGACACGGGCGAAACGGTCACCCACAAGGTGGACGCGGCGCTGAAGCGGCTCGGCCTCGACTACGTCGACATCTTCCATTTCCACGCCGTCGGTCCCGCGGCCTACGAGCATCATCGCGATGTGCTGGCGCCCGCTCTCCTGCGGCTCAAGGAGCAGGGCAAGGTGCGCCATGTCGGCATCACCGAGACGGGGCCGCGCGATCCGGAACAGAAAATGCTGGCGCGGGCGGTCGAGGAAGCGCCGTGGGAAGTCATCATGCTGGCCTACAGCCTGATGAACCAGGGCGCCCGCCGGAAGATCTTTCCGGTGACGCAGCGCCGCGGCATCGGCACCCTGCTGATGTTCGTCGTGCGCAACATCTTCAGCAATACAGCCTATCGCCGCGACGTCGCCGCCAAGCTGGTCGAACAAGGTCAGCTCGACGCGTCGGTGCTCTCCGACGGCGATCCGCTCGGCTTCCTCGTTTCGGAAGGCGCCGCGGAAAGCATCACCGATGCCGCCTATCGCTACGCGCGACACGAACAGGGGGCCGGCGTCATCCTGTTCGGCACCGGCAACAAGGAGCACGTCAGGGCAAACGTCGAGTCGATCCTCCGCCCGCCCCTGGCGCCGCCGATCGTCGAGCGGCTTCACGCCTCGTTCGGGCACCTGACCGGCGTCGGGCTCGACCTGCCCGGGCCGGTCAAGGGGTGATAGTTTGAATCAAGTTTCCCTCCCCCGTCTTCGGGGGAGGTGTCAGCGTCTTACGCTGACGGAGGGGTCAAGGGCCACAATCCTTGGCCTATGACCCCATCGCCCTCGTATGACGAGGGCACTTCCCCTTGCCGGACTCCGGCAAGGGGAAGAAAGCTGATTCATCACCCAGCCGAGCGGACCAGCTTGCCGGGCCTGGCGCCTGTCTCCTGGCCCTTCTCGAAGATGGGCGCGCCCGAGCAGATCGTCATGTCGTAGCCGTCGACATGCTGGACCAGGCGCCGGCCGCCGGCCGGCAGGTCGAAGATCATCTTCGGGCTGTGCAGGTTCAGTCCTTCGAAGTCGATCACGTTCACGTCGGCTTTCTTGCCGGGCTGCAGCCGGCCGCGATCCTTGAAGCCGTAGAAATCCGCCGTGCTGCTGGTCATGCGCTGGATCGTGCGCTCGAGCGGCATGCGCGGGCCGCGCGTGCGATCACGCACCCAGTGGCTCAGCATAGAAGTGTTGAGCGAGGCATCGCAGATCACGCCGCAATGTGCGCCGCCGTCGGACAGGCCGAGAATGGTGTGCGGATGCTCGATCAGTTCGCGCACCACCTCGAGGTCGCCGTGCACATAGTTGGTGACGGGGAAGTACACCATGCGGCTGCCGTCGCCGCCGACCAGGTAGTCGTAGCAGAACTCGGCCGGCTCGACGCCGTCGCGCGCCGCCATGACGGCGATGCTGCGCTCCGGCGGCGGCTCGTAGTCCGGCTGCTCGCCCAGAAGATACATGCGGTCCCAGCGCGTCGCGATCTGACGCGACAGCGGCGGCAGCACTTCCAGCAGCCGGGGCGAGGCCTCCTGCGACAGCACGAGGCGGCGAGTCTCGGGGTCGCGCAGGCGGGCCAGCATTTCGGCGGGCGGCAGTTTGGCGAGCGCGGCGAAGGCCTCGCGCAGCGCGAAGGGATTGAGCGAGGTGCCGAGGCCGAGCGTCAGACCCACCGGGCGTCCGGCGACCTGGGCATAGACCGGCAGGTTGTCGGCGCGGGCGGCACTCACGCCGTCCATCAGGCGGCGCCAGCGCGCGGGATCGTAGCTGCGGTCGGTCAGCAGGAACCAGACGGGCCGGCCGCTGTCCTTGGCGACCTGGCGTATCCAGCAGAACTCGGACGCCTCGTCCTCGAAGTCCGACAGCATGCCGAACGTGCCGCGGCCGGCGCGGCCCATCGCGCGGCCGATGGCGATCAGCTCCTCGTGCTCGGCATAGCGTCCGGGGACCAGCTCGCCGGCCAGCGTCTTGTGCTGGTCGCTGCGGCTGGTGGTGAAGCCGACGGCGCCGGCCCTGAGCGCTTCCTCGGTGAGGCGCGCCATGGTCTCGATGTCCTCGGCCGTCGCCTGCTCGCGGGCGATGGCGCGCTCGCCCATGGCATAGACGCGCAACGGGTGATGGGCGATCTGGGCCGCGATGTCGATGGTGCGCGGCAGCTTCGAGAGCGAGTCCAGGTATTCGGGAAAGCTCTCCCAATCCCACTTGAGGCCCTCGGTCAGCACGATGCCCGGGATGTCTTCTACCCCTTCCATCATTTCGATCAGCGCCTGCTGGTGCTGCTGGCGGACAGGCGCGAAGCCCACGCCGCAGTTGCCGAACACGATGGTGGTGGCGCCGTGCCACGAGGACGGCGCCAGGACGGGATCCCAGGTGGCCTGGCCGTCATAGTGCGTGTGCACGTCGACCCAGCCGGGGGTGACGAGGCGCCCGTCGGCCTTCACGTCGCGCTTGCCCGCTCCGGCCTTGCCGCCGACCTGGGCGAGGCGGTCGCCGTCGATGGCGACGTCGCCCTGGAACGCAGGCGCTCCCGTGCCGTCGACGATGGTGCCACCCCGGATGACGATATCGTGCATGGCCTGTTCCGCCCTCTGAGTTGAGGCCACGAGCTTTCCACACATCAGGGGGCCCGGAAAGCCGGGAGTCCGGTATCCTCGTCATAGGAGGTTCCCGCATGCCCATCATCGATTCCCAAGTCCACGCCTACGAAGCGAACACGCCGAAGCGGCCCTGGGCCACCGTGCCGAACTGGCCCCCGCACGTCACCGGCGACGAGATGGTGGCGGCGATGGACAAGGTCGGAGTCGACGGCGCGATCTTCATCTCCGCCTTCTCCCAGTACCGCTACGATGCCAGCTACGCGATGGAGGTGGCGCGGGCGCATCCCCAGCGGATGGCCATCGTCAAGCCGGTCGACCCGGACGATCCCGCGGTGGCCGATGTCATCGCCGAGTGGAAGAAGGTCCCGGGCGCGGTCGGCATCCGCATCATGCTGAGGAAAGAGGAAGGGCGTTCGCCGAGCGATCCCGGCCTCGACCGGATCCTTCGCGCCGCCGTCCGCAACGATTTTCCAGTCAACATGCTGTGCTGGGACAACGTCGAGGCCGGCAGGGCTGTCATCGACCGCCATCCCGAGACGCGCTTCATCATCGATCACCTCGCCATCCTGCAGCCGCGCGTCCCGCCGGCGCCGCCGAATCCATGGGCCGACCTGCCGAAGGTCCTGGAACTCGCCAAGCGCCCGAACGCGGTGATCAAGGTGAGCGGCGCCTGCACACTGTCGCGCGAGCCCTACCCCTTCAACGACATCTGGGACCCGCTGCAGCGCGTATTCGATGCCTGGGGTTTTAATCGCTGCCTGTGGGGCACGGACTGGACGCGCGCCTTCGCCGTCGTCAACTACGAGCAGGCGGTGAAGCCGTTCCTCGAGACCAAGCGCTTGAACGACAGCGAACGAGCGATGCTGATGGGTGGTGCCTGCGCCAAGGCCTACGGCTGGTCACCATCGAGGTGACACTCAGAAAGACACGAAGGCCATCAGTTCTCTATTGAATCGAGGAGCATCCTCGCAGAACGGCGAATGCCCGCAGTCGTCGAACCACGACAGGCGCGCATGGGGCATGGCGGCCCGGGCCATCTCCGCGGCGGCAGGCAGAACGACGGTATCCTGGCGCCCGTGCGTGATCAGAATCGGCACGCGCACCTTCGCCAGGGCGGCGGTCGTCTGCGCGGCATCGGTCGACCATCCGGAGATGGCCCGCCGCACCGCAGCGGGCACCCGCATGTTGTAGCCGAGCGCCCGGCGGAAATCCGCTTCGCTTGGTTTCTTGCCGTAGCACGCGTCGAGGAAGGCGATCGCCGCCTCGATCTCCTCGGCCAGAGACTGGACCTCCGGCGTTGGTTTCGGCGCCCCCGGCCCGCGACAGAGGGCATCCTCGATCACATGCGAGGAGACGAAATTGATCCCCGCGATGCCCGCATCGCCATGGTTCATCAGATACTGCCGGATTATCCGTCCGCCCATCGACCAGCCGACCAGGATCGGCCGCTCGAGCCGCTTGGCCGCGAGGACCGACGCGATGTCATCGGCCCAGACGCGGCTGCCCTGGTAGGCCGACGCATCTGCCGGCTGCGCCGACGCGCCGTGGCCGCGCATGTCGAAGGCCACGACACGGCAGTGCCGCACGAGGTCGCTCCGAAGCTGCGGCGCGAAGCAGAGGTGGCACTGCGCGAAGCCGTGGATCAGCACGACCTCGGGCCCCGCGGGATCGCCCCATTCGTAAACGGCGAGGCGCGTGCCGTCGGGGGCACGGATGTCGCTCCGTGCCCCGTCGACCATCCAATCGGTCACTTCTTCTCGATATTCCAGTGCACCACGACCGGCGCCTTCAGCCAGCCAGTGATGCTGGCGCGCGCCGCGCCCGGGCCGAACCACATGCCGAGCCAGGCATACTGCGCCTGGTCGACCGCGCGGTTCTGCACCGCCAGCGCCAGCGCCTTGCTCTTCGCCGGGTCGGTTTCGCGCGAGTAGGCGTCGCGCAGCTTCTCCATCTCCGGATCGTTAGGCCAGCCGAACCACGCCTTGGCGGGGTCGGCCACCATCCAGTTGGCCGAGATCGGGTTCAGGATGTCGACGGCAATGGCGTAGGTGTGGAAGGCGCTCCAGCCGCCCTTGTCGGCGGGATCCTTCCTGGCGCGGCGCGATACCACGGTCTGCCAATCCATCGACTGCATGTCGACCTTGAAGCCACCTTGCTCGAGCAGCGCCTTGGTGACCGGCGCCATGTTGGTCAGCACCGGCAGGGTGGTCGACTGCATCAGCACCACAGGCGTGCCGTCGTAGCCGGCTTCCTTGAGGAGCGCCTTCGACTTCTCGAAGTCGGGCTTCTTCAGCAGGTCGCCCTGGATCTCCACGCCGTTGGGCGTGCCGCAGACGAAGGCCGCGGAGCAGACCTTGTAGAACTCGGGCTCGCCCACCGTCGCCTTGAGGAAATCCTCCTGGCGCATCGCGTACATCGCGGCCTGGCGGATCTTCAGATTGTCGAACGGCTTGGTCAGGTGGTTGAAGCGCAGGATGAACTGTTGACCGAGCGGGTTCCAGTTCACGGTCTGCACGTTCCGGTCCTTCTTCAGGAGCGGAATGAGATCGTGCGGCACGTTCTCGATCATGTCGATCTCGCCGGCGATCAGCGCGTTCACCTGCTGCGTCGGATCGGGCATTTCGACGAACTCGACGCGGTCGACCTTGGCGACCTTGCCGCCGGCCAGGCCGGAGGCCGGCTCGGCGCGCGGCTTGTACTTCGGGTTCTTGACGTAGACGTGCCTCTCGCCGGGCTTGGACTCTGCGTTGATGTAGATGAACGGCCCCGAGCCGATCTGGCTGTCGATCGCCTTGAACGGATCGGTGTCGGCGATACGCTTGGGCATCATGAACGGCACGTTCGACGACGGCTTGCCGAGCGAATCGATCACCAGGCCGTACGGCTCCTTGAGCGCGATAGTGAAGGTCTTGTCGTTCACCGCCTTCATCTCGGCGACGAACTCCATCATCTTCTGGCCCATCGCGTCGCGCGCGGCCCAGCGCTTGATCGAGGCGACGCAGTCCTCACCGGTGACCGGCTTGCCGTCGTGCCACTCCAGCCCGTCACGGAGCGTGAAGGTCCACAGCTTCTTGTCGGCCGACACTTCGTACTTGTCGACCATCTGCGGCTTCGCGACGTTGTTCTCGTCGCTCGAGAACAGCGTGTCGTAGATCATGTAGCCGTGGTCGCGCGTGACATAGGCCGTCGTGAAGATCGGATCGAGGATCGTCAGGTTGCCGGCCTGCACGAAGCGCAGCGTCTTCTTGGCCTGCGCCGACCCGACAGCGGGGACGAGGGCGACGGCAAGAGCGAGCGCGGCACTTCCCGCCGCCCAGGCGCGGCGATTGATCTTGAGCATCGTTTCCTCCCACTTTCTGAAATCGTTTCCAGTAACCTTGCCAGCCATGCCAACAGAGTCAATAGTCACTGCATCATTACAAGGAAATCGTTGCCAGAATGACCATCGTCACCATTCGCGATGTCGCCCAGGCAGCCGGCGTCTCGCTGAGTTCGGTGTCACGGGCGCTGAACGGCGGAAAACACGTCAGCGCCCGCATCGCCCGCGACGTGGCGGCCGCGGCCGACAGGCTGGGCTACCAGCCGGACTTCATGGCCCGCAGCCTGCGCACGCGCACCAGCGGCATGGTGGGTTGCCTGGTTTCCGACATCGCCAACCCGCTCAATGCGACCATCGTGCGGGCCGCGGAAACATGCCTGCGCGACGCCGGCTACCTGCTGGTCGTTGCCAGCACGGGCAACGACCCGGCGCGCGAGCGGGCCGCCGCGATCGAGTTCAGGGGAAGACGGATGGACGGCCTGTTGGTGGCGCCCGGCAGCGACGCCAACGCAAAGACCTGGCGGGATCTCGGTGCTGCCGGCACGGCCGTCGTCATTCTCGATCGCGATCCGCTGGAAGAGAACGGCGAGGATCGGTGGCCCGCAGTGCTGGTCGACCATCGCGCCGGCGCGAAAGCGGCGACCCGCTATCTGACCGGGCTCGGCCACCAGCGCATTGCGCTGCTGACGGCGGATGCAGGCATGCGGCCCAGTCGCGAGCGGATCACTGGCTACCGGGAAGTGTTTGCCGAGGCGGGTATCGACCCGGCAGGCGCGCAGCTCTGCATCCAGGCATCGCCCATGGACTTCGCGCACGGCGATACGCTCACCCTGCTACGGGACAGAAACCGGCCGACGGCGATCATCGCGCTCGGCACGCGCATCCTGGCGGGCGTGCTCCGCGCAGCGCGCGACCTTGGCCTTTCCGTGCCCGGCGACCTGTCGGTGATATCGGTGGGCGACACGGATCTTGCCGCCGTGCACACACCGGCCATCACGGCGCTGCGCTGGAGCCTAGAAGATGTCGGGCGCGCTGCCTCAGAATTGCTGCTGCAGCGCCTGCGTGGCGATGCGAGCCAAGCGCAGTCCCGCGCCCTGTTGCCGGTCGATCTCGTCTTGCGCGACTCTTGTGCGCCCCCAATATCGATCTGAAACAGAGTGCGCTATCCCGGAGGAACGAGTGACCGATGTGCTCGACGACTATCTGGTGGATCCCAAACTGTCCCTCTTGGACAAGACGCGGATACAGGCCCAGGTCCTGGTGCCGGTGCTGCGCGCGCTGCGGGCCGAGCTGGGAAAGGACAAGGCCGAGGCCATCGTGAAGCAGGCCTTGCGCGACTGGTCGCAGCAGCTGTTCGCCTCGATCGGCGATGACATCGAGGGCAGTCCGCGGCGCAAGTGGGCGACCATCCAAAGCGTCTGGGGCGAGGTCTCCGGCCGGGAGGTCGAGGTCGAGGTTCTGCGCCAGGACAAGGAGGCGCTGGATATGGATGTGACGCACTGCCGCTTTGCCGATTTTTTCCGCGCGCTGGGCGAACCCGACCTGGGAGCGCTGCTGATCTGCGAGACGGATTTCGACATCGCGTCGGTGGGCGAAGGCGAGGTCAGCCTCGAACGCGCCCAGACGATCATGCGAGGCGCGCCGAGCTGCACCTTCCGCTACAGGTTCGCGCCCCGATAGCCGTCTCCCGCTGGCGGCGTCAGTCGAGGATTTCCCTCAGCACACGGCCGGTCGCGGTGATGGCGAGCAGGGTCGGCACCTTCACCTCGGCCTTCACGGCGGCCTTGGTGGCGGGCGTGTAGCTCATGCAGTCGAGCGCCACGAGGTCGGACTTCGCCTCGGCCAGCCGACGCGCCGCGGCGGCGGTCTCGTCCGGCCCCGCGCTCGGCACCAGCGCCGCGACGGTGACCTCGACACCCGCCCTCGCCCACTTCAGCGCGAGCTTCTCGCCCTGCTCGGCGAACGGCACCAACAGGCCCAGCCGGCCGCGCGGCAACAATCCTTCCGCCAACCCACTCAGGACGCGCGAGGGAAACAGCACGCCGGCATCGCCCGCCATCGCCGGGAAGGCGCCGGTGCACGCATAGACGATGGCGTCGCAGCCGTCGGCGCGCAGGCGGGCGAGCGCTTCCGGCGAGCGGTCGATGACGGCCTGCTTGGAGATCTTGACGTCGCGGCCGCCACGCAGGCGGGTGTAGAGCGTATCGGCGCCGCTCAAGGGCGGCAGCGCATCGACCTCGGCGTCGCTGAGGCCGTCGAGCGCACCGCGCAGGATCACCCTGGTGCCGGCGGGCGCTTGCGCCGCGAAGAGCTCGGCGATGTCGTCGCGCGGCGCCTGCCCGATGGTGACGATTCCCAAGGTGCGTGACATGTCTCAGCCTTCCAGAGCGACCGCGTCCTGATCGTGCCACGCCAGGCCCACCGAGTCGCCGGGGTTGCGCGACGCGCGCTCGCCGGCATGGGTCTCGCGTACCAGCATGGACTGCCCGCTCTCGGCGCGCACGCGGAGCAGCGTCGAGCCGCCGAGATAGTTCGCCGTCTCGACCTTGCCGGCCAGGCGCGCTTCGCCGGACGACACCAGGCGGATCTTCTCGGGGCGCAGCGCACGCGGCAGCCCGCCCGCCTCGAGGATGTTGATCTCGCCGATGAAGTCGGCGACGAAGCGCGTGCGCGGCCGTTCGTAGATCTCGATCGGCGAGCCGACCTGCTCGACCTTGCCCTTGTTCATCACGGCGATGCGGTCGCTCATGGCGAGCGCCTCTTCCTGGTCGTGGGTCACGAAGACCAGGGTCACGCCCAGGCGCTTCTGCAGTTCCTTGAGCTCGAACTGCATCTGCTGGCGCAGCTTGCGGTCGAGCGCGCCCAGCGGCTCGTCGCACAGGAGCACCGGCGGCTCGACGACCAGCGCGCGGGCGAGCGCCACGCGCTGCTGCTGGCCGCCCGAAAGCTGGCCGGGCTTGCGCTCCTCGAGCCCCGTGAGCGCCACCTGCGCGAGGGCAGCCGCCACGCGGCGCGCGATCTCGGGCTTGGGCACCTCGCGCATGCGGAGGCCAAAGGCCACGTTCTCGGCCACCGTGCGGTGGGGAAAGAGCGCATAGGACTGGAACACCATGCCCATGTCGCGGCGGTGCACGGGCAGGTCGGTGATGTCGCGGCCGCCGACATGGACGCGGCCGGAATCGGGATGCTCGAAGCCCGCGATCATGCGCAGGCTCGTGGTCTTACCGCAGCCCGACGGGCCCAGCAGCGAGAAGAACTCGCCGGCGGCGATATCCAGCGTGACCTCGTCGACGGCCACGACGCGGCCGTCGAACGTCTTGGTCACCTGGTCGAGTTTGATGGCCGCGGAAGTCATGGCTGCACGATGACGTCCATCAGCCCTTCAGGATCTTGGTGACGCGCGCGTCGATGTCTTCCTTGCGCGCGTTGTACCACTTCCAGTCGGGCTGGATCAGCGTCGCCACCTTGGCCGGCGTGGTGAGGAGCTTGGCGTCGTACTTGGCGTCGAGCTTCACCTTGGTGTTGGCAGGCGAGTACCATACCGCTTCGGCGAGCAGCTTCTGCACGTCGGGCCGCAGCATGTAGTCGATGTAGGCGAAGGCCAGCTCCTTCACCTTCGAGCCCGGCGTCACGTTCAGCACCTGCTCCAGCGCCAGCACGCCCTCCGACGGGCTCGCGAAGTCGACCGGCTGCATGTTCGGGCCGTCGTAGCGGTAGACGCCGGAATCGTGGATGACGCCCATCGAGACCTCGCCGGAGAGCAGCATCTTTTCCATCTGGCCGGTGAAATCGACCAGCTTGATCGGCTTCAGCGCCTCCAGCGCCTTGTAGGCGGCGTCGAGGTCGGTGAGGCCCTTGCCGTAGACCTTGCCCAGCATCATCAGGTGGCACTGGCCGAGGCTGTTGACCGGGATGATGTAGCCGCCGCGCGCGCCGGCGAGCTTGGGATCGGCGAGATCCTTCCATGAGGTCGGCTTGGCGAGCCCCTTGTCGGTGCGGTAGCCCAGCCCGATAGCGCTGGTGAAGATCGTGACGCCCACGATCTTGTCGCTCACGGCATAGGGATAGACGTCGGCCACGTTGGGCACTTCCTTGGCGGTGATCTTCGCCATCACCAGCCCCTCGGTGAGCGAGTTCCACTGCTCGTTCGAGTTGGTGTGCAACACGTCGTAGATCGGATCGGTCTTGGAGCTGGCCTGGAGCTTGGGCACGAACGGGAAGGCCTGGTCGGCCGACACGGTGCACTTGAACTCCTTCTCGAAGGCCGGCAGCACCGTGGCCTTCATCACCTCGCCCCACTTGCCGCCCCAGGTCGTGATCTTGAGCGTCTTGGTCTGGGCATGAAGAATCGATGGTGCGCCGACCGCGGCGACGGCCGCAAGACCCGCACCAGTACGCAATGCTGTGCGACGCGAAATCATGTGACGTGAAATCATGGCAACCCCCTTTGTTCCCCTTAGAGCTTAACGTAGGCCTTGAGGCCGATCAGCCTCTCGAGCACCAGAACCACCGAAAGTGCGAGCAAGATCGAGACCATCGAGGCGGCCGCGATGGCGCCATCGAGGTCGAATTTCATGTAGTTGAACAGGACCACCGGCAGGGTCTCGCCCTTCGGGACGACCAGGAACAGCGAGACCGGGAACTGGTCGAACGACACGATGAAGGCGAAGACGCCGCCCGCGAACACGCCCGGCCGGATCAGCGGCAAGGTCACCTCGAAGAAGACCCGGGCGGGGCTTGCGCCCAGCACCGCGGCCGCTTCCTCGATGCGGCGGTCGAAATTATGCAGCACCGCCAGGGTGGTGCGGATCACGTAAGGCACGGCCACCAGGGTATGGGCCAGGATCAGGCCCCAGACCGGCCGGCCGATGCCCGACAGAAGATAGGCCTGGAACAACGCCAGGCCGGTCAGGATGGCGGGCAGCATCAGCGGCGACATGAAGAAGGCCGTGAGGGAGGACCGGCCAGGCAGGTTGCCGCGGGCCAGCGCCAGCGCGCAGGCACCGCCGATCAGGACCGAAAGCACCAGCACAACGCCCGCGATCCACAGCGACAGCCAGAGCGCGTTCATGAATTCGGTACCGGCGAAGAACTTCTCGAACCAGCGCAGGCTGACGCCGACCGGCGGGAAGGAGATGTAGGGCGTCGGATTGAGAGCAAACACCAACACGATGGCGATCGGCGCCAGCAGGAAGGTAAGCAGCAGCGTGTTCAGCGCGAGATAGGCGGCGCGACCAGCATCGAATGGGTGCTTGTTCACCATGGCTTTCTGGCGGGCGCTCATGCCATCCCCTGCTCGCCCGACAGCCGGGCCAGGATGCGGTTGTAGGCGATGACGATGGCGAGCGAGACCAGCAGCAGGACGACGCCCAGGGCGCCCGCGAAGTTGGGATTGAAGCTGGTGCCGACCTGCTGGGCGATCAGCATGGGCAGCGTCAGCACGTTGGTGCCACCCATCAGCGAGGGCGTGACGTAGGCCGAGATCGAGAGCGCAAAGACCAGCAGCGAGCCCGCCAGGATGCCGGGCAGGCTGAGCGGCAAGGTGACCTCGGCGAAGGCGCGCAAGCGTCCGGCACCCAGGCTGCGTGCCGCCTGCTCCAGCCGCTCGTCGATGCGGCCGATCACGCCGGTGAGTGTCAGCACCATGAACGGCACGTAGATGTGGACCAGCGCCACCACCGTTCCGAACTCGTTGTACATCAGCGGCAAGGGCTTGTCGGCGAAGCCCCACTGGATCAGCAAGGTGTTGATGACGCCCTTGTCCTGCAGGATCGTCATCCAGGCGAAGGTGCGCACGACAATGCCGGTCAGCATCGGCGCGATCACCGCCATCAGGACCAGCGCATGGCCGAGCCTCGACTGCATGCGTGCCATCCAGTGCGCCAGCGGATAGCCGATCAGCAGCGAGACGATCGTGGTGATGAGACCGATGCGCAGGGTGGCCCACAGGGCGTCATGGTAGATGCCGGCGGTATCGAAGATGAAGCGCTCGTAGTGGCGCGTGGTGGCAAAGGCGTTGGGATTGGTGACGGGATTGCCGGAATAGAACGACATCACCGCCATCACGCCGAACGGCAGCACGAAGAACAGGACAAACAGCAGCGCGGCCGGCGCGACCAGCCAGGCAATCGGCGAGGGTCGCGCCCTGGTCATCATGCCGAGGCCGCGACGTCGCCCACGACGCGCACGCGCACGCGGACCGAATTGCCCGGCAGGTAGGCAAGCGGCATGTCCTCGCTCTCGATCGTCTGCAGGCTGGCGCGATCGGCGCCCGAGGCGACGGCACGGTCGTTGGCGATGTCGCGCGCTGCCGCGATCGCCTCGACGCGGGTCATGTCCTTGAAGATCTGGTCGCACTCGCCGGAGACCTGGGCGATGGCGGCGCCCACGGCATTGGCGCAATCGCCATGCTCGACGTGGATCACCTGGCTCACGCCCGCGAGCTTCTCGGGAATCAGGAAAGCGCCGCCGCCGACGGCGATCAGCGGCACGTCACCCGCTTCCGTCTTCATGCGATCGATCGCCTCTTCGGCAAGCCGTGCGGACTCCGCGAACACTTGTCTGCAAGCCGCTGCGTCGAGATGCGCGACCTTCTTCCTGTCGCCGAGCTGCAGGACGCCCGAGGCCACCGCAATGTCGGTGGTGGTGAGCTGGCTGCCGCCGAAAGCGACGCCCTCCTTCAGCAGCCGATAGCCGACGGAGAGCGGCCCAACCTTGAGCGGATCGAGCATGACGTGGCTGCCGCCGCCCAGACCGATCGACAGCAAGTCGGGCATGCGGAAGAGCGTGCGCACGCCACCCACCTTGACCACCGAATTGGCTTCGCGCGGAAAGCCGAGCTTAAGCTGGCCGACGTCGGTCGTGGTGCCGCCGACATCGATCACCATGGCGTCGCTGAGGCCCGAGAGATAGGCCGCCCCTCGCATGGAGTTGGTGGCGCCCGAGGCGAAGCTGTAGACCGGCAGCCGCCGCGCCTGGCGGGCCTCGGCCACCGTACCGTCGTTCTGGGTGATGAACAGCGGGGCTGCGAGACCCGATTCACGGATTGCCTTCTCGAAGGCCGCGATCGTGTCGCGCGACAGGTCGGCCAGGGCTGCGTTCAGTAGCCCGGCATTCTCGCGCTCCAGCAGGCCGATGCGGCCCAGGTCCGAGGAGCAGGTAATCGCGGCATCGGGGATGACCGCCAGCACCAGCTCGGCGGCACGCCTCTCGTGGCTGGGATCAAGCGGCGAGAAGATCGACGAGATGCCGACGGCGCGCAGCCCCATCGCCTTCATCTCCTGCGCGGCCTTGGTCACGGCCGCCTCGTCGAGCGGCATGAACGGCCGGCCGTCATACTCATGGCCGCCTTCGACCATCCAGACGCCGCCGCGCACCAGCGCCGCGAGATCCTCCGGCCAGTCGCAGAAGGGCGGCAACGAGGCCGAGGCCGGCATGCCGAGTCTCAGGGCCGCGACCTTGCTCAGGTGGCGGCGCTGCACCACGGCATTGATGAAATGCGTGGTGCCGATCATCACGCCGTCGATGCGCTTGGTCCCCACCACGCCGGTCAAGCCCAGGCTCTTCAGCGAGTCCAGGATGCCGGTGGTGACGTCCTCGCTGGTCGGTGCCTTGACGGCGCGGACGACCTTTCCGTCCTCGATGAGGACCGCGTCAGTGTTGGTGCCGCCGACGTCGATGCCGATACGTCTCATGACGAAAACACGCTCCTGAAATCAAGATCATAGCCAAAGGCCCGAGGCCCGACATGGTGCAAGCCGGCCTCCGAGAGGAAGACCGGCGGCGGCGGCAGGGCGATCACGGTGACCCTCTGGCCGTAACGAATCGTCTCCGAGCCCACCGCCTCGCCCGATACCGCATCGAGCACGCAGATCAGGTCGGGCGTCATGGCGATCGCCTCGTCGTCGCGCCAGGCCACGATCCACTCGTTCTGGAAATTGATCGTCATGGCCGAGCCGCGCCACGCGTCGAGTCCGTCGAAGCGCACGACCCCGCGCAGGAAGCCCTCGGTGGCGCGCCGCGCGACATCGATCACTTTGCCCGTGTAGAGAAGCTTGCCGGGCTCGACCGACAGGATCGCCGCGACCGGATCGTCGTGCCGGCGCTGCGCCTCGCGGACGGCGGCGCCGATGGCGATGGCCTTGGTGGTGGTGCCATGGATACCCCACTTCTTCACTTCGGCACCGGTCCTAGGCGGTTGGCAGGTCGCGGCGACCGAGCCGTACTCGACGCAGATCTTGCGCGCGACCCTCTCCGCCCATTTCCAGGTCGGCACTTTGTGAACGATGCTCTCGAAGCCGCGCACGTCGACCGCGGTCAGCGGACAGGGCGTGAGGCCGCCAACCGAAACCGACGTCATCTGCGCCTCGGGGTAGGCGCGGCCCATCGTGTCGCTGTCGACGACGGGACGCTTGAGGTGCGCCGCCGCCATCAGCGGCCGCACGCCGTTGGCGCCGCCGATCTCCATGCTCATGAGGGCGGCGAAGCGGCGGCCGATGTGCCGCTCCATCACCGAGACCGCGCGAGCGAGCGTCAGGCTGTCGGTCAGCCGCTCCTGTCCGACCAGCGGCGCGCCCATGTTGGCGACGGTGCCGACCCAGTCCTCGTCGTCGAGGTCGGTCGCGTCCATGAGCTGGACGCGATGGCCCTCGCGATAGAGGAGCCGCATGTTGAGGAGCGGCAGGTAGGGATTGCCGCCGCCGCCCGTACCCAGCACCCAGGCGCCGACGGCCAGAGATTCGATGTCGTCCGCGGTGAGCTCGCGCAGACTCACGGCCAGGTCCTCACGCGAACACGCTCTTGAACTCGATGTCGTAGCCGAAGGCGCGCGGCCCGACATGCTGCAGGCCCTTGGGCGATAGGAACACCGGCGGCGGCGGCAGCGCGATCACCGTCACCCGCTGGCCGTAGCGGATGGTCTCGGTGCCGACCGCTTCGCCTGACACCGAGTCGAGCACGCAGATCAGGTCGGGCGACATGGCGACCGGCTTGTCCTCGAGCCAGGCCACGATCCATTCGTTCTGGAAGGCGATCTCCATCGTCGCACCGCGCCACTTGTCGACGCCGTCGAAACGCGTGCGGCCGCGCAGGAAGCCCTCAGTCGCGCGGCGCTCCACATCGACCACCTTGCCGCTGTAGAGGACCTTGCCCGGCTCAACCGACAGGATGGCGGCGATCGGGTCTTCGTGCCTGCGCTGCGCCTCGCGGACGGCAGCGCCGATAGCGATGGCCTTGGTGGTGGTGCCGTGGATGCCCCACTTCTTCACCTCGGCGCCGGTCCGCGGCGCCTTGCAGGTCGACGCGATGGAACCGTACTCGACACAGATCTTGCGGCTGACCCGCTCCATCCACTTCCAGGTCGGCACCTTCTCGACGACGGATTCGAGGCCACGCACGTCGACCGTCGTCAGAGGGCAAGGTGCCAGATCGCCGACAGCGACGGAGGTCATCTGCGCCTCGGGATAGGCGCGGCCCATCATGTCGGAGTCGATCACGGGGCGCTTCAGGTGCGCCGCCGCCATCAGCGGCTGGATCGAATTTCCGCCACCGATCTCGAGCGCCATGATTCCGCGGAACTTGTGTCCCGTGTGGCGCTCCATCAGTCCGACGGCGCGCGCGATGGTGCGGCTATCGGTGAGACGCTCCTGCCCGACTAGTGGCGCGCCCATGTTGGAGACCGCGGCGACCCAATCGTCGTCGGCCAGTTCGTCCGACGGCATGAGCTGGACACAGTAGCCTTCCTTGTAGAGGGCCCGCATGTTCAGGAGGCCGAGATAGGGGCTGCCACCACCGCCGGTGCCCAGCACCCAGGCGCCAACAGCCAACGATTCGATGTCGTCGAGCGTTATGTCTTTCAGCGGCATCAGCGCTCTCTAGGACAGGGCGAGGGCTCGCCGAAGCGGGACCCTGCAAGATCGGGACCATAGAACAGGCACGCCTGCCCTGTGTTCACTCATCTGTAATGGGCTGCTAGACCGGTATCTATACGTGCGAACACGTATGCGGAGGGACAGGTGGAGACCAAGCGTACGCCGCGCATTGCCATAATCACCATGGGCCAGACACCGCGCCCCGATGTCCTGCCTGAGCTTCTCGCGCTTCTCGGCGACGTCCGCTACGATGAATTCGGCGCACTCGACGGCGTTCCCGACGCAATCATCGTGGAAAAGGCGCCGCGGGCCGACGAGCTGAGCTTCCTGACCAGGCTGCGCGACGGTACGCACGTCATCCTCGAGGCCGGCTTCGTGACAAGGCAGACCGAGGCCTTGGTCGAAACGGTCGACGGCCAGGGCTACGATCTTCTCATTCTGGCAATGACGGGGCTGATGGCCCGTCCCCAGACACGAACGCCCCTCGTCCACGGCCAGTACACGCTCGATGCCTGGATCTCGGCCCTGGCCGCCGGCAATTCGCGAATCGGCATCATCTATCCGCTGACCAGTCAGCGCTCGGCCTTCAGCGAGAACGACTACGGCACCTTGCTGCAAAGCTCCCACGCCACCATCGGCGGTCATCACGGCACGCACCTCGCGGACGCAATCGATCGTGTTTCCGGCGCCGACCTGATTGTCATGAACTCGGTCGGCTATACCGCCGCGATGGCGCAGCAGGTGGCGCGCACCAGCGGCAAGCCCGTCGTCACGGCCTGCCGGATCATCGGCAGCACGGCGCGGCTGCGATTGGCAGAGATCGCCGGCAGGCCCCTCGACCTGTCGGCCAAGACCTACACCGGCATCGAACTGCTGAAACGGTTGCCGCCGGCCGGGGAGCCGCTGACCCGGCGGGAAAGCGAGGTGCTGGTCCACGCCCTCGAAGGCGCCGCCAACAAGTTCATCGGCCGCACACTCGGCATCAGCCACCGAACCGTCGAGATCCATCGCTCACGCGCCATGCTCAAGCTCGGCGCGACATCCGCTGCCGAATTGATCTGGCGGGCGCTTACGCAGTCCGAGCGTTAACCCACGACGGTCGGCGGCAGGCGGTTGGCAATCCGGGACGCGGATGCCAAACAAGTCGAAGGCCGCCTTTCGTATTGCGACCGGGCACGACGTAAGTTCCCTGTTCTTCTCCGGACATTCCCTGCTACTTTTTACATCAGCGAGACGATGAGCGACATCAAGGGAGCGGAACAATGCCGATCGCCACGAAGTACCTGTTCATCGTCAGCATGGATGTGACGAAGGAAAAGGAAGCACTGTTCAATGAGGTCTACGATACCGAGCATGTACCCCTGCTGCTGAAGGTGCCGGGCGTCAGGGCAGTCACCCGCTGGAAAACCGAACCCGCCGCCTTCAACCTGGCCGGCGAGCGCAAGGTGCTCGACGGCGGCAGCGAACCCAACTACGTGGCGCTCTACGAGCTCGATAGCCCCGACGTGCTGCTGAGCAAGGAATGGGCGGCAGCGGCCGAAAAGGGCCGCTGGCCAGCCGAAGTACGTCCCTTCACCTCGAACCGTCGGCACATCGTCCGCAAAATGATCTGAACCGGACCATGCAGATCGGTTTCAACCTGCCGAACTCCGGCCCGCTCTCGGCCGTCGCCTCCATGACGGCGATGGCCATCGAAGGCGAGGCGATGGGTTTCGACTACCTCACCGTGACCGATCACGTCGTGCTGCCGGACATGAAAGTGCCCGGCTATCCCTATTCCGAAAGTGGCGAATTCTACGAGGACGCCCCGACCGAACGGCACGAGCAGCTGCTCGGCATGGCCTATATCGCGGCCAAGACCACGCGCATCCGTCTGGTGGCCGCGGTGCTGGTGGTGCCGCACCGCCCCGCCGTGCTGGCCGCCAAGATGCTGGCCACGCTCGACGTGCTGTCCGGCGGGCGGCTGGTCGTCGGCATCGGCGCCGGCTGGCTCAAGACGGAGTTCGACGCCGTCGTCGTGACGCCGTTCGCCGAGCGCGGGGCGGTGACCGACGAGTATATCGATGCCTTCCGCGTTCTCTGGACCGAGCCCTCGCCGCGTTTTGCCGGCCGCTACACGCGCTTCGACGGCATCGTGCTCGAACCCAAGCCCCTGCAGCAGCCGCACCCGCCGATCTGGGTCGGTGGCGAGAGCGGTCCTGCCGTGCGCCGCGCCGCCAGGTTCGGCAATCTCTGGTATCCGGTCGGCAGCAACAACAGGCACCTGCTCGACACGCTGCCGCGCCTGAAGGCGGGCATCGCCCGCCTGCGGCAGGCTACCGCCGATGCCGGCCGTGACCCCGCCGCCGTCGGTGTCGGCTATCGCGTGAAGCGCTATGGCGCGGTGGTGCCGCCCGTCGCCTCTGACGGCGAGCGCCGGCTGTTCTCCGGCAGCGAAGCCGACATCGTCGGCGATCTCCGCGCCTTGCGTGACATCGGCGTCACCGCAATCGACATCGACTTCGGCGGCCGCCCGGATGCCACTGCGATGATCGCGGAAATGCGCAGGTTCAGAGGCGCGGTGATCGAGAAGATCTGAGCGGCGAGGCGCACCTTGTGTCGGCGACCGCGGGCATGATCTCGCTGGCGAAGATTCTGAGCGACTCGACGTTGGCCGCCGGATCGACCAGCAGGACATTCTCGACACCGCCCGCCTGGAGCTTGGCGAGCCGCGTCACGATTTCGGCCGGCGTGCCAAGCAGCGGTGCGTCGTCCTGCTCCGGCGGCGCCAGCGTGCCACCGCCGCGCGCGAGGTCGCCGATGGTGCGCACGACGCGGGCACGGGTCTCGTAGGCCGCTTTTAGCTCGGCCTCGTTACGCACGATCTGCAATGCGCGCGTGACACCGACCATGGCCGGATCGTAGGCGCGGCCGATCGCCCGACATTCGTCGCGGAAGAGGGCAACGCGTTCGATCGTGAGGTCGACCGAACCCAGCTGGTCGAGCAGCAGGTTATAGCCCTCGCGCGCGGCGCGGCGGATCGAATCGGGGCTGCCAGCGGCCAGCCACAGCGGCGGGTGCGGACTCTGCAAGGGTTGCGGCTCGACGACGATGTCGTCATAGCGCCAGCGCTTGCCATGGTGCGAGAAGCGGCCGGGACTGGTCCAGGCCTTGCGGATCACCTCGATCGCCTCGTCGAAGCGCTCCGTCGCCTCGGCCATCGGAATATGGAAGCCCGCGAACTCTCCGGCGCGGTAGCCCTTGCCGACGCCGAGATCGAGGCGGCCATCCGACAGCAGATCGACCGTGGCGGCCTGTTCGGCCAGCAGAACTGGGTTGTGCCATGGCAACACGATCACGGCGGTGCCGAGCCGTATGCTGCGGGTGCGAGCAGCGAGATAGGCCAGCAAGGTCAACGACGCCGAGATCTGGCCGGCTCCGGTGAAATGATGCTCGACGAGGAAGACGCTACGAAAACCCAGGCGTTCGGCCTCACTCACATAGGCAATGAAATCGCCATAGGCATGGCTGTCGGCGGCGCCGTCGCTCCGCTTTGTCCGTGCCCCGCCGAACAGACCGAACCGCATCCAGAACCCCGTCGCTATCCTGCCGCCGCAACTTGAGGATATCCGAGACGCGGGCTAGGATCGCGCAAAAGATACAATCAAAAGATATCCAAGGGAGGGTCAAGTCATGCTCATCGAGCGTCGTACCTTCAACAAGCTGGCCGTGGCCGGCGCCGCCGCGACCGTTGCCAGCCCGGCCATTGCCCAAGCCAAGCCTTTCACCATCGGCTTCAGCATGAACCTGACCGGCCCGCTGGCGCCCAACGGCAAGGCGGCACTTCTGGCGTCGCAGATCTGGGAAGAGGACATCAACGCCAAGGGCGGCTTGCTCGGACGGCCCGTGAAGCTGATCTACTATGACGACCAGTCGAATCCCTCGACGGTGCCAGGCCTCTACACCAAGCTCCTGGACGTCGACAAGGTGGACATCATCGCCAGCAGCTACGCCACCAACATGATCGCGCCGGCAATGCCGATCGTCATGCAGCACGACCGGACGTTCTTTTCGCTGCTAGGCCTCGCGGTGAACAGCGAGTTCCACTACAAGCGCTACTTCTCCATGACGCCGACCGGCGGACCGCGGCCCAAGGAATCGTTCGCCGAGGGTTTCTTCGAGGTGGCGGTCGGGCAGACTCCCAAGCCGATGACCGTGGCCATGTGCGGCGCCGACGCCGAATTTCCGCGCAACGCCATGGACGGCGCGCGCAACGTGATGAAGCGGCTAGGGCTCAAGGTCGTCTACGACAAGACCTATCCGCCGACGACGTCCGACTATACGCCGATCGTGCGCGCCATAGCCGCCACCAACCCTGACATCTTCCTCGCCTGCTCCTATCCGGCCGACTCGGTCGGCATCATTCGGGCGAGCCATGAAATCGGCTTCAAACCCAAGGTCTACGGCGGCGGCATGGTCGGCCTACAGGCAACGGCCATCAAGACGCAGCTCGGGCCGCTGCTCAACGGCATCGTGGTTTACGATTTCTGGCTGCCGTGGGCAGGATTCGCCTCGGACGAGGGCCGCGCCTTCGTGAAGAAGTACCAGACGAAATCGGCTGCCGCCGGTGTCGACCTGCTGGGCTACTACCTGCCGCCCTTTGCCTACGCGCGCATGCAGGTGATCGAGCAAGCGGTCAAGGCGACGGGCGGCACCAATGACGAGAAGCTGGCCGAATATACGCGCAAGAACACCTTCAAGACCGTGGTCGGCGACATCGCCTTCAACGACCAGGGCGAATGGGCGACGGCGCAGGTCATGGCCGTGCAGTTCCAGGGGGTCTCGGGCAACGGCGTCGAGCAGTTCACCGATCCCAAGACCGAAGTGATCCTGTGGCCGACCAAGTACAAGACCGGGAACATCGTCTATCCCTACGCGCCGACCAAATAGGTCACGCGCCGAGATAGAACTCCCGGATCAGGTCGTTGTTGTTCAGCGCCTCCGCCGATTCCCCGGCGAAGGCGATCTGGCCGTGCACGATGACGTAGCCGCGATCGGCAATGCGGATGGCCTGCGTGAAGTTCTGCTCGGCCATCAGAACGGTCAGGTTGTAGCCGTCCTTCAGCTCCTTGATCTTGTCGATCGTCCGCCGGACCAGCAGCGGCGCCAAGCCAACCGACGGTTCGTCGACCAGCAGAATGCGCGGTGCCGACATCAGCGCCCGTGCCAGCGCCAGCATCTGCTGCTCGCCGCCACTCATGCTGCCGGCGAGCTGGCGGGCACGCTCCTTGAGGACCGGAAAGGTCTCGAAGCAGAAATCGAGGTTGCGGCGGATCGCCGAGCGTGCGGCCGGCCGGAAGGCGCCGAGCAGCAGGTTCTCCTCCACAGTTTGCCTGGGGAACAGCCGCCGGCCCTCGGGAACGAAGGCGATGCCGAGGTCCACGATCTCCTCGGTCGTGAGCCCGATCAGCTCATGCGTCGCCCCGTCGATCACCGCTGAAATGCTGCCGGCAGAGGGGCGCACGATGCCCATGATGGATTTCATCAGGGTCGACTTGCCGTTGCCGTTGGTGCCGAGCAGCGCCACCGTCTCGCCGGCGCCGACGCTCAGCGACACATCGTGCAACACGCGGACCGCGCCGTAGCCGGCGTCGATGTTGGCTATGGAGAGGCTACTCGCCAAGGTAAGCCCTCACCACTTCAGGGTCACGCACGACGTCTTTCGGCACGCCGTCGGCGATCTTCTTGCCCGCCACCAGGACGGCCAGGCGCTGGGAGAATTCCATCACAGCGCGCATGATGTGCTCGATCATCACCACGGTCACGCCCCGCTCGTTGAGCCGGATCAACAGGGCGATGATCTCGTCGACCTCGCCGTGCGACAGGCCGGCCATCGCCTCGTCGGCGATCAGCACCCTGGGCTCGGACGCCATGGCGCGGGCGAGCTCGAGCTTGCGCATCTCGATCTGGGTAAGGTCGCGCGGCAGCCGGTCTGCCTTCTCCGCGAGGCCGACCTGGCTCAGCACGTCGCGGCAGCGCGCATCGATCGCAGCACCGGCAAGCACCCCGGAGCTGCGGGCGTTCACGGCATAGAGGATGGGAATGCGCAAGTTCTCGACCAGCGACAGGCTGGCGAAGGGGCGCGGAAGCTGGAAACTGCGCCCCAGACCGCGGCGTGTGCGCTGGTGCGCCAGCAAGCCGTCGAGCTTTTCTCCGGCAAAACTCACGCTGCCCGTCTCGTTGCGCAAGGTGCCGCAGATGCAGTTCACCAGGGTCGACTTTCCCGAGCCGTTCGGGCCGATCAGGCCGAGACGCTCACCGTCCTGGACCTCAAGGTCGATCGCTTCGAGCGCGACGAAGCCGCCGAAGCGTTTACCGAGGCCCTCGACATGCAGCAGCGCGGTCATCGCTTCCTCTTGAACAGGCCGACGATGCCCTGAGGTGCGATGATCACGAACACGACCATCAGCACACCCGCGACCAGCACGTTGACGGCCGAGGAGATGGTGACCCGCAAGTACTCCTGCAGGCCGCCCACCAACACAGCGCCGATCACCGGTCCCAACCAGCTGCTGGTGCCGCCGATCAGCGGCATGGCAATGGCATTCACCGCGTAGTTCAGGCTGAAGCCCGACGAGGGGTCCAGATATGTCACATAGAAGGGCAAGGGCGCTCCGGCCATGCCCATGAATCCGCCCGACAATCCCGTCGCGATCAACTTCAGCTTCAAGGTCGGCACACCCGAAGCTTCAGCCGCTGCTTCGTCGTCGCGGATGGCGGCGAAGCCAAAGCCGAGCGAGGAGCGTTCAATGGCGCGCGCCGTCGCCAGGGCAATAACGCATAGGCCAAGCATGATCAGGAACAGGTATTCGATATAACCGCCGCCGATCAGCGGCGCGGTGCGCGGACGCAGCACGTAGGCGCCGCGCGCGCCGCCGACGAAATCCCAGTTGGTGATCAGCGTCTGCACCACCACCGCGAGCGCCAGCGTGGCGATGGAGAAATACACCCCGCGCAGGCGGAGCGTCAGATATCCGGTGCCGACGCCCACGATGCCGGCCATCACCCCGCCTACCACGATCATCGCCGGCAGCGGCATCGCCGGAACGAGCTTGTGCAGGACGACCGACGAGTAGGCGCCGATTGCAAAGAACGCGGTGATGCCAAAATTCACGTAGCCGGTATAGCCGCCAAGGATATTCCATGCCGTGCCAAGCACGATGTACTGGACCACGACGTAGGCAACGAAAAAGGCGTAGCTGTTGTCGAGCCAGCGTCCGAAGGCAAAGATCGCGGCGGCAACCGCGATCAGCACCAGGATAAAGGGACCGCCGCGCATGTTTTCGCGTCCGCCCCTATCGACCCAGGATGCCGCTGGGCCGGACGGCCAGCGTTACCAGGAGAACGCCAAAGGCCACGGCCGGCGCCCAGGAGGGGCCGAAGAAGGTCGCGGTCAGGCTTTCCACGATGCCGAGCGTCATCGCCGCGATGATCATGCCGGGAAAGCTGCCGAGGCCCCCCAGCACGCAGATGGCGAAGATGCGCCCGATATATTCGCGACCGATCGACGGCTCGACCGGCTGGATGATGATCAGACAGGCCCCCGCCAGCGACGCGGTGGCGATCGACAGGCCGAAGGCGATGCGCTTGATCTTGACCGGGTTGGCGGCCATCAGCTGCAGCGCCAACTGGTCCTGCGCCACCGCCTGGATGGCGCGCCCCAGGAAGCTGCGCGACAGGAACACTTGCAAACCAACCGCCATCACCATGGAGACGAGAAACGGCACCAGCAGGCGCCACGGCAGGTCAAACAGGACGAGTTGCAGGCTGGGGCCGATATAGGGCGCGTTCACCGAGCGATAATCGACGCCGAAAACCAGGATCAACCCCACCTCGGCGATGAACAGCAGCCCGAAGAAGAACGACAGGCCGCGCAGTGACTGGTCGTCCCGTCGTTCGAACGCGACGTAGTAGACCTGATAAACCGCCATGCCGAGCAGGTAGAACGCCGGCAGCACGATCACCGCCGCCAGGATCGGATCGATCCCCAGCACGGTGTTGGCGATAAAGGCGATGTAGGAGCCCAGCAGGATGAAGGCGGGATGGGCGATGTTGACGATATCTAGCATCCCGAAGGAGATCGCCACGCCGATCGAGACTGCCGCGTAGAACCCGCCCAGCAGCAAGCCGGAGATCACGGCGTTCATCAGTAGATCGAGCGAAACGTCCATGACGCCGGTCAACCTCCCCTTTGATCCGGCGGTTGTCCCGCCTTGGTTACAGTCTGCGCCGAGACGGCGGAGATCACAACAACGGCGGCGGCCCGGCGACACCCAGCGCGTGCTGGCCGAAGAGCGCGCCCTGCACATCGGGCGAAAACATCACGTGTGCATTGGCGGCATGCGCATCGCGGAACAGGCGCTGCATGCGGCTGGTCAGATAGAGACCACCCGAGCCGGCGACACCCATCATGATATCGACGGCCTCCACGCAGAGCCGCACGGCAAAGGCCGCGTCGCGACGGTAGCGCAGCTTGTCCGCAAGCGTGAACTCGCCGCCCGCCCGCGCGATCGTCATGGCATGTTCGCAACCGCGGCGCATGACCAGCTCGGCCGCGTCGACGCGGGCCCCGGCCTCGGCCACCTTGATCTGGACCGTTTGCGCCGCACCAACCGGGGTTCCGGTGGTCGTGCCGCTGCGCTTGCGAGCAGCTCCCACCGTGATTTCGTAGGCGCCGCGTGCGCAGCCCAGCATGACTCCGCCAAGGACGTAGGCGCCCAGCGCCAGCAGCGGCAGTCGAAACAGCGGCGACGGATTGACGGCCGATCCCGGATGCGGCTTGCCGTTGAATGCCCAAGCAGAGAGCGTGTACTGCGCCGGCACGAACAGCTTCTTGACCGACACATCCTTGGAGCCTGTGCCGGCCAGGCCCATCGCCTGCCAGGTGTCGAGGATCTCGTAGTCGGAGCGATGCACCAGGGCGAAACGCTGGTCGACCGACGGCCCGTCGTCGGCCTCGCGCACCGTGATGGCCAGCAGGTTCCAGTCGGAGTTGTCGACGCCCGACGACAAAGGCCAGCGGCCGGAGATCTCGTAGCCGCCGTCGACCTTGCGCCCGCGCCCGGCCGGAAACGCCAGCGACGTGGCGATCAGCACGTCGGTCGACTTGCTCCACAGCGCGTCCTGCGTCTCGGGCGGGAAATAACCCAGCATCCAATGATGGCTGGCGAGATTGCCGAAGTTCCACGACGTCGACGGGCACACTTGCGCGATCTCGGCGCAGACATCGACAAGGACCCCGACATCGAGGTCGGCGCCGCCCACCCTTGCCGGCTGGACGACGCGAAAAAGGCCTGATGCATGCAGATCGCGCTCGGTCTCGTCCGGCAGGCGGCCCAGGCGCTCGCAGTCGGCGGCCCGTTCGTCGAGCTTCGGCAGCAGCGCCCGCGCGCGCCGGACCATTTCCTCATGGCTGACGCCGGCGAACGACGTCGGCTTCTTCGGCAGCGTAGCTGAGGGTACCCAGTCGACGCCGGCCATTTTCCCGGCCCCTAGCCCGCGCGCCGCCGCGCGGCGCCCTGGGGCGTCACGTTCTCGAAGCGGCGCTGGCGCATGGCGGCCCGTGGATCGTCCATCTCTTCCGCCGCCGAGCCTGGAATGAAGGCATCGTAGCCCGGGGCGTAGTTCCGGTTGGTCTGCTGGGCGTTGCGGTTGACCAGCGGCCGCGCGTAAAGCGGATGGCGCATGCTGCGCACCTCGTGCTCAACCTGGATCAGCGGCTTGCCGTTTTTCAGATCGACGATGCTGTCGAAACGGTACTGGTGCTGGTTGCTCTCCTCGGTGATCAGGCCGCGCTCGAGCAGCTCCCGATGCGGCCCTGAGAAGTTCGCGACATAAACCTGGATGTGATGGCCGTCGTAGGGCGCCAACTTCGCCTTGGTCTCGCGGAAGACCAGCTCCTGCTCCATGCCCGCCGAAATGCGCGCCACCACACCATCGACCTTCGTCGCTGCGCCAAAGACACGGCCGTAGAAGTCCGCGACGCCCTTCGCCGCGCCAACCGGAACGTCGAACTCAACATAGGGCATGCCGAGATTGATGCGGCCGAACTGCGGCGCCGGATCGTGGCAGAGGAAGTGGTTGCCCCAGGGGCAGATCGCCTCGACATGATCGTCGTGCTCGGTGAAGTCGAACTTCGTCCCCTTGAGCGGCTTGCGCAGGGTCTCCAGCCGGCGCAGAAGCCCTGCGCGATCGGGCACGACGAGACCGACCCGGCCGCGCAGGTGCTGCGGCATTCCCGTGATGAGGTGGAACTGGCTGCGCCCGACATTGACCCACATGTTGTCGATGCTAGTCATCATGAAGGGATCGCGCGTCAGGCCGAGCCCGCTGATATAGAATAGCGTGGCCAGGCCCTGGTCCTCGATCTGCAGATTGACGTGCTCCAGCCCCACGATATTGCCGAGATCCTCGGCGCTACGATCGTACTGCTTGTTCATCGCCTGCCTCCGTCGGTCACTCACGCCAATGGTGCGTGGGCGTCCTGACCGAAATACGCCCGTTCCAGCCGGTTCGGCAAATCGCCTTCACCAGTCGAAGCTTCCAACACGATCGAGCCGCGTGCCAGCGCATAGACCCGGTCGGAGGCCGCCAGCGCCTTCTCGATCAGCTGTTCGACCAGCAAAACCGCCGTGCCGCCTTCACGCAGCCGCGCGACGGCGGCCAGCACGCGATCCACCAGCACGGGCGACAGCCCAGCCGATGGCTCGTCCAGCATCAGCAGGCGGGGCCGCCGCACCAGGCCCTGGGCGACCGCCAGCATCTGCTGCTGTCCGCCCGACAGGGTCACCGCGCGGTCATGCCGTTTGGCGGCAATGTCGGGGAAAAAGGCCAGCGCCTCTTCGACCTGAGCCGTGCGCTTCTCGCGCGGCAGGCCGTATCCAGCCAGCATGACATTGTCGATCACCGAGAGCTGCGTGAACACACGATGACCTTCGACCACGTGCACCAACCCCGCCCGGACGGTGTCGCCGGGGTCGGCCTTGCTCATGTCCTGGCCGGCGAAGGTGACCCGGCCGGTGCGCGGCAGCAGGCCAGAAATGGCTTTCAGGAGCGTGCTCTTGCCGGCGCCGTTGGGGCCCAGAAGAGCCACGACCTCGCCGGGGCCGACCGTGAAGTCGATGCCGTTCAGCACACCGATCTTGCCGTAGCCGGCCGACAGGCCGCTCACCTCGAGCAGGGGTTCGTGGGTCCGGGATCTAGGCGCCGAGGTAGGCACTGACCACCTCCCGATGCGAGCGGATCTCCGCCGGTGTCCCCGCCGCCAGCGTCTTGCCGAGATTGAGCACGGTCACGCGGTCGCAGATGTCGAAGATCAGGTCGGCATGGTGCTCGACCAGCAGGACGCCCGTGCCCTCGCGACTGATCGCCTTGATCAGCGCGCCCAGCCGACGGATTTCCTCCGCCGACAGGCCGGCCGCCGGCTCGTCGAGCAGCAGGAAGGCGGGCCGCAGCATCAGGGCACGGGCGATCTCCATGAATCTGAGCTCGCTGTGCTGCAGGCGATCGGCGCGCACTGCGGCAAGCGATTCGAGGCCGACCGTGGCGAGCACCTGCATCGCCGCGTCCTTGAGCTGCTTCTCGTCGCGATGGTGGCGCGGCAACGACAGCATCGATTCGGCGAAGGTGCCGTGGCCATGCGCCGTGCCGCCGATCATGACGTTCTCCAGCACCGAGGCCGCGCCGACCAGGCGCGGAGTCTGGAAGGTGCGGGCGATGCGGTAGTTGGCGCGGGTATGGGGCTTGTCGAACGGCAGGTCAGTGCCGTTCAGCTTCATGGTGCCCGTGTTCGGCCTGTAGTAGCCCGAGATCACATTCAGCGTCGTGGTCTTGCCGCTGCCGTTGGGGCCGATCAGGCCGTGAACCTCGCCCGAGCGGATTTCTAGATCGAGGCCGTCGATCGCCCGGACGCCGCCGAAATACAGGGCAATATTGGCAAGCCTGATGGCGCTCGGCTCGCCCTTGGCGCCCAGTATCCGCGACAGCAGCTCGGGCCGCGGCACGATCTCGCGATGCTGCGTCAGCGGCCGGCGGTTCTTGTAATCGAGAAGGTCGGCGATGCCGCCCGGTATCACGAGCACGATCACCAGCAGGAGGGCGGCGTAAAGGAACGTCGACCATTGCACCAGCGGCGCCGCGAACTCCGGCAGCACCGTCAGGATGATGGTGCCGAGCGCCGGCCCCAGGATCGAGCCGCGCCCGCCGATCAGAATGCCGATGAAGAACAGCACCGACATCTCGAAGGTGAAGGCATCGGGCGTGATGTAGGACTGCAGCGAGGAGAACAGCCCACCCGCGATACCGCCCAGGCCGCCGGCGAGCAGGAAGATCAGGATCAGGAGCTTCGGCTTGGCAATGCCTGATGCCTCGGCCGCAACCTCGGCATCGCGGATCGCGACCAGCGCCCGGCCATAGCGGCTGGAACCGATGTTGGCCGTGATCCAGGTCGCGAGGGCCGCCAGGATGAAGCAGAAATAGTAGAAGCCCCAGCCCGGCTCGAACGGCCAGGGGAACACCGGCCCGGGCGTGCCGACGCCGCCGCCGGTGACATCCTTCCAGGCGAGCGCCACCTGCGTCACGATGGTGGCGAAGCCCAACGTGGTCATCGCGAAGTAGAAGGTGCGCAACCGGAGCGCCGGCAGGCCCACGATCACGCCGAACACCGCGCCCATCGCGCCGCCGGCGATCAGGGCGAGATAGGGATGCCACTCCACGCCACCCACGCGGCCGGCGGCCAATGCCGCCGTGGTGTAGGCACCGAGCGTCAGCATCGCCACCCAACCGATGGCGATCTGGCCGGCATAACCCACCACCAGGTTCAGCCCGGCACTCAGGATCCAGTAGATGTAGGCGCGCTGGGCGATGACACCGAAATAGGAATCGTCAAGCAACGGCAGCAGCAGGCCGATCAGTCCGAGGGCGATCCACGACCAGCTGCCTTCTAGCCTGCCGAGCAATCCGCCAGGTGCCTTGGCCGTCGACATCGGAGACGCGGCGTCCGTCATACGCGCAGCCTCATACCCTTCTGGCCGTCGCGGCGCCCGCCAGGCCCTCGGGCCTGAGCAGCAGCACGACGATGAAGACCGCGAACACCGCGACCGAGGCAAAAATCCCGCCGACCAGGAAATTGGCCGCCTGCTGGAACAGTCCGAGTGCGATGCCGCCGATGACGGCGCCGCGGTTGGAACCCATGCCGCCCAGCGCCACCGGCACGAAGCCGTAGAAGTTCAGGATCGCCTGGTTGCCGAAATAGGCGAGCAGCATCTGCGCCCCGGTGAACCCCGCCAACGCGCCGATGACCCCGGCAATGGCATAACTCGCCAGTCGTAGCCGTGTCTCGGGCAGGCCCAAGGCGCGCGCCGCATAACTGTCCTCGGCGATGGCGAGGAAGGCGCGGCCGATCAGCGTCTTGCGGTAGAGCAGTTCGAGCCCGACGATGGTGACGATGCAGGCAAGCACCGGCAGCCAGAACTTCTGGTCAACTAGGCCCAGCGCCGAATTGGGATCGATCGGAATAAGCACCGGGAACGGCTGCGCCTCGGTGCCCCATTCGATGGCCGTGACCTGCTGCACCATCAGCGCGAAGGCGAGCGTCGAGAGCACGTAGAGGTGCTGTTCGATGCTCTTCAGCACCGGCCGCACGGTCAGGATCTCGGTGATCACGCCGAGAACGGCGCCGGCCGCCATCACGAGCACGAATGCCAACACGGCGTTCATGCCCATCTTGTTGATGAAGAGCGCGCCCAGCACACCGCCCAGCATTCCCAGCATGCCAGCAGTGAAGCTGAACACACGCGACGCCGAGAACATCACGTTGTACGTGATGCCAATCAGTGCGTAGACCGCTCCTACCGCAAGCCCGTAGGAGACGATCGATGCGAACATGGCTTAGGTGCTGTATCCCGGTGCGAGGTTGAAGGCGCCGTCCCTGAGCGAGTTGACCTCGCACATCACGACTTCCGAGTCGGGGAAGCCGTTGTGCTGCTGGGGCGTCCAGGTGACCGTGCCGTAGATGCCCGGCCAGCCCTTGACCTTGTTCATGTAGGCCACGACGTCGTCGTTCTTGGTGCCGGCGTTCTTGAAGACGTCGGCCATCATCATGCCGCCGTCCCAGCCCAACGCCACCCACCACAGCAGCGTGTCGCCGAATTCGATCTTGGCCGCCTTCAGGCGATCGACGAACTCCTGAGCGCGCGGCGGCAGCTTGCCGTTGGCGTAGCAGACTTGCCGGAAATTGTTCGAGTAGACCTTGTTCCAGTACTCGGGCTTCTCGAGCAGGGCCTTGGTCTGGCCGGAGCCGAGCGTGGTCTGGCCGACGATCGGCACGTCCCAGCCCATGGCGCCGCGGGTATTGCAGATGCGCGACAGGAACCCGGCATTGACGCTCCACGGCATGATCGCCTGGGCACCGGCAGCTTGCATGCGCAGCAGCTCGGGCTTGAGGTCGGGGTTCGCCGCGTCGATGTGGTTCTGGTAGACGACCTCGGCGCCCTTGGCTTTGAGCATCGGCACGTAGGTGTTGACCGAGGCGGTACCGTAACCGGTGGTATCGCTGATCACGGCTGCCTTCTTCAATTTGAGCACATCGACGACGTAGTAGTTGGCGCCGGCACCAACCTGCGTATTGGTCGGCGCAATGCGGAAGGACATCGGGTACTTCTTGACGTCGATCAGCTCATCGACCCAGCACGGGTGCAGCATCGGCACCTTGTCGCGCGCGATCAGCGGCGTCGCCGCCAGCGCCTCGCCGGAGTTGAGCGGGCCGAAGATCATGCTGACCTTGGCGCGCTGCGTCAGCTCGGCCACGGCATTGACCGCCTTGGTCGGGTCGCTCTGCGTGTCGCGGCTGATCAGCTCGATCTTGCGGCCCTTGATGCCGCCTTCCTTGTTGATCAGCTCGACCGCGAGCTGCGTGCCGCGGTTGATGCCGACGCCGGTCGACGAACTGGGACCGGTCAATGCCGGCAGATAGCCGATCTTGATCGGCTCGCTTTGCGCGATCGCTGGAGCGGGGAAACCCGAAGCCAGCGCGGCGGCGCTGACAGCAGATCCGGCCAAAACCTGGCGGCGACTAATCGGCATGCCTTCCTCCCACGACGTGTGTTTCTTGAGTCTTAAACTCCTGGTAACGCTACCAATTCACACTCACCCTATAGCCTGCAAGCGAGGCCGGTCAATGTGAAGGGGCCGCCCGCGACGCGGAACGGCCTTTCGTCTTCGCAGAATTTCAGGCCGGCACGATGAAGGGCTTCGCCGCCGTGTCGTAGTCTGCGTAGCCCAGCATCGCGCGCAACTCCGGCGGTGGCAGAGCGCTTTTCGCCTCCGCATCGCCGGCGACCAGCGCAGCGAGTCCCGCCTTCATCCCCGCCGTGGCCGGCGAGAGCATGCCGGTCGGATAGGTGCCGATCTTGAAGCCGAGCGCCGCCGCCTCCTTCTGCGACGGCGTCGCCCGCGGCGCACCTGGCGACAGCACAGCGAACGACGGCCGCCCGCCGGCCGCCGCGACGGCACGGCCGATCTCGGCCTCGTCGGCCGGAGAGTCCAGGAACAGGATGTCGGCGCCTTCCTTCACATACATCTCGATGCGGGCCACCGCCTCGTCGATGCCCTGGGTCGGGCGGCAATCGGTGCGCGCCAGGACGAGGATGCCTGACTCCTTGGCGGCTTCGACGGCGGCGCGAATCTTCATGCGCGCTTCGTCGCGCGACAGGCAGGGCTTCCCTGCCGCGGTGAGCGCCCGCGGCGTGATCTTGTCCTCGATCAGTACGGCCGCGGCGCCGGCCCGACCGTAGGCGCGCACCGTGCGCTGCACGTTCATGGCGTTGCCGTAGCCGTGATCGCCGTCGGCCAGGATCAGTGTCTGCGGCGCGGCGGCATGCACCATGTTGAAGGAATCGAACATCTCGCCGAACGAGATCAGGTCGAGGTCCGGCCCGCCCAGCCGGCTTGCCGCGACGCACGAGCCCGACAGGAATGCCGTCTGGAAGCCGGCGGCGGCCGACAACTTGGCGCTGAGACCGTCCCATACGGCCGGCATCACGACGAGGCCGGGCTTGGCCAACAGGGCACGCAGACGGTCGGGGTAATTCATGGGGGAATCCTCAGGTGTGACGGTTCGTTGCGATGACGGCTCGGGGGACTACTTCGAAGGCTGGATGCCCGCCTCCTTGATGACCTTGGCCCATTTCGGAATGTCGGCGGCGATGGCGGCGCGCGTCTCCTCCGGCGTGCTGCCGACGAGATCGAGGCCGATGTTGGCAAACTTCTTCTTCATCTCGGGATCGGCCAGGACCTTGAGCGACTCAGCGCGCACCTTGTCGAGAATCGGCTTGGGCGTGCCGGTCGGCGCCATCAGGGCGAACCACGAGGTCGCTTCGAAGCCGGGGAAGCCCTGCTCGGCCACGGTCGGCAGGTCGGGTGCGTTGGCCGAACGCTTGAGCGAGGTGATGCCGATGCCGCGCAGGCGGCCGTCGCGCACCAGCGGCATCGCCGCGCCAGCGTTCTGGATGCCGACCGGCACGACGCCGCTCATCACGTCGGCCATGTTGGCGCCGCGGTAGGGGATGTGCTCCATCTTGATGCCGGCGAGACGGCAGAACAGTTCACCCGCGATGTGCTGCGGCGTGCCGACGCCCGGCGTGCCGTAAGAAAGCTTGCCGGGATTGGCCTTGGCATGGGCGATCAGGTCGGCGAGCGACTTCACCGGCAGGTCGTTGTTGACGAAGAAGATCGACGGCATGGACAGCGAGGTCGAGATCGGCGCCAGGTCCTTCAGCGGATCGAACGGCAGGGTCTGCAGGCTGGGCAGAATGGTGATGGCGGCGTTGCCCGACCACATCAGCGTGTAACCGTCGGGCGCCGCCTTGGCGACCCTGTCGACGCCGATGGCGCCCGAGTTGCCGGTGACGTTCTCGACCACCACCGCCTGGCCCCAGGCCTCGGTGAATTTCTGCGCAAACATGCGCGCCGTGACATCGGTCGCGCTGCCCGCCGTGAATCCCACGACGAGCTTGACCGGCTTGTCCGGCCAGTTGGTCTGGGCGGCGAGCGGAGAGGCAACGCAGAACGCAAACACGAACGCGGCGACGGACCGAACGATCGGGTGCATGGTTTCCTCCGGAAAGGCGATCTTCGTCGCCGTTTGCCGGAGGCTATGGGATTTCGGGGCCGGGCCGCAACCTCGAAGCCGCGCCGACTGCGCGAGAGCGGAATTCGAGTTCGCACGCGATCGCATCCGCGATCTCGCCGGGTGGCCGACCGACATCCATGACGATCGGCCTTTCGTCTGAGGTCGGCTCCTGCAGCGTCGCGAACTGGCTTTCCAGCAGGGCGGTCGGCATGAAGTGCTCGTGCCGGGCGGCCATGCGCCGGGCTATGAGATCGTGCGATCCCTTGAGATAGGCCAGCGCCACACCGGCCCGCTCGCCGATGATGATGTCGCGGTAGGCCCGCTTCAGCGCCGAGCAGGTGAGCACGCCTTGCTCGCCCCGCTCCCGCCAGCCGTCGATTTCCTCTGCGATCTTCCGCAGCCAGGGCAGCCGATCGGCGTCGGTGAGCGGCGTGCCACCGCGCATCTTCTCGACATTCTCGCCAGGATGCAGATCGTCGCCCTCGCGATAACGCCATCCGAGCTTGGCAGCGAGCAGGGCCGCAACGGTGGTCTTGCCCGACCCCGAGACGCCCATGACGACAACGATCATCGCCTTTTCCTTTCCGGATCGCATCGCGGGGCGAGGCAGCTTGCCCAAGCACCTCCCGGTGCTAGGCTCCCGGCCACCAGAAACCCCATCCGTCACCGAGCAGACACGTGCTGTTAGAAACTCTTCTGCCTCTCGGCAAGGTCGATCCCGGCCTGCGCGCGCCGGAAGTGGCCTTCGACCTCGACAGCATCGGCGAAAACGCGCGCCTGCTGGAGGACATCGGCTACGATGGGCTGGTCGTCGAGGAGACCAAGGACGACCCGTTCATCGTCATGGCGCTCGCCGCCCAGGCGACGCGGACCCTGAAGCTCGGAACGTCGGTCGCCATCGCCTTCCCCCGCAGCCCCACCGTGACGGCGCTCAGCGCCTGGACAGTCCAGAAACTGTCGCGCGGCCGCTTCACCCTGGGCCTCGGCACGCAGGTGAAGGCGCACATCGAGCGCCGCTACGGCATGCCGTGGACGCCGGCCGGACCGTGGATGCGCGAATACGTCCATGCCGTGCGGGCGGTGTGGGACAATTGGCAGAACGGAACGCCGCTCGACGTAAAAGGCCTGCACTACAACATCAATCTGATGGTGCCGCTGTTTAATCCCGGCCCGATCGAGCATCCGCACATTCCGATCCAGATCGCGGCGGTCAATGCCTTGATGTGCCAGGTCTCCGGCGAAGTCGCCGACGGCATCCGGCCACACCCCGTCTGCACGCCGTCCTACATCGAGAAGGTAATGATGCCGGCCGTCCGTGCCGGCGCCGCCAAGACCGGCCGGTCGCTAAAAGGCTTCCAGATCGGCATGAAGCCGCTCGTGGCCACGGCTGCCAACGAGGCCGAGCTTGCGCCCAAGATTCGCGACGTGCGGGCGCGCATCGCCTTCTACGCCTCGACGCCGCAGTATCGCGCCGCCTTCGATCATCTCGGTCTTGGCGACCTCGCCGACCGGCTAAAGCTGCTGTCGCGAGCTCAACGCTGGGAAGAACTGCCACAGCACATCAACGACGACATTCTCGAGACCTTCGTCACCATCGGCACCTATGACACCATTGCACGCAAGCTCCTGGACCGCTTCGGCAAGGTCGTCACCCACTGCGAGTTCTCGATCGCCGTGAAGAGCGACGCCGACCGCGAAATCCTGCGGGACATTGCAAAAGACATCCAATCCGACGGAGCCAAGCCATGAAGTTGGGACGCCTGGGAGTCTGGTACTCGACGGACAAGCTGAACGGCGGCCAGCTCGCCGATCTCGTGCGCGTCACCGAAAGTTCCGGTTATTCGGCATTCTGGTATCCCGAATCGCGCGGCTACGAATCGATGTCGCTGGCCGCCTACCTGCTGTCGAAAAGCACCCGCCTCACCATCGGCAGCTCGATCGCCAACATCTACGCCCGCGATCCCTTCACGGCGCAGCGGGCCATGGTGTCGCTGAACAACCTGCATGCCGGCCGTTTCATCCTGGGCCTGGGCGTCAGCCACATCCCGATGGTCGAGGGCCTGCGCGGCCATCGCTACGACAAGCCATTGGGCGCCATGCGCGCCTATCTCGAGGGCATTCACAAGGGCCTGCCCGCCGGCGAGGAAGCGCCGGTGATGGTGGCGGCGCTGGGGCCCAAGATGCTGGCCCTCAGCGCCGAGAAGTCGCTGGGCGCCGTCCCCTACAACGTGACGCCCAAGCACACCGCCAAGGCCGCTGCGATCCTGGGGCCCAAGAAGGCGCTCGCCGTCGAGCAGAAGGTCACGCTGGAGACCGACCCCGCGAAGGCGCGGGCGCTCGGCCGCAAGGAACTCGCCCGCTACATGGTGCTGCCGAACTACCGCAACAACTGGCTGCGCGAGGGTTTCAGCGAGGCCGAGTTGGCCGACGGCGGCAGCGACCGCTTCATCGACTCCATGGTCCTGTGGGGCGACGCGGCCACGATCAAGAAGGGCCTGCGGGCGCATTTCGAGGCCGGCGCCACCCACGTCTGCCTGCAGCCGGTCCACGACGATGGAGATTTCGCGGCGCGTGATCGCATGCTGGCGGCGCTCGCCGACACCTGAGGGAGACGACGATGGATTTCGGTATAGCGCTCCCCACGGCGGCGGATTCCTGGAAGCAGGCGAAACGGGCCGAGGAGCTGGGTTTTACCCATGCCTGGTTCTACGACACCCAGATGCTGAGCGCCGATTGTTTCGTCGCCATGGGCGCGGCCGCCGTCAACACGCGCCGCATCCGTCTCGGCACCGGCGTGCTGGTGTCCTCCAACCGCATCGCGCCGGTTGCCGCCAATGCGCTGGCGACGCTCAACAGCCTGGCGCCCGGCCGCATCGATTTCGGCGTCGGCACCGGCTTCACCGCGCGGCGCGCCATGGGCTTCGGCGCCATCAAGATCAAGGACATGGAGACCTACATCCATCAGGTCTACGGCCTGCTCGGCGGCAAGACCGTCGAGTTCGAGATGGAAGGCCAGAGCCGCAAGATCCGCTTCCTCAATCCCGAGTTGGATCTCTTCAACACCCGCGACCCCATCGCGCTCCACCTCTCCGCCTTCGGCCCACGCACCCGCGCCCTCACCGCCCGGCTGAAGGCCGGATGGATCGACTTCGTCGGCAACGTCGAGGCCGGCGTCCGCGAAGTCGAGGCGATGCGCGAGGACTGGCGCAAGGCGGGACACGCGATGGGCGACCTGAAGGCCACTGCCTTTGCGCTGGGCTGCGTGCTGCAGGACGGCGAGCCCGCCGACTCCGACCGCGCCATGGCGCAGGCGGGACCGCGTGCCGCCGTAATGCTGCATCGTGCCGCTGACGAGGCGATCCTGAACCTGAAGGCAACACAGGCCGTGCTGTCGAATCGGCCGGAGATCGACGGCTACGTCGCTCTGGCCCGCACCTACGAGCCCAAGGATGCGCCCTATCTCGAAAACCACCGCGGGCATCTGATGTTCGTGAAGCCCGCGGAAAAGAAATTCGTCACCGCCGACCTGATCCGCGCCACCTCGTTCACCGCGACCGAGGGCGAGATCAAGCAGCGTATCGAAGCGTTGCGCGGCGCGGGCTACACCCAGTTCACGATCCAGCTCGTGCCCGGCCAGGAAGCAGCCCTCGCCGACTGGGCCCGCATCGCCAAGGCCTTCGCCTAGAAGCAGTCCGGCCGAAATCCGGCTCTCCGCACGCCAGAGAGCCAACGTTTCAGGGCTTTCGTCCCTCGTGTGTCACACCCATGTGTCACACCAAGTTGTGTCAAATGTTGTGACACCGAGTTGTGACATCGCGTGAATCCTGCGGTCCGAGCGCCGCAGCAGACCGTCAATAGTTCCTTCTGG
>Ga0207952_1000323_pt1 | contig 43691 bp, 51 predicted proteins | sample SubbioR12Aug_8Ca_FD_184831 | JGI IMG/M metagenome (GOLD analysis project Ga0207952, IMG submission 184831) | Serpentinite rock and fluid subsurface biosphere microbial communities from McLaughlin Reserve, California, USA - CR12Aug_8Ca (SPAdes) | ecosystem: Environmental > Terrestrial > Deep... | reverse complement strand
CTGCCCAGCCCAAATAATATGTTGATGTAGTACCTCTAGGGCCCTTGTGTAACAATGAATTGTCAATTTCTATCAATTCATTTGAGAGAAGCACCGTTCTTACAATATCTGCCTTGTCAGGATATTTATCTCCATCAATTAAATTGACATCAAGAGTTGCTCCATCCACTAATCGCCATGATAACCACGTATCTATAGTATCACCCCTAAGATTTTGTATCACGTATCCGGATTGGACATTGCCAAGATTTGTCACCTTGTACTCTTGGCCTACCAAATCTATTATCATTAATGAATATGCGCTGGAAATTATTGCTATTGCTATTGCTGAGAGTGTTATAGTGAGGATATATTTTTTTGAAAGTTTGTAGTTTTTTTGTTTTTCATCAATAACCATATTTTCAAGAAAACTCTTTGCCATTTCAAGTTCCTTGCTACTGTGTTTGATTTTTGCAAGTTCATTTTTTAACTGGTTTTTTTCGTCTTGTGTAATTTTTACTTTTTGATCTAAAGAGTTTTTTATTTTTTCTAATAATATTTTTTCTTGTTCAATTTCTCGTAGTTTATGATAGTTAGAAAAATCATCTTTTGACATTAGAATCTAATTTTTTATCTTAATCTGCGTATTTAGTGTTTAGACTAGATACGTGCATAATTAATTCATCTGGGTTGATTGGTTTTCTCAACAATAATTTTACTCCTTTTTTGATTATTGCATCTTCTTCAGAAACAGAAATTTCAGAAGCAGTGAGAACAATAATCTTATTGTCCTTCATAAGTTCATGTTGAGATAAATCGTCAATTATGTCATTACCTGAAAAATCAGGCATTGCCAAATCCAGTATAATCAAATCAAATTTCTTCTGTTTAATCATCTGAAGTCCACTTCTTCCATTATTCACGCCAATTACATCATGTCCTTCAGAATTCAAGTAAGAACAAACCATATCATTTATGCTTTTATTATCATCTATTACCAAAATTTTCAATTTATACTGTCTATACTCAAATCATCTTTAAAGATTCCTTTAAAAATTTTAATTTGCTAATGGTATACTAAAGTAGAATGTTGCACCTTTGTTAAGTTCACTTTCAACATACATCTTACCCCCTAATCCTTCTGCTAACCCCTTACAGATTACAAGCCCTAACCCAGTGCCACCATGTTTTCTTGTCATCGATGTATCTCCTTGATAAAATTTTTTGAATAAGTTACTCTGGTTTTCTTTATCCATTCCAATTCCGTTATCTTTTACATAAAATAATATAAAATTATTTTCTTTGCTTGCACCAATTTCTATTTTACCCCCCTTATCATGTACAAAGTCTACAGAATTTTTAATCAAATTAGTAAAGATTTGCTTAATTCTAATAAAATCACTTTTGAATGTTAGTTTATCATTAGTGATATTGATAAAAGAAATATTTTTTTCATTCATATAGATTATTGATTCATTATACACGGCATCCATTAATTTTTCTAATTGAATTTCCTCGTAATGATATTTCATGGTTCCAATGTTGATCTTTTGAATGTCCAAAAGATCATTTAGCAGTAATTCAAGGTGTTCTGCGTTTTGGTAAATTTGATTTACTGATTCCAGCTGTTTTTCATTTAGTTGTCCATATTTATGATCTTGTAATAATTTTGAATGAAATTTTATAGGGAATACAGGGGTTTTAATTTCATGAGAGATCATCGATGTAAATTCATTTTTTTGTGTATCAATTAATTTCAATGTTTCAATCTGGTTTTCAAGCAAGATTTGATTTTCTTCTTTTAATTTTTTTGCTAGAATTGCTTTAGTTTGGTCAATTAAAATAACAATTCCATCACTTGGATTTCCAGATGAATTCATCGAACTTCCAATGCTAACAAGAAGTGGGATTTTGGTTCCATCTTTTTTTGTTCCAATCATCTCCTCATTATTTAATGAACCATTTTTTTTCCATGTCTCAAGATATTTCTGCATAATTACGCTTTCATCAGGATTAACTTCAAAAATTGATTTTCCAAAAATATCATGAGGAGAGAACTGAAATATGTTCTCAAATGATTCATTGATTTTACGTATTATACCTTCTTTTGTGATTACACACATTGGATATGGCGCTAATTGGAAAAAATTCCTAAACTCTTCTTCAGATTTTAACAACAATGACTGTGTTTTTATTAGAATCTCGTTTGATTTGTTTAATTCCTGACTTTTATTTTTTAATGAATTTGATTTTGAATTAGCTCTTATCAATAGCAGTGGTATTAATATAGAAAAACTACATCCGCCAACCAGAAATAAAATATCTGTAATTGATTCAGATTCTTCTAGAGGATTATAAGATACGGCGTATTCTAAAATAATGGGTTTGTTGGTTTTAAAATTGATAAGACCAGTATTTGCTTTACCGATTAATACTTCAGTGTGTTTGTATACACTATCGTCTAAATTAGATATCCTGTTGGTTACAGAAGCACTATACATGATTTCACTATTGAGATCATTTATAGAAAAATTGTAAGTATTTTCTGGAATTATGTATTCTAAACTTAGAAAACTATCAGGCAATACAAAAATTATTTGAGTTCCATTCAAAAGCGGAAAAACTAACAATACATCTTCATCAGGATGTGTTATTGTAGTTAAGTTCGGAATTATCTCTATAATGTCAAAACCTTCAAAAGTATGCATTGGATAAGAGTGAAATATTTTACTTCCATTAATGATTAAAATATTTTTAATCATTGGAATATTATTTAAAATATTTTGCATAAACTTGTCATTTTCAATTGGAGTAACAGTCTCAGAATTCTCATAAAAATTCTGAATACTATCTATTGCTAAATTAATTGTAGTTTTGTGTGACTTGAGTTCATTTTGGATTGCCAAATCATTTATTTTTTTCTTTGTTTCGATGATTTTTGATTTATTTATTAAGTCATCTAAATATGTAAGCAACGCAATGCTAAAAATTAAAACACCGATTAAAACATAGATAGTAATAGTAAGATTATTTTTGTCCAAAACTGGGTCATTATGAGTTTCTTTTACTTCTTTTTAGTCATGTCGCTTAATGATGTATTATTTTTATGTCCTTACAAAGTCTTGAAGACCATCAACTATCACGTTAACTTCATCTTCATTCAGATATACTGCTCTTTTTTTCTAAGAATGAATTGATATCATTCAAGCTTGAAACAAATACTAATGGATATTTCCCATCATATGGTAGATTCCCGTTAATAGAAAGAAGTACATTATTTACTCTGCAATCTTTGATAATATCTTCTGCAAAAGAACTTTCAAAAAATAAAAGGGCTTCAAAAGTGTTCTAAGCTTTTATTCTTACAGTCTAAAACTAGGTTTATCAATCACATTTGCATCCTTTACCAAACTTTGGATTACAAATCTCACAATCTAACAAACATTTGTCTTCAGGACAATAACCACAAAACTGCTTTTTCTTGGATTCCAATCCATTTATCTTAACTAGTTATAATATAGAATCTTTATTCCATTTTGATGCTAAATGGATAACCAACCAAAGAATTTTTTCACTTCAATATTATTATTTTTTCTAGCTGGTCTTTGCGAGATTGGTGGAGGTTATCTTGTGTGGCTTTGGTTACGTGAAGATTTTAGTTGGATATTAGGTGCAGTTGGAGGATTTGTATTATTTTTGTATGGAATAGTTCCAACGTTTCAAAAAACTCATTTTCATAGAATCTATGCAGCGTATGGCGGAGTTTTCATTGTAATGTCTGTATTTTGGGGTTGGTTAATTGATGGAGTAGCACCTGACAACTATGACATTATTGGAACTATAATTGCAGTTATTGGTGTTTTGATAATTTTCTATTATCCAAGAAAAGGTGATAAGAAATGAATGAAGTTATTTTTTCAACTTTAGGATTATTCTTTTTTGCATCTTTGTTAGAGATTGGAGGTGGTTATCTTGTTTGGAGATGGTTACGAGTTGGCAAAGGAAAAATATTTGGTGTGATTGGTGGTTTAATTTTATTTTCATATGGAATTATCATGACATTGCAACCTGAAAATTTTGGTAAAGTCTATGCCACTTATGGAGGAATATTTGTTGTATCATCAATAATTTGGGGTTATTGGATAGATAAGAAAAAACCAGATAGATTTGAGATAATTGGTTCAATTGTGGTACTAATTGGAGTTGCAGTTATGTTTTATTTTCCAAGATAAATTCAATCATTAAATGGCTTGAATCATTTTGGGAAGAAAATAGACGCAGATATGTGTGAAAATTAAAAATCTACTTTTTATTCTCTCCATCAAGAGTAAAATCTAGTGTTCATTTTCTTCGTGAAATCAAAAATACAATTCCTGCACCAATACCACCAGATACAAAAATTCCAATAATCACATAAGGGGTAAGATCAATATCATATGCAATATATTCTTCTGGCGTTTCTGCATATGACCAAACAGTAAACGGGGTTATCAACAACAAAACAAAATATGTTATTAAAAGTCTAGTTTTCATTTCCCACCACTTTCAATGGTTGATTGGTCCAAATCAATGAATTTTGTTATAGGAAATGGATGCGTATATTGTTCATAATATAATGTAGAAGCGCCAATCTTAATGGATACTACATCACCAATTTGCCATGATTCTATGTTAAATAACGGAATTTCATTTGAATATTTTACGTCATGATGTAATTTTTCATTTTTTACACATGAGAAACCATTGCAAATCAGATACTCTTCTAAAACTATAGGAGTTTCTGATTTTATTGAGAAACTAAGATGAGAAACAGGACATGGTTCAATAGGACACACCATAGGGTATGGCATTTCTGAGCGATTAATTTTGGCAGAAATTTTGTAAATGTTATCATCACTGTATTTTGTAACACTTTGCAGATAAGACATTGAAACAATTGTAACTAGTATTGCAATAGTAATTCCAATTATTATCAAAAGTCTAGTTTTCATTTTCAATCATCAAAAAATTCTCCAGTAGGAAAAGATTGAGGTACTATCGGATAAGCAGGTCTAACAGTAAGATTCACATTTTCTCCAACAACACTTCGGATAAATTCAACGTATTTTGGAGCAGATTCTTCATCAAATACTTCATGATGTATTCCAAACTCTAAAGCTTCTCGATGATAATCATATCCCATGTAATGTGAGGGTAATAATTCCCACATATGTTCAGAACCATATTTTTCTTGAGTATCAAATTGAAAATCTCGAAATAGTTGTCTTTTCTCCATTGCATACAAACGTAGCATTTCATCATATGCAGGAGCTAATCCTTCATCTTTGAATGTAAACAGGATATTAGTTTCCCAATCACAGTGTCTCTGGATTAGTGGATTTTCAGGATACCACACACATAGTCTTTCTTGGGTTATATTTTCAGCAGGCATTCCAAGTCTAAGTTTGATTACTCCTCTTTTGATTAATTCTCCTGCAGTTTCACTTGTAACACAAATGGGTTGTAAATCTCGTTTCCATTCAAGTTGTAATGATTCATTGCATTTGATTAAATTGATTGGCACTCCATCTTTGACTTGTTTTAGTGGAGGTGGAATAACATCTGAAACTGCTTTTGGGTTTATTGATTTAGCACCCCAACTGCCAGAAGATGCTGTGGAATTTTCTACATCAACTACACAAATTCCATTTTGTAGGGATGTACCTGGTCCACATTTATCAGAAACAAATTCGTATTGTTCAGGTTCAGGAAAAAGAATTTCAAAGGTTATTGTTTTGGGAAAACTTTCAGTACGTTCATGAAAATTTGCCGTCTCAAGTTGGACATAATATGTTCCACTTTGAGTAATGTTGTATGAATGATGTGTAGTATCAAATGTATAAACAAAGTCGCTTTTTGCAAACCATAGTGTAGAATCAACTTGGTTGTGTTGAGGATCCAAGACATCCACAAAGAATCCCAAACCATCAGGTCTGTTTTCATAGGATTGTAGCCATGCGTGAATTGTAAAAGATTCCCCATAGACTATTTTTTGATCAGGTAGCAATTCAACATCAGGTTGAAAAATTTGTATTCCTTGAGATTCAGATGCAAATGCATGTGGAATTGAAATCAATACTCCAACAGATGCAATAATTATCAAAAGTCTAGTTTTCATTTTTTGACTCTGCATATTCTTTACAGCCATATTTTTCAATTTTTGATACTAAATCCTCTTGAGGAAGTTCTAACTGGTGAACTTTTTGGTAATAGCAGTGAAAGTCAATGTGATCAAGTTCATATTTTTTATCAAAATACACATTCATTCTAACTTTAAAACCATCATCGCTTCCAGCCACATATGAAATATGATCATATCTTACATCTTCTACTGCATCAAGATATTTTTCATAAAAGGCCACCACTTCTGGTGTGTCTTTGTAGCGTGTCAACAGTGATTCTTTTAGGGATTGACTCAAAACCATCACATCGGGATCAATTAATTTCCAATCAAGTTTTTCAGATGTATGCAGGTTCACACAAGCTAGTTTTCCGTTTGTCCTTTCAACTAGATAATGATTGTTATCATTACAGATGATATCATCAATTGGAACTGTGTTTTTTATCTGCTGTGTTAGTGTAGGTCTATCAAATACAACAAGATCATATTGAGGGATAATACTATCTACACGAGAATTGTTTAGCACAGATAATGTCCCAATGATTTTAAATTGGCCTGAATATTCTGGGGTCCATTGAAATCCGCTTTTCATTCCACTAAATGCCTCATAAACCCCATGTCCTTCGATTTTCCGTAGTACATTGTCTTTAGTTTTGTTCTTGTCTACCAACTGAATAAATTCTTCAATCTGACGTGGTGTCTCAACTTCATTTTGGAATTCTATTTTAAACCAATATTGCTCACCTGCAAATAATTGATGTATTAAATTTCCATTATTTTCAGCATCAAACATTCCATAAGTAATAATTTTAATTCCTGCATGATCATCATAAACTGTATCAGTTTTTTTTATTGTATTGATTTTGTCTGAGTTTTCATCTGCACTTACAGGATTAGAGACTAAAATCAAAGTTGCAAATACTACAAAGATAATTAGAAAATATTTTAACATAATTTTGCACAAAATATTAAGTTCATAAGTATTGCTACTAGATTATTGTGTAAACATAGTTGCGATCACGAGTTTTCATTGTATAATTATAATTTTAGTCATAATGTTAGTTTATAGTCAAACGTGAGGGGCTTATCTATACCCCCAACACATTATGCTCCCATTATAATTTGAACCCTAATCATAACAAAATTAAAAATCAGTTAATTGTAACTACAATTATTTGTTGAATTTGAACCAAAAAATTTGAAAATGTAATCCTTGAGAGGGATTTACAAAATCACATTGTTACTCAAAAAAAGCGCCGGGAGGGAGATTTGAACTCCCGTTCCCTTGCGAGAACGCGCTTTATGGTTAATTATTTCCAGGCGCGCGCCCTACCAGGCTAGGCGACCCCGGCACATGTCTTACGACAGATTTGTTTGGGAAAATTTGATTATATATTGTGTTATAGACAATTCTTTATCAAAATATTAACCAAGAAAATCACAAATTAATAGAAAAACGAGCAAATTATTTTATTTTCATTTCCATTCCACGTTGAGATTTAATAATAAATTTGTCTCTAATTTTGATGCTTATCAAATCTATAACTAAAACAACGATAAGTACGACTAGCATGAATACAGTAGCTTTTCCATATTCAAAGAATTGAATATAATTAATGATATAATATCCAATTCCACCAGCTCCTACCAATCCAAGTATGCTAGTTTGTCTCACATTATAATCAAACATGTATAATATCTGACTTAGAAGATGAGATGCAGATTCTGGAATTACAACATATCGAATCAATTGTAATTTTGATACACCAATTGAGCTTATTGCATCAACAGGATCAGAATCAATTGCCTCTATTGCTTCATACTGAAGTTTTGCAACAAATCCAATTGTATACATGATAATAGCTAAAACACCTGCAAATGGTCCAAGCCCTACAATGATGACAAATAAAATTGCCCAAAGAATAGATGGGAAAGTTCTGATTGCAGCCAACAGTGCCCGAAGTGGAGCATAAACCCATTTACTGTTAAGATTACGTGCAGCCAGAATGCTTAGCGGTAATGCAATAGCAACACCAACTACTGTTCCAATAATTGCCATTTGAATAGTTTCAAACATGGCAGAAAATGCAATATGAAATAAATTTGGATCTACTTGAGTCATTTCTTCTGCAATTTTTATGAGTTTAGGAAAACCATCAACAAAATTTACAGGATTTGCATCAATGTTAATCGAAGCGGCAATGACAACGGCTACAATTATGCCAATGATCAAGTTATTTTTAGGATTCATTATTCATACATTTCCAAAATTTCTTGTTGTGTCATATTTCCTGTTTGAAAATCAATTATTTGATCACCATCTACTCCTATTTCTAGAATTTTTTCTCCATTTTTTATTACCGCAACTCTGTTAGCGTATTCCAATGCAAGGTTTATGTCATGATGTACCATTATAGCAGTTAAATTAATACGTCGTTGAGCTTCTGCAATCAACTCCATAATTTCATGTGATGTCACACGATCAAGTTCAGAAACAATTTCATCAGCTAGTAAGATTTCAGGTTTTTGCATTAATGCTCGAGCAATTGCAACTCTTCGTTTTTCACCACCGCTTAATTGGTATGCTTTACGTTTAGATTTATTTTCCAAGCCCACCATTGTTAAGAGTCTATGTGCCTCATCAATTTCATTTGAAGGAAAAATATTGAAAAGAGAATTCAGAGTATTGATTCTGGGTAAAGCACCCATCAAAGTATTTTCTAATACAGTGAGATTTTTCACTAAACCAAGTGTTTGTGGAATATAGCCAATTTTTGCCATCATTTTTTTAAATTTTTTATTTGTAATGTCAGGTGTTTGATAATCTACTCGAATAGTACCACGGCTTGGATGCATCATTCCATTAATTAATTTCAAAAGAGTTGATTTGCCAGAACCAGATTGGCCAACTATAGCATAATTCACTCCACGGTCAACAGATAAAGTAATTTCTTTTAATGCAAAGTTTTTTGCATCATATGAGGTCCAAACATTATTCATTTGTATTATTGTTTTTGTTTGAATTTTTGGGATAGGTGTAGAAGTTAATGACATGTAAAAGATTCAAACCGTTCCTTTAAATGGATTTACTAAAGGTGTGGGATTTTTGTTTTTGCCAATGCGTCACCTAGAGAATCTAAATGGGCATGATGGTTAATTGGTACAAAATCAATGGCGCCAAACAATGCTTTTTCTAATAAATCTGGACGTTCAGATTTCATATCTATCACAGCTTTTTCAAATTTGCTAATTAGCTCTGAGTTAACAAGATCTGTTCTGTATGTGATTCCATGAGTTGGTACTGGTCCTTGTTTTTCAATTACTTTAATTTGATTTTGTTCCTCAGGAGTTAAGAATGTGAATTTTGCATGATCCCCTCCTGCAGCAATGTCAACTTGTCCAGAGATTAATGCTGAAAGGGATTGTTGATAACCTCCACTAAACAATACGTTACTAAAGTAAGTTTTTGGATCATCACCAGGTTTTACTAGTCCTTTATCAACAAGTTTTGCAAGTGGGAAGAGATAACCACTAGTGGATGTTGGTCCAGAAAATGCAACATTCTTTCCTTTTGCATCTTCAAGTGTATTAATTCCGCTATCTTTTTTTACCCAAAATTCACTATAATAGAAAGTATCCAGTTTTTTACCGGTTGTATCATCAAATGGACGTACCTCTGCCATAAATAACATCGCGTTGTTATCACTTCTCTCATAAGCAAGCTGTGCAGGGCGTGCACTCATGAATGCTATCTGAGTTGAACCTGTTACAAGTGATTCAACAGTTGTGGTAGCATCAATAGGATAGAAAAATTTAGTTTCAATTCCAAGTTTATTTGAAAAATATTCTTCTAGTGCTTTTCCTTGCATTTCAAATTTCTTTGGATCTTCATTTGGCATTACAGCAATTGTAAGTTTCTTGAGTTCAGTAGATTTTGTTTCAGTTGATGAATCTATTTTTTCACTATTCATTCCACCTACAGATAATCCAACAATCAATCCAATTATTGCAGCAATTGCTATTCCAATAATTAGAATATTTTTTGATTGTTGTGAACTCACAACCGGTCGTAATTTTCAACACTATATTAAATAACAATTCAATCTATAATCATGGAATAACAAGTTGAACCCATTATTGAAGTTTGAAAATTACTTCCAAATATGAACAGTGACAAATTTTTCTACTTTGTTTCCAGTAGAATCAAACCCAGTAGAACTTATTTTGTATAAACCCTCCAAAACAGGCATGTTATCATGTTTTATTTGATTCCAAACAAACGTAGTTTCTTCTCTCGGATTTAATGTGGTGGACACAGAAGAGAATGGAGGAGAATATATCAAAATTCCAAACAGCCCGCTAATTTTTAATCCATACGAAGAATCTGAAAAAGTAAGCGGATTTGTACCAGAATTTATTATCGTAATTTTAATTTCTTCACCTTTTTTAAAATCTGATTTTTCTGTAACTATAGATAATGAAGAACCTTCTACAAACACTAATTGATTAGTATTTTTTATATCAAGCAAATAAAAGCCAAATGAAAAACCAGCTATTACACCAACACTAATAAAAATTACAAGACTTTTTGCTAACAATTATGATTAAGTTTTTTATTTGATTTTTTAATCCTTTGGAACAGATTTTGATCTCCATTTTTTTGGATATATGTTAGGAGCCATGATAATTCGTTTTGTTTCAAAGGCATATCCTTTAGTTGCATCACGTATCTCTTCTTCTGACATCAATGATTCTGCTAAGGCAACTGCTTCGCCCTTTTGTGTATAAATTGCAACAATATCCCCTTTTCTCAGATTTGGAGAAATTTGCAAAATTCCAGGCATTGCAAGTTGTGCACCATGACATAATGCATCAACTGCAGAGTCACGAATAACAACGGACCTGAGTTCGCTTAATGCGTATTCTATAGGCTTGATCATTGACATTAGTTTTGTCTCATCTTTTTTTTCTTCCCAAAGGGCATAAGCATTTGCAAGTTCATGTAACGTTACTAGACCATCTGCTTCATGGAATTGATCAACTTTTGTTCTTCGTAGTTCAATCATGGTAGCACCTGGCCCTAAAATTTCTCCAATATCATAGTATAATTTTCTAATGTATGTTCCTGCTTCACATAAAATTCGTGTTAAGAGTAATCGTTCTTTTTGCTCTAGTACTTCTAATTCGTAAATTGTTCTAGTTCGTGTTTGTCTTAGAACTGCTGAACGTTGTGGAGGTTTTTGAAAAATTTCTCCACGAAACATTTCAAGGACTTCATCTAATTTTTGTTTTGATGGAAGAGAATGAAATCTTCCTAGAGCATGATATTCTTTTGGCCCATAAAGTAAAACACCAAGCGCTTTTGTTGCCTCCCCAAGTCCTAAAGGCAAAACTCCAGAAACTTGAGGATCAAGTGTACCGCTATGACCAATCTTTGGAATTTTCAGGATTCTTTTAGTCCATGCAACAGTTTCATGACTAGTAGGTCCTGGTGGTTTATCTAAAATTATCAGACCATAATCAAGTAATTGTTCTAAAGTTCTTTTATCATAATATGTTCCATATGTATCATCAGTAATATCCTGATCAATTACAACCAAGTTTTCCAGTTGTTTTAGAGTCATAATAATTCCCTTACAGTTTCTTTTGCAATATTAATTACTTGAGTCGCATTAAGATTGTCAGTGTCAATAATTTTATCAAATACAGAGATATCATTTCCAAAATCAAAATGATATAATTTTTTATACAATGCACGATTTTTGTCGTATCTTAGCTTTGTAATCTCATATGCTTCCTTTGAAGTCATGTTGTCTCTAGTTTGCATTCTTTGTGAGCTGCTATCATGTGAGCCTGATAACCAGATTTTGATGCCGTCATCGACTAGCCATGGTAAAGTATAGCTTGTAATTACCATCCCACCTTTCTTGAAAAGCTGGATTAGTTTATCATCAACTTTTTTATCAAATTCTGAATTATTCTCTCTTTGACTGAGAAATTTCATTCCATTTTCAGTATCCCACCAATCATCACCAACGGCATCAAAGCCTTCTTCTTTTGCCATCTCTTTTAGAATGTCACCACCACTGAGATATGTTAATTTGAATTCGTTGGCCAACCCTTTAGCAACAGTTGTCTTTCCTACAGCTGGAGGACCAGAGATTACAATTGATTTGGTCAACTGAGATCCATTGATGTTTTTGTTAGTTTCATAATTATGCCACTAAAAGCAATTGATGAAAGAAAATACCAAGCCCAAAGATACAAAGCATTTTCTTTGGTACATATGTTTTCCACTTCTGCTGCTTGTTCTGCAGTGCAAGTGAGTTGGAAAAACTCACCTGGAATAACATTAAGCGAAATTGGAGACAATGCAACAATGTGTGAGAATAGCACAGGAAGTACAAGATAGAATATCAAAATTAATGGAACAAATGTAATCATCATAGGTCTCATATTCATCTGCATCATCTCCATTGACATCTTGTTCATGTAAGATGATTTTTTGCTTAGTTCGTTAATTTTTGCTTGATCTTTTGAACGCATTGCGGCCATTCTCTCTTTTTGCCAAGCACGTGTTTCTTTCATGATTCGTTTTAGTTTAGTTTGATCAACCATCTTTTTTCTAACTGCAGCATTAAAGACATTTAGAATAATTCCAAATCCAGCAACACAAAATGCTGATAAAATTAATCCTTTGATAATAGGATCATCACTTCCTAATGCACCATGACCCCCGCCAAGAAAATCAAACATGCCACCACCTTCTTGAAGAAATACTGAATTCAAAAATAGCAAAACTGAATCTAAAGTCATTTTACAACCCTATTGTCCTGATTATTTTTTCTGCAACTTCGTCAATCATTCCTTCTCTGTTAAGCACATGTTTTACTGGTGAGCCTGAGATTACAGCGCAAGCAGATATCATACCAGATTGAACATCTAATTCCTTTTTAATATTGTCAATGGAGATATTATCTCGAGTTCTAGTAACATCTTTCATTCTTCGATTATAGACTTCCTCAGGTTTTGCAGAGACTGATATAAAATTTGACGGTTTTAGAATATGCAAAACGTGTTCTGGTAATCCAGGATAATATCCCTCTGGAGAATTAATAAAAGCATGAGTATCAATAATTACAATATCTTCGTTTAGTATTGCAAGTTTTTCTGCAGCTATTTTTTGTAGATTTTTTTGTTGAGATAGTGGTAGTTTTCTTAGCTCGTCTCTATCAGTAACACCATTTGCTTTTGCAACATCAAACATTATACTTCCAAAGCTATGAACACTTACACTTTTGTTATTTTTTTGTAAAATCTCAACAATTTTTTGCAATAAAGAAGTTTTTCCTACACCAGGTATTCCTACCACTACGACTTTTCTACTTTCTACCAAGTAAAGCACCTAGACGTGGCATTACAACTTCGACTTGTTCTCGTACTAATTGAGTGTAATAGTTGATCAGAATATCTACCATAAGTAAAATTCCAATTCCAGAACCGAAAACGCCCAGAACATCGGATACTCCTGCCAACAAACCCAAAATTATTGAACCAATAATTGTAACAGATGGAATATACTTTGCAAGCAATGCCTCTACTGGTGCATTTGATCTTCTAAATCCTGGAATTTGTACATCAGCATCAAGTAAGTTTTGAGCTGCAGTCTTTGAGGATAGACCACCAAGCTCAACCCATAACCTACCAAATACAACTACAATTCCAACCATAAACAAAATGTATCCTACAGCTCTGGTAGGATCTAAAACTGCAACTTCTAATCCTCTTGGAGGAGTGATGTAATAGATAATTCCCCCTATAGGCGTAGACGGACTGGTAGGATCAAACTGGGCTACAAAGTTCATAAACGCATTATTGTTTCGCGGGTTAAAATTTGCCCAGAACATCTGACCAAGAAATACTGCGTTTGCAGTAAGGGCAGATGCCAAAATTACTGGAATGTTTGATACGTACATTAGTTTAATCGGATAAACAGCTGAAAATCCTCTATACTTTGTAGACACAATTGGAATTTCAATTTTCATTCCTTGGGTAAATACAAGAATTAATAGAACTCCTGCAGTCAAAAATATTCCAAAGACACTCGGAAGTTGATTTGCGCGGAAAAATACATTAGATAAATCTCCATTCATTATTGACTGACCAACATACGGAAGTATACCAATAGTTCCACCATCCCCGGCTGGTAGAGGACTAAAGAGACTCCATAAAATTTGTTGAGCTACACCTGCCATAATGAATAAACTAATTCCACTTCCAATACCCCATCCCTTCTGGATAAGTTCATCTAAGAACATGATGATAATTGATGCTGCCATTAATTGCCCAATCATAACATACAAAACGTATGGTTCAGGAACTCCTGGACCATAAACTGCCATAGCATAGACAATGGATTCAGCAACGATCACAACATATGTTACAAGTTTTGTTGCAGTTTGAAATATTCCTCTCTCTTCTGGCTTTTTAAAATCAAACTTTAGAATATCAGAACCCCTAAGCAATTGCATTAACAAACCTGCTGTAACTATAGGTCCAATACCTAGCTCAACAAGCGTTCCTTGTTGTGATGCAAAAATAACTCTGGCAAATTGTAGAAAATCAAATTCTGGTGCTGTTGCTCCAAATAATGGAGTCTGACCCATTACCATGTAAATTAATAATGCAACACCACACCAAAGTAATCTAGTTTGTAATGGAATCTTTTTTTTCGGTTTTGGTACTTGGGGAATGTATGGTTCTGCCTTGAAAACAACTTTTCTAATAAGATTAGTTACTGTACCTTCAGCCATTCTCAGATAACACCTCTCCTCCTGCAGATTTTACTTTCTCTTCTGCAGATGCAGTAAATCTGGCTATTTTGACGGTGTATGCATTAGATATTTTACCGCCGCCTAGGAGTTTGTCATAACCTGCTGCTTCAAGGTCTATGACTTTCTTTCCTCCTTCTTCTTTACCAAATTTTGCGAATAGATCATCGAGATCACGGACACTTGCCCATTTTCTCGTGATGATTGGATGAGGTGGGTGAGTAGAATCGTGTCCAAAATGATCTGGAACCTCTTTTAGCAAAGTACTAAAATGATATTTGTGTAATCCAGCAATTCCTAGTCCACCTTTGTGACCACTTGCACGGTGCTGACCTACTTGTCCCCAACCCATGTGACGTCCACCTCTTAGTTTTCTTGTCTTTCGTAATCTTGTTGCCATGTTACATCATGTTCCTCACTAATTTTGGAAGATCGTTGTTGTGTCCCAAGACACCTTTTTGTCCATACATCTTTTTTGTACTTTTCTTGAAACCAAATCTTGGCGGAGATAATGCAAACCAAGGTTTTAGTGGTTTTAATTTAGACAGAGTTGCTTTTCCTTCTGCAAGTGCTGCACCAAGTGCATCAGAACTTTCAAAACCTAATTCTTTAAGATCTGCTACTGTAATTTTCTTATAACCTTCTTTTCTTGCTTTTTTATCAATAAGCTCTTTTGCCAAAGATGCGTCAATTTCAATCCATGTAACATAGTGTTTTACTTTGTTTAACATTCCTAATGTGTTGTCTTTTGCAGGTAAGATAGTTGCACGATATTTTTTATCTAATTTTAGCAATGTCATTGTAGTTGTTGCCCAATATGGACAGTCTGCTTGACCTTTAATTCGAACTACAAGATATGCACTACCCATTTAATATCAACCCTGACTAAATGTCTGCTTTAAGCAGTCCAGAATAGCTTTTGAAGTAGAGTTCATTGTTGGAGTAGAACCCTTTGCAGTTGTCCATGCGTCTTTAAGACCTGCCAACTCTAGTAATCGTTTAATTTTACCGCCAGCAACCAATCCTAATCCACGTGGTGCTGGAATAATTTCAATTGTAACACTTCCACCTTTTCCTCTAATCTTAAATGGAACAGAATGTTTTTCGTCACATCTACATTCCCAACTACCGCATCCTAATTTGATTGGACTTACATTGAGTAGTGCTTGATTTGTTGCTTTTTCAATTGCGATTCTCATCTGTTTTGATTTTCCTTGACCAATACCAAGGTAACCGTTTTGATTTCCTGTTGCAACAATAGCTTTGAATCTTGTTGATTGACCGTTTGATGTCATCTTTTGAATAATACCAACATCAATTACTTCACTTTTCAAATCAGGAAGTAATTTTTTGATAATACCGGCTTCTTGAATTCTTAAACCATCTTGAATAATTTCTTCAATAGAATTAATTTCGCCGGATGCAACTTTTTTTCCTAAAATTGTTTTTGGAACCCAAACTTCTTCTTCTTCTCTTCTTGGTCTTCTAGATTGCCCATTGCTTGGTTTTCCACCGCCGTAAACTTTTTGTCCGCCTCTGCCACCAGGTCCACCTCTTCCACCTTGTCCGCCTCTTCCAGCAGGTTTAGTTTGTGCAGTTTGACTCATTTTTACTTGACCTCACTATCAATAGCAGATTTAATTTTTGAAGTATCATTTTTTACTGTAAGATGTTCGCCGTTGATTCTCTCTTCTGGTGGAAAAGTTTCTGCACCTGCTGGGACTTGAAGTCCTGCATCGACAACTCCTTTTAGTGCAGCTGCCATTCTTTGTGTATATTTTCTAGTACCAGTGTATAGTACTGCATCTTTTGCTCCCTTGCCCATTGCTTTTTTTCCAGCAAGATAACCAGTAAGATATGCAGCAGGAATACTCTTTCTTGAGCCCTTCCAACCTTTTTTTAGCAAATAATTAGAGTGAGCAGATGCGATTACCTTATCGCCAGTCATGCCAGGCTTTACAATTTGGACTTGTGTATTTTCATTAGTAATGTTTACAGTGATAAAATCGTGCTTACCTATCAGTAGAGTTGAACGTTTTTTATAATTAGTTTTTTCCTCTCGTAGTCTCCTGAGGATGTTTGAATAGGCCATCTATAGAACACGAGTTTGAAACTGCTCTTATATACGTTAAGCGCGAATTATTGAAGCAAGTAAAGCCTTTTGAGTATGAAGTCTATTTTCTGCCTCATCCCATACAACTGATTGAGATCCATCAATTACTGATGATGTAACTTCATAATCTCGTTTTGCAGGAAGACAATGCATAAAGATTGCATTACCATTAGCATGTTTCATCAATGAATCGTTGACCTGATATTTTGGAAGAAATTTTTTGATTCGTTTTTGATCGTTGTTATGAATTGAAGTGTATGTATCAGTAACTACTACATCAGCATCTTTGATTGCCTTTATTGGATCAGTTGTTAGAACTATCTCAACTGACTTTGCAGATTCATTTAGAACTAATTTGTCAGGTTCAAATCCTTTTGGTGTCGCAATAGATATCTTTGCACCAGATAGGGCACATCCATAAATCATAGAGTTACACACATTGTTTCCATCTCCAATCCAAGCAATCTTAAGTCCCTTGAATTTTCCTTTCTTCTCTTTTATTGTCATAAAATCAGCTAGAATCTGACATGGATGAAATGAATCAGATAATCCATTAATTACAGGAATACTAGAAGAGTCAGACAATTTTTCAAGTAAATTATGATCATAGACTCGTGCCATGATACAATCAACATATCGAGACAAAGTCTTTGCAGTATCTTCAATTGTTTCACCCCGAGATAATTGCATGTCTTGTGATGAAAGGTTGATGGCATGTCCACCAAGCTGAAACATTCCTGTCTCAAAGCTTACTCGTGTTCGAGTTGACGGTTTTTGAAAAATCATTGCTAGTGTTTTATTTCTCAGCAATGGTTTGTTACCTTTTTTTAATTCTTTTTTTAGAACAATCGAATAATCAATTAGTGCGGTAAATTCTTTAGGGGATAGTTCTGCCAAAGTGAGTAAATTTTTAGTTTTGAGTTTCATTTCTTAAAGAATCCAAATACACCTCTTTTCTTTTTAGACTTTTCTTCTTCTTTATCTTGTTTGTGCTTGGAATTTGTCTCTTGTTCTGATTCTTGTTTCATTTCTTCTCCAGGTTTTGGTCGTCCTTGTTTAATCCACTTACGAATTGCATTGCCAAGCTTTGTTGCCTCATCATCATTTTCTGGCGGAGCAATATCATACAAATCAGAATATTTTGAAATATCTTTATCTGCAATTCCTTCAAACGGATCATCAGTTTCATTTTGTTTTGGTTCTATTTCTTTAACAGGTTCTGTTTTAGGTTCTGGTTTAGGTTCTGGTTTAGGTTCTGGTTTAGGTTCTGGTTTAGGTTCTGGTTTAGGTTCTGGTTTAGGTTCTGGTTTAGGTTCTGGAATTGTTACTTGAACTGGTTTTAGTGTTGGTTCTGAAACTGGTTCTGGTTTATGTACTTCAACTGGTTTTAGTACATATTCTGGTTTTATTTCCTCGATTGGTTCTGCTTTTGATTCAGTAATTGATTCTTCAACTAATTCTGGTTTTTTAATTTCTTTTCTGTCTACTCCAGATAAGGAACCAAATACAGTTTCTAGAAAAATTTCTTTATCAAATGGTTTAAGATCAGAATATTCCTGTCCAACTCCAAGATACAATACTGGAGTAGATGTGATTTTAACAATAGAAAGTGCAGCTCCACCACGTGCATCAGCGTCACTTTTTGTGAGAATTGAACCATTGAATTTGACATGTTCAAAAAATTCTCTGGCTTGATTTACAGTGTCATTTCCTGCCAATGAATCGCCTACGAATATTTTAAAATCTGGATTTACTACTTTGGTAATTTTGGCAATTTGTTCCATTAAATTCTTGCTTGTTTGCATTCTTCCTGCAGTATCAATTAGTACACAATCCATCTTGTGTGATTTTGCATAAAGAACCGCATCTCGAGCAACTGCAGCTGGATCAGAATTGTAATTTTGTGCAACTAGTTTTAGATTCAAACGATTAGTGTGTTCACGTAACTGTTCAATAGCTCCTGCTCTAAATGTATCAGCAGCAGCTACTACTACAGAATATTTTGCCTGTTGCAACATGTAAGCTACTTTTGCTAATGATGTAGTTTTTCCAGTTCCGTTAATTCCTACAAATAAAATCAGAAATGGTTGAACAGTTTTCTTTTTTTCATTAATCAACTCAAAGAGATCAACTGTACCTGCAGCATCAAATAAAGATGATATGTTTGAGATCAAGTTGTCTTTGACAAACTTTTCAATCTCTTTTTTGTCTACTTTGGAACCCAGTAATTGAGTTTTCAAATCGGATTTTATTGTATCGATAACTTCGCTTGCAACATCAGATTCCATAAGAGAGATTTCTAATTCGTAAAGAATTTCTTCAACGTCTTTATCATTTAGTTCTTTTTCCCCAAGACTTTTCGCTGCATTTGAAAATGCATTACGAAGTTTATCAAACATTATTTTATCCTGAAAGATCTTCTGATGTTTGTTGCATGAGTTGGTTCATTTGCTCTTTACCTTGCTCCAATCTAGCCATAGCATCTTGTTTTCGCGCAGTAGTGTCTTGTATAGCAACTTCAATTTCCTTTATTCTTGCTTCAAGATAGTTTATTGAAGAATCATAAGTTTTTTCCATGGCAATTCCAGATCCTACATTCAAAATTATTTTATTTGATGATGAGATTTTTGTCTGCACATAAGTTCCCATTCCAATTGGTACCAAATTATCAGAATCTGGCTTTTCACGAAGTGCTTTGATTGATTCAATTGCAGATATGGCCTCTCGTAAAACATTAACAAGTGTAGCTTCGCGTTGTGATAAATCTCCATAATAGGTCTCAAGCATTTGGAGTTGCTGCATCAAGTGTTGGGCTTGTTCTTCACTCATTTACAACAAACAATCCTGAGATGGTTATAAATTCATTCATGGAAATTGCTCTGAAAAATAAATCAGATTCAAAAATAGAGATAATAAAAAAAATAAAGTTAGAACTTTATTTTACTTTGGAGTATCTGTTTTGTACTTCGTCCCAATTTACTACATTCCACCATGATGAAATGTAATCTGGTCGTTTGTTTTGATATTTCAGATAGTATGCATGTTCCCAAACATCACAGCCCAATAATGGAACTAATCCTTCTGTCCTTGGACTAGTTTGGTTTGGCATAGATTTGTACTCTACCTTCTTTGTTGAAGGATTGTATACTAACCATCCCCAACCACTTCCTTGAATTACTGCAGTAGTGGATGAGAATTTCTCCTTAAAGGCTGCAAAGTTTCCAAAAGAACTATTGATTGCATCTGCAATTGCTCCTCCTGGTTCGCCGCCTCCATTTGGTTTCATGTTGTTCCAAAATAGCTTATGGTTATCATAACCACCACCATTGAAATTAACGGCACTACGTTGTGCTTCTGGTACTTGGTTGATGTTAGACAAGATGTCTAAGATATCTTTACTTTGTACATCAGCTGGACAACTTTCTAGTGCAGCGTTTAGTTTGTCGGTGTATGCTTGGTGATGTTTTGTGTGGTGAATCTCCATTGTTTTTGCGTCAATGTGAGGTTCTAATGCATCATAAGCATATGGTATTTGTGGAAGTGTGTATTTTCCCATAGAAGTTATGCATTATTTATTCAATTTATTGCTTTAGTAGACAATTGGTTTTTACTTGCTAAAAATATCGTAAAATTATGAAGGTGTGGCTAGTTTTTACAAGTATGATGGTTGTATTTTCATCTGTGATTATTTTTCAATTTCTACCTGAGGAAAATTTACACGTGTACCTTGAGAAGAGTGTTCCATTTATTGGAGGTGATATTCCAAGTATGGAAGGATTTGATGGAACCGGAATTAAAATTGCAGTAATTGATACAGGAGTGGATTATAATCATCCAGATCTTTTTGGTTTTGGACCTGAAGGCAAAGTAGTTGGAGGATATAATTTCATAAATGAAGGCGAACCACCGCTTGATACTAACGGTCATGGAACTCAAGTTGCAGGAGTAATTGCAGCTGATGGAATTCTAAAAGGCGTTGCACCGAAGGCAAAAATTCTAGCTTACAAAGTCTCAGAAGACGGTGAAGGAGTATCGTCTGATTTGATAATTAAGGCAATCAATAAATCAATTGAAGATGGTGCTGACATTATCAACATCAGCCTTGGTGTAAACAAGACAAACTCCAACATAGATAAAGCGGTGGACAATGCACTTCAAAAAGGAATTATTGTAATTACAGCAGCTGGAAATGATGGACCAATTCCTCAGACTATCGGTAGTCCAGGAAAAAATCCTGGTTCCATTACAGTTGGCGCAACATACAACAACTTGACATCTAGTCTTATTGCAACACTCGAGGTAAATGAAAAACCATACACTGTAATTCCAATGACAGGATCTGTAAAACTTGACGAACCAATTATTGGAAAAATTGTTTTTGGAGGATATGGGAAAGAGGCAGAACTAAAAAAGATCAATGCAACGGATGCAATCTTATTTGTAGAAAGAGGAAGTGATGTTGAAGGCGAGATGTTATATTTTTCAATTAAAGAAAAAAATGCAGCAAATGCGGGTGCAAAGGCAATGATCGTTTACAACAACCAACCTGGAATTTTTCTTGGTCAATTAATTCATGAATTCATAGAGCCAAACTACAAACCACAAATTCCAGTGGTATCAATTGACAGAAAAGAAGGACTAGAGATTAAAGAACTTGGTGAAAGTAAAGCTAGTTTACATTTGTTTTATAACCCAGACTTTGTTGCGCATTTTAGCTCAAGGGGGCCTGTTTCACCATTTTACATAAAACCTGACTTGGTAGCACCAGGAGCATACATCAACACAACTCAAACAAACGGCGGATACAATTTTACTAGTGGGACTAGTTTTGCTGCCCCACATGTGAGCGGTTCAGTTGCCCTGCTACTTGAAAAATATCCTACCATGACAAATAATGAAATAAAGTCGCTGCTCATGACCACGTCTGAGAGGGTATCTGACGCATATGGCTCCGAGTTTTCATTAAGTGATACTGGTTCTGGCAGGTTAAATCTTGGAAAGGCATTTGATGCAAATCTAATCATTATCCCACCAAACTTTGTAGTCAATTTATCATCAGATAATAAAATAGCAGAAAAACAATTAAAATTAAAATTGCTTAATGGAACTTTGAATAATTTCGATGTAACATTTGAGGGTCACGAATTTATTCAGGTTGAAGATTCATTGCAAGAAGATGGTTTAACAATTAAAATTAAAATTTCTGGGGAAAACTATGGAACATTTCAAGAAAAAATTCTCATCAATCATGATAAAATAAAATACACAGTTCCAATACAAATACATTATACTAAAGCTTCAATTGATGTGATTCAAAATGATAATTCATTATTTTTTACAATTAATGATCCAGACTGGAATTTTGCAAAGATTTCAGTGACAAAAAGCAATACTGAGATAACAGATGTAATCACTGCCACACCAAACAAGGATGCAAAAATTAGGATAAATCAAAATGGGGAATATTGGATTGAAGCAAAAATAAAATCAAATAATCAAACACTAGATGCATACAACACCGTCATCGCAAATTCAATTGATGAGACTCGATATGATTTTGAAATTATTGATGTTCCACAAAGACAGGTAGCAATATTTTTGGGAGTTGTGGCAATAATAGGAATTATTGGAGCTATAAAAATAAAATCAGCTAAGCGTTATACACAGGGCCTGCTGAAATAATTTCAGGTGCGACATTTTGAAACTTTTTAAAGTTCTCAACAAACATTTGAGCTAATTTTTTAGCAGAAAGATCGTAGGAGTCTTTATCAGTCCAAGTATTTTTTGGATCCAAAATATCCGAAGGAACATCTGGTACTTCAGTAGGAATATCCAGATTAAACAAATCATCGTGTTTATATTTTACGATATTTAGTGAGCCATTAATTGCCGCAGTCACCATTGCTCGACTGTATTTTATCTTGATTCTTTTTCCTACACCATATGGACCACCAGACCATCCAGTATTTACTAGATAAACCACGGTATTGTGTTTGGTAATTTTTTCGCCTAATACCTTAGCATATACTGCAGCTGGTCTAGGCATGAATGGGGCTCCAAAACACTCAGAAAATACGGATTTTGGCTCCTTTATTCCTCGCTCAGTTCCTGCCAACTTGCTTGTATAACCAGACATAAAGTGATACATTGCTCCCTCTTTTGTCAACCTAGAGATTGGTGGTAAAACTCCCAATGCATCAGCTGTTAAAAATACGATTACTTTTGGGTGGCCACCTACACTTGGAATAACTGCACCTGGGATGTAATCAAGGGGATAAGCAACTCGAGTATTTTCAGTTAAGAGGTTATCATCGTAGTCTGGTTGATTGTTATTTAGTACAACATTTTCTAAAACAGCACCAGGTCTAATTGCATTCCAGATTTCAGGTTCTGCCTCTTGACTTAGATTGATACATTTTGCATAACATCCTCCTTCAAAATTAAATGTCCCGTTATCAGACCAGCCATGCTCGTCATCACCAATTAATTTCCTGTTTGGATCAGCTGACAATGTTGTCTTTCCAGTACCAGATAATCCAAAGAATAATGCAGTGTCATTATCTTTACCAATATTTGCAGAACAATGCATTGGAAAAACTCCTTTTTCAGGTAAGAGAAAATTCATTACAGAAAACATTGACTTCTTCATTTCACCTGCATATTGAGTTCCGCCAATTAAGACAATTTTTCTAGTTAAATCAATAATAATGAAAACATTAGATTCAGTACCATCTACTGCGGGAACTGCCTCAAAGTTATTGATACATAAAATAGTAAACTCAGGAGTGTGGTTTTCTAGCTCCTCATTGGTTGGTCGAATAAACAAATTTCTTGCAAAGAGACTTTGCCATACATGATCATTTATTACTCTAATTGGTAAACGATTGTCTTTGTCAGCTCCTACAAATCCATCAAAGACATAAAGCTCCTTGTTGTTTACAAAAGATTTCATCTTCTCTAGTAATTTCTCAAACTTGCCTGATGGAAATTGGTGATTTACTTTACCCCAATCTACAGTATTGTGAGTCTTATCATCATAAACGATGAATCTATCATCTGGAGAACGTCCAGTGTACTTGCCGGTATTAACGGAAAGAGAGCCAGTTGAATTGATTACTCCTTCTTTTTTATCTACTGCAATTTTTACTAGGTCATCTACGCTCAAATTTCGATGTATCTTTGAGGGAGAAATTCCAAACGACTGAATTTGAGATAAGAATTTGTCAACTTTGAGAGTACTTACTACTTCGATCAGAGGTAATAGCACCCCTCAACAATTATCATAGGAATCCCAGGCTTGATCATGAGATATTTCGATCCGACTCAATTTTCCTTATTATCTCTTTCCCAAAAGATGATCTTTTTTAATCTAGGAACGTATTTATTTAAAATTTCAAGAGTCAATCTAATGCCGATCAATAAAGAGAAGCTAGCAAAACGAGAAGAGATCAAAGGTCATAATCCAGATTTTGTCAGACCAGAGAGCTGGCGTTATGTTAGATTACAAACCAATTGGAGAAAACCAAAAGGAGTTGATCATCATCAAAGAAAATTAAAAGGTGGTAGAGGTCGTCCAGGACTTGTCAAAGTCGGATATGGTGGACCAAAAATTGCTAAAGGATTACACCCATCAGGATATACAGATAATTTAGTTTACAAATTAAGTGACTTGGAAAATCTTAATCCAAAAACAGACGGAATAAGATTTGGACATGGTGTAGGTACTAAAAAGAGAAAAGAGATTCTAGTAAAAGCACTTGAAAACAAGTTCAAAATTTTTAATGCAAGAGTGAGAACCGTTGGTAGTAAATCTTAAAGCTAAAAAAAGACTCGTAGCACGAGTTACAGGAGTTGGAGTTAACAGAGTTAGATTAGATTCAGATCATCTAGATGATGTAGCTGATGCAATCACTAGACAAAATATTCGAAGTTTAATTACTGCAAAGAAAATTACCATCAAACCAATTGTTGGAACCTCAAAAGGCAGATCACAAATGAAGAAAGCTCAAAAGCACAAAAGAGGAACAACACAAGGCTCCAAAAAAGGTAGAAAGGGTGCAAGAGTGGGAAAAAAAGATGTCTATGTTGCAAAGGTTCGCTCACTTAGAAGATTACTAAAAATTGCCAAAGACAGAAAGGACTTGACAAATCCTGAATTTTGGGCATTATACAAAAAGGTAGGCGGAAACACTGTAAGAAACAAAGCACATCTTAGATTATTGATGGAAGAAATTGTAGCAAAAAGAAGCTAGAATTTATAGATAGAATTTTCCAAATCTAAAATCTTTCCATTTTGAATTTTTATTCCTTCTTTGGATAACATGTTTGATTTTATTTCTTCACCATATGCATATCCCCCAATCTTTCCATCTGATTTGATAACTCTATGACACGGAATAATTACAGGATATGGATTCTTGTTCATAATTTTTCCAACTACTCGTTGTCCATTTTTTAGACCAACTGCTTTTGCCAGTTCGCCATATGTTGTAATTTTTCCCTTTGGTACTTCAAGTAATTTTTTGTAAATTTTTTTATCAATACTCATAATCGGATAACCTCAAGATTAGTTGTCTTTAGTAGTTCAAGAATTTTTTGTTTGTTTGGACCCATTCCTCCCCAATCAAGCAAGGCAGTTGTTGCCATTTTGTTTTTTAATAAAATTTCAGAAAACAAACTCTCGTCGATATTATCTAAAGCATGTTTTGGCACAACAGTTCCAAGAGAATACTTGCCTTCCAATAATTCATTTGTAAATTTGTCGGGATAATGAGTTCCTCCAAAGCAGATAGCAGTAGGTGATGCTTTGATGTGATTGCTCATCATTTGATGAACTAGTGTAGCTACTGAATTGCATAACGTTACATCAGTCCATTGTTTTTCAGTGGTTCCAATTTCAATGAATATTGTAGGTTTTGATAATGCTGTTGGTCCATGATGGGTTGCCTCTATAGTAATTTGAAAATCAGAAAAAATAGATTTGTTTTTCCATAAAGTTTGAAGATATGTTTTTTGGATAAATGGATGTGGTACTGCAATCTGTCTGTTATTTCCACCAAACTTAGCTTCTGAGAAATTGCCAGTGCTGTGACAAGTAAGTGCCAATACTCCAGATTCTGCAGCATGTTTTGATAGAAAAATAAATCCATCATAATCATATTTTTCTTCTAGCCAATCAGCTGAAATTGCAGGAGTTGAAATGATTAGTAAATCATAGTATTTGCCGTGATAAATATCACCTTCTTTTTTCATTTCTTGAGAAAGAAAATTTGCCATATTGTATCCAGCAGGGTCATCACGATAAGCTACCAGCAGCTCCATGAGATAAGAGATATAAGGACACCTTATTAATTTCAGGCAATGAACCCGAAGCAGACTTTGAAAAACATGGCAAATACTATGAAGATGGCCAAAAAGCCAGACAAAGATGAATATCAACAACATCTTAGATTAGTATTATTAGGAATTGGAGGAGTAGGTGCCATTGGATTTACAATTCAGTTTGTCTTTTCGGTAATTACGTTTGGTAGGTAAAATGTCTGAAGAAATAAAATCACACCTTTTTGCAATAAGAACCACTGGAGGTCAAGAAAAAGTGGTAATGAGATTACTAGAAGCTAAAGCAAGTAACAATAAAATGAATATTCAATCAGTATTACTAGTTGATAATCTAAAGGGATACGTTGTCATTGAGGCAATCAATCCAAGTGACGCATACATGGCAGTTGAAGGAATCAGACATATTCGCGGTCAGCTAAGAGGAGAATTAGAATTCAAAGATATTGAAGGATATTTGGTCAAGAAATCCACAGTTTCACAATTAACAGTAGATAATATAGTTGAGATCACAGGCGGTCCATTCAAAGGAATGAAAGCCACGATCACAAGAATTGATGTAGATAAAGAAGAAGCAACAGTAGTTTTACTTGATGCATCATATCAATTACCAGTAACTGTCGACGCCAATTACCTAAAACTATCTAGCGAGTCTTAGGAAGGATTAAATTTTTCATAATAAGCTGATAAACATGGTAGACGCACAAAAAATATCTTCACTTGTAACAGGAGGAGCTGCATCTGCAGGTCCACCACTAGGTCCAGCTTTGGGCCCATTAGGAGTAAACATCATGGAGATCATCAAGGCAATTAACGATAAGACAAAAGATTTTGAGGGAATGAAAGTTCCAGTAACAGTTTCAGTTTTTCCAGATACTAAAAAGTGGGAGATTGAAATTGGAATTCCATCAGCTGCAGCATTATTGCTAAAAGAGGCTGGAGTTCAGAAAGGAACCGGTACAGCTGGAACTGCTTGGGTAGGAGACATCACCATTGATTCTGTAGTAAAAGTTGCAAAAACAAAACTAGAGAAATCATATGCAACTTCACTAAAGTCTGTAGCTAAAACAATTATTGGAACTTGCTCTTCACTTGGAATCAAAGTTGAAGGAAAGACTCCAAAAGAAATCACTGCCGAGATTAACGCCGGTAAGTGGGACGCAAAATTAAACTAGATTATACAGTAGAATAAACTGGATCTTTATCCGTTTTTTGTAACTCTACAAAAGTTTCAGTGTTAATTATTCCATCGATTTTTCCTAGCTTCTCAATTACTATAGAATGAAGTACCTCAAGATTTTTTGTCTGGACATTTATTATAATATCAAATCTGCCGGTAACTTCAGAAATTGATGTAACCTCAGGGGTTGCCAAGAGTTGTTTATGAATAGCATCTTTGAGTTTTGGATCGCGGTTAACTCCAATTGATGCCTTTACTCCTACTCCCAAAAGAGATTCATCTACAATTATTGTAAATTTTTTAATTAGTTTCTTTTTTACTAGTCTCTTTATTCTACTATACAAAACAGATGCATTGATTCCTAGTTTTTTTGATAGTTCAGGAACTGAGATTGAACCGTCTTTTGTCAATTCTGCTAAGAGTTTCATATCAAGGTCATCAAACTTCTGCAATCTATTCAAAAAGGGATGATGGTGAATTAATAAATGTAAGTTCATGTGGATTTTTGTCCCTTAATTTCATAAATTAGCACAGAAACGTGTAATTTTTTAAAATAAAATAGAATTCTTAATTCCCATTCCTCTAAACGATTTTAAGTAGGCAATCTCGGAAATTCTTCATAATGATTACCGAGGCAAAGCTTGCAGATATGATCAAAGAGGCCAAGACTGGCAGTAAACAACGCAAGTTTACACAGTCTGTCGAGATGATCCTAGTCTTCAAAGACATTGATGTCAAAAAGGGCTTTGCATTAAACGAAGTAGTTCAACTACCAAAGACTAGCTCCCCGTCAACTGTTTGCATTATGGCAACAGGAGATATGGGTCAAAAAGCAAAAGCAGCAAAAGCAGATGCAGTTGTCGGCTCTGATGAATTAGACAGATTTGCAGCAAACAAAAGAGCATCTAGAAAATTTATCAACAAATATGATTTCTTTTTGGCAGATACTCAAATCATGCCAGTAGTAGGTAAAGTATTGGGCCAATTATTAGGTCCAAGAGGTAAAATGCCAACACCAGTTCCATTTAACGCATCAATTGAATCATTTCTAACAAGATTCAGAGCATCAATCAAAGTCAGAGCAAGAGCAACACTGGCAATGTCATGTAAAATTGGTGATGAGACAATGAGTGATGCAGACTTGGCAATTAATGCACATGCAGTTCTTGCTGCAGTTGAAAAGAAATTACCAAACGGAGATAAGAACATGAAAAGAATTATCATCAAAACCACAATGGGAAAACCAATTAAACAGATAGAAGAGGTCAAGAAGAAACATGCATGAGAATAGAACAAAGTATCCAGCAAAAAAAACTCAGATGTATCAACAAATGATAGAGATTCCAAAAAAATACAAAGTTGTTGCATTAGTAAAAACAAACAAAGTTAGAGCATCGCAGCTATTACCATTAAGAAAAGCACTAAAAGGGCAAGTAGAATTTGTTTGTGTCAAAGACAGAGTTGCACAAAAAGCACTTGAAAAATCAGACATTCCAGGAATCAAAGGAATAGCTGACGAACTAGTGGGCCAGTGCCTTTTCATATTTACAAACATGTCACCATTCAAACTAAACGTATTACTTGCCAAAAACAAAATCATGATGGCAGCAAGAGGTGGGGATATTGCAAGTGTGGATATTGTCGTACCTGCAAAGAACACCGGAATTGCTCCAGGTCCAATGCTTACAGAATTCAAAGAGGCTGGAATCCCAACAAAGATTGATCAAGGTACAATTTGGATTGCAAAAGACTCAACCCCAGTAAAGAAGGGCGGAGTCATTAATGAAAAACTAGCAGTGTTGTTAGGTAAATTAGATATCAAACCAGTAGAAGCTGGAATTTCACTTTACACTGCATTAGAGGAGGGTCTCAAATATGCAGAAAAAGAGATGATAATTGATGTAGAAGCAATTAGAAATGCATTTGCTCAATATCACCAAGAAGCAGTATCACTATCAATTGAGGCAGCATATGTTACCCCAGAAAACATTAACCAGATTATTGGCAAGGCATCTCAACATGCTCGCTCACTATCAGTAGAATCTGGATTTATGACAAGCGAGACAAAAGAGCAGATTTTGCAAAAGGCCGAGGGTCAAGCAAAAGGCCTTGCATCAAAAGCCAAAAACTATACTCCAGCTTAATCTTAAATTCCCTTAACTTTAGGAAGATTCCAATTATACTTCATTGCAATTAATCTTAATGTAGTAGTTATTACCAGTCCCACAATTGTTGCGGAATACAACTCTCCACCAAAGTACAACATAAAATAAAATACTAAAATTCCAATAAAGCTTGCAGAGACATAAAACTCCTTTACAAAAACTATTGGAACTTGTGTAACAAATATATCTCGAAGTATTCCACCACCTACAGCGGTAAGTACACCTGCTAGCATTATTGCAAGAAAGTTTAGTCCAACTAGATTGTATGCAAACGTTGCGCCAATTATTGAAAATACTCCTAGTCCAATTGCATCAAACTTCAAAAATAGATTCCAGTGTTTTTTAAGATGAGTATACAAAAAGAATATTGCAATACCGGATGCTACAGTTATTGTCACATATGCCGGATCAGATAATGCGTTTGGGAACTGGCCCATTACAACATCTCGAATTACGCCTCCTGCTACGCCTGTAATTGTAGCTAGCAGTAAAACTCCGACAATATCGGATTTATTTTCAATAGCTTTGAATGCTCCCGTTACTGCAAATGCCATTGTTCCAAAGAGATCTAAAATGTAGATAAACACATGAGCAGGAATTGAAAAATCAACCAATCAATACAAAAAACAAATAATTGTTAATTAACATTGATATAAAAAATCAAAATTAAATTGAAAAAATAATAGTTGTTTATCCAAATAGTGAAGATAGACCTTCCATTGCGGCTTCTTCATTTTTACTGGTATCAACTGGTGCTTCTTTCTTTGTTTCACCTGCTGCTGCAGCTGCCGGAGCGGCTGCTGCTGCTACTGCTACAGGTGCGGCTTTGATTGCTTCTTCGATGTTAACATCAGCCAATGCTGCAACCAATGCTTTTACTTGAGCATCATTTACTGCAGCGCCAGATGCTTTTACAACTGAGCTGATGTTTGCTTCATTAACTTCTTTTTGTAGCTTGTGAAGAAGTAAAGCAGCATAAACGTATTCCATTGTATCGAGATTTTCTTAGGGCATAATATAAAACTATGGTGGAGTTATGCCTGAAAATTGAAATTTCTAGTTTAGAATTTTCAGACTTCTGCAAACAGAATAAAGAGTTCGTTTCAGATTTTTATCAACTAGTGTTTCCATTCTGTGTTTTAAGACACGTTTAGCTTCATCTCTTTCTGGACCTGGTGGCAAAGACAATACATTGTTGATAAATTCAGGTAGAGTCTCGCGAATCCATCCATCTAAAATTGCATAAACTTTTGGGGGAATCAAATCGCATTTGTCTTTATCAAGATCTAATACCTCAGCATAGTTTTCATGTTCTACTCTATACACTAAGGCTAAAACCACATTATCAGGCGTTGGATGTTCCAAAATTTCAGAGGAGCGCTCACCTGTTTTTCCCTGAGCAATTTTATTTTTCAGGCCTACAGGATTTACAATTACTCCATTTACGCCAACTTTTCGGCCATCAACACCTGTGACTACTCCAAAGATAAAATCATAATATTCACCATTTTTTTTAGTAGAGAAAACATGGACCCCTTCCCTTAATGCGGGTTTTCTCTTGAACATAATTTGCAAGATATTGCCAGTTTATTTAATGTATTATTAATCGACAATTCTTAATATTGGACAAATAGAAGTTCTTCGTTGGATAAAAAAGAAATTCTAAAGGAATTTTCATCTGATCCAGACAGATACTACAAGGTCAAGTTATTTCAAGAACAGGGATTTATTAGAAAATCATGCTTAAAGTGTAAAAGATATTTTTGGACTTTGGATTCTCAAAGAGGATTATGTCCTGATGATGCGGACGATACTTATTCATTCATCGGAGATCCACCAACTAAGAAGAGATTTGATTATACACAGGCCTGGAAAGAAGTAGAATCATTTTTTGTAAAAAACAATCACACATCAGTTTCAAGATATCCAGTTGTTTGCAGATGGCGAGATGATCTTTACTTTACAATTGCGTCAATTGTTGACTTTCAAAGAATAATGGGTTCAAAAGTAGTCTTTGAGTTTCCTGCAAATCCACTTATAGTTCCACAAACTTGTTTGAGATTCAAAGATTTAGAAAATGTTGGAGTAACTGGAAGACATTTTTCTAGCTTTTGTATGATTGGACAACATAGTATTCCAAATTCACAAGGATATTGGAAAGATGAATGTGTTGATTTAGACTTTAGATTATTGACAGAGCAATTTGGAATTAAAAAAGAAGAAGTGGTTTTTGTTGAAGACGTATGGTCAGGTGGGGGCTCTTTTGGCTCTTCGCTAGAATATTTTGTAAGAGGTTTAGAGCTTGGAAATGCTGTATTTACTGAATTTCAAGGAGAGTTAGGAAAACACACCATTCTAGATCAAAAAATTATCGATATGGGTGCAGGTCTTGAACGATTTGCCTGGATTACAAAGGGAACTCCTACTGCATATGATTGCTGCTTTGGACCAATTACTAATCATCTGTTTGAAAAGATCGGAATTGATTCGGATTCTGAGATGTTACGAAAATACTTTACAGCAATTGCAAAGAATCTAGAGATTCATGATGACTTGATAGAAGTAAGAAGAAATGCCATAAAAACAACTGGACTTACACAAGATCAAGTTAATCGAATTATCACACCACTTGAAGGAATGTATCTAATTGCAGATCACCTTAGAACTCTGATATTTGCAATTACTGATGGTGCATTACCAAGTAATGTTGGTGGAGGATACAATCTAAGAATGATGTTAAGACGAATCAACGGAACAACGGATAGAATGAATCTCAAGCTGAATATCGATGAGTTGGTAGATATGCACGTTGATTATCTCAGAGACACATATCCTGAATTAGATGAAAAAAGACAAGATGTCAAGACAATTTTGAAATTAGAATCAGAAAGATATGTTGAATCAAAGGTCAGAATGGGAAAGATGGCAGAACGTCTTAAAGGAAAAGGCAGAGAACCAACTGTCGATGAGTTAATCACTTTATACGAATCAGATGGAATTACACCAGAGTATCTACGAGAAATTGATGTAATATCTGAAATTCCCTCATCATTTTATGCAAAACTATCTGATTTGCACCAGTCAGACAAGAAAAAGGACATTGAACAATTACCACTTGACGACCTTTCAGAAACTGAGATGCTCTTTTACAAAGACGATCCAATGGAGTTTGATGCAAAGGTTCTCAAAGTTTTTGATAAATCAGTAGTGCTTGATAGAACTTCGTTTTATGCAAGAGGTGGTGGACAAGAGCCAGACTATGGTACTATTGCAGGCTCAAAAGTAGTGGATGTAAACAAACATGGTGGAGTTATAGTTCATGAGATTGATGGAACAATTCCAAAACAAGGTGAGACGGTAAATTGTAAAGTGGATTCATTACGCAGATCAAACATTACAAAGAATCATACCAGCACTCACATTCTAAACTCTTCAGCTAGAGGAGTACTAGGTTCTTGGATTTGGCAGCACTCTGCATTCAAAGAATCTGATCATGCAAGATTGGATATCACTCATCACTCTTCACTAACTGACAAGCAAGTACAAGACATTGAAAATGCTGCAAACAATATTGTTGCAAAAGATATGGTAGTAACCATACAAAACTATGACAGGGGAACTGCAGAACAAAAGTACGGATTTAAGATTTATCAGGGCGGTGTAGTTCCAGTAAAATCAGTCAGAATCGTATCAATTGAAGACTTTGATGTCGAAGCTTGTGGTGGAACACATGTCAAAAAGACAAAAGAAGTAGAATTAATCAAAATTACAAAGACTAAACGAATTCAAGACGGTGTTGTTAGATTGGAATTTGTCTCAGGTCCTACTGCTAAAGAATATGTAAAACAACAAGAGATTGAAAATGCAAAAAGAATACAAGAAGAAAAACAAAAAGAGATCAAAGACAAACAACGAGAGGAAGAAAAACAAAAGGCAAAAGAAAAGATTCCCATTTTGCTAGAGCAAGTTGCAGCTCAAACAAGCAGTGGAGTTATAGATGAAATTGAAATTAATGTAAACCAAATAAAATCATGCTTTACAAATTCAAACCAATACGACGAATTTTTCCACATGAATTTTGGCAAAAAACTAGTCAAAGACAATCCAAATTCTGCATATGTTGGAATTTTTGAATCGGGTCCAACAATTCGAGTAATAGCATATTCAGGAGATGAAGCCTCAAAGAGTAAAAATGCAGGAATTATTGCCAAATCCGTGGCTGAAATACTTGGTGGAGCAGGCGGGGGAGACGCTAAATTTGCCCAAGGTGGAGGAAAAGACATATCTAAAATAAACGACGCAATAGCCAAAGCAAAATCAATGATTTTAGGATGACATTATGGAAATAAGATGGAATGAGATCGAATCAAAGTGGAGAAAGAGATGGAATGACTCTAAAGACTTTGAAACAGATCCTAGTGAAAAGGAAAAAAAATTCATAACAGTTGCATATCCTTATCCAAACTCACCTCAACATATTGGACATGGTAGAACATACACACTAGCTGATGTGCATGCAAGATTCTACAGAATGAAAGGATTCAATGTTTTATTTCCAATGGCATTTCATTATACTGGAACTCCAATACTTGGAATGGCAAAAAGAGTGGAGGCAAACGATAAAGAAATAATTGAAAATTTGAAAAATCTTTACGGAGTACCTGAAGAATCAATCAAGACATTTGTAGAACCAGTAAAGATTGCAGATTATTTCCATAAAGAAATCAAAACAGGAATGATTGAGATGGGGTATTCTATTGACTGGAGACGAGAGTTTACAACAATTGATCCAGTGTATAGTAAATTTATCGAGTGGCAAATTAAAACACTAAAGGAGAAAAAACTAATCATTCAAGGTTCACACCCAGTTGGTTGGTGTCCAAAGGATCTAAATCCAGTATCACAACATGATACTTTGGGAGATGTGGAACCAGACTTTACTGAGTATATTTTAATTAAATTCAAGTATGAAAATTACATCATCCCAACTGCAACACTACGACCTGAAACAATCTTTGGTGTTGTCAATCTTTGGGTTAATCCAGAAATTGTTTACAAAAAAATTACAGTAGATAATGAAAAATGGATTGTAAGCAAGGAATGTGCATACAAGCTAGAATTTTTGGATAAAAAAATCACATATGATGGCGAGATAAAAGGCAGAGAATTAATTGGAAAGTCAGTTAATGTCCCACATAGAAATGAATCAATCATAATGCTTCCAGCCAGTTTTGTTGAAAGTGGTACCGGTACTGGAATGGTAATGTCAGTTCCAGCCCATGCACCTTTTGACTATCAGGCATTAGAAGACATCAAAAAATCAAAAATTGAACCTGAATTAGCCTCAAAAGTAGCCAAAATTACCCCAATCTCAATAATTCAGACTGAAGGATTTGGCGACAATCCTGCAAAAGAAGCAGTGGAAAAATTCGGTGTTGTAAACCAAAGTGATCCAAAACTGGAAGATGCAACAAAGGAAGTTTATGGAAAAGAGTTCTATGGTGGAAAACTAAAACAAAACACAGAACAATTTGCTGGAATTAAAGTAGCATATGCAAAAGATACAATCAAGGAATGGTTAATCAAAAACAAACATGCTGATATTTTACTAGAGCTAACAAACACTCCTGTAAGGTGTAGATGTGGAGCTGAATGTGTTGTCAAGGTTCTCAATAATCAGTGGTTCCTAAACTATGGGAATAAAGACTGGAAGGAACTAGCTACCAAATGCTTTGATGAGATGAATATTTTACCACAAGAGATCAGATCAGAGTTTAACTATGTGATCGGTTGGCTACGAGAACGAGCTTGTGCAAGACAACATGGGTTAGGAACTAAACTGCCATGGGATAAGGACTGGATTGTAGAAAGTCTATCAGATTCTGTAATATACATGGCATATTATACGATTTCAAAATTTGTAAATGATGGAACACTGAAGGCTAAAAAATTAGCTCCAGAATTCTTTGACTATATTTTCTTGGGCAAAGGTGATGTAAGTAATGTTTCTACAATTACTGGTTTAACATCTGATGTGATTAATCAAATCAAAAAAGAGTTTGATTACTTTTATCCAGTTGATTCAAGACATTCAGGACGTGACCTTGTTCCAAATCACTTGACATTTTTTGTTTTGAATCATGTTGCAATATTTCCTGAAAACAATTGGCCAAAAGAGATTGTAGTTAATGGTTCTGTATTGATGAACGGTTCTAAAATGTCAAAAAGCATGGGAAATATTATTCCATTACGAAAAGCAATTCAAGATTATGGCGCAGATCCAATTAGACTAGCCATAATCATTTCAGCTGAATTGCTCCAAGATGCGGATTTTAACATGGAATCAGTTTCTGGCATTCAAAACAAGCTAGAGTCACTGTTCAACGAGTGCTCGAGGCTAAAAGCAGTGAAAATTGAGAATTTAGAGGCTGAAGACAAGTGGATTTTATCTAAAACCCAGAGTATGATCTCACAAGTTACCATATCTATTGAAAAAATGAGATTAAGAGAGGCATTGCACGATATCTTGTTTTCATTTGAATCTGATTTGAGCTGGTACATAAAAAGAGTAAATGCAAAAAATAGAACAAATATTTCTGGAATTTTACATCAGATAAATTCAGTTCGCGTTGCAATGTTATCACCATTTGCACCACATATATCTGAGGAGATGTGGGAAAAACTTGGACATTCTGATCTAGCGTCAACATCTCAATGGCCAGAGTATTCAGCAGATAGTATCAATGCATCTGCAATTCAATCTGAAGAATTGTTAAAATTACTAATTGATGATATTTCAAATATTCTCAAAGTAACCAAGATCACACCAAAAAAGATTACAATCTATACTGCTGATTCTTTCAAATCCAAAATATATCATTCTATTTTAGAAAAAGTCACATCTGGAGAAACTAACATGGGAATTGTCATGAAAGAATTAATTGCAAATCCAGAAACTGCAGATGTAAAGAAAATTCCTGACTTTGTTCAAAAGACAATCAAGGATATATTATCAGAACCAACTGAAATCAGACAGATGAAACTAGAATCAAATGAATTTGATGAAAAAAAATTCTTGGAAAATGAATTAACTGACATTGGAAAGAAGGAGTTTGGAGTAGACATTGATGTTTTCTCAGAATCAGATGATAACATCTATGACCCTAAAGCAAAGGCAAGACATGCAAGACCATTCAAACCAGCAATATTTATTGAATAACTTGCATGACAAATTGTTTAAGGAATTATTCAATGTGTTATTCAGGCCATATTCCAAATTTTGTTTTCTTGTATTTTAATTTCATTTTTTCACCATCCTTCTAAAAAATCCATATTCCGTCAATGCAGACATAGATAGAAGGGGGGTTTGGGCCTTCTATCCATGTATAACTGACTAGGTCTTTGGTCGGATTTGCAGGTTGCATGATTTAGTATAGGTCTGGAAATATTTGTAAATACTTTCTAGTTTGTGGCATGCTTTGAATTGTATTGAAAAATTAAAATTATTTTTATGGATGCATCATTTGCGGACTCATTCCAGAACCCATGTGATTTGTCATGTTTGAACCCATCATGTTCATCATTTCTTTGAATGCTTCAGGATTTTCTGACATGTGGCCCATCATTTGTAATCTCAAATCAGGATCATTCATCATGGCAGACATCATTTTTGACATAAACATATGATCTTCTTTCATTATCTTTGACATCTGTTCAACATGTTTTGGATCTTTTGCCATCCATTCCATCATGTCGTCAGGATTTTGTATCATTTGTTGAAACATTTGTTGCCTGAAATGCGGATCATTCATCATTTGTTGTTGATTCATCATGTCTGAATCCATCCACTGTTGAGACATCTTTGGATTATTTGACATCATTTGATTAAACAATTCTTGATTTTGAAATTTCATAGACATTGGATCATACGTATTTGCAAAATGTGCATAACTTACACCAATTCCTACAAAGAAAACACCAATTACAATTGCAATCCAAATAGGAGTTCTTACCATAATAGTAATCATCTTTAATCATATATAATCTGAATTATAATTTTCTATATTGGTTTTTAATGTTTTAGATGAAAATTAAGATTCAAAAATTATTCCGTATCATCATAACCCGTATCCCTACCACAACTAGGGCAAACTCTTTGATTTTGATGTAACTCCTTTCCACAGTTTCTACATGATTGAGGTTTCACAAAATAGTTACTACTTTGTTTGATTTAAAATTTTTAAAAACTTTCAAATTCATCCCCCTACATGAAAGTAGAAGTTGGCCGTGTATGTAGGAGTTATAACGGTGAATCTATAATTTATCCAAAAAGACTAGATGGGTTCTGCAGCATTGTGCACTTTGTCTATGTGTTTTGATAACACTTCATTGTTTTCAAACAGTGAGCTACAGTAAGGACATTTACTTTGGACCATAAATGATCTAAATTCATGATATTCTTAAACATTTGGAACAAAAATAAATTGCAGTACTCGTAAAACAATTCATGGCAGACAAGATTACAGCAAAAGAACTGATGTCTCAAAAAAATGATTTTGTAATAATTGATGTTCGTGAGATAGACGAACTAAAAGGAGGAATAATTGAAGATTCGGTTCACATGCCTTTGGGATTGGCAATTCGCAATGCAAAGAAAAAACAGATTGAGAATATGCGAGATAGAAAGATCTGCACGTATTGTAGTTCAGGATACAGAGGAAACATTGCAGCTGACGAGTTGACAAAAGAAGGATTTTACGCAATTACACTTGATGGTGGATATTCTTCTTGGCTCTAAACGTTATTCAGAATCATAAATTTGAACAATGTCTGAAACAGAATTAGTTATGAAACTGCAAAGTATACATTCACATTTTTTTGATGTCATGACATTATTTATCAAACGAGAAAGATAAGAAGGGCGGAATTTTTTTAAATTTTTTTAGTCCAAATTGGTCAAATTAATTGATTCAAGATAATTTGAATATTTTTTAAAACTGGTTAGTTTTGTATAGTTAACAATAAAAATACCACATAAAGCGAGTCAATCATTGACTGATTCAGACGAGCTATGTCCAATGTGTGGCAAATCAAATGACAGGCATTCCTCAGATGAGCAATCAAGATGCTCCAAAAAGGCAATTGAGTTTGGAATTATGCGATATTGTGAATTTTGTGGATTAACAAAACCTGCTAAGGGAATGCATGATAGATGTAGCAAATGTGATGAAAAATATCCCTTCTCAAACCATTAAAAATGATCTTCAAAGACTACTTCAGATAATGGCAACTGCCCACCTCTAGGAGTAGCATCTTTTGCTTTTTTGCCAACAACTACCATCATAGATATGATGTGATCAGATGGCAGATTAATTAGATTGCCAACTTTTCCAAAATCAAATCCCTCCATAGGACAAGTGTCATATCCCATTGCTTTTGCTGCAAGCATTATAGTCTGAGCTGCAAATCCACAAGAGCGCATTGCCTCATCTTTTTCAAGTGTAGGATTTCCAGTGTATGATTGTCTAATTGCTTTTGCAATGGATTGACGTGGGCCTTCTGGAATGTTTTTCCAATATCGTTCAGGATCTTTGTTCCATGCCTTCAGGTCAGCACATAGAATAATTATCAGAGAAGCCTCTGCCACTTGTCTTTGACCATAAGACAAAGCGCAAAGCTTGTCTTTGAGATCCTGTTTTGTCACAATGATAAATCGCCAATTCTGGATGTTGTATGATGTAGGAGACAAAATGGCAGCTTCCAATAATTGATTAATCTCTTCTTTACTCATTGTATAATTTTGAAAACTCTTAATTGATCTTCTTGATTTTATTGCATCAAATGTATCCATGATTTTTATAAAATCTTTCCAAATTTAACTTGAGAGTGTCTATTGTTCTTTTAGCATCGTGATTACATCGGTATTACTTTTGAGCCATGTCTTGAGATATGCATGAAACAAATTCTCCAGATCATCCATCAGTCCTTCTAATCTTGGATCTTGTTTCATGTCAGTTAATTCGTCATGAAGATGGTCTAAAATTACTTGAATTCCTTGATTTGAATTTTCAAGTTTTTCGATTGCTTGTGTGGTACCCATTTTGCCTATGTATTATAATACATTCATGTATTAATACGATTAGCTAAGAGTTCCAAAAATTTGTCACTAGTAAATCCACCAGATAGTGTTTTTATTAGGTCTGGCCAGATTCAGGCTAAATGAAGATTGCAATTATGGGCATGGGTGTTGCAGGAAGTTATCTTATGGCCAGACTCAAAAATTCAGAACACGAGGTTGTAGGTTATGAGCGAAGCACCCAAGATAGACATGACTCTATTTGTGCATGGGGTACAATAAAATCAGAACTAGACAAATTTTGTAACAAGGTTGGACGAAATTTTGATGACTTTCTAATCCATGATGGAAAGACCATGCATGTAAAGATGAACAATAATGTAAAATTTGATATCGGTTTGCATGGCTTGTGTACATATGACAAACTTGCATTAATCAAAGATTTCATTAAAGATTCAAAAATTATCTATGGTGTAGCACCAAAGCTAGAAGAACTAGAAAAAGAGTATGACATGATAGTTGACTGTACTGGATTTGCAAGAACTTATCTTCCAAAACTAGAAGAGGATTTTTTCTTGCCAACATACGAATACAAAGTAGAGTATGAAGACAAGGTTCCATTTGATGATTTTTACATTGAACCATTTCCAGGAATGTCTGGATATTTCTGGTATTTCCCGCTTGGTGAAAAGTATGCACATATTGGTGCAGGCGATTATAGAAAGAATCACATCAAAGCAACTGATGATTTTCTAAAAAAGTATGGCGGTAAAGTTCAAAAAACTAAAGGAAGACCAATCAGACTTGCAACTCCTGGCAAGTGCAAACCATTTTACAATGGAAAAGTAGTTGGTGTCGGAGAATCAATTGGAACGGTCTATGCGTTACTAGGTGAGGGAATCATTCCAAGTATGCAGTGTGTTGATATCTTTGTTGAAAATATGCATGACTTTGCAGCTTATGAAAAAGCAGTTGACGAGCATTACAAAATTTATGATAAGGTTTTCAAGTTTGTCAGAGCAAAGATTCACAAGGACTTTAATTTCTTCAAGTCACTTCCAGACTTTATCTCAATTTTTAGATATATGAAGAAAAACGAAGCTAGATTTGGAATGGATGTAAAGATTTCTGATCTGATGAAAGTAGCAAAGGCCTAACCAAAACTAACAGATCCAAAGTTTTCCCTCATTGTTCTGCTTGACGATAGAGTATAATCATAAATTATTTTTGAATAGTCTTTGAGCTCTTGTTTCATTTGTTGTATGTCTTCTGCTAGATAAAATCCAGGGCAATCCCCAGTAAACTGGTATGTAGCATGAACTCGTGCCATGCCTTTTTCATTTTCAAGCCATGTAGAAAAAGGATACAGGTAACATACACCAGGTCTGTCTGGATGCATACTACATCCACCTTTTTTATCTAAGAATCTACAAGATATGTGAGTTCCGTCTTCCTGTACAGTCTCATCTTTTTTTCGTTTCAGATTAATTGTAGTCATTGTAGTGGTTTGCCCAGATGGAGAAGAATCTTGCCATGTTGTAGTTATTGTTTCATTTTTTATAAAATCAGATGTCTTTTTGTATTTTAGACCCTTTCCAATTGTAATTAGATCATCAGATGTTAATGGTAGTCTACCTTGTCGGTCACAGCAGTTATGACAGTCTGGCCAAAAACATTTCCATAAAATATATTTTTTTTTAGATGCCAAATATGGAATATGAAAAATAACATCTTTTACTTTAATGGAATAGTCACTAACATCGGATATATTTCCTAACATGAATTGGCGCAAAATTGGATCAACATCCCAATCTTTTTGTAATAAATTCAGTGATTCTTCAATTTCTTTTTGAGACAACTATTAAGTTATAACTTCTTTTGCAGATGTTATTAATGTTGAGTGAAAAAGGCAAATATGCATCAGCCACTGAAAACAGAAGATTTGTCTGGGCTGAAATTGTGTGGCCTTTGATTTTAGAAATTAATGATGTGGCATTTTCATTAGAACAATATCAAAAAAAACGTGATGAAATATGTAAAAAAACAAATACAAAGATTGGAATTACATCTCGTGGTCTAGTATCATTAATGCAAAAAGGAATTATTAGAAAAGAAGATCATCTCTACTCTATTCATTATAGATTAATTCCATATATGAGACTAAAAGCAGAGTGTGATTATGCAACAGCTATTCATGAAGTAAAGTTCAAGTAAATTAGTAAATGATTATATTCTAAAACATCAGAATTTGTTTCGGTAGCCCGATAGTCTAGCGGTCAAATAAAAAAATTTTAGATCAAGGATTCTGCCCTCTGGATCTCAAGAGTGGATAGGCGGAGACGGCAGTTCGAATCTGCCTCGGGCTACTGGTAAAATTACTATCTAGAAGCTTGTGCTATTCTTTCTAATTCGTGTTTCTTCTTTACAGAAGGAGCATTTGGGTCGTTTGCTGCAGCCAAGATTAGCTGTTCAGCCATATGTTCCTCAATTGGTTTGGGATTAGAATATGTTGCATCTCGTATAGAGTCTGCAATGAACTTTAGTGCCATATCGACTCTTCTAATTGGAGCAACATCTACAGATACGTGGTAGACGGTACCACCATATACAATTCTTGTAGTGTCTTCATTTGGTGCAGAGTTTTCAATTGCTCTAACTAGTACTTCAACTGGATTTTTTCCAGTCTTTAATGCAATAATATCAAATGCAACTTTAACAGTGTTGAGTACTTTGGTTTTCTTACCAGTCATACGTCCAGTATTTTTAGCATATTTCTTTCCAAAGTGCATGACTTTGTTGCAAAGTCTTTCTACAATATTTACTTCAGCTTTGTTGAATCTCTTTAGTGCTGAACGACCAAAAGTGTATGGCAATATTTGTCGTCTTAATGAAATTGCTGTCTTTAATCCAGGATCTTGGATTTCAATATCAGACATATCCCATTTTCTAAATAATAAGAAATTTTTTGTCTCAGCCAATTTTATCTCCTTGGTTTTTCTTTCTTACCAGTTACTAGCTCGTTAAGTGATGTTCCATTTACTTTGAATACTTTGAATCGTACACCTGGAATATCTCCCATTGCACCACCTTGTGTTGCACCCATTCCTTGGATGTGTACCTCGTCGTGTTCATCGATGAAATTCATTGCACCATCTCGTGGCAAGAATGCGGTTACAGTTTTACCATTTTTAATTAATTGAACTCTAACACATTTTCTTACAGCAGAGTTTGGTTGTTTTGCTGCAATACCTACTTTTTCTAAAACTATTCCTCTTCCTTGGGGAGCACCACCAAGAGGATCTGCTTTTTTATCAATACCAAGTTTTCTTCTTTTATAAGTAGAGATTGCCCATCGCTGTCTCTTTCTTTTTGCGATTAGAACTCTGCCTGCGAATAAACCTAGTGGTGATTTTGTCATATTTTACATCTCCAGTGTTGCTTTTTCAGGACTGTTAATCAGTACACTCGTAATATCAAAATATCGTTTAGCTAAAAGTCTTGCTTTCTCAGCATTTCTGCCTTCTCTTCCCACAACAATGCCTTTCTTTCTTGGGTCTACCATAACTATTGCCTGTTTTGAACCATCGGCACGTGTATTTATTTTTACTTCAGAGACTAGTTTAGAATTAAGGAGGTTTGTTAAAAATTTGGCTGGATCTTCATCAAACTCAACAAGTTCAACATTTTTCTTTACAATGTTTTGTAGGGATTTGATATGAATTCCGCCTTTTCCGATTGCCAATCCCATTTTACCAGTATTTACTACAAAAATTACACGATCTTGTTTTTCATCTTCGACACAATCACGAGCAGTTGCACCTGTAACATTTTGAAAGAGTGACATCATTCGCA
>Ga0207952_1000322_pt1 | contig 43906 bp, 41 predicted proteins | sample SubbioR12Aug_8Ca_FD_184831 | JGI IMG/M metagenome (GOLD analysis project Ga0207952, IMG submission 184831) | Serpentinite rock and fluid subsurface biosphere microbial communities from McLaughlin Reserve, California, USA - CR12Aug_8Ca (SPAdes) | ecosystem: Environmental > Terrestrial > Deep... | reverse complement strand
TTGGCGTAACGTTCAAAGCTTCCTTGGGCAAATGTAGTCTGTTTCATGGCTTTAATGATTGACGGTTGAACATGCTTCTATTAACGTTTCTGAATCAGGTTGCGTTTACTTAATCAGAGATTCCTTAGCCTTAACTCTGCCAAAGCGACGAAATGCCTTACTGGTAACGGCCTTGCTGTCGGCCTTATCTACCATGTCTGCCATGTCTGCACAGGCACAGGAAATTATCCCGCCACAATCAGATACCGTAATTGTGACCGGCACGCGCAGCATCAAACGTACCGTGTCTGATTCTGAAGCACCCGTCGATATATTGACTTCCAAAGATTTGCAATCGACAGGCTCTGGTGAACTGGCAACGGTATTGAGTCGTTTGCTGCCTTCTTTGAATTTCCCGCGGCCTGCGGTGGCAGACGGCACATCTGCCAGCCGCCCGGCGCAATTACGTGGTCTGTCGCCTGATCAGACTTTGGTACTGGTGAATGGCAAGCGCTGGCATACTTCGGCTGTGGTGAATGTGAATGGCACGGCAGGACGTGGTTCTTCGCCGGCTGATTTGAATACCATCCCTATCAGTTCGATTGAAAAGATAGAAGTCTTGCGCGATGGTGCAGCAGCGCAATATGGTTCAGACGCGATTGCCGGTGTCATCAATATCATTCTCAAAAAAGGTGCGAATGGTGGTGAAGTACAAGTTGGTGGTGGCCAATACAGCAAACGTGATGGCACACAAGCCAGTTTGAGTGCCAACTTTGGTACTGCATTGGGTGAGAAGGGGTGGGCGCGTTTTACCGCAGAGCAGCGCAACCAGAATGAAACCAATCGTGCTGGTGCTGATTTCCGTAATCCGCTGGAACCCTTGTACGGCAGGGTTAACCAGGTACAGGGCGACCCCAAACTGCAACAGACTAACCTTGGCGTGAATGCTTCCCTGGCACTGGCTGCAGATATAGAGTTGTACGGCTTTGCCAACTACAGCCGCCGCAGCACGGATGCCGCCGCAACCTGGCGCACTGCCTACACTACAGGTACGACTTTGCGTACCCCGCTATACCCAAATGGCTTTCTGCCAAATGAAGCGGGGACAAATACGGATGTGTCCGTAGTCGGTGGTGTCAAGGGACTTACTGATGGCTGGCGCTGGGATGCCAGTGTCAATTATGGCTCCAGCGAATTCAGCCTCGACGTCAACAATACCGTCAACCTGAGTCTGGGTGCTACCAGCCCTACAAAATTCTATGCAGGCAAGTTGAAAAATACCCAGACCCTGGCAAATTTTGATGCAGCCCGGGAGATAGAATTTGTTGGTCTCGGAAATCCGCTGACGCTGGCGCTTGGTGCAGAATACCGCCGCGACCAATATGAAATTGGTGCAGGTGAAGCGAATTCTTATTTCGGTAGTGGTGCCCAGGGTTTTTCTGGTTTCCAGCCTTCGAATGCGGGCAGCTTCAGCCGCCACAGCACGGCTATCTATGCCAACGTCGAAGCTGAAATCAGCAAACAACTGAGTGCTTCGCTGGCCTTGCGTCATGAAAACTACAGCGATTTTGGTAGCGTCACTTCTGGCAAATTGTCTGGCCGTTTTGAATTCACTAAAGAATTTGCCTTGCGTGCTGCGGCGTCGAATGGCTTCCGTGCTCCTTCACTGGCGCAACAGAATTACACCATCTCGACCACTAACCTGATCACCATCAACGGTAGTTCGCAACTGGTGGATACCGGCACTTTCGGTGTCGCAACTGCTGCTGCCAAGGCTCTTGGTGCTGTACCGCTGCAAGCAGAAAAATCACGCAATTACAGTCTGGGTGCAGTCCTGCAACCAAGCAAGAATGCCACCCTGAGCATCGATGCTTACCAGATCGATATTGACAAGCGCATCCTGTATTCTGGCAACCTGGTCTTGCCTGCGGCTTTGCAAAGTGTGCTGGCGCAACAGGGTGTGCTGGTTGGTGCAGCGCGTTATTTCACCAATGCGCTAGATACCAAGACGCGTGGTGTTGATGTCGTTGGTTCTTACCAGATACCGCTGTCTGGCACAGACAAGCTGGGTTTTACAGTAGCCTACAACCACAATGACACAACAGTCAAAAATGTCGCTGCCAATCCAGCGATTTTGACGCAAAACAATCTCTTGTTGATAGACAGGCAAACCATCAACCGTGCGACAGAGGCAACACCAAAAGACAAGTTCAGTATCTCGGCTGACTATGCCTTTGCCAACTGGAATATCCATGGCCTGGCCACCCGCTACGGCAGTTTTGTTTCGCCACAAAACAGCGTGGCAATGGACCAAACTTACAGCGCCAATACAGTGCTGGACCTGGCTGCCAGCGTCAAACTGGGTAGGTGGACCCTCAGTGCAGGTGTCGATAACCTGACTGACAAATATCCTGATCAGGTGACATCGGCAGGTAATTTGAATTCTGGTGGGACGCTGCCTTATTCCACGTTCTCGCCTTATGGTTTCAACGGTCGTTACTACTATGCGAAGGCTGCTTACACCTGGTAATGATGTGATTTGAACTGGTTTTTTGTTAAGGGCTGCTTTATGTAGCCCTTTTTCTTTTGTATCGCCAGCTCCGGAGTAATTTTAAATTACGGTATTTATTTATCGATAAACAGTAAATAAATATTGTATTTCGAAATTTATGGTTTAGAATTTATATCAGTTAATTCAATCAGGAGTTCCACATGCAAGTTCAAAAACATGCCAGGATTGCCAATATTCGCAGACTGAGCAGGTATTTTCTCTTTCTGACAGTTCTTGTAATGATCATCCTTGCGATAGGCTGCATTAGCCTCCCTATTTTCTTGATTAAGGTGTCTTCCGGAGACTTGACGGTGACTGAATATCTCGTGCGAGCCGCGACTATTGATGATGGGTTTTTCTCGCTACTGAAAGAGGGCTTGAGTGTTGAGTTAAAAGTGATTGCCGGACTTGTCTGGGTCTTTTGGTGTTGTGTGGCCGGTTTGGTACTCGTTCATATCAATCAATTGCTGACTTGCTTTCATGATGGAGAGATTTTTAATAAGAAGGCCATCTTTCATGCAAAAAGAGCGTTCAATCTCAACTTGATACTTGTAGTTTCTGCGCTGGCCATAGATTTTCTCTCTATCATTTTGAGTTATATCTATCCAAGCGCGGGCGGTACTGGTGATATAGGGCATTTTCTTGGCCGCGTATTGGATCAGATGACATGGATAGGATTCTTCTTGCTCTTGTTGTGGTCGCTCGAAATCGGTGTAGACCTCAATGAAGAAGCTGAACTGACCATCTGAGGACACTATGCCCATTACTGTCAATCTGGATGTTGTCCTCGCCCAGCGCAAAATGCGTTTGAATACCCTGGCTGAACTGGTCGATATCACGCCACAAAACCTGTCCGTATTAAAGACCGGCAAGGCCAAGGCGATACGCTTTGATACCCTGGAAAAAATCTGCGAAGTGCTGGCATGCCAGCCGGGCGATATTCTGGCTTATACGCCAGATGAGCCCAATCTACCTGCGACAGAAACCTGATTTATATGATATCAATTTCTGGAAATTTGCCTACATACCTGGCCCGCGGACGTATGAGCTGACCGGTTTCTACCTGTTCCAAAGCGTGGGCTATCCAGCCCGCGCTACGGCCCAGGGCAAACAGGATTTGCGCGGCACCCGGCGGTAACTGGCAGGCAATTTCTACTGCGACGAGACCATAATCTATGTTCAGTTTTTGTCCTGTCAGGTCTTCTGCCATCTCTGCCACGGCAAACAAGGCTGCATGTTTTTTTCTGTCCAGCATTGCCATCAGTATGCCGCCACGCGGGTCACCTTCAGGGTAAAGTGGATGACCAAAGCCTGGCAGCCTTGGTGAGAAATGATGGCTGGCATCATGGCTGTTCAAACGGTTGTTGAGCGAGCTGACAATATCGTTTGGCGGGCAGGCTAGTGCCTCACGCAGCATCTGGCCTACGCGCAAACTCTCGCCACCGTGTTTGGGGCCAGAGAGTGCAGCAAGTCCGGCTACCAGCGCCATGCCCATGTGCGCACCGGCAGAAGCAACACAACGCACGGTAAAAGTTGATACATTCAATTCATGATCAGCGCTGACGACCAGGGCGGCGCGTATTAAATCTGTCTGCTCTGCATTTAACTGCCATGCCTGCGCCAGTTTTTGGTGGAGGGGCAGATAATCAGGTTCTGTACCCAATAAGGCCGCTGCCATGAGATGCATCCACAGCATTGCTTTTTGGCGGACATGGAGATTGCCAAGTTGTTCTACGGTTGACGTCAGCAATGGCAGTATGCTGATGGCCCTTTCATAAGGAGATAAGGCTACGCTGCTGCCTGACCGATCCGGCCATATTGACTTCAAGGCAAGCAGGCAATCAGGCGGTAAATCCAGGCCTGGAGCGCCATCCCACAATATCAATGCAGTCTGTTCCAGGCTATGTGTTTTTGCCATTGCGGCTACATGCTGGCCACGGTAATACAGCTTGCCATTTGCCACCTGCGTGATTCTCGATTCAAGAACAGGCACCCCCCAGTCTATTGCTGATTCTGCCGCACCACCTGCACGCTTGTTATCGCTGGTACGTGCCAGCAGGCGCAATACTTCTTCCTTCAGATAGCGTTTTGCTCTTTGTCCTTGGTACTGATGCGATTGCAGCAAGCCACGGCTGACATAGGAATACAGGGTAGGCAGGCTGATGCCGAGCAATTCGGCGGCTTGTCTGGCGGTGAGAGTGTTATCCACGATTTATTTATATTGATAGTCAGAATCAAGATTGACCATGCATGCACGCAGATCCTAGACTGCCTGCATGGACGGTTTATCGCATTGTGCGCTAATTTGATTTTATTGGGGAGAGCATCATGTCGGCAGCAGCATTATTGGCATCCTTGTGGGAAATGGGCGGTGGCGAACCTGAGGCTTTGCAGCAGGTAAGCTTCAGCGGCGATAGCGCGCAATTGCCATCGACATTCCAGGTAGGTGATGTGGCTTCTGCCAGCATTGCAGTGCAGGCCCTGATGGCTGCGCAACTATGGCAGGAGCGTGATGGCGCTACGCAAAAAATCGAGATTGACAGACGCCATGCACTTGCCATGTTCAAGAGTGACCGTTACCTCAGCATCAATGGCAAACCTGCCGATGACCCATGGAGCAAGATAGCTGGCTATTACCAGGCGGGAGATGGCCGCTGGATACAATTGCATACCAATTTTCCGCATCACCGCGATGGTGTGCTGGCTGTCTTGCAATGTGCAGATGAACGTACAGAAGTCGCCAAGGCCATCGCTGGCTGGAAAGCGGCTGAGCTGGAACAGGTACTTGCCGATGCTGACATGTGCGCCTCCATGATACGTACAGAGCAGGAATGGCAGGCACATCCACAGGCACTGGCCATTGCCGGCTTGCCCCTGTTCGAAGTCAGACGTATCGCCGATGGGCCTGTCATGTCCTGGAAGCCGGAAATTGGACAACGCCCCTTGAGCGGTGTGCGGGTACTGGATTTATCCAGGGTGATTGCCGCACCCGTAGGTGCACGCACGCTGGCGCAGCATGGTGCTGATGTACTGGCTGTCAGCGCGGCACACCTGCCGAATATCATGCCACTGGTGATGGATACCGGCCGTGGCAAACGTTCGGCACAACTGGATTTGCGTGATGCAGCAGGGAGACAGCAATTGCATGAATTAATTAGCGGTGCCGATGTTTTCATGCAGGCATACCGACCCGGTTCATTATCACAATTAGGTTACTCAGCCGAAGAATTATGTGCGTTGCGCCCCGGCCTGATACATGTCAGTTTGTCTGCCTATGGCCATGTCGGCCCCTGGGCCAACCGGCGCGGTTTTGACAGCCTGGTGCAATCTGCCAGCGGCATTGCCGATGCAGAAGGGCGGGCGGCTGGCGGTACAGCGCCAGGCAAGCTGCCTTTCCAGGCACTTGATCATGCGACTGGATATTTGCTGGCTTATGCGACTATGCTGGCTCTGCAAAAACGCGCTGTTGAAGGCGGTAGCTGGCAAGTCAGGGTATCGCTGGCACAGACAGGTAGATGGCTGCAAGCCATGCCCAGACGCGGCTTGCATGAAGATGCCGCAGAATTGCGGGAGGATGAAATTGCCAGTTTTTTGCAGACATCAAGCTCAGGTTTTGGAGAAGTGCAGGCGATTGCGCCGGTAGAAAAAATGAGCCTGACACCAGCACGTTTTGAATTGTCCGCACCAGTTTTGGGGCAACATGCAGCAGTGTGGATGTAGAATGTAGCGCATGACCAATAAGCTACAGACATCACGGTGAACACCAATATCCTGCTATTCAAAGTCAGACAGCCTTTAGGAAAGAAAATACTGCTGATCAATCCTCCACATACGGCGATAGGCAGCCGCATGCCGCATGAACAATTGCCGCCGCTGGGTTTGCTCAGTGTGGGAGGGCCGCTGATAGATGCAGGATTCGAGGTGGAATTGCTGGATGCTGAATTTGGTCCCATGGCTCTGCCCGCGATTATTGAGCATGCAGTAGCCGCGCAACCAGACATTATCATGATGGGGCATTCTGGTTCCACTTCTGTGCATGTCACTATCGTTGAACTGGCAGGTATGTTGAAACAGCGTTTGCCGGATGTGACGCTGATTTATGGCGGTGTGTTTCCCACCTATCACTGGGAAGATGTACTCAAAGAATGTGCAGAGATCGACTACATCGTCAAAGGAGAAGGCGAGCGAACGACCACCTTGCTGGTGCAAGCTCTATGCGCAGGCAGTGATGTGCTGGCAGTTGATGGCATCGCCCTGCGCGTCGATGGCGCACCTTTTGCCACGCCAGCGGCGGCCATGATAGAAAAGCTTGATGATTATCGCGTGGGCTGGGAACTGATAGACCATAGCCGTTATTCCTATTGGGGTAACATGCGCGCGGTGGTTGTGCAGTTTTCCCGTGGTTGCCCCTACCTGTGCAGCTATTGCGGCCAGCGTGGTTTCTGGACGCAATGGCGTCACCGTGATCCTGTCAAGTTCGCCCAGGAACTGGCACGCCTCTATCGCGAACAGGGAGTGGAACTGATCAATTTTGCCGATGAGTTGCCGACTGGTTCTCGCAAAGCCTGGAAGGCTTTTCTCGAAGCCCTGATTGCCGAGAACGTACCGTTGACCTTGGTAGGTTCAACCCGCACTGGTGACATCGTGCGGGATGCTGATATCCTGCACTTGTACAAGAAAGCTGGTGTGATACGCTTTTTGCTGGGTATCGAAAGCTATGATGAGGCGGTACTGAAGAACATCAAGAAAGGTGGCACTACCAGCGAAGACCAGGAAGCGATACGCCTGCTGCGCCAGCATGGCATAGTCTCCATGGCGACCTATGTGGTGGGCTTTGAAGAGGAAACTGATGTCGATTACTGGCGCTCACTCAAGCATTTATTGCGCTACGACCCCGACCAGATACAGATGTTGTATGTGACGCCGCACCGCTGGACACCTTACTTCCCTACCGTGGCAAACCGCCGCGTCATACAAACCGATACCCGCAAATGGGATTACAAGCATCAGGTATTGGCTACCAATAAAGTACCGCCCTGGCGCGTGATATTGTGGGTGAAAACCATGGAAGTCATCATGCAGACCAGGCCAAAAGCCATCTGGCGCATACTCAGTGGCCGTGATCCGGCCTTTGCCCATGCCATGCGCTGGTATACCAGGATAGGCAGGCGGGTCTGGTTCCATGAAGTTGCTGAATACCTGTTCAAAACAAGACAAATCAGGAATGGCCCCAGCCTCGCGAAGTTCTGGGGAGCATCCCTGCATGAAAATGAAGAAGCACTGGCTAAGAAAAAGAAGAAAGTGATTACGATCAAGGCCAGTCCGGCAGCTTAAAGCTGAATGTGCCTTAACCATTCATCCAGCACCGTGATGAGCTCCGGTGCTTTTTCCAGTGGCGACATATGACCACAATCTTCGATGATATGCAGTCTGGCAATTGGTAATCCATGCGCCAGTTTTTCTGATTCTGCGAGGCTGCGCATCTGGTCATTCCTGCTGGCGACGACAAGAGCAGGGCAGGCAATTCCAGACAGTTCATGATGTCCATCCGCACGTACGATGGACAATTGCTGAACGAAGACTTGTTTGCCGAGTGCCAGTGACATGGCCAGCAAATGCGCCAGCATGACATCATCGTCCTGGCGCTCAGGATGCAGGGCGCGGCGCAGGGCTGTCATGGTCTGGCCCTTGTAGGGATAATGTTCCAGCAGCTTGATTTGCTGACGGTTTTTATTGTCTTCATCTGCTGTGCTGGCGCGCGCTGAAGTGTTCAGCAAAACCAGGCCATTTATTGCTTTGCCTTGCTTAAGCGCCAACCAGGCCAGATGGCGTGCGACATAGCCACCCAGAGAAAAACCGATGATGATGGCATTGTCCGGCAAAGCCGGGAGCAGACGCGCAGCCATATCATCTATGTTGTTTCGTTCATTCAAATCAGCAAAATGCACCTGTCCCAGGTGCTCCAGTTCTGGCAACATGAATTTCCATAAACTGGCATCGCACATGAAGCCGGGGATAAGCAGGAACTGTCGTGCTGGTCTGGTATCAGCGAGTGTGGATTCGGGCATGCGGTTTAATGAAGAATGATTTATTTCTTTTTGATGTTTTGCAAAAGACTGCTTACTTGCTGACTCAGTGGTATGTCATGCTGGCGCAATAACTGCACATGCAAGACCAGGTTTTCCAGCACCAGCTTTGCTGCAACTGCCAGCAAGGTGACATGCCTGTCTTCATTGCTGAAGTTTTCCATGGCATCTGCCATGTCACACAAATGTTGGGCAGTAATGGCGCGCAGTTCATCTTCTTCGAAGGGCAGGTCAGCAAAATCTATGGGATCTTCCTTCTCTACTTCCCTCATTAAATCCTGTAATTGCTCTGGTGTGATGGACATGTGCAATCTCCTTGAAAATAGCGAGCCGGACTTTATTCCATTTCTCTATTCTCATTGTAGACTGCTTTTGAGGTGGCTGAATACTGCACTTTTTTCTTAGCTCATTTTTTGATCGACAGCCCAAAAACAGCCAGCCCACCCACAGCCAGCAATGCACCCAGCCAGCCGGTTGAGGTCCAGCCATATCCCATCGTGATGACTGCGCCACCCAGCCAGGCACCAAGTGCATTGGCGACATTGAATGCTGAGTGATTCAAGGCAGCGGCCAGGGTCTGTGCATCACCAGCCACATCCATCAATCGTATCTGCAAGGCTGGTCCGATAGCGACCAGGGTGCCGAGCAAAAATACCCAGATGATGGCTGATATTGTGTGGCTCATCGCGAAAGAAACGCCACCTAAAACCACAGCATTCCACAGTAACAGGACTGCGATGGAACGTAACAGGTTCTTATCCGCCAGCCGTGCACCCAGCATGCTGCCCACCACCATGCCTACACCAAACAGTGACAGTATCAAAGGGATGACGCCAGCAGACATGTGGGTGACTTCAGTAAGTATGGGTTTGATGTAGCTGAACACAGCAAACATGCCACCAAATCCGACTGCGCCTATGCCCAGTGTCAGCCAGACCTGCTTGTTGGCCAGCGCAGCAAGCTCACTTCTGGGATTCGCGTTTTTTGTTGCGGGTACATCTGGCACGGCGAAATACACGGCTACGCCGCTGAGCACAGCCAGCGAAGCGACAAAAACATAAGCAGCCTGCCAGCCACATGCCTGCCCCAGCCAGGTCGCGGCAGGTACACCAATCAGGGTAGAACTGGTCAGGCCCAAAATGACCAGCCCAACAGCTGTGGCGCGTTTGTGTGGCGCTACCATATTGGCAGCAAGCAGCGTGGCGACACCAAAATAGGCACCGTGTGGCAGGCCAGCGATAAAGCGCACGATATTCAGCGACAGGAAGTCGCCAGTCATTGTCCCGGCAAAATTTCCTGCTGCGAACAACAGGATGAGCGCGATCAGCAAAGTCCTGCGCGGCCAGCTGGCTGTCAGCACGGCAAACATGGGGGCACCGATGACCACACCAAAGGCATAGGCACTGACGACATGGCCAGCCTCTGGTATGGATACAGCAAGATCTTGCGCTACATCCGGCAGCAAGCCCATCATGGCGAATTCGCCTGTACCTATGGCAAATGCACCCAGGCCCAATGCAGTGACAGCATATAGAAACCGGCGCTGGGTATGCTCACTCGATTTGATATTTGGTGTCGCACTTGCTGCGGCAGCCGGTGCTGCGGCAGTCGATATGGTATTGGACATGATGGGCAATCAAAAGAAAATTAATTGGCGACAGTGAAACGCTTCTGGATATGCTTGGGTGTTTCCAGTTCATCCACGATAGCAACAGCCAGATCCTGTACAGATATACCCGCTGGTGCATCACCAGCGCCGGGCAGCAGATTGTCTGCACCTACCCGGTATTGCCCGCTGCGTTCACCAGGTGCCAGGCCTATCGGTGGCGACAGGAAGCTCCATTCCAGTGTGTCTTCTTTCTTGATGCGATTCAGGGCTTCCCTGGCTGCCAGTGCGCCTTGTTTGTATTCCGCCGGGAAATCAGGTACATCAACCAGTTGCACGCCAGGTGCGACGAACAAACTGCCTGCACCACCAACCACCAGCAGACGCTTGACGCCTGCCTGTTTGATGCCAGTAAAGATGGCTTGCGTGCCCTGCAAGAACAGGTCATGGATTTGCGCTTCGCCCCAGCCAGGGTTGTAGGCGCTGACCACTGCATCTTGCCCCGTTACCGCCTGTGCAACTTGTGCTGCATCGAGTACATCTGCCTTTACCACGTTAAGACCGGCTTGCGCTGCCACTTTGGATGGGTTGCGTGCCAGCAGGGTGACTGCATGGCCGCGGCTCAGCAATTCTGCCAGTACGGGTGTGCCTACAAAACCGGTGCCGCCAATTAATGCGATTTTCATCTGAAACTCCTTTGTGTGTGTATGGTTTATAGTTTGAATGCTTCATGATTTCTTGAATAGATAGCCAAAATCACTAACACTGTGAAGCTGTACTAACAAATTGATGATTTATTTGGAGTAAAGATGGAACAGTACAAACGCATGGCCCTGTTTGCCGAAGTGGTTACTGCGGGTTCACTGACCAGTGCTGCCCGCAAGCTGGGCATGACGCCGTCGGCAGTCAGCCAGCATTTGCGGGCGCTGGAATCAGACCTCGGCTTGTCCTTGTTGCACCGTTCAACCCGCAAATTGACGCTGACAGAAGCGGGGGCGCGCTATTTTGAAGGTTGCGCCGCCATGGTGGCAGCCGCCCGTTCTGCTGAGCAGGCGCTGGCCCGCCACAGGGATGAGCCCCAGGGTGAATTGCGTATCGCGGCGCCCATAGGTTTTGGCGGCATGCTGGCACGAGCCCTGATGCCTCTGCAAAAATATCCCAGGCTGAGTTTGTGTCTGCTGGTGGATGATGCGGTGGTTGACCTGATTGATGAACGCATAGATATAGCACTGCGGGTAGGTAACTTGCCTGATTCCAGTCTGGTGGCACGCAGGCTGGGCAGCATGCCTGCCCAGCTATGCGCAGCGCCTGCCTATTTGAATGAGCATGGCTGGCCGCAGCATCCTGATGATCTGGAACAACACGTGTGGCTGGGCGGCGCATCCACCCGTCATTTGCAGCTGTCCGGGCCAGGCAAGGCCAACATTGATATAAAGCTGCCAGTCAGGATACGGGCAACCCAGGTCACTGCCTTGCATGCGCTATGCGTGGCAGGCTGGGGTATCAGTATCGCCGTGAGTGAAGACGACCGCCGTGCTTTGGAGAATGGCAGCCTGGTGCCTATTTTACCTGACTGGAAATTGCCTGATCTGGTCTTGCATGCGATTACGCCGCGCCGTGATGAACAGCCTGCCAAAGTACGTCATGCCCTGGCCTTGCTGGCAGAACATGTCGCCAAATTCGTCGTGTGAAGCGGGAATGTGTACGATTCAGCCAAATGGAAAACGCGCGAGCAATTCAAAATCTGCACCCGCCTCAGGCTCCATGAACAGGGTAATACCATCAATGACCAAGGCTTCAGACTGACTGAAATGCTGGATGGCGGCAGCATGCAGGCTGTCTGCAATTGGCCCTGCATCCAGCCTGTCAGTCAGCGTCATGTGGAAGCGGAATTCTTCTGCTGTATAAGGGTAACCCCATTCCAGCAGTAATTCATTTTGCCGTGCGCTTAATGGCATTTTCTGGCGGCGTGCCAGTTCAGCCTGGCTCATGGGGGCACGAAAATCATCGAAATGACTGACGCAGGCAAAGGCAAAATCGTTCAGCGCAGCCTGGTCGCCAGTCGGGCGCAAGGCCAGGAATTTTCCCATCCATTGCACCTGTGGTACCGGTATCTGGATATGGGTTTGCAGGGAGCAAAATTTTTGCAAGGCCAGGCGCAGTTCAACCTCAGTCCTGCCATCGGCAAGCTGGAAAGGTGCTTTTAGCGTGGCATGAAAACCATAGCGTCGTGCGTCGCTGCTCAGTTCTCGCTGCAAGCTACTATCCAGCCCGGCGATGGTGGGCTGGGGTAGCAACTGGCTGTTTGTCGCATCGCGACCCAGCCAGCGACTGCCTTGCTGCCACCATGCACCATCAGGAGCAAAATAAAGGGCATACCTGATCATGCAGATTTTACCCTGGATCAGTCAGCAACCTGGTCAGTAGGGAAGCGCAGCGAATCCCTGAGCAAGAAGCCCATGGACATATTCATGTTGATGTTCTTCGGTGGTATCGGTTTGGTAAACCACTTTTCGTAGATGCGGTAGATTTCATTGTCGTGGATGAGCCTCAGCATCTCGTTGTCGACGATTTTCTTGAAAGCCGGATCGTCCTTGCGCATCATGATGGAGTAAGGTTCTATCGACAAAGGGTCGCCAACAATGGCGAAGCTTGCCGGTGCCTTGGATTCTGCACGCAGGCTGTACAGTAATACGTCATCCATAGGGAAGGCATCTGCCTTGCCATCTTCGACCATCTTGAAAGAATCCTGATCGCTATTACCTTCTACCAGTTTGATATTCAGTGAGCTGGTGTCGTTCCTGTCATTCAGCAATTTGACGGTAGTGGTGCTCTTGGTTGTGACGACAGTACGGTTACGCAATTGCGGCCAGTTCTTGATGCCACTGTCAGCCTTGACCAGGGCGCGTACGCTGGAAAAGAAATGCGGGATGGTGAATGCCACTTTCTTGCGTCGCTCGGCATTATTGGTGGTGCTGCCGCATTCCAGGTCTATCTTGTCTTCCAGCAGGGCGCTAAAGCGGGTGGCTGAATCGACCGGGAAGAACTGTATCTTCATGGCGGGCATTTTCAGTTCTTTTTTGATGGCTTCGGCCACTTTCAGGCACAGGTCGACTGAATAACCCAGAGGCTGTTTATTTTCATCCGTATAGGAAAACGGGGCGGTTTCACGTATGCCTATCACCAGGGTCTGGGTCTTGCGTATCTTGCCTATGGTATCTCCCGCTTCTGCCAGCAGGGGCAGGGCCAGGCACATCACGGCAGTCATGCCACTAATTGCTTTTCGCATCATATTTTCCACCTGTAATTATGTGATAAACCTCGTGAGCTCGCACCTGTTGCCAACCAACTCTAACAGCCATGGTACAAGACAAAGTATGAAATTCAAGCGCATCCGCTAAACAAGATTTAGTAAAAAAGGTAAAATAATATTGCCTGGTCACAATAACTGAGTTAGTAAGCTGTTTTTTTGCCATGTTTGCTGGCCAGCAAGGCAGTGCTTCCCTGCTTGCTGGCTCATGGACAAATCATGCTAAGGTGGCGGCATCTCTATCGCTTTTTCATCGCCATGATTTTTTCATCCGACGCCAGTCCACATTCCCCGCCTTTGTTAACAATACGCAACGCCCGCATTGTCAGTGCAGATCGCGTTTTTTCCGGTTCCATGACAGTCAGCCAGGGCAGGATCAGTGCACTGGATGGCGGACTGACGGGTCTGGCTGGTGAAGACTGGCACGGTGATTATCTCTTGCCGGGGCTGGTAGAAGTGCATACTGACAACCTGGAAAAGCACCTGATGCCACGCCCCAAGGTCCACTGGCCCGTCATGCCAGCGATACTGGCGCATGATGCACAGATAGCGGCAGCAGGCATTACCACCGTGCTGGATGCCATCGCCGTGGGTGATATCGACCCGGATAGTGTACGCATGCAAACCCTGCAACCTTGTGTCACGGGTTTGCGTACAGCCCAGGAGGCTGGCTTATTGCGTGTCGAGCATTTCCTGCACATGCGCCTGGAACTGGCTGAGCCGGATTTACTGGCGATGTTTTCACCCTTTTTGCAAGATGAAAGACTCAAGCTGGTTTCCCTGATGGACCATACGCCGGGCCAGCGCCAGTGGACAGATTTAACGCACTACCGCGTCTATGTGACAGGCAAGCGTGGCTGGAGTGAGCAAAAAGTCGACAAGATGCTGGGCCTTTTGCTGGAGCGCCAGCAACGCCACGTAGCAGAAAACCGCAATCTGGTGATACAGGCTTGCCAGCAGCATGCTCACCCCATCCCGCTGGCCTCACATGATGACACCACGGCTGAGCATGTGCATGAGGGCGTGGCCGGTGGCGTCAGTATTTCAGAATTCCCCACCAGTTTGCTGGCAGCGCAAACAGCCAGGCAGCAGGGGCTGGCTATCGTCATGGGTGCGCCTAACCGCGTACGCGGTGGTTCGCATTCGGGCAATGTCTCGGCCAGTGAGCTGGCCAGGCATGATTTGCTGGATATCCTGTCATCTGACTATGTGCCTGCCAGCCTGTTGCAGGCAGCTTTCATGTTGCAGGAAGATGGCTATGATTTGCCAAAGGCAATTGCCACCGTCAGCCGGGCACCGGCCCACTCACTGGGATTGCATGACAGGGGTGAAATTGCCGTGGACCTGAAAGCAGATTTCATCCGGGTGCGCATGCTGGACCAGTTGCCGGTCGTGATTGCTGCCTGGCGCGACGGCATACAAATCGCCTGAGCTATTTTTCCAGAATGGCCTGGATGGCAGTCAGTGCTTCCAGCGCACCCATGGCCAGACCTACATCCCGGGCAAAGGGAACCTGGGATTCCCGCAGATTGATACGCAGCAGCCGCCCGCCATGATCCAGCATGACACGGTGGCTGAAATTACGCACGCTGGGGATGGCCGTGCCCGCCCCCAGTTCTATCACCAGCGGACGGCTGGCGCTACTTAACCACTGTGCCTGGCGCGCGGCCTGTTGCTGCGCTCTTTGCTCCAGCCAGTCGCTATCTCCAAACATCAGGATATTTGGTCTGGCCATGCCGCCACAATGCGGGCAGGTCGGCGCGGCATTCAAGAGCTGGCACTGAAGCTCATCAACTTCGGGAATAAATGGATCTGCCTGCCAGATACTGTTACGGCAGGGCAGCAGGCATTGCAGATAATGGATGGAACCATGGCATTCATTGATGCGTGCATCCTCCATGCCAGCCTGCTGGAAATGTCCATCGACATTGCTGGTGTAGACACTCAGGCCATGGGGCTTGGCTGCGCCCCATTGCCTGAGTATCTCAAAGCCCGCATGTGGCAGGGTTTTGCGGTACAGGCCCAGCCTGTGGCCATAGAAACCCCAGGCGAGACGCGGGTGACGGCGAAAAGCAGCCGGGTTGGCGATCTCATAAAAAGGGATGGCTTGCTGGCCCAGGGCTGGGTAAGCCGCCCAGAAACCTTCACTGCCACGAAAATCAGGCAAACCAGAGTCCACGCCCATGCCTGCTCCTGCAGCAATGACCAAGCTGTCTGCCTGGTCAACTAATTCTGCCGCCTGATGGATGAGATGAGCAGGGAACACTGAAATTGTCCTTATGGATGGAGGGGCTGATTCTCAGCCTAACTGTGCCATTTCTCTTAATTCCAGGCAAGGCTGGTAGGGAAATACCGATAAAAGTGTAACAAGAGTTTAATGAAATTGTAAATAAACGTGAAAAACACCGGTCAGCAGCATAAACTATTGCCTACAAACAATATTAATCTGGAGACAAATGCATGCGTGCTGTTCCACAACTTCTTGCCGGGCTGTTATTGACCCTGAGCCTGCCCACTTATTCACATGCCGATGAAGGCAATCAGGGCACCATACGCATAGGCATCATCGGCCCCTTCACAGGTAAATCTTCTACTGACATGGGGGAAAGCATACGCGGTGGTGCCAGGGTGTTCTTGCAAGACATTAACCAGATCGGTGGTGTCATGGGGCGGCGCATAGAACTGGTGGAGCGTGATGACCAGGCCAAGCCTGAGCTGGGCGTGGCCATGGCAAAAGAGCTGGTGGATAAGGAAAAGGTCGTGGCCGTCATTGGTATCGCCAATACAGGTGTGGCCTTGCAGGCGGCCAAGGTCTTCCAGGACAGTAAAAAACCACTCATCATCACTGCAGCCACTGGTGCGGCAGTCACCAAGCAATATATGCCACCGGCTATTCCTGACAGCTATGTTTTCCGTCTGGCGGCCAGCGATAATCTGCAGCCCTCAGTCATTCTGAGTGATGTCATCGACAAGCGCAAACTCACGCAAATCGCCATCCTGCATGACGACAGCCCTTACGGCATGTATGGCAAGGAAAACCTGATGGCAGAAATGCAGCGCCGTAAAATCACGCCTGTGGCGCTGGAAAGCTTCAAGGTTGGCGACCAGGATATGACTGCGCAACTGAGCAAGGCCAAGCAGGGTGGTGCGCAGGTAGTGGTGGTGTATTGCCTGAGTTCAGAAGGCGCCATGGTTGCCAATAGCATGAGCAAGATCAAGCTCAATGTACCACTGGCAGGCTCCTGGACCTTGTCGCAGCGCAGCTTTGCCGAACTGGCTGGTGGTAATGCAGAAGGCACACGCATGCCTGTGACTTTCATAGAAAACGATGCCAGCAACCGCAGCAATGATTTCGTGATTAACTACTTCCGCATAAATAATGTTAAATCCATCCCCTCTGCTGTGGCCGCGGCACAGACTTATGATGCCCTCAGAATCCTGACTTTGGCTATGATGCAGGCCAATACCACGGATGGCGACAAGATCAAACTGGCGCTGGAAGACATGAAATATGACACCACTTCTACTGTCATATCGCGCTATAAAAAACCCTTCTCCAAAAATGACCATGAAGCCATCGCCAGGAATATGCTTTTCATAGGAGAAATCAGGCGTGGCAAGGTAGCCTATGCGTATAAGGAAGATGCCAATAGCGGCTTGATCGTGCGTACCAAATAATACTCTCTTTAAGACTCTCTTTTTTGCCCAACCGGGCACCTCACTCATTTGCCTTCAGTGCCAGCTTCACTGGCCTGAGGGCAACATGTCAAATGCACTTTCTGGTGTTTTTTGCTTGCTGCAACGCAAACAAACTTAACCAAATTTAACTTCGCTTTTGTTGGCATTCGGCTATGCTATTAATCGTAAAGCAAGAGGCATTCTGCCTGCCCAGATTGCATTGCTACGCCTGTGCGTCTGTATTCTTGAACAAGAATTTGTCGATCAAAAAAATCCATAAGAAAGGTCATTATGAGCAAAGAACAGATACGTCAGGTATTGAAGGAACATGGCAAATTTTCTGCCGATATCGATAGCCTGGCTGATGATGCCGACCTGTACGAAGCTGGCATGACATCACATGCCAGCGTGAATGTCATGCTGGCCCTGGAAGATGCTTTTGACCTGGAATTCCCTGACCGCATGCTGAAACGCAGCGTGTTTGAAAGCATCGATGCTATCCACGCAGCGATTGAAGAATTGACGGCATGATATGGATACCCCGGCCACTCCCATGATATTGGCGGCCAGACTGGTCGCCAAAGAATTTGCCGCGCCGCATGCCAATGCAGTTGATCAGGAGGCGCGCTTCCCGCTGGAAGCCGTTACCGCTCTCAAGCGAGAGAAATTATTGAGTGCCTATGTGCCTGCAGAGCTTGGTGGTGCGGGTGTTGGCCTGACTGAACTGGTACAGATCGTGGAAATCCTGGCGCGTGAATGCGCAGCCACGGCGATGATCTATGCCATGCACCAGATACAGGTTATCAGCATAGTCCGGCATGCGCTGGATAATCCCTGGTATCAGAATTATTTGCGTGAACTGGTCGCCCATCAATACCTGATTGCCTCGGTAACATCTGAAGTTGGTGTGGGTGGAGAAATGCGTCGCAGCAATTGTGCGGTGGAAGTGGATGGACAGCGCTTCAAGCTGGTCAAGGACGCGACCACGATTTCCTACGGTGCCCAGGCCGATGATTTACTGGTGACAGCCAGGCGCAATCCCGATGCAGCGCATAGTGACCAGTCACTGGTGCTGGTGCGCAAGGCCGATTACACGCTGGAACAAAAAGGTGGCTGGGATACCATGGGCATGCGTGGCACTTGCAGCCCGCCTTTCCTGATGACAGCTGCTGGTGATGTCGCACAGATTATTGATGTGCCCTTTGGAGATATGTCGGCGCAAACCGTGGTACCGGTATCGCATCTGCTATGGGGTGGTTGCTGGATGGGTTGTGCCGCCGCAGCCGTCAACAAGGCCAGGGCCTTTGTGCGTGGCCAGGCGCGTGCCAATCCCGGCACGGTGCCACCGACAGCATTGCGCCTGGCTGAGTTGGTCAGCATGATGCAAAGCCTGCGTACCTCCGTGCAAGCCTGTCTGACTGAATATGAAGCCCTGTCAGTTGCTGATGATGCGGCAGTTGGTATCCTGACTTCCATGGGCTATTCGCTGAAGATGAATAACCTCAAGATAGATGCGACCCAGGCCCTTCCGCAAATTGTTACCAAGGCCTTATCCGTTTGCGGCATACTGGGCTATAAAAATGATAGCAAGTTCAGCATGAGCCGCCATCTGCGTGATGCACATTCAGCAGCCATCATGGTGGGCAATGACCGCATATTGGCAACCAATGCCAATTTGTTGCTGGTACTCAAAGACGACTAGGAAAGGCTGACATGTCTATCGATTTTTCTCCTGAAGGCCTGACCGATGATCTGGTTGCTGCCGGTCACATCATCCCCGTAGGCGTGCAAGGTATTTTTGGCCGTGGCCCTGTATTTGAAGATGTGCTGCGCCGCTTTGACGATTATGTCAGCCGCGTGGCAGCCAATGATGGCGCGGTTAAAATGTCTTTCCCGCCCTGCCTGGACCGCAAGGTGCTGGAGCGCAGTGAATACCTTGATTCTTTCCCGCAACTGGCGGGCACTATTTTCAGTTTCACCGGCAATGAAGCCCAGCATAAAGAACTCATAGAAAACGTCCATGAAGGCCGCCCCTGGACCCATCTGCAAACCATGACGGCAGTGTGCCTGACCCCCGCTGCCTGTTATCCGGTCTACCCCAGTTTTACTGGTACTGTTCCTGCTGAGGGACGCCTGGTGGATATGCAGAACTGGGTGTTCAGGAATGAGCCTTCGCCTGAGCCTACCCGCATGCAATCTTTCCGCGTGCGTGAATTTGTGCGTGTAGGCACGCCCGACATGGTAGTTGCCTGGCGCGATATCTGGTTGCAGCGTGGCCTGGATATTTTAAAGTCCCTGGGTTTGCCTGCACATTCTGATGTTGCCTCCGACCCTTTCTTTGGTCGTGGTGGCCGTATGCTGGCTGCCAACCAGCGTGAACAGCAATTGAAGTTTGAAGTGTTGGTACCAGTGATCTCCGAAGCCAAACCAACGGCAGTTTGTTCCTTCAATTATCACCAGGATCATTTCGGCAAGCTGTTTGAGATTTACCAGCAAAATGGTGAGCTTGCTCATACCGCCTGCCTGGGTTTTGGCCTGGAACGCATCGTCATGGCCTTGTTCAAGACGCATGGCATGCAACCAGAGAACTGGCCTCAGGCTACCCGCGATTTGTTGTGGTCATGATGTACTCATGAGCCTCCACGCTTTAAGCCCGATTATTGCCAGCACTTATCAGCCACATGCCCTGCATGGGGCTGACCGTGGCTGGGCAGAAACCAATTGTTATATCGATGTCTGGATAGAAGTCTTGCATGCGCAAGGCCTGAATCCGCTGGCCTGCCTGCCCATGGTATTTGCCAATGATTTTGATGGCGACCAGTGGACCTTCTACAAGCCACCGCATGAAGACTTGTTTGTCCTGTATGGCATAGACGTGCAGGAACTCAATGTATGGCGCGGCTTGCTCAGCAATGCCAGCGTACAGCTAGGCCGTGGTCGTCTGGTGCTGACAGAAACAGATTCTTTCTACCTGCCGGATACGGCGGGTACAGATTACCGCACCAACCATGTCAAGACCACGATAGCCATACAGGAAATCGATCTGGAGCAGCAAAGACTGGGCTACTTCCATAACAGCAGCTATCATGAATTGCAGGGCGAAGATTTTGTTGAAACCTTCAGGGTAGGCAAGCCGCATGATGCGACATTCATGCCACTGTTTGCCGAGTTCGTACGTCTTGACCATGTACAGAAAAAAACGGATGCAGAACTGGCCGCAATATCTTTGCCACTCTTGCGCAAATACCTGGCCAGACGGCCGCGCAATAATCCTGTCAGCATGTTCCTGCCGGTATTCATCCGCGATGTCGAGCAATTGAAAGAAGATGGCATGGCAGCCTATCATGCCTATGCCTTTGCCTGTCTGCGTCAGCTTGGTGCAGGCTTTAGCCTGGGGGCGCATTATCTGCGCTGGCTGCAGCAACACCCGCAACACCAGACCTTGCAGTTTGAAGCGGCAGCGACAGAATTTGACTGCATCTCTGACATCACCAAGACCTTGTTGCTGAAAACCGCCAGAGCCGTCATGGGGAAAAAAGCCGTGGACCTGGCCCCTTTGCTGGAACAGATTTCCCTGCATTGGCAACAGGGCATGGATGCGATAGATACAAGTCTAGCCAGCGAGTGATTTTGTGGATATAAAAAATCAGCTTATTCCGCTCACCGCCAACTGGAAAGTCATGCAGGTGCCTGCTGGCAGCCATGCCTTGCCATCGACATTAATCGAGGCAAGGTCTGCAATATTCCCAGCGCCAGTGCCGGGCACTATCGCCAGCGCGCTACGCGATGCCGGGCAATTCAATTATGACAAAAACGCTTTTGACGAGCTTGATGTCTGGTATTTTTGTGATCTGGATTTACCCGGGAATGCAGTGCATCTGCATTTTGGAGGCCTCGCCGCGCATGCTGAAGTTTACTGGAATGACAGTCTCATCCTGCAGAGCGAGAATATGTTCATTGCCCATAGCCTGGATCTGGCCGCTCATTCCGTGAGTGGCAAGGGGCGCTTGAGCCTGCGCTTCCTGGCATTGCATACTCTGCTCACACAAAAACGTCCCCGCCCGCGCTGGAAAACCAGGCTGGTTGAACAACAGCAATTGCGCTGGTTACGCACCAGCCTGCTGGGCCGCATGCCCGGCTGGTCGCCACCGGTTGCGCCGGTAGGGCCATATCGGCCCATCACGCTGGAATTGCAAAGCCCCGCCCGCATTATTGATCAGCACATCACGAGCAAGCTTGAGGGTGCAGATGGCAGCCTGGAAATCGAATTGACGCTGCAAAGCGCACACGCACCGACAGCCTGCACCATTCATATTGGCGAACAAGAATTTGTCTTGAGCTGGCAAAGCCTGGGGCAAGGGCAATATCGAATTCTTGGTTTGTGTCATTTGCAGCAGGTCAGAAAATGGTGGCCGCATACGCATGGTGATACGGCGCTATATGCGCTGGAATTAAGTGTTGCATACGGCGATGACAGGCAAACCATCAGGCTTGGTCATACCGGCTTTCGCCAGATAAAAGTCGATCAGCGCGACGGTGATTTCAATCTGCATGTGAATGGCATCCCCGTGTTTTGTCGTGGTGCCTGCTGGACGCCGGTGGATATCATCAGTTTGCAAAATGAAGTCGCCAGCCTGCGCCATATGCTGACACTGGCACGCGATGCCGGCATGAACATGCTGCGCGTAGTCGGCACCATGGTGTATGAGACCGATGCGTTTTATCAGCTATGCGATGAACTCGGTATCCTGGTCTGGCAAGACTGCATGTTTGCGAATATGGACTATCCAGTGACAGATGCTGTATTTGCCGCCAGCATCAGGACAGAAGTGCAGCAATTCCTGCTGCGTACTCAGGTCTCGCCCTGTATTGCCGTAGTCTGTGGCAATAGTGAGGTGGAACAGCAGGCAGCCATGCTGGCCCAGCCTGTTGAACTCTGGCGTAACACATTTTTTGCTGAGACCCTGCCCGGGCTATGCCAGCAATACCGGCCCGACGTGCAGTACTGGCCATCCAGCCCCAGCGGCGGCGTCATGCCCTTTCAGCTTGATAGCGGGGTTGCCCATTATTTTGGTGTTGGTGCCTATTTGCGGCCACTGGATGATGCGCGCCGCAGTGCTGTGCGTTTTACTTCGGAATGCCTTGGTTTCTCGAACATGCCTGACGATGAGCTGCTTGACAGCATGTTGAAGAATGGCGAAACGCCAGGCCCTCACCCGGCATGGAAGCAAGGCATACCTCGTGACAATGGCACAGGCTGGGATTTTGAAGATGTGCGCGATCACTATATGGCTGAGTTGTATCAAGTCAATCCTGCCAGCCTGCGCTATGCCGACCGTGAGCGTTACCTGTCTCTGGCACGCAGCACGACTGGTGAAGTCATGGGCAAAACTATCGCCGAATGGCGTCGTACAGGATCAAGCTGTCATGGTGCCCTGATCTGGTTCTGGCGTGATTTAAGACCGGGCGCAGGCTGGGGCATAATCGATGCCAGTGGCAAGCCCAAGGCTGCCTATTATTATCTGAAGCGTGCCATGGCAGCACTGACGGTCTTGATTACGGATGAAGGTTTGAATGGCTTGGCCCTGCATGTCATCAATGATGGACCTGAGGCATTCGAGGGTGAGCTGGAACTGAATCTCTACCGCCATGCAGAAACCTGCGTAGCCCATGGCCACATGGCAGTACAGGTTGCGCCACATACAAGTATCAAACTACAGGATTATGTGCTGTTGCCACATTTTATAGATACCAGCTATGCCTACCGCTTTGGTCCAGCTGGACATGATGTAGTGTCGGCAGTGCTGTACCAACAAGGGTGTGAACAGGCAATTGCAACTGACTTTCATTTCCTGCAAGGCCAGCAGTTTGCTGTTCAGGCGGAGACAGGTTTGCAAGCGCATTGCAGCACGGATGCTGATGGCGCGTACATGCTGCATTTGAGTACCCAAAGACTGGCACAGGCGGTGTCGATACAAATACCCGGTTTGCTGCCTGAGGATAATTATTTTCATATGGCACCCGGCAGCAGCAGGCAAATTCGTCTGGCTGTCTTGCCGGGCAAGCTCATCAAGTCTGGTCATGTACAGGCGCAAAATGCGCAGGGAAGCGTCAGGGTCGCTGTGGTGAATGGTGCAGTAACTAATGCATTAAATAGCGTGGTAACTTAGCGGGGCAGATTTGGCAGCACAACAGTATCCAAGCAAAGACATTTTATATACGCCACAAGCTTTCTGGTTTGGCGATACTGCTGCGCCCATGCTGGGCTGGTATCACCCTGCCAGGGTACGTGATGCTGGCGGCAGCCGTCAGTGTGGTGTCGTGCTTTGTCCGCCCTTTGGCCATGAATACATGGTGTCCTACCTGTCGTACAAACACCTGGCCAATCATCTGGCGAAAGCTGGTTTTGATGTCTGCTTTTTTGACTATAACAATAGCGGCGATGCTGTTGATATAGTTGATGTCAATGGTGGCGACAGGGTGGCTTTGTGGCAGGAAAATATACGCCAGGCCGCCAGGCAATTGCGCCAGATGGCAGGAGTGGAGCATATCGCCCTGTTTGGTCTGCGTCTGGGTGCCTTGCTGGCAGGAACAGTAGCGGCAGACATTGATGCCAGGGCGCTTATGTTGATGGCTCCCGTGATATCAGGACGTGCCTATGCACGTGAAATGCTGGTTTTGCGCAATATGAGTTCCTTGCAGCCTGAGGTTTATCCCGAGCAAACCATAGACCCCAACCAGGTCGCTACCGACGATGAATTGACGGGTTATGAGTTCACCGCAGCAACCCGCAGCAGCCTGGGAAAACTGGACTTAAGTAAATTCCCTGCGCCAGCCATGCCAGTCTTTTTACAGCAGCGTGACGATATCACCGGTCAGGACAACAAGCTGGTGCAAGCCTGGCATCATCATGACCATGCCCTGCATTTGTCGGACTTGCCAGGTTATGCCGCCATGATGCGCGAAGATGCCCATGATACCGTCGTGCCTGTGGCGATCTGGCAAGCCATGCAAACCTGGCTGGAGCGTTATTTCCCCTTGCGCGAAGCCGCTGGCCGTGAACTGCCTGCCTATCGCCATACTGCCAGCATCCGTCTTGGCAACAGCGTGGTCGTGGAAGAACTGGTTGATTTTGAAGGCATGAGCGGCATAGTCAGCTGTCAGGCAAGTACCGATACCAGCGCCTTGCCCTGCGTGATCCTGTGCAATATCGGTGCCAATCACCGGGTAGGCAATCACCGGCTGTATGTCACTTTGGCGCGCAGCCTGGCCAGCCAGGGATTTTGTGTTTTACGCTTTGATAAGTCCGGCATAGGCTATAGCCGGATGACGCCGGATGATAAAGAAAATGATGTCCATGCCGCCTCGGGCGTGGATGACCTGAGTAGCGCCATGTACTTCATGCAGGGTAAGTACCATAGCCCGTCTTTTGTCCTGGCTGGTTTGTGCTCAGGTGCCTACATGGCTTATCTTAGTGCGATTAAAGATGAACGTGTCAGCGGTCTGGTTTTGATGAACCAGTTGACATATCGCTGGCGAGAAGGCGACACCATAGAGGCACGAAAAAAAGCCACTATAAAGTCCACCCATTTTTATGTGCAGGCACTGGCCAAAGGTGGCACCTGGAAAAGGGTCATCAGGGGGCAGGTGGATTTCCGCCAGATAGGCAGCAATTTGCTACGCCGCATAGGAAGACGCTTGCGTACTCAATGGCAATTGCTGAGTACCACTTTGATGCACAATAATCTTTTTATCGGGCAGGCGGCACGTAATTTGAGAAATCTGGAAGCGCGTGGCACCGAGCTGGTACTGATCTATGAAGCCAGTGATACCGCAGTCGATATCATGACCGAACAATTCGGCAGACATGCCAAATTATTGGGTAGCAGTGAGCGCATCTGCCTTAAGTTTTTTAACGGGGCTGATCATACCTTTACACCACGCTGGTCACAGTTGGCGGTGGTTGATTTCATAGGCAAGCAATTGCTGCATCGCTTCAGCCATCGCCAGTCAGGCCAACTGGCGGCTACATCTGCATCGACTTCAACATCTGCTAAGCAACATCCTGCAAATGAACCTGTTTCTGCAGACGTGGCAAAATAAAACGCCAGACTACAATCAGTTCAAACACTTCCACCACGATCAGGGCCAGGATGGCTCCTGGCGCGCCCATGCGTGGGATGCTGAAAGAAGTAATCAGCAACACCATGGTGAGTGTCACGCTGCCGAGGAAGAACATTTGTTTGTAAGCGCCACCACTGGACAGCCAGGAGGTGCCCACCCAGCGCGCCGCATTGATGGCGAAGTAAGCACCCCACATCATGACCAGGGGATCCAGCCCGCTGTACTTGGCGCTGATGACATGGGTTTCCAGCCAGGGCAGGGCAAGCAAGAGCAGCGCGACATAGGCCAGCACCACCAGTTCTATGCCAGCGATGGAAAACAGTGTCAGGCGCTTCAGGCCATGCCAGTCTTTTTTCGCCATCAAGCGGCTTGCCTCTGGCCTGGCCACCCTCGACCAGGCGGCCACCGCAAGGGGGATGGGCATGAGCATCAGGCGTGAAGCGTTCAAATCGGCAATCGCGATTACGCCCAGCCAGGCACCGGACAAATACACATAACTATAATTCGACAACCAGCCGACAATGACGCCGGACACTGCCCAGCGCCCGTGACCGGAGATGGTTTCCTGATGGGCGTTGATGGCCTGTCGGATTTCTTCTTCTGCATGGGATTCAACGTCGGTTGAAGTATGCGCCAGAAAATGCTGGCGACTGGCCAGTGTACACAGGAAAGATGAAGCGGCCAGCAAGGTAAACACAGTCACCAGATCAAAATTCTGGCTGTAATACAGAGATGCCAGGCCAATGGCAACCAGGCTCACATACAAGATGTCCTGCCGCAGTACAGAAACGATGTCAGACTGGATAAAACCTACAGTACGGCCATATTCACGTATGCCATTGCCAAACAGATAGGTGGCAAATACCGCACCCAGCAGCCAGCTCTTGTTACTGTAGTGCGTAGCCGCCGGCACGAATTCCACAATCACGAAGGCCAGTGAACCTATCGCCAGAGTCCAGAATACTTGCTTGTACCAGTAGTGACGCAGCAGGGATTTGCGGGTATCGCCCTGTACAGAAGGCGCGACCGTGGTCAGCGGGCCAGCTATCCATGAATCAACGATCAGGCCTACCAGCAAACCACCAGCATACAATTGCCCATACAGGCCATAATCATCCTTGGCCACCAGATTCATGAGCAAAATGCCAATGACAAAATTCAGGGCGCTGAGCATGCCCTGGTCAATGACCGATAATATGGAAGACGAAAGAAATTTTTTATAAAAGCTCATGAGCTTACACGGGGTGGTCCTGGCTTATGATGCTGACTTATGATGCGCGATTGCAATGCATTAGCTGACTTCATGAGCAGACCTCTGCATTTTGCAACAGAAACATAACATCAGGATGAGTTGATACACAAAGTATTTCATTCTTTTACAATGACTTAACTCTCATTTTCAAACATTTATGAATAATTTGACTACTAAAGACCGTGCCCTCGTGCTTTTCAGTGGCGGTCAGGATTCTGCTACCTGCCTGGCCTGGGCGCTGTCCCGCTATGCCCATGTAGAAACCATAGGCTTTGATTATGGCCAGCGCCATGCCATAGAGCTCAGCGTCAGGCCCACGCTGATAGAAAAAATGCGCCAGTTTTCACCTGAATGGCAAAGTCGCCTGGGTGACGATCATATGATAGACCTGTCCCTGATCTCGCAGTTGTCGCATACGGCAATGACTGAAGATATTGCCATAGAAATGCAAGAGAATGGCTTGCCAAATACCTTTGTGCCAGGCCGTAACCTGATGTTCATGATGACGGCGGCCACGCTGGCTTATCGCCGTGGCTTGAATGTACTGGTAGGTGGCATGTGTGAAACCGATTTTTCTGGCTACCCTGACTGTCGTGACGACACCATGAAAGCCCTGCAAGTGGCGCTGAACCTGGGCATGAATACCCGTCTCAAGCTAGAAACCCCACTGATGTGGATCAACAAGGCGCAAACCTGGCAACTGGCTGAGCAGCTTGGCGGTACTGCCCTGGTCGACCTGATACGCGAAGACACCCATACCTGTTATCTGGGGCAGCGTGGTGAGATGCATCCCTGGGGCCATGGCTGTGGTACTTGCCCAGCCTGTGCCTTGCGCGCCCGTGGCTATGAGTATTATCGCCGCAGTAATTTCGATCTGTAATTTCGAACTGTAATTTTGATCTGTAAGCTTGCTGTTAACTTGCTGGCTTAGAATAGCGGCTCACTCCATGAATGACCCCTTATGTTGATAGCCATCATCACCGACCTGCATGCCAACCGCGAAGCCCTGCAGGCCTGCCTGACGCATGCGGAAAAGCACAAGGTGACACGCTACGCTTTTCTCGGTGATCTGGTCGGCTACGGCGCTGACCCGCGCTGGGTGCTGGATACTGTCATGGACTATGTCAGGCAGGGTGCATGGGCGCTGATAGGCAACCATGATGCCGCATTGTTGCAGGGAGATGGCCAGAGCATGAACCCTATTGCCAGAAAAGTGGTGGACTGGACACGCGCCCAGGTCACGGCTGAGCAACTGGATTTCATCGCCAAATTGCCTTACTGCATAGAGTGGGAAGACATTTTGTTCGTCCATGCCAATGCCTGGGCACCCGAGAAATGGGATTATATCGACGGTGTGATGGAAGCCACGCGCAGCATGCATGCAACCAGGGCCAGCATCACCTTTTGTGGGCATGTACACATGCCCACTCTGTTCCATATCAGCCTGACTGGCAAGACTGGGGAATTTACTCCCATGCCTGAAGAAGGCATACCACTGAGCAGGCAAAGACGCTGGCTGGTGATCCCCGGCTCAGCAGGCCAGCCGCGTGATGGCAATCCGGCAGCCTGCTATGCAACCTTTGACACTGACAGCCAGGTACTGACTTATTACCGCGTGCCCTACGATGCGGAAACTGCCTGCCAGAAAATCATTGCTGCGGGTTTGCCTGCCGTTCTCGGGCACCGGCTGCTGCACGGTAATTAGCCAGGTAACGATATGAACGGCCCCGGACATCACAAGCTGCACAGCGGTATGGAATTCGATGGCTATCGTCTCGAAGAAAAACTGCATACCGGTGGCATGGCCGCTTTATGGCGCGTCACTGACTTGCGAGAGCGCCATCCGGTAGCACAAGAGGACGGCACTCAACTGCCCCTGATCATGAAAGTGCCTCTGCTGTACTCAAGCGATGATCCTACTGCCATCGTTGCTTTTGAAGTTGAGCAAATGATCATGCCCAAGCTCAAGGGCGCGCATGTGCCACGTTATTTTGGGGCAGGTGATTTTGATGCCCAGCCCTATATCGTCATGGAACAGATTGCCGGTACCTCTCTGCGCAGCCGCTTCGAAGAAGCACCCCTGCCAATTGCAGAAGTGGTGGATATCGGTATTAGGGTAGCGCATGCCTTGCAGGACCTGCACAGGCAACATGTCATCCATCTGGATGTCAAACCCAGCAATATCATGTTTCGCCCTGATGGTACTGTCGTGCTGATTGACTTTGGCTTGTCGCGCCATGACCGCTTGCCGGATTTGCTGGATGAAGAATTCCGCCTGCCCATGGGCACCGGTCCTTATATCTCGCCCGAGCAAGTACTGGGCGTGCGCAATGAGCCGCGCAGCGACCTGTTTTCGCTGGGGGTATTGCTGTATCACCTGGCGACCGGGCAGCGGCCATTTGGTCATCCGACTTCTGTTGCAGGCTTGAAAAAACGCCTGTATCGCGATCCCATTCCACCGCGTAACCATAGGAGTGATTTACCGTCCTGGCTACAGGAAATCATCTTGCGTTGCCTGGAGGTTGAACCGCGCGCCCGCTTTGACACGGCCGCCCAACTGGCCTTGTTGCTCCAGCATCCTGATCAGTTGCAATTAACAGCCAGGGCAGAAAAGCAGGTACAGGATGGTTATTTGTCGGTGCTCAAACGGCGTTTCCAGGTTGCCGGTGCTGAGCCTGCCTTGTCACAGAGTGCATCAGATCAATTGTCCAGGGCACCCATCATCGTTGCTGCGCTGGATTTGACTGGCGGTACAGAGGCACTGGCAGAAAGCCTGCGCAATATCACCCGGCGCATGTTGCAGACTGAGCCAGGTGCGCGCCTGGCTTGCCTGACCATACGCAAGGTCAGCCGTATAGGCATGGATGAAAGCCTGATACAACAGGGTGAAAATATCCATGTCAAACAACTGGTGGACCTGAAGCACTGGGCCAGGCCTCTGAACCTGAATCCCGATAAGATCACTTTCCACGTGCTGGAAGCGCCTGATCCGGCCAGCGCCATTATTGATTATGCCCACAGCAACCGGGTGGATCACATTATCATCGGTTCGCGCGGCAGTTCTGCGCTACGCCGTTATCTGGGCAGTGTCTCGGCGCAAGTCGTGGCCGAGGCCGAATGTACGGTGACAGTCGTGAAAGCCAATGAAAAATAGCTCGTTCTATTTTTTCACGCTTTCCAGCACCTGATCAACAAAATCGCCGTCAGCATCGCTGAACTTCAGGCGTACCGGATACCATTCCAGGCTGGGGGCCAGCCATAAGTCCAGTTGCTGGTCCTTGGAATCGGCAGGCGGTGCCTTGCTGACATGGATGGCGACCATGTCGCCCATGGGGGTCTTGATGTTTTCCGGCCCCAGTACCTTGAAGGTCCAGGGGTCGGCATCACGGCGACCTGCGACCAGCATCTTCCATTCCGAGCCTGCCTTGAAAGCATCGCCAGCAGCACGGGCGATGGCAATCAATTGCCAGCTGGCGCTGGTCCTGTCCTGTTCACCGCCTTTCAGGACATAGGTTTCAGTGGAGGCGCTAAATCGAAGGGTCTTGCTGTCGCGTTCAAAACTGGTCGTTGTCGCGGGTTTGCGAAAACGTTTTTCGACGAATTTGTCTGGTGCCAGGCCATAGTCATCGATACTGCCATGGCTGCTGGCATCAAGAATTTTACCTACCAGCATGGCATGGGTTTCTGTGACTATGCTGTATTTCTGGTCGGCGACATGCCATTTGACCGAGGCAGAGCCACTTAGCGGCAAGCCGCTTTGTTTAGCCTTGATGCTGTATTGCAGTTCGGCATTTGGCGCTAGCTTGTAAGCCTGCCTGGTTGCTGCTTCATTCGCTTGCGCAAATGAGGTCTGGCAAGATGCAAAGAAAGCCAGCGTGACAAAACAAACGGAGATAGGTTTAAGCATGATTAATTTCCAGGAACGCTGAAGATACTCGTGACAGTTTGTGTCGTGACTGCACCGTTACTTTCAGTATTCTGTATTTGTACGGGATACCAGTATTGATCTGGTGCCAACCAGACCTCAAGTTTCGAATTGTAGGAACCTGGACGAGGCGGACGCACTAAATGCCAAGCCATGATCTTGCCTATTTTTGTGTCAATTTCCTCTAAACCCACTACTACAAACGAGAACAGGGCAAGATCACGCTCTTCTGCAACTTGCAGGCGTATTTCCCGTCCAGCTTGAAACTTGCCAGGTTCTGCGCGCGCAATGCCCGCCAACTGCATGATGATACTGGCCTTGTCTTGTGTACCCTCTTGCATTTCTGCCGTTTTATTGGAGGAAGAAAAGTTTACCAGCTTGTTTTCATGATCAAAATGGGTCGCTGTCTCGCTTCGGCTACGTCGTTTTTCTGTACTGATGGAGGGCGCTAGTCCGGATCCTGTGATGCCACCTTCACTATTGATTTGGTACAAATTGACGGAAGTCAGCAACAAGTCCAGAGATGCTTCTATGCTGAGCTTGTAATTTCGATTGTTATAGCTCCAGTTGATTGCGCTGTCACCATAGACAGGGTGACGATTTGGCTCTGTCCTGACGATACGCATCTTGATCGTTCCTGCTGGCGGCAAGTGTACAGGATAGGTTTGCGCACCATCACTGCTCACACTGTCATTGCTGGCAGGGCTGCTGGTGTCTTCAGCTTTCATCTCAGTTTCGGCTTTTTCTGGTTGAAGCGGGGTTTGTTCCATGGGCTCGCTTGGTGGTGCCGCCTTTGGCGCTGCCTCTGGTTCTATCTGCTTGAGGGGCGCAGCTGAGACAGTTTTCTTTACTGTGGAGGCAGGCGGCGCAGCCAGTGGGCCAGGTTTGGCGCTGACGCCCGCCACTCTTGTTTCTGCCTCGTCAGGAGCATCGCGAAATTGCACGGCGATAGAGTTCTCCTGCATTCTCGCCTTGGCAGGCGCACTATCCGGCTTAAATCCATGCAAGGCGAACAGATGCAGCACTACCGCTGCTACCAGAAACAGCAAATTCTGACGCTTTAGTAAATTGTTATCAAATATAGGGGCTGTGGTCTTCATCCTGCTAGTGTAAACGCAGTTGCCCCATTTTGGATGACCTGGCTATTTTGCGTGAGAGTAAAATGGCATTTTTTGGCAATTTGCTGTTCGCTGGCAATCACAGGATAAATCTGATGTTAACAACAATAAAAAAATACCTGGGGCCAGGCATCACGTGCTTACTGGCAATATCGTTACTCAATATTGCAATTGCTGCCCCTGCTGTCAGCAACCCTGTCAAACCGGGCAGCGCAATACGCATAGGCATGATAGATGGCTTGAGTGGAGCTTTTAGCAATGCCGGCGAGGCAGTGCAAAGAAACCTGCAAATCGCCATAGAGCGAGTGAATGCCCGTGGTGGGGTACGCCTGCCAGATGGCTTGCATCCCATGCAACTGAGTAGCTTTGATAACAAACAGGGCGTGGAAGAGTCATTGACGGCACTCAAGCATCTGAGTGATCAGCAGATACCATTTGTAGTACAGGGCAATAGTTCTGCCGTGGCACTGGCACTGGTAGATGCCATCAACAAGCATAACCAGCGTGTACCTGAGCATCGTGTGCTGTTTCTCAATTATTCAGCGGTGGATACCACGCTGACCAATGAAAAATGCAGTTACTGGCATTTCCGTTTTGATGCTCATGCCGACATGCGCATGCATGCCCTGACCGAAGTCATCAAGACAGACAGCCGCGCCAGCAAGATTTACCTGATAGGCCAGGACTATAGTTTTGGCCGCCAGGTGAATAAATCAGCCCGCGCCATGCTGGCAGAAAAACGGCCAGACATCAGCATCGTCGGCGAAGACTTGCATCCCATAGGCAAGATCAAGGATTTCTCTCCTTATGCAGCCAAGATCAAGGCCAGTGGTGCTGACGCTGTCATCACGGGCAACTGGGGTAATGATTTGAGCTTACTGGTCAAGGCCACCAGGGATGCAGGTATGACGACCAAGTTTTACACCTTCTATGGCAATGGACTTGGTGCGCCGGCAGCTTTGGGTGATGCTGGCCTGGGCAGGGTGCGCGCCGTGGCTGAATGGCATCCCAATGCAGGTGGGGTCGACAGTGATGCCTTTTACCAGCAATTCCGCCAGCGTTATCCTGACCCCAGGGATGACTATGTGCATCTGCGTATGCAAGCCATGGTGGAAATGCTGGTGACCGCCATAGAAAAAGCCAAAACCACAGAAGCCGCCGCTGTTGCCCGCGCACTGGAAGGCGCACGCTATAAAAATGCATTTCATGATGCCGTCATGCGTGCTGAAGATCACCAATTGATACAGCCGCTGTATGTCTCGGTCATGCAAAAGAAGGGTGATAATGGGGTGCGCTTTGATAATGAGGGTAGTGGCTATGGCTTTAAAACCGAGCGTTATTTCGATGCGCGATTGACGGCCCTGCCCAGCTCATGCAAGATGCTTAAATTGAAATAACAGTCTTACGCAAAACCGCCCCAGCTGCGTTGTAGCGCCTAGCCGTACTAAAGTACTGTCTTCGTCGCTACGGTGTAGTCGGGGTTTCAGACAACAGCTTGTCTGCCGACGTAACGAACCACCCTTGCAAGGGTGGTTTCCTGAAGCGATAGCCTTGCTGGGACAATTTTGCGTAAGCCATAGTATCTGTAACCCTGAAAATATAAAGGAAGCATCGTATGAGTAATCCGTTTTCTGGTTCTGACATCCCCGGCATGAATGCCATGGGCGATACCCTGTCTTTCGTTAAAAAACTCTGGGGCAATATGCAAGTGCCCGGCATGGTGGCCCCACCCATGTCAGTCGATGAGCTGGACAAGAAGATTCAGGATTTGAAAACGGTGGAATCCTGGCTCACGGTCAACATGAACATGTTGCGCGGCACCATACAGGCACTGGAAGTACAGCGTGCAACCCTGGCTGCCCTGCAATCGCTGGGTGAAAGTTTCGCACAGCATGCGCAACAGGCTGGTGCCATGGCAGAGCAGGCAGTTTCTGCAACAACAGCGGCCAAAACAGCAGCGAGCAATCCCGGCAGTAATGCCGACTGGCCCATGCATCCCAGTGCTGCCAAGGCAAAGGTCGCAGAGCCTGATCCAGATGAAGAAGTTGAGGAAGATAGTGCGGACATGCCGCCAGAAGCCGGTGCAAGCCCTGCGGTAGCCAAAGTGCCATTAGAGGGTAACCCTCAGCCTGCCAAATCTGCAAAAGCCGCAGAAGCAACAGATACCAGTACGCCATTCGTCAACCCGGCCGCATGGTGGGGGCTGCTGCAAGAGCAATTCAAGCAGGCCGTCAGCAAGGCGATGGAAGGGGAGCAGGAAGAAGCCGCGAAAGAGGCAACTACTGAAAAAAAGGCGCCTGCAAAGAAAGCAGCAAACAAACCCGCACCTAAGCCCGCAACTAATTCCTCAGTTCAGTCGCCAGCGACAAAAACTGCCAAACCAGCGAACAAAGCTAAATCTGCAACAGGCAGCAAACCAGCCAAAGCAAACACTAAAACTGAAGTCAAGTCTGCTGCGAAACCTGTGAGCAAGCCTGCCAAAACAAGCAAGTAAAAATCATGCATCTGATAGTCGATGTTGAATGATCAGCATCGACTATCAAGCAGTCAGAATTTCAATAGAACGGCGAAGCGCAGTTAACCTTGTTGACTTGCTTGATTTCCACCAGCTTCAAATTATTATCCATCATCCAGGCAGCCATACGCTTGATTGTTGCTTGGCCTGTCCTGTTGATGACGATCACTTTATCGGATTTGCCATAGACGCAATCGCTTTTAAATTCCAGACCTTCTTTGGGGCCGACTGCAGGCAGGGGGACTTCTATCAGTTGCAGGGGGAATTTTGCCAGCTCTGCTGCTGACATTTCTCCATACCGGATATTTGTATCGATGACGAATGCCGCCCTGGAAAATTGCTCAATTGGGTTTGGGGTGCTGGATTTGTTTTCTATGGCTTTGGCAAGGAAGGCCACATGTTTGTTTCCGATATTATCGCTGCTGATTCCTTGCCAGGTTTCTTTGAATTCCTTGCGCGATGGCAAGCCATTTGTTGCTGGGCTAGCTGATGCCTGTGCGGCTGCTGGTGCCGGCGCTGTGGACGTCATTGGTGCAGCAGCTTTCTGGGCCGCTGCCGCCGCGGGCGCAGCCTTGACCGGTGCTGCTGCAACTTCTTCACCCTGATATTTGTATTTACCATCAAACGGCACATCACCCCAGGAACTGGCGCATGCTTCCACATGCAATTGCATGCCGCCGGCTGCACGCTTCAAAGTCATATTGCAACGGCCTTCACTAAAATTCCAGCCACCTGGTGCATCTGATAATTTACCTTCGCCTGCACCACTGCGCAAATTGCCCGGCTTGCCTTTTTCGGCGACTTCCAAAGTGAATTTGCCGTCAGGCTTGACTGTCAACAGGCGCTCAAAGCCACTATCGCTGGCATCATAGATACCTGCTTTTGGATAAGGGCTGTAATCTGCGGCCAGGGCAGGCCCTGCCAGGCAAGACAGGCTGATGGACAACAGGCTCAGGGTCTTAAAGGGAGATGGTCTTTTCATGTGATTGCTGGAGGTCAGGTCCGGGAAGAGAGATGCACGCACCCTGCATGAAAGTATGCAGGGTTCGATGATGGTGGCATGACACGCAAAACCATGTCAATTAAATACTTGTACACTTTGCATTCATGCGCAACAAGATGTAAGTGCACTTGTGCTAATGCGGTGACTTTGATATTGCAGTTTTTTGCTCAGGCTTCTGCAAAATTTGCCGTAACGAAATCCCAGTTCACCAGGCTCCAGTAAGCCGCCATATAAGCCGGGCGCTGGTTGCGGTAGTCAATGTAGTAAGCATGTTCCCAGACATCACAGGTCAGCAGTGGTTTGTCGACACCTATCAGGGGTGTGGCAGCGTTTGAGGTATTGGCAATTGCCAGTGTGCCGTCAAAGCGCTTCAGCAGCCAGGTCCAGCCAGAGCCAAAATTGCTGACGCAGGACTGGGTAAATTCCTGCTTGAATGTTTCAAATGAACCCCATTGCGCGCTGATGGCATCACCCAGTGCGCCAGTGGCAACGCCACCACCGCCGGGTGTCAGGCTTTGCCAATAAAAGTTGTGGTTCCACACTTGTGCCGCATTATTGAATATGGCACCTGTGGATTTCTTGATGATATTTTCCAGAGATTCTTCGGCAAATTCCGTGTCCTTGATCAAGGCATTCAAATTCGTCACATAGGCTTGATGATGTTTGCCGTAATGATATTCCAGCGTCTCTCTGGAAATATGCGGTTGCAATGCATCCATTGCATAGGCTAGCTCAGGTAAAGTATGTAGCATGGTATTCCTTCCTGTGAGCAATGTTACGGCGTGGTGTCCACCCGCAGTGTCGCCTGCAATGCTATCTCCGGTACGCTGGCAAGTGCTTTTGACAGTGGACAGTCACGTTTTGCCGCCGCCGCAATTTCCTGAAATTTTTCATCGTCCATGCCTGCGACTGTTGCTTCCATCGTCAGCGAAATACGGTCAATGACAAAGCCCTCACCTTGTTTGGCCAGGTTGACGCTGGCTTTGGTGTCGACATCCGTAGTTTTGAATCCTGCTTTTTCGCAGGCAAATGAAAATGCCATGGTGAAGCAGGCAGCATGAGCAGCACTCAGCAATTCTTCAGGGTTGCTGCCGCGCCTGTCATCTTCAAAGCGGCTGGCAAAACCATAAGGGTATTCTTTCAATGCGCCGGTCTCTGTGCTGATATTGCCGACAGCAGTTTTGCCCGACCCTTCCCAATGTACGCTTGCAGTTTTTTCAGTCATGGCAACACCTTTTTTGTAAAGTAGATAACCACCCTATGCCACTCGCTCAAAAGCATCTGTACACTCGCGCACACAAGCGAAAGAGCTGGAACTTGGCATAGGTCTATGTGCAGCAACGTACAGATAGCAGCCTGCATATCACTTAGTCTGTCTTTATCTATTCAGCACATCTGTTCTCAGACTTGGCTGCGTACGCATAAAAAGGAGAGATTCATCATGATACAGATACGCATAGGCCAGGCAAAAATACAGCTCAGCCGTGAAGAATTTGGGCTTCGTTATCGTGCCAGTTTTATTGATCCGGCTTTCGAAGCAGAAGAATCTGCCATAGCCAGATTGGAAGAGATCGCCTGGCATGCCTATGATGAAGGGCGCAAAGCACCATTTACACAAAAGGCAGGTGCTGGATATGCCGACCCTGACTATGATTTGTCTATGGAATGGCAGGCGACCAAAGACCGTCTCGATGCAGCACAATCTACGTGGGGTGAGGCATCGACACCATCGCGCGTCTTGCTGATCTGTGCTTCCGCACGCAATGATGGCACTTGTCCTGGCGAAATGTCCAAGAGCTTTCGCCTGCTGCAAATCGCCAAAGAAGAACTAGAGCAAGCCCATATCCAGCCTGATGTACTCGACCTGAGTTTGCTGACCTCAGAATATGGAAAGAATATTTTTCCATGCAAGGGCTGTGCCTCGACAGCTATGCCCCTGTGCCATTGGCCTTGTAGTTGTTATCCCAATCATGCGCTGAACCAGACCAATGACTGGATGGCAGAAATCTATGAGCGTTGGACCGCTGCGCATGCCGTGATTATCGTCACGCCTGTCTATTGGTACCAAAGTCCCAGCCCCTTGAAGCTGATGATAGATCGCCTCGTCTGTGCCGATGGCGGCAACCCTGATCCGACTTCCACTTCTGGTAAAAAAGCCGTCAAGGCCAAGGAGCTGGAAATGGCGGGCTGGAATTATCCTCAGCATTTGGCAGGTCGTGCTTATGGTTTGATTGTGCATGGTGACGTTGCTGGTGTCGATGACTCGCGCCGCGCATTATCTGACTGGCTGGACTGGATGGGTTTTATTGATGCGGGCACACAGGCACGCCTGGGTCGCTATATCGGCTATTACGAACCCTATGCGAATAGCCATGAAGCACTGGACAAAGATCTGGCTATGCAACAGGAGTCGCGCAATGTTGCTATCGCGGTAGCCAAGGCAGTGAGCGAGTTGCGTGCGGGTCGCTTGCAGGCAGTACAGGCAGAGGTGCAAAAACCGCGACCAAAGTAATTTTTTTGATGTAGAAACCGCTACCGTCAATTTGAAAGAAAAAAATGAATCCCTATCTCCACCATGTATCCGGTTTTTTCGCTGAACGTAGCGAGGCTGAAAGTACTCTGAGCACCTTGCTTTTGCGGGGTATACCGTCCGGGCGTCTGCAAATTTTTGACAACACGCTTGCCGCGCCGCCAACAGCAGCCTTGCCACCCCAGCCCGGCCCTGTGGCGGGCAGCGACAAGGCATTGAAAGATATCCTGGTCAGCGGTGCTATCGGTACTGCAGTCGGAACAGGACTGGGTGCTCTGGCAGAGGTGGCCCTGGTGGCCGCTAACGTCAGTCTATTTATCGCCAGTCCCCTGGTTGCACCTCTGGTGATGATGGGATGGGGCGCCAGTATCGGTGGTTTGCTGGGTGCCACCCGAGGCGCGTTCAAGAAAAATACTGGTGGCACAAGTGAAACAGATAAGGCTGGTGCAGACAAGCAAGGCTGGTTATCCAGCCTGATTGATGATGCGATTACCAGTGGGCAATTTGTCCTGGTAGTCCAGACCAATACAGAACAAGAGACCGCGATAGCACAGGAAGTGATTGAAGCATCCGTTGGGGTCTACAAAGATGACAGCATCGCCTGATTCAAGCCTGCAAACAAACCGGCGTTTCAATTCAGATACTGGCTTTTCCATTGCACAGCGGGCAAAGCTGGAATCCAAACCGAGTTCCATCTTGATCTGTTAGCCACATGACTGTGGACATGCTATTGAATCTGTTGAATGGATTTAAGGACGGCACGATAGTCATCATCAGGCAGTTGCTCCGAGACGACTGACACAGAGAAGATGATGTGTTTGTATGAAATTACGAAAGTCGTAACGCTCGCATGACGTCGGTTTGCAAGAACGGCAAATGGCTTTTCTCCATCGTTGGGAGACGTAAAGGATACATTGCAACCCACGACTTCACCTTTAGATATAGGCACTGGTGTTATTGTCTGTTCTTTCGATTGCTTGACATATTGACCGCCCGACTTGGCGACAAACTCGCACAGCTGATTTTCAGTGAAAACTCCCTTATCATTGTTTGGAAATGGCGTAATTGCAACAACCATACCATTTTTGATTGCACGAATTTCACGCAGACCGGCCATTATTGGATCCGGAGCGGTTGGGTATGAAAAAAATCGCCAACCAGAGGGAAGCGTTAGCATTACGCCACGCCCAATGTCGTAAGTAGGCCCGTTCTCTTCTCTACAGCCCCGTTCAGGATTGCATGTGTATGAAGGTTCGGCTGCCGTTGCGGTTTTAGCGAATATTACGAAAAGAAAGACGATGAATAGTTTCATATGGTTAATGTCGAAATGAGCGGATGGCCGCTCACAATTTATAAAGAACACAGCCGTATCGCGGCCAGTCCATCGACCTTCCAGTTAGCCTCAATGATGCTCAATCGAAGAACCTTTGCCAAAATGGCTTTGACGGTGGTAGATAAATTTCAGCAGGAATACCTATAAGTGCAGGTCCAGATAAGTATCCTCCATCTAAGGACCCTGATTCGTTGAGAACACGACCTACAACACCAAGCAGAACACTGCGAAGTGCGATGTTGCTGAAGATATTGCGTGGCCCAGCATGATACATTTCAGTTGCTACTTTAGCCGCAATTTGAATGATGGGCTCACACCTAAACTCGAACTGAAACCAATTGCCTTGTTTATCCTGCGCACTAAAAGTATTCGGCAAGTGAATATCCACAGTGTGGGAAATGAGAACAATCCCAAAGACTTCTGGAAGCCAATCTATCAAGCGTCTTGCCAACATTTGTTCTTGAGCAAGCGCAGCAATTTCAACTTTTATTTCATCATCAGAAATACCATCACGCCCAAGCACGGCGACGGCATTTTGCAGGAGTTCTTCAGAAAGTAATGGCAGCATAGATGTGAGAGCTTAACGTTTAACTGAACGGCTGGCCGCCCAGAGAAATAAAATGAACTGTACCCTTTTTGGTCTGCCCGACCCGAGTGCTATGTTAGCGCATTTTATTTGACGACGAGCTCAAATTCGTTGGGGGAACCGGCCAAGAAGATGACTCATACGTTGCCCCTTTTTTTTGCTCCATAGGAGATAGTGGTCTCTCATGCTGAGCGCGACCTTCAAGCTGAAATATCGCTCAATTAAAATGCTACGTTGGCGTAATCTTCAGTCTGTGGCCGATTTTTTGCTCAGCACTTGCAAAGCCTCTTTGGTCCACTGCACACGGCTTTCTTCAAAAGTGATGCCCGCTTTCAGTATCAGGTAGCGCAGTTGCTGCTCATGCGACAGCTGTACCGCACTGAAGTCGCGTTGTTCTATCTCTCTGTAGGTTTGTAACTCTTGCTCATGCATTTGCAGGCGACGTTCAAATTCTTCCGCCAGGCCCAGCGGGCCTATCGCGGCATCAGCGCGTAGTTTGACCATCATGTCATCCCGCAATCTCATTGGTGCACTGCTTGCACTGGCCCAGCGCCGTAATTCATCCCGGCCTGCAGGCAGGATGTCTATGAGTTTTTTGCCCGCACGGCCACCTTCAACCTCAGTAGAGATGACCCAGCCCTGGCTTTCCATGCGTCCCAGTTCACGGTAGATTTGCTGGTGCGTGGCATGCCAGAAATAACCTATGGACTTGTCAAAACGCCGTGCCAGGTCATAGCCTGAACATGGCTTTTCGGCAATTGAGGTCAGCAAGGCATGCGGCAGGGACATGTTTTAGAGTAAATAGTCGGTGTGGTTTTCATACATTTTATATGCAACTGGTTGCATAAATAAAGCAGTTTCGTTATTCTCTTATGCACTCAGTTGCATAAAATATATACCCAATACCTGTTGCTTGATAGAACCCCCCTCTTTATTTAGGAATACGCCATGTCTTTTTATCCTCACCTGACAAAGCCACTCGATCTGGGTTTCACTACCCTGCCTAATCGCCTGTTGATGGGTTCCATGCACGTGGGGCTGGAAGAGGTCGACAATGGCTTTGAGCGCATGGCGGCATTTTACGCAGAACGCGCCCGCGGTGGCGTTGGCTTGATCGTGACAGGCGGTATCGCGCCGAATGAAAGGGCGCGCCCCATGCATGGTGGTGCCATGCTGACGACGGAGGCAGAAGCTGAGCATCACAAAATCGTCACCAAGGCCGTGCACGATGCCGGTGGCAAGATTGCCATGCAGATTTTGCATTTTGGCCGTTATTCTTACCAGCCTACCCTGGTCGCACCGAGCGCCATCAAGGCACCGATCAACCCGTTCAAACCGCATGCATTGACGACAGCAGAAGTGGAAGAGACCATTGCGGACTTCGTCCGTTGTGCCGCCCTGGCGCAATCAGCAGGCTATGATGGTGTTGAAGTCATGGGCTCGGAAGGTTATCTGCTCAATGAATTCATCGCTGCCTGTACCAACCAGCGCGATGATGAATGGGGTGGCGCTTATGAAAACCGTATCCGCTTCCCTATAGAAATCGTACGCCGCATACGCGAGAAGGTGGGCACCAACTTCATCATCATTTATCGCCTGTCCATGCTGGATCTGGTTGACGGTGGCTCCACACTCGAAGAAGTCACACAACTGGCAAAAGCCATAGAAGCGGCTGGTGCAACGATTATCAATACCGGCATAGGCTGGCATGAGGCACGCATCCCTACCATTGCCACCAAGGTGCCACGCGCTGCGTTTGCCTGGGTGACGAAGAAGCTCAAAGGCCAGGTGAATATCCCTCTGATCGCAACCAACCGTATCAACACCCCCGAAATTGCCGAGCAATTGCTGGCGGAGGATTATTGCGACATGGTCTCAATGGCGCGCCCACTGCTGGCTGACCCGCTGTTCATGCGCAAGGCAGAAGAGGGCAGGGCAGATGAAATCAATACCTGCATAGGTTGCAACCAGGCTTGCCTGGATCACACTTTTGGCGGCAAGGTCACGTCCTGCCTCGTCAATCCACGCGCCTGCCATGAGACAGAACTGGTTGATGCGCCTCTGGAAAAAGCCAAGCGCATTGCGGTAGTTGGTGCTGGCCCAGCCGGTTTGAGCTTTGCTACGACCGCAGCCAATCGTGGCCATGCTGTGACCCTGTTTGATGCCGGTTCTGAAATCGGCGGCCAGTTCAACATCGCCAAGCAAGTACCGGGCAAGGAAGAGTTTTATGAAACTTTGCGTTACTTCGGCAAGCAAATCGAATTGACTGGCGTCACGCTCAAACTCAATACCAAGGTCGATGCGGCTGACCTGGCAGACTTTGATGAAGTGGTGCTGGCAACGGGAATCACCCCACGTGTTCCTCCTATCGAAGGTATAGAACATGCCAAAGTCCTGAGTTATCTGGATGTTTTGCGTGATAAGAAAACAGTAGGCAAATCCGTCGCCATCATAGGCGCAGGCGGCATAGGTTTTGACGTTGCAGAATACCTGAGCCATAGCGGCACCAGCCCTAGCCTGGACCCTGAAAAATTCTATGCAGAATGGGGCATCGATACTGACTATAAAAACGTCGGTGGCTTGCGCCCTGCTCATGTGGAAAAACCAGCTCGCCAGATTTTCCTTTTGCAGCGCAAGACTTCCAAGGTAGGTGATGGCCTCGGCAAAACTACAGGCTGGATACACCGCACAGGTCTCAAAAACCGCGAAGTACAAATGATCGCCGGTGTCAGCTATGACAAGATAGATGATGCGGGTTTGCATGTCACCATCGGTGGTGAACAAAAGCTGCTGCCAGTTGATAATGTGATTTTGTGCGCAGGCCAGGAACCAAGGCGTGACCTGCAAGCCATGCTGGAAGCGGCAGGCAAGCCTGTGCATCTGATCGGTGGTGCCGATGTGGCGGTGGAACTGGATGCCAAACGCGCCATCAATCAGGGTACGCGCCTGGCAGCGACGATATAAGTCAGGTTTTTGATTATCATGGGCCTGCAATGAAACGCTACAGACGGCACTTTTTGGGATTGTTCATTGCAGGCATTTTTCAAATGCAAACGGGGAATAGCGCGATGGCAGATACGCAAGGCTTGACGTTCAACAAGCATACACTCAGCATCAAGATTTTTAGTGTCAGTGATGTCAACATTGTGTATGCGGGATCACCACACAGGCTCAGCGCAGGCAAGCTCATGCGCGCCAAAACCGCTGCAGATGAAAAGCGCTTTCCTGGTTTTGGTTCCGGCACCTACATCACATTTGCCGGGCCAGTCGATATCGCCTGGAAGTCGCAGGATGGTACTGATCATAGTTATGCCCTGGACCTTGATGAAGTATTCAAAGACCGCAAAGTCTTGCATACCGAAGACGAGACACGGTTCTACAAACCCGAGCCTGTGTATGGAAGTGCGCCCACCATCATCATAGAACTGGATGACCGCACGCTGAACGTTTATATGTTTGCCACCATCCGTCTTGAAAAGGATGAAATGACACGCGAGCATAAAGATCACTACACCCTGGCGTACACTAAAAAATTCTAAACGGATTTACGCAAAACTGCTCCTGAAAGGATGATGATGAACAATGTACCTGCAACTGTCGCCGCTTCCCTGCAAACCTGGCATGCCATGATTGCCAATAAAGACCTGAGTGCCTTGCCATCCATCGTGCATGCCGATGCCGTATTTCGTTCACCCATGGCGCATCAGCCATATGCCAGTGCTCAGGCAGTCGTGCTGATACTGAGTACGGTGGTCCAGGTATTCGAGAATTTCACTTATCACCGCGAGTTGTCGTCGGATGATGGCCTCAACATCGTGCTGGAATTCAGTGCCAATGTTGGCGACAAACAGCTCAAGGGCATAGACATGATACGCTTCGACGCCGATGGCAAGATCGTTGACTTTGAAGTCATGGTCAGGCCCATGAGTGGCTTGCAGGCACTGGGGCAGGAAATGGGGGCAAGGCTGGCGCAATACCTGCCAGCCTATAAAGCATCTAAGTAAGCAACTAAGTAATCTTGTAAGTCTCTAAGTAATCTTACTTGCGCGCCTGTTTTTTCAAAAAACGCATGAAGCTGCCCAGCACGGGCAGCTTTTCATATAATTCTTCAGCTGCATCCCAATAGTCGCGGTGGAAGCTTACTCTGCCGTCTTCTGCAAAGCGTATATGCGTGGCACCGCGTATACACTGCGGTTTTGCATTGAAGTTTTTCATCGTAAATAGAAAATCCCAGACCAGAAAAGCAGTGTCTCCTTGCAGGACTGATGAAGTAATGCGAAAGCGTGGTTCATGGACTTGCACGAACACAT
>Ga0207952_1000321_pt1 | contig 43995 bp, 46 predicted proteins | sample SubbioR12Aug_8Ca_FD_184831 | JGI IMG/M metagenome (GOLD analysis project Ga0207952, IMG submission 184831) | Serpentinite rock and fluid subsurface biosphere microbial communities from McLaughlin Reserve, California, USA - CR12Aug_8Ca (SPAdes) | ecosystem: Environmental > Terrestrial > Deep... | reverse complement strand
GATGCCGTCCGCGAGCGGCTGGGCGGCATCCATGGCTGCACCCACATCGTCGAGCTTCTGGGTCCGGTAGCCACCACCGCGTTCCAGACCATGTCGTCGGGCAAGGCGCGCGAGCTCAACCGTGCCCATCTCGCCAAGAGCGGCAGCCCGTCCGAGGCGGCGACGGCCGATGCCCCGGCCAAACCCCGCCGCAGGCCCTACGTCATCGACACCTGCCATGCCTGGGCGGCCCACGGGGCGGTCGTGAAGCGCTGGGCACCCGATTTCTACACCGGTCCCGACGCCGAGGCGGTTCGCGCCGCGGCGGCCGGCAAGGAAGTGGAGATGGAGGACTAGCTAGCGCCGCGCCGCATCCTCGGCCGGCGTGAGGGTGACGAGCGCCAGCGCGTGCAGGCCGGCGTCGAGTTCGTCCTTCAGCGCGGCATAGACCAGACGCTGCCGCGCCACGCGATTCTGGCCCTCGAAGGCGGCCGACACGATCTCGACGTTGAAATGGGTCTCGCCGCCCTCGCGCCAGCCGGCATGGCCATGATGTCGCGCCGAATCGTCGGATACGGCCAGGCGCACCGGTGCAAACCGCTGCCGGAGCTTGCTGTCAATCGCCATCGCCACCTTGCCCATCACTCGCCTCACTTGCCCGGCAAAACCGAAGAACACATATTAGCCGAATGTCTCGACGGCGAGCGAAACCCTTGATGGCGACCGATGGCGCGCAGCTGCACCAGCGCGTCTGCGAGGCGTCGGGCTGCCGGCAGCAGGGCGAATACCGCGCGCCATGGGCACGGGACCGGCTGAACGACTACCGCTGGTTCTGTCTCGAGCATGTCCGCGAATACAACAAGAAATGGGACTATTTCGCCGGCCTGGGCGCTGACCAGATCGAGGCCCATATCCGTGCCGACACGACTTGGCGCCGCCCGGTCTGGCCGCTCGGCGCGCGCCGCAACGGCAATGGCTATGCCCAGATCCACGACCCGTTCGGCCTGGCCGACGACGCGGGCCTCGGGGAAAAGCCGCCCCCGATCAACGACGGGCTCGAGCAACTGACCTCGGCCGAGCGCAACGCTCTGGGGGTTCTTGAACTTTCATGGCCGGTAACCCCGGCAGACGTGAAATCTCGTTACAAGGAACTGGTGAAATTGCATCATCCTGATGCCAACGGCGGGGCCCGCGAGGCTGAGGAAAAGTTGAAGGAAATCAACGCCGCCTATTCCACTCTGCGGGCTTCGGAAAACCTTCCAGCGCAGTGATTCCGGCCTCCTGCGGCCCCCCTGCCAATTGGCCGCTTGCGGTGCACAAAACGGCCTGCGACACTGAACTTTGCCCGCAATTTGGCGGGTTTTGTTTTGTAGGAATTCGTGTGATGGCCTCTACGACGACCGCGGCCCAGCAGAACGTGTCGGGCGTGCCGGATATCAAGGTTTCCGCCCGCCAGCTCTTCGGCATCGACACCGACATGGAAGTGCCGGCGTTCAGCACGCAGACCGAGCATGTGCCGCAGGTGGACGACGCCTATCTGTTCGACCATGACACGACGATGGCGATCCTCGCCGGCTTCGCGCACAACCGACGGGTCATGGTCCAGGGCTATCACGGCACCGGCAAATCGACCCACATCGAGCAGGTCGCAGCGCGACTCAACTGGCCCTGCCTGCGCGTCAACCTCGACAGCCACATCTCCCGTATCGACCTGATCGGCAAGGACGCGATCGTGCTGCGCGACGGCAAGCAGATCACCGAATTCCGCGAAGGCATCCTGCCGTGGGCGCTGCAGAACCCGACGGCGCTGGTGTTCGACGAGTACGACGCCGGCCGCGCCGACGTGATGTTCGTGATCCAGCGCGTGCTCGAGGTCGACGGCAAGCTCACCCTGCTCGACCAGAATAAGGTGATCCGCCCGCACCCCTCGTTCCGCCTGTTCTCGACCGCCAATACGGTCGGCCTCGGCGACACGACCGGCCTCTATCACGGTACGCAGCAGATCAACCAGGGTCAGATGGACCGTTGGTCGATCGTCAGCACGCTGAACTACCTGGCGCACGACCAGGAAGTGAACATCGTCGTGGCCAAGACGCCGATGTACGACACCGACGAGGGCCGCAAGATCGTCTCCGCCATGGTGGCACTGGCCGATCTCACCCGCGCCGGCTTCATCGCCGGCGACATTTCGACCGTGATGTCGCCGCGTACGGTGATCACCTGGGCCGAGAATGCCCGCATCTTCAGCGGCGACATCGGCTTTGCCTTCCGTCTCACCTTCCTCAACAAGTGCGACGAGGTCGAGCGCACTACCCTGGCCGAGTACTACCAGCGCTGCTTCGGCAAGGAATTGCCGGCAACCAGCGCCAAGGGCGGCAAGCTGCACTAGGAAGAGGGCCGAATGGCCACCAAGGATTCGACGCCACTCGAAGAGTTCCGGCGCGTCACCGCCACCACCATGCGGGCGGTGGCACGCAGGGAAGTGAACGTTTCGTTCGTGCCCGACGGCGGCTCGCTGCTGGGCAGCGAGGCACGCATCACCGTGCCGGCGCGCGACCTGCCGGTAGAGGACGTGAGCCGCGTCCGCGGCGAGGCCGATTCGATGGCGCTGAAACTGCGCCACCACGACCGCAAGACCCACCTGCGCCGGGTTCCCCGCGGTGAGACCGCACGAGCGATCTTCGAGGCGGTCGAGCAGGTCCGCGTCGAGGCGCTGGGCGCCCGCCGCATGGCCGGCGTCGCCGACAATCTCTCGGCGCTGTGGCGCCAGCGCTCCGACCAGCGCGGCCATGCCCGCATCAAGTCCAAGGAAGACGCCCCGATCGCCGACGTGATCAGCCTGATCGCCCGCGAACAGTTGCTGGGCACCGCACCGCCCGACTCGGCCAAGGCGATGGTCGATCTGTGGCGCGCCGACGTCGAATCGGCCGCCGGCCGTGACTTCCAGAAACTGAAGGAATCTCTCGGCAACCAGGAGGCCTTCGCCCGCGCCGCGCGCCAGTTGATCCGCGACCTCAAGCTCGGCGATGAATCGGCCGATCTGCAGGACGACGACAACGAGGACTCGCAGGACCAGGAGAACGCCGACGGCCAGTCGAACGAGACCGGCGACGACAACAGCGATTCGAACGAGACCCAGGGCTACGGCGCCCAGGGCGAGGAGACCGAGGACGCCTCCGAGCAGGAAGACGCCTCCGAGACGGTGGCCGACCAGGCCCAGACCGAGATGCAGATGGGCTCGGGCGACGAGGAGGAGCCGGGCCGCGCCGAGCGTCCGTGGCTGCCGCCGGGGGCGCTCTCCAACGAGCCGCTGGGCCAGCAGTATCACGCCTACACGGTGAAATTCGACGAGATCGTCGACGCCGACCAGCTGTGCGATGCCGAGGAACTGGGCCGCCTGCGCAACCATCTCGACCAACAGCTTTCACACCTGCAGGGCGTGATCGGCAAGCTCGCCAACCGCCTGCAGCGCCGCCTGATGGCGCAGCAGAACCGTTCCTGGGAATTCGACCTCGACGAAGGCACGCTCGATGCCGCCCGTCTCACGCGCATCATCACCAATCCGATGCACGCCCTTTCCTTCAAGAAGGAAAAGGACACCAATTTCCGCGACACCGTGGTGTCGCTGCTGATCGACAACTCGGGTTCCATGCGCGGCCGGCCGATCACGGTCGCCGCCATGAGCGCCGACATCCTCGCCCGCACGCTCGAACGCTGCGGCGTCAAGGTCGAGATCCTGGGCTTCACGACGCGGGCCTGGAAGGGCGGCCAGAGCCGCGAGCAGTGGCTCGCCGCCGGCAAGCCCGCCAACCCGGGCCGCCTTAACGACCTTCGCCACATCATCTACAAGCCGGCCGACGCGCCGTGGCGGCGGGCGCGCAAGAACCTTGGCCTGATGCTGCGCGAGGGCATTCTCAAGGAGAACATCGACGGCGAGGCGCTGTTGTGGGCGCACACCCGCCTGCTGGGGCGCACGGAAGAGCGCAAGATCATGATGGTGATCTCCGACGGCGCGCCGGTCGATGATTCGACGCTGTCGGTCAATCCCGGCAACTACCTCGAACGCCATCTGCGCGACGTCATCGACTGGATCGAGACACGCTCGCCGGTCGAGCTGATCGCCATCGGCATTGGCCACGACGTCACGCGCTACTACCGCAAGGCCGTCACCATCGTCGACGCCGACCAGCTGGGCGGCACGATGATGGAACAGCTCGCCTCGCTGTTCGACGAGGACGAGAAGAAGGAAGCCAGGGCCGATCGCGACCGCGGGCGCGGCGGCAAGGCGTCAGGTGGCAAGGCGTCCGGCAGCAAGACGGGCGGCGGCAAGACAGGCCATCGCGCCGCCTGAGCGGCACGGCGTTCACACGATAGCGGCCCCGGCCGTGTTAAAGGGGCGCGCCATGCATCGCATTATCCTTCTCCTTATCGGCCGTACCCTCGTCAGCCGTTCGTTGGTCGGCCTCTGCCTGTTCGTCGCTGCCTGCGCCAGCGTGCCGCCGCCGCCCGCCGGCGCCCAGGGCCAGAACCAAGGCCAGGCGATCGAGATCAGGAATTCGTCGCTGCCGCTCAAGATCGACGAACCGGCGGCCACGCAAGTCGACCGGCTGATCTGGCGCGGCGGCGTCATGATGACGGCCAACTCGCCCCACTTCGGCGGCTGGTCGGACCTCCATGTCTCGGCCGATGGTCGCAGCCTGACCTCGATCTCCGACGAGGGTGCCTGGCTCACCGCGACCATCGACTACGATTCAAAGGGCGATCTGGCCGGCCTCAGCCGGGGCCGCCTCGGCCAGTTCCTCGGCCTAGGCGGCAAGCCGATCGCCACCAAGGCAGAAGCCGATGCCGAAGGCATGGCGCGCCTGGCCGACGGCTCGTGGCTGGTGTCGTTCGAGCGCCGCCACCGGCTGTGGCGTTACCGGACGCTCACAGGGACGCCGGCGCCGGTCGAGGGGCCGGTCGAGATCGGCCAGCAACCCGCCAACGGCGGCATCGAGGCCTTGACCGCGCTGGCCGACGGCCGCGTCATCGCCATCAGCGAGGAATACGGTCGGCGACCGGGCACGGTGATGGGTTGGATCGGCGTGCCAGCGGGCGGCGGCTACGTCTGGAGTTCCTTCGACTACGCCACGGTCCCCGATTTCCGGCCGACCGCGATTGCGCTGCTGCCCGACGGCTCGTTCGCCACGGTCGAGCGCGCCTTCGACATGGTGCGCGGCGTGCGCTGCCGGGTCATGCGGTTCGAAGCCGCCCAGCTCAAGCCCGGTACCACCGTGAAGCCTGAGGAACTGGCCAGGCTCGCGGCGCCCTACGCGGTCGACAATCTCGAGGGAATGGCCGCGACCAAGGGCGCGCGCGGCGAGACGCTGCTGTGGCTGATCTCCGACGACAACTTCAATCGGCTTCAGCGCAATATTCTGCTGCTGTTCGAACTGGCGCCGTAGCGCCGCGACAAAGAAGGTCCCTCGCCGGTCGGCTCGGGATGGCGACCCTAGGCCGCCACCTTCTTGGCGTCTTTCTTGGCCTTGGCCAGAACGACCCGGCGCTTCAGCACCGTCATCTCCGGGCTGAGCTTGCTGTCGTTGGTGCCGAGCAGGTAGGCGTCGATGCCGCCATTGTGCTCGATGGTCTTGACGCCGCGCGGGGTCAGGCGCAGCCGCACCGTATGGCCAAGCACATCGGACAGGACCGAGGCGACCTGCAGGTTGGACATGAACCGGCGCCGGGACTTGTTGTTGGCGTGGCTCACATTGTTGCCGTACTGCACGGACTTGCCCGAGAGGGCGCAACGACGGGGCATGGCGACTTCCACTAAAAAACGATCCCGCCTAAAGGCGGGGAGGCCGCTTTTTAAGGGGCCTGCCCGCCGGTGTAAAGCAGGCTTTACACTGATTTTAAGCGAACCAGTCGACGACCCGGTCGCTGATATCTTCCACCAAATCCTCGGAAATCACCCGTCCCCGGGCCGAAATTCCGGCTTGGTGCACGGTTTCCGGGTCACCGGAGATCAGGGGATGCCACCAATAGAGGTCCTGGCCCATATGGACCAGCCGATAGCCGCAGGTCTTGGGCAGCCAGTCCATCTTGGCCACCACCTTTGGTGTCAGCTGGATGCAGTCCGGGACGATCTTCTTGCGGTTCTTGTAGTCCTTGCAGCGTGCCGTCTTGGGGTCGAGCAGCTTGCAGCAGGTGTCGGTCTGGGCGAGTTCGCCGGTGCCTTCGTATTCGAGCTTGTTGACGCAGCACATGCCGCAGCCGTCGCAGAGCGATTCCCACTCCTGCTTGGACATCTGGGCCAGCGTCTTGCGCTTCCAGAACGGCAGTTCGCTGGCGGCGGCCCGCCGCGCCTGCCTGAGGAACGACTTAGCGGTCATGGAAAGCTTCTAGCATCCGCCGCGCCGCAACGGCAGGGGTGGCTCGGCCGGCCTCGACCTCGCGCTCCAGTCCCGTCACCAGGCGCTTGACCTCCGGGTGGCGGCGCAACTCGGCGAGCAGGGTCTCGCCGACCTCGCTCCACATCCAGGCACGCGCCTGTTCGGCACGACGGCGGGCGACGCCCTTTGCGCCGACCGCCTCGATGAAGCGCCCGACGGTCTCCCAGATCTCGACCACGCCCTCGCCGGTCTGCGCCGAGCAGGTCTGGACTTCGGGCGTCCAGCCGGCGGTCGGCGAGCGCAACATGCGCAGTGCGTGCTGATAGTCGGCGGCCGCGCGCTTCGCCGTCGGCAGCAGGTCACCGTCCGCCTTGTTGACCACGATCAGGTCGGCGAGCTCGATGACGCCGCGCTTGATGCCCTGCAGATCGTCGCCGCCGCCCGGCAGCAGCAGCACGATGAACATGTCGACCATGTCGGACACCGCCGTCTCGGACTGGCCCACGCCCACCGTCTCGACGACGACGGTGTCGAAGCCGGCTGCTTCCACCAGCAGCATCGCCTCGCGCGTGCGCCGCGCGACGCCACCCAGGGTGGCGCCGGCCGGCGAGGGTCGAATGAAGGCGGTGGACCGGCGCGACAGTTCTTCCATGCGCGTCTTGTCGCCCAGGATCGAGCCGCCACCGCGCTTCGAAGACGGATCGATTGCCAAAACCGCCAGCGACCGACCGCGCTCCAGAAGCGACAGGCCAAAGCGCTCGATGAGGGTCGACTTGCCGACGCCCGGAACGCCGGTGATGCCGAGGCGCACCGACTTGCCGCTGTGCGGCAACACCGCCGCCAGGAGCGCGTCGGCGCGCTCGCGATGGTCGCCACGCGTCGATTCGATGAGGGTGATCGCCTGCGCGAGTGCTCGCCGATCACCGGCCAGCAGGGGTGCGAGAAGCGGATCGACGGAGTGTTCGGGCTTGGCGGCCGTGGCGCTCATTTGACTGCAGAATTATCAGCCGCGACGACTGAGCGCCAGCAAGGCGGCCACGGTCGCGGCAAAATAGAAGATGGCGAGCGTCCAGCCGAGGCCGGGGTCGCCGACCGCGTCCATCGCCGCTCCGGTGAGCGGACGGCCGATCAGGCCGCCCAGGATATAGAGCATGCTGAAGGCGGTATTGGCGCGGGCGATATCGCCCCCCTGGAAATGCTGGCCGAGCAGCGCCAGCCCTACCGGATAGATCGCAAAGGAAATGCCGCCCCACAGCAGCACGACGCCGATCACCGCCGGCGACTGCGCCGGCACCATTGGCAGCAACCCGACGAGAACGGCGCTGGCCAGAGTGCAGCCGGCCAGCACGGCCCGGCGGTCGTAGTGATCGGCCATCCAGCCGATCGGCCACTGCAGGATCACGTTGCCCATCACGAAGGCCGAGAGCCACAGCGCGCCGGTCTCCGCCGAGACACCGGCGCCAACCGCGTAGACCGGCAGGAAGCTGAACGCGACCTGTTCGCCCAGCCCGCAGACGAACCCCGCGAACATGGCAAGCGGGGTCGCCTTCACGACAATCATGAAGCCGCTGTCGGCCGTGTGCTCGATGACCGGTGCGCTCTTCCAGTAGGGCAGCAACGGCACCGCCACCAGCAGGGCCAGCGCCGCACAGGTGAGAAACGGTGCCGGTCCATAGACGCCCGTGACCTGCAGCACGAGCGGGCCCAGCGCCAGGCCGAGCGCCACCAGCATCGCGTAGAAACCCATGACGCGGCCGCGGCGCTTCTCATCGACGGCGACGTTCATCCAGATCTCGCTCACCACCCACGGCACGCCGCCGGTTATGCCGTGCAGCAGGCTGAGCACGAACCACACCACCGGGCTGCTGGTGAGCGTGTAGGCAACCGTGATAGCCGAGCCTGCCACGACGGAAACGACAATGAGCGGCACCGCACCGAAGCGCGCCGCCATCTGAGGGATGCGCGTGCCGAAAGCCAGCATGCCGATGGCCCAGGCGGCGGCAACGACGCCGATGGTGAACCTGTCCGCCCCCTGCCGTTCCAGCGCCAGCGGCACCAGCGGCAAGGCCACGCCCGCCTGCAGGCCGATGGCAGCACAGGCGAGGAAGACCGGCAGCAGGGCGCGCCAGGGATTTTCGGCCGTGCTACTCGGCGACACGCAGGTGGCCTTCGGCGCGGAACGACGGCGGCTCCTCGACCTGCTGCTCGGCCTCGGCGGCGGCTTCCTGCTGCCGGCTCCACATGTCAGCATAGAGGCCGCCCTGCGCCAGCAGTTCGCTGTGACGGCCGCGTTCGACGACCCGGCCGCGGTCGAGCACGACGATTTCGTCGGCGTTGATGACGGTCGACAGGCGATGCGCGATCACAACCGTGGTGCGCCCCCGGCTCACCTCTTCCAGCGAGCGCTGGATCTCCTGCTCGGTGCGGGTGTCGAGCGCGCTGGTCGCCTCGTCGAACAGCAGGATCCGCGGATTCTTGAGGATGGTGCGGGCGATCGCCACGCGCTGCTTCTCGCCGCCCGAGAGCTTGAGGCCGCGCTCACCCACGGTCGCCTCGTAGCCCTGCGGCAATGCCGTGATGAAATCGTGGATGCGCGCCAGCCGGGCGGCCTGCTCGACCTCCTCGCGGCTGGCGTCGGGTCGGCCGTAGGCAATGTTGTAGTAGATGGTGTCGTTGAACAGCACCGTGTCCTGCGGCACCACGCCGATCGCCGCTCGCAGGCTGGATTGCGTGACGTCACGGATGTCCTGGCCGTCGATGCGCACGCTTCCCGACGCCACGTCGTAGAAGCGGAACAGGATGCGCGACACCGTCGACTTTCCGGCGCCGCTCGAGCCCACGATCGCCACCGTGTGGCCCGGCTGCACCCGGAAGCTCACGTCGTGGAGGATCGGCCGGGCCTTCTCGTAGTGGAAGTCGACATGGTCGAAGACGATCTCGCCGCCGCTCACGACCAGCGCCGGGGCTCCGGGCTTGTCGGCGATCTCGGCCTCGACATTGAGCAGGCCGAACATCTTCTCCATGTTCACCAGGGAATTGCGGATCTCGCGATAGGCAAAGCCCAGCATGTTGAGCGGCATGTAGAGCTGGATCAGGAAGGCATTCACCGCCACGAAGTCGCCGAGCGTCATGGTCTTGTGGATGACGCCATAGCCCGCCATCGCCATGACCGTGACGAGGCCCACCGAGATGATGGCGCCCTGGCCGATATTCAGCACCGACAGCGTCCGGCTGGAGCGGATCGCCGCCGTCTCGTAGCGCCGGCGGCCGACGTCGTAACGCTTCGCCTCATGGGCTTCGTTGCCGAAATACTTGACCGTCTCGTAGTTCAGCAGGCTGTCGATGGCCTTGGCGTTGGCCTCGGTGTCGGCATCGTTCATGCGCCGGACGAACTTGATACGCCATTCCGACAGCACCACCGAAAAGACGATGTATCCCGCGATGACGCCCAGGGTGACCGCGCTGAAGCGCCAGTCGTAGAGGCTCCACAGGATGCCGCCGACCAGAACGATCTCGAACAGGGTCGGCAGGATGTTGAAGGTCGTGAAGCGGATCAGGAACTCCATGCCCTGGGTGCCGCGTTCGATGACCCGGCTGAGCCCGCCGGTCTGACGTTCAAGGTGGTATCGCAGAGACAGTGCATGGAGATGTCCGAACACCTCCAGGGCAAGGTTGCGAATCGCGCGCTGTGACACCGGCGCGAAGATCGCGTCGCGGATTTCGCCAAAGGCCTGGGCAAGCACGCGCGCCGCGCCATAGGCCGCGATCAGGGCGATCGGCACGGCCACCGCCTGCGCCGCGGGCTCGCCCAGCGCGTCCACCGCATGCTTGTAGAGGATCGGCACGTAGACGTTGACGACCTTGGCCAGGACCAGCAGCACCATGGCCACGACGACGCGGCTGCGCAGGCCAGTTTCACTCTTTGGCCATAAATGCCGGGCCATGATGCCGACCACCGCCCAGGCGCGTGAGGCGCCTATCTTGGGGATGCGGTCGTTGTCGGGAGGCGACATGCGGAAAAGTGCCTTTTTTGATGCACAGGTTGTGTTGGCGGAGGGGGCGTTGGCCTTCTATCGTGCCACTGACTTTGAAGTAAGTCCTTTGTCGTGAGGGATTTTCATGAGTTTTCGTAGGGTCTTGACCGCGTTTGCCTTGAGCGTGGTGGCGCCGACGGCGGCTCTCGCCCAGGAAGCCCGGCAGGTCGAGATCGGCTACGAGATCACTTTTGCCGGTTTCGCAGGTTTTCGTATCGACGTCACCGCGCGCTTCAATGGTGCGAGCTACGACGTCGAGAGCCGGACCTTCAAGGAAGGGATGCTGCGCGCCGTCACCATGCACTACGATGGGCGCAACCGGGCGTGGGGCGGCTTCTCTCCCCAGGGCGCGCAACCAAGCGCCGGGTCGCTATCGATCGTGGTGGACAACAAGCCACGCACCTGGATCGCCCAGTATGGTGCCGGCGGCGCCGTGAACGAGCAGCACAACCCGGCATGGAAGCCGCCACCGAAACACGTGATTCCCGACGACCAACGCAACGGTTCGCTCGATCCACTGTCAGCAGCACTCACCGTCGGTTTCGCCGGCGATGCCGCGTGCGACCGCACTGTGCCGACCAACGACGGCAAGCGACGGATCGACATCCTGATCCACAAGATCGGCATGGAGTCGCCGGCGGCCGCGGGCGTACCGAGTGCGAAGGGCGATCTACTGGTGTGCACCCTCTACACCAAGCGCGTGGCCGGCGAATTCGACGATGCCCCGAAAGAGGCCGAGACCAAGCGCGAGGAGCCGATGAAGGTATGGTTCGCGCGCCTTGACGATTCGCAGGTGCGCTATCCGGCAAAGCTCGAGGCCAGCACCGGCTTCGGCACGATCCGCGGCAAACTGCTGTGGTTCCGCGAGCGTCCCCTGACGCCGCAGGAAAGCGAGGCGATGAGGCGCTAGTTCAGAGTGGCGCTAGCTCAGGCGGCCACTTTGTGGCTGCGCTGGCGGAGGATGGCGAGGATCTCCGCGGCGGCTGCCGGAATGTTGGTGCCCGGACCGTAGATCGCCGCCACGCCGATCTTCTTCAGGAAATCGTAATCCTGGGCCGGGATGACACCGCCCACGATCACCATCACCTCCGAGCCGCCCTGCTTGGCCAGTTCCTCGATCAACTGCGGTACCAGCGTCTTGTGGCCGGCCGCCTGGCTCGACACGCCGATCACATGCACGTCGTTCTCGACTGCTGCCCGCGCCGCTTCCTGCGGCGTCTGGAACAACGGGCCGATGTCGACGTCGAAGCCCAGATCGGCGAAGGCCGTGGCGATCACCTTGGCGCCGCGGTCGTGGCCATCCTGGCCCATCTTCACGACCATCAGACGCGGCCGGCGGCCTTCTTCCTCGGCGAAGGCCGCGATATCGGCGCGGATGCGGTCGAGACCCTGGTCGCCTTCCCATTCGCCGACGTAGACGCCGGAGATCGAGCGCACGGTGGCCTGGTAGCGACCGTAGACGCCCTCGAGAGCAGAGGAGATCTCGCCCACCGTGGCGCGTGCCCGCGTGGCTTCGATCGCCAGGCTCAGCAGGTTGCCGGTGCCGTTGCGCGCCGCGTCGCCAAGCGCCTTCAGCGCGGTCACGCACTTGGCTTCATCGCGGCTACCGCGAATCTTCTCCAGAAGCTTGACCTGGCCCTCACGGACCATGTCATTGTCGATATCGAAGACCTCGACCGCCGCTCCGTCCTTGGGCTGGAATTTGTTCACGCCCACGATCACTTCCTCGCCGCGATCGATGCGGGCCTGGCGGCGCGCCGAGGCCTCCTCGATGCGCATCTTGGGCATGCCGGCCTCGACCGCCTTGGTCATCCCGCCCAATGCCTCGACCTCGGCGATCAACTTGCGCGCCTCGGCGATCAGACTGGCAGTGAGAGATTCGACGTAGTAGCTGCCGGCCAGCGGGTCGATGACATTGGTGATGCCGGTCTCGTGCTGGAGGATGAGCTGGGTGTTGCGCGCGATGCGCGACGACGTCGGTGTCGGCAGGGCGATCGCCTCGTCGAAGGAATTGGTGTGCAGCGACTGCGTGCCGCCCAGCACTGCGGCCATCGCCTCGTAGGCGGTGCGGATCACGTTGTTGTAGGGATCCTGTTCGGTGAGCGACACGCCCGAGGTCTGGCAGTGGGTGCGCAGCGACAGCGAATCGGTCTTCTTGGGTTCGAATGGCTGCACCAGCTCGGCCCACAGGAAGCGCGCCGCGCGGAGCTTGGCCACTTCCATGAAGAAGTTCATGCCGATGCAGAAGAAGAACGACAGACGCGGCGCGAAGGCATCGATGTCGAGGCCCTTGGCTTTGGCGGCACGGACGTATTCGAGGCCATCGGCCAGGGTGAACGCCAGTTCCTGGACCAGCGTCGCGCCCGCCTCCTGCATGTGATAGCCGGAGATCGAGATCGAGTTGAACTTCGGCATGTACTTGGCCGTGTGCTCGATGATGTCGGCCACGATGCGCATCGAAGGTCCGGGCGGATAGATATAGGTGTTCCGGACCATGAACTCCTTGAGGATGTCGTTCTGGATCGTGCCCGCGAGCTTCTCCTGCGGTACGCCCTGCTCCTCGGCGGCCACGATATAGCCCGCCAGCACCGGCAGCACGGCGCCGTTCATGGTCATCGACACGCTCATCTTGTCGAGCGGGATGCCGTCGAACAGGATCTTCATGTCCTCGACCGAATCGATCGCCACGCCCGCCTTGCCGACATCGCCCACCACGCGCGGATGGTCCGAATCGTAGCCGCGGTGGGTGGCGAGATCGAACGCCACCGAGAGGCCCATCTGGCCCGCCGCGAGATTGGCGCGATAGAACTTGTTGCTCTCCTCGGCCGTGGAGAAGCCGGCGTACTGGCGCACCGTCCAGGGACGGCCAGCATACATCGTGGCCTTGGGTCCGCGCGTAAACGGCGGGAAGCCCGGCAGCGAACCCAGCGTCTCGAGCTGCTCCAGGTCGGCCGCCGTATAGAGCGGCTTCACCGCAATGCCCTCGGGCGTCATCCAGGTGAGATCGCCCACGGGCCGGTCCCGCAGCTCCTTGGCCACGGCCTTTTCCCAATCGGCGAGGGTCTTCTTCGGAAAGTCAGCCATACCCACAATGTACTGCGGATTTGCGTCCAGAAAAGACGCTATTCGTTGGCCAGGATCGTGTTTCGCACCAAGGGATAGATCTGGCTGGCCCATCGCCGGCCGCTGAACACGCCGTAGTGGCCGACGCCGGCCTGCATATAGTGTTTCTTGCGATAGGGTCGCAGGCTGGAACAGAGATCATGGGCGGCCACGGTCTGGCCGATGGCGCAGATGTCGTCGCGCTCGCCCTCGACGGTGAACAGGGCCGTGCGCCGGATCGCCTTGGGGTTGACCCGCCGGCCCTTCCAGTCGAGCTCGCCCTTGGCCAGCCGGTGTTCCTGGAACACCCACTGCACGGTCTCGAGATAAAACTCCGCCGTCATGTCGAGGACGGCGAAGTACTCGTCGTAGAAGGCCTTGATGGTAGCCGCCTGCGCCTCCTCGCCCTTCGCCAGGTGCCGGTAGAGATCGACCTGCGCCTTGATGTGCCGCTCGGCATTCATGGTCATGAAGGCGGTGAGCTGCACGAATCCGGGATACACGCGGCGCATGGCGCCGGGATAGCGCAGCGGCACACGGGCGATCAGGTTCTGCTCGAACCAGCTGATCGGCTTGCCCATGGCAAGGTCGTTCACCTTGGTCGGGCTGACGCGGGTGTCGATAGGGCCCGCCATCAAAGTCATGCTGCGCGGCTGGGCAGGATTCTCGTCTTCGGCCATCACCGCCGCCGCCGCCAGCGCCTGGACGCAGGGTTGGCACACGGCGATGACGTGAGCACCCGGTCCCATCGCTTCGAGGAACTTGATCAGGTGTTCGACATATTCGTCGAAGCCGAAGCGGCCGTTCCACATGCCGACGTCACGCGCATTGGCCCAGTCGGTGATGTGCACGTCGTGTTCGGGCAGCAGGACCCGCACCGTGTCGCGCAGCAGGGTCGCAAAATGGCCGGAGAGCGGCGCCACCAGCAGCACCCTAGGCTGCGGCGGACTGCCTTCCTTGGCGAAGCGCAGCAGGGTGCCGAAGGGCGTGGCCAGCACCTCCTCCTCGTGGACGGGCACTACCTTGTTGCCGACCGTGATCTCGTCGATGCCAAAGGAGGGCCGGCGGTGGCTGAGGGTGGCGCGGCTCACCATCTCGCAGACCGCCCCGGCCGCCCGCCAGCTTTCGCGGGCTCCCGCCCCGCTTCCCGCCAACGTTTGCCCGGTGGCCGTGGCCCAGGCACGCATCGGCAGCATCATGTCGTTGGCGGACTGGTAGAGCGCATACAACATGGGGCGACCGGCTCGGAAATTGCACACACAAGGCCTGTGACACAGACTGAACCCGCCGAATCGAGAGGGTTGGCGCCCATGGCCGAGGCTTCGCTCACCGTCAGTAGCAAGAACTATTCCTCTTGGTCGCTGCGCGGCTTTCTCCTCTGCCGGATGGCCGGTCTCGACTTCGCGGAGCGGCTGGCGCCGATCGACGATCCGGCGACCCGGGCCGAGCTTTTGCTGCTGTCGCCCTCGTTTCTGGTGCCCTGCCTAGAACATGGGCAGGTGAAGGTGTGGGACACCTTGGCGATCGGCGAGTATCTGAACGAGATCAAGCCCGAGGCCGGCCTGTTGCCGGCCGATCCGGTGGCGCGCGCCCATTGCCGGGCAATCTGCGGCGAAATGCATTCGGGCTTCGCCAACCTGCGCTCGGCGCTGCCCATGAACCTCAAGGCGCGTCACGACGGCTTCAAGATCTGGGCGGGCGCCCAGGCCGACATCGAGCGCGTCACGGTCATCTGGCGCGAGTGCCTGAAGATCTACGGCGGTCCTTATCTCTTCGGCAAGACGCCGACGATCGCCGACGCCATGTACGCGCCGGTGTGTTCGCGCTTCGCCACCTACGACGTGAAGCTCGACCCGGTCTCGGCCGCCTACCGCGACCTGATGCTCCGGTTCCCCGCCATGCTCGAATGGACCGGCGCGGCCAAGGCCGAGCCCGAGGAAATGGAAGAGCTCGACGTCGAGTTCTAGGGCCTTGCTCGTCCTCCGGTCGCCGCGCAGACTTCGGCGAAAGAACCGGAGGAAACAATGTCGATCACCCGCCGCGGCGCCATCGCGGGACTTGCTGCCCTGCCGCTGGCCCTATCGCTTTCCGAGGCCCACGCCCAAACCTTTCCGGCAAAGCCGCTCACCCTGATCGTTCCGTTTCCGGCCGGCGGACCGGCCGACATCTTCGGCCGCAACCTCGCCCAGGGCATGGCGGGGCCGCTCGGCCAGCCGGTCGTGGTCGAGAACAAGAGCGGCGCCGCCGGCGTCAGCGGCATCGACGTCGTGGCCAAGGCCGGCAGCGACGCCCACGTCATGGGCCTGATGAGCGCCAGCGCCGGCGCCATCATGACGAGCCTGATGCCCAAGATGCCCTACGACCCGGCCAAGGACCTCGCCCCCATCGTCCTGGTGGTGCGCGTACAGGAAGTGCTGGCGGTCAACGCCAAGACCGGCATCACCGACCTCAAAGGCCTGATCGCCTACGCCAAGGCCAACCCCGGCAAGCTCACCTGCGCCTCGGCCGGCACCGGCGGCATCACCCATCTCGCCCTAGAACTGTTCAAGCGCGAGACCGGCACCGACATCCTGCACGTGCCCTACCGCGGAGCGGCGCCGGCGGTGAACGACCTGCTGGCCGGCACGGTGCAGATGACGATCCTCGACGTGCCCGCGCTGCTGTCGCACATCCGTTCCGGCGCGCTGACGGCGCTGGCCATCACCTCCGACAACCGCGCGCCGCTGCTGCCCGGCGTGCCGTCGATGAAGGAGCTGGGCTACCCCAAGGTCAATTCCGACAACTGGTACGCCCTGGTCTCGCCCGGAGCTGCGAGCCTGGAACATCGCAAGCGCATCTTCGATGCCGCCAGCACGGCGCTGAAATCGAAGGAGCTGATCGAGGCCTACGCCAAGGTCGGCGGCATCGCAGGCGGCGGCACCTCGGCCGAACTCGCGACGTTCCTGCGGGCCGAAGCCATGAAATGGGCCGCCGTCATCAAAGCCGCCAACGTCAAGCTCGAGTAGCCCGTGCCCCATCCGATTGAACGCGGCCTGGCGAAGACCTTCGCCGGGCATATCCATTGGCGGGCCTGCGGTCCGAGCGACGCACCGGTCGTGATGGTGAGCCACATCAACCAGCAGAGCTCGGCGGTGATGGTCGAGCTCTTGCAGGCGCTGGCGCCCAATTTCAGGGCCGTCGCCATCGACTATCCGAGCCACGGCAACTCCGACCACATCGACTGGCAGCCCACCATCGAGGATTACGCAAGGGCCGTCGTGGACACCATGAACGACCGCGGCGTTACCACCGCTTTTGCGCTGGGCGAGGCGGTGGGTGCCGCCGTCTCGATCGCGCTCGGCAAAGGCTGGCCCGACCGCATCAAGAAGGTCGTGGCGATCAACACGCCCTACTTCACGGACGCGGCGAACGCCACGAACGACATCGCCGATATCGCCAAGGTGCGGCCGGCCGATCCCACCGGCTTCCCGCTGCCCCGGACCATCGAGTTCCTGCTCAAGAACGATCCCGAGCACGCGCCGATGCGGCCCAGCCAGTCGTGGATGGACCGCATCAACACCGCCCAGCTCGAGATCGGCCGCGACCGCTGGCAGGCGATGCAGGCGCTGGCCAAGTTCGACCCCGTCGCCGGCCTCAAAGCCGTCAAATGCCCGGTGCTGATGCTCTACGGCGAGCATTTCATCTACGGCAAGCACAGCGCCCTGATGCAGGCCGCCTGCCCACAGGCAGAGATAAAGACCATACCCAATGGCCGCTTCTGCATGACCTGGGAACGCGCCGAAGATATCGCCAAACAGGCCCATGCTTTCCTCCTTTGATCGCTTCCCGCGCCTCGGCATCGCCCACCTCCCGACGCCGCTGGAGCCGATGAAACGTCTGTCCGCGCATCTGGGCGGCCCGCGTCTCTGGGTGAAGCGCGAGGACTGCACCGGGCTGGGCATGGGCGGCAACAAGCTGCGCAAGCTCGACTATGTCCTGCATGAGGCGATCGCAGCCGGCGCCGATACGCTGGTGTCGGGCGGCGTCGTGCAGTCCAACAGCCAGCGCCAGGTCGCGGCCGCGGCGGCCAAGCTCGGTCTCGCCTGCCATCTCGCCGTCTATCACGGCCGCCTCGCGCCGCCGTCCGAGGACTATGAGAAGACCGGCAATGCGCTACTCAACCGCCTGTTCGGCGCCACCCTGCACGACGTGCCGTGGAACGGCGATCGCAACGGCGCCATCGGTGACCTCGCCGACACGCTCCGTGCCCAGGGCCGCAAGCCCTACGTCGTGCCCTACGGCGTTTCGAGCCCGCTCGGCGCGGCCGGCTACGCCTCGACCGTGGCCGAGATCGCCGCCCAAAGTGCGGCGGCCGGCATCAGCCCGACCGCCATCGTCCATTGCAGCGGCAGCGGCGCCACGCAGGCCGGCCTGGTCGTCGGCGCCCGCGCCTGCCTGCCGCAGACGAAGATTGTCGGCATCGATATCGATGCCGAACCCGAGCGCGTGCACGCCGATGTCCTCACTTACGCAAAGGGCGCCGCCGACCTGCTCGACCAGCCGTTCGATCCCGCCGACGTAGAAGTGGTCGCGGGCCACGCCGGCCCGGCCTATGGCGTGCCGCACGCCGCCACGACCCAGGCCATAAAACTCGGCGCCAGCCTCGAAGGGCTGGTGCTCGATCCGGTCTACTCGGCCAAGGGGCTGGCGGGGCTGATTGCGCTGGTCAAGGCGGGACGCTGGTCCGACGATCAGGATATCGTCTTCGTCCATACCGGCGGCGCCCCTGCGCTGTTCGCCTACCGTCATCTGTTCGCCTGATCCCGGAGTGACCCACATGCTGCTGCCCGAGACCCGCAACCTGCTCGATCTGATGGAGGCCGCCGTCAAAGGCGGCCGGCCCAGGCTCGAAACGCTGCCGCACGCGGTGGGGCGCAAGGCGGTCGACAAGATGTCGGAGGATGGCGAGGCCGATCCGCCGGAAGTCGCGGAAGTGGCGGACGGCGGTTTTAGCGGCCCGGCGAGCGAGATCCGGTTCAGGCGTTACCGCCCGCTGGGCGTGAAGGCCGGGCTGCTGCCCACGCTGATCTACTATCACGGCGGCGGCTTCGTGATCGGCAACATTGAAACGCATGATTCGACCTGTCGGAGATTGGCGAACAAGAGCCGTTGCCAGGTGATTTCCATCGACTATCGCCTGTCGCCCGAGCATCCGTTTCCGGCGCCGATCGACGATGGCGTGGCGGCGTTCCGGCACATCCGCGACAACGCCGAGTCGTTCGGCGTCGATGAGGCGCGCATCGCGGTGGGCGGCGATTCGGCGGGCGGCGCGATGGCCGCCGTGGTCTGCCAAGTCTGCCGCGACGCCCAGGAGACGGGGCCGGCATTCCAGATGCTGATCTATCCCGCCACCGACTCGAGCAAGGAGAGCGCCTCGCGCCAGGCTTTCGCCGAGGGCTATTTCCTCTCCGGCGCGCTGATGACGTGGTTCTGGGAGGCCTATGTGCCGGACGAGGACACTGACCTATCGGACCTGCGCCTGTCGCCGTTGCTTGCCAAGGACTTTACAGGCCTGCCGCCGGCGTTTGTGCTCACCGCCGGCTACGACCCGTTGCGCGACGAAGGCCGGGCCTATGCCGACAAGCTGATCGATGCCGGGATCAAGACGACCTATGTGAACTACCCCGGCACCATCCACGGGTTCTTTTCGCTGACGCGGTTCCTGAGCCAGGGGCTCAAGGCCAACGATGAAGCCGCCGCCGTGATGGGGGCGTTCTTCGGGACCTAGGCGGCTTCGCGCAGTTGATGCGGTGGCTCGGCCACCTTGGGTCGCGGCGACGATGCCAGGAGCGCTCGCGATGCCTTCTGGACGTCTTCCATGTCGGCAAAGACGCGCGTCATGCTGCCCGACAGCCATTCGCTGTAGATGACTGCCGCCTCGACCGGCGTCTTGCACGCCGACATGCGCTTCAGCGCATCGAAGCCGGTCTCCAGAGCCTCCTGGCGGCGCGTCATCCAGGCAGAGGTGATGTTCGGTGAGTCAGTCATTGAATTTCTCCATTCATTGCCTGCGCCCGAAACCTGTGCCTCGACACGCCGCGGCGCAAGCCGGGAAATGTGAAAGTTTGGTGCAGGAGTCAGCGACCGCGAACTGTTCCGGTTTCTACATGAGTCGGACGAAGCCGACCGGCTGGGCGAAGCCTTTTAGGGCCACGCTTTCCTCGCGCATCGGGACATTGGCCAGCACGGCCTGCACCGCCGGATCGTCGGCGACGGCGCGGCTCAGCACGATGTCGCCGCCGGCGCTCTGGCCTTGCAGGCGGGCGGCCATGTTCACGGTCGAGCCGAAGTAGTCGAGGCGGTCGTTCAAGGTCACCACGACGCTGGGGCCCATGTGGACGCCGAGCTTCAGCACCAGGTCGTGGTCGGCGATGGCGGCCTGCATGGCCAGCGCCGCCTTCACCGCGTTGGCGGGATCGCCGAACGAGGCCATGACGGCATCGCCGATGGTTTTGACCACCGCGCCGTCGTGGTTACGCACGATGCCGGCCAGCAGGGCGAAGTGGTCGCGCACCATGTTGTAGGCCTGGGCATCGCCCACCCGCTCGTAGAGCGCGGTCGAGCCCTGCAGATCGGAGAAGAGCAGCGCCACCTGGCTCACCCCCGCCTCGTCGCCCGGCCGCAAGGTGGCGGCGGCGAAGAGATCGCGGAACGCCTGCAGCGAGATCACTTCGGGCGCGGTGAGCGCCTCACGCGTCCAGGTCCGGTCTTCGATGAGCGCGGCCAGCTCGAAGCCCGCGTCATTGACGAAGGCGCCGGGGCTAAAAGCTTCCACGCCCGAGGCCGTGGCGCGCACGCCGGGGAAAGGACTCGTGCCGTCATGCTCGAGGTCGACGACAGCGCCGGGATGCAGGGTCCGCAGCCGGTAGCTGCCGGCCGGCAGATCGACTGCCACAGCCCGCCGCTCGCCCGGCGCCAGCAGCAGCTGCACCAGCACATGCGGCGTCGCCGTCGGCCCCGAGAGGCAGAAGCCGCCGGCCAGGATCGGCCGCACCGCCGCCGCCGGCGCAAACGACAGCTCGACGTTCTTCTCGAAATCGCGGTCGTAGTCGATGTTGCACGAGGCGCAATGGGCGCCGCGCGGCAGCTCGCTCAAGGCCGCCGCACTCACCTTGGCGCCGCGGCAGTTGGTGCAGAGCAGGTCCCATTTCATGGTCAAGAGGCCTGCCCGGACGCCGGCCAGGCAGGCTTCGACGGCCGGCCGCGTCGCCACCTTGAACCGGCGCGCCAGCTTCTTGGGCTTCAGCGGCGCGAGATCGGACGCCGTGCCCGTCAGCACCAGCTCGGCCAGGCGCCCGCCCAACCCGTTGCCATAGGGCCCGCGATCGATCTCGCCCGCCATCGCCGCCGCACGCTCGCGCGCGCCCTCCGGCAGCTCGGGCGGCGGCAGATCGAAGAAGGTCGGACGTTCTCCTTTCGCGAAGGCCACCGCCTCCAGGATGCGCCTGCCGACGGCGGCGCCGGCCTGGCCCGCCAGCCGGGCGCCGAAGAACCGGCCCATCAGGGTCAAGGGCTCCCAGGCGAGCGTGTAGCTGACGAGGCTGCCACCGGCGCCACCCCCGAGATCAACTGGCTCGAGCTCGAACACCGGCCCGAAATCGCGGAACGGGCCCTTGGAGAAGATCCGGGACTCGTGGAACCAACGCCCGTGGATCCACTCGTAGGGCTTCTCCTCCCATTCGAGGGTGAAGCCCGCGGCCTTGCCCTTGCCGCGGCGCAGCACCGTGCCGTTGGGCTGCGGCGTCTCCTCCAGCACATAGGGCGGCAGGCCCATCGCCTCGTTGAAGCGGTTGGTGTCGGCCAGCACCGGCCAGAGCTGGTCCGGCGGCAGGTCGAAGGTCCAGGTCCAGGTTCGGCGCATGATCCTTTTACTGTAGCACCGGCCTTGGCGGATCAGTCTCGCGTGTTGCGGCAGCCTTCGACGCTCTCGGACATTGCTGCGCAATGTCCTGTCGCTATGGGGCCGTGTTGCACACGGCCTTGTCACACCAACTTGTGTCAAATGTTGTGACACGGATTGAGCGCCTCCTGTGACAGCGGGAATACCTGGGGCCGTAAAACCCCAGCAGACCGTCAATAAAGCCGTTCTCGGACGCGTTGCTCGCGCCTCGGTCTGCCCCACCTCCGGACGGTCTTCGGCGGGGACAGCCTTTACTTGCTACGCACGGCACATGACCGCGGGACGGCCCCTCCTCCTCAATTGGAGCGTACCCGGCGAGCGCGCCGGGCGGGGCATGGTCAAAGGTTCGGGTTCGCGTCGGCGCAAGGCGCCGGCACGGACGGGTTGTCGGGTTGCGAAGACGGCGAAAAGCCACCACCAGCAGGCTTTCCGGCCGCTCCACGAGAGACACCAAAGCGTTACGTTTTTGTCTCCCGACCTCTCTCACACACGCGTGGCCGCCCTTGGAGAGCTTTAGGGGGTGCGTTCAGCCGCCCTTCTCTGGCGGAGGCCTTGTCGTTGGCGCCGGACGTTGCCTGCAATGCTGTCATCGACAGCGGTCGGCCGGGTTGGATCGGGCCAGCGGGGAGCTTGTGTGTCCCTCGTTCGATGCCGCGCTTTCAGCCGTTGGCGCGGCGGCCTCTGTGGTTTGAGCGACAGGTCAGGACCTGCCCTAGCCGATAAAGCCCGGCCTCCTTAAGGATGGGAGCGGCCGGGCGGACTGGTTTCAGGCTAGCGGATTTACCCTATCATTTCCTGCGGAACCTGCAACTTTTCCTATGCATGGCGGGAATGCAGGGACGGAGGGGCTGCTGGCAGTGCAAGCATGAGAAGCGCGGCGGCGCAGGCTGCCAAGGGCAAGGAGCACAATGCTTGCAGGAGAGCGAGGTCGAAGCGCATGAGGCCCCGGGGTTTGGGCGTGACAGGGTCGGCGCGGTTGGCGCCAGCTTATAGGAAAAATTGGACAAAGCCTGCTGAAACGTCAAGTCTGAGATTGCATACCTAGTCCGCTGGAGTTCGATACTTTCGTGGTCCGATCGAGCCACCTGCTCTACAGGGCAACAGGGCTGCTTGCATTTCGGCTCTCGACAGCGGCAGACGTCACGACCTCTGTTGGCTTTTCACTCCAATTCTGAAGAACGATTTCGAGCCAAGTCTTCGGCAAACGTCCTTCAAGAAATGATTTTAGGTTTCCCACACGAGCAGCATCTCGAAGAGCATTCACTTCCTCGCGCAAGACCCATGCGTTGTGGATCGAGCGAGCCTCAAAGCCATCTTTCAATTGGCGGATACGTAAATCTCTGGTCCTGTATCGACGACATGCAGGGCAAGTACAAGCTGCCAGAAGACGCCTGTCGTCCACATCAACAATTGGTCGTGGCCGCTTATGTGGTCGCGTCCATTCCAGGATTCTTTGACCTTTGCCTGGAACATAGATTGAGCCGAATCCGGCTGCTTGGCGCCAAGCCTGCGAATCGGCTGAATGCGCTCCTAAGGCAAACGCGGCGAGACATGATCGTGGTGCACCGGCTCCGAACACGTGAACCAACGAATAGGGAAAGGCTCGACGTACGGTCGCAAGAGAAGTCGAGAAGTGATCATATCGCGCCCGGCTTGAGCCCATCTCCCTCCGCCCAAACTGACGAAGCATGGGCACTAGACCTCCGAGACCGATCCAATGTGGGCGCGGACTAATCTTCTGAACGGCTGCGCAGCTATCCTGGATTTCGCCAATTGTTGCCCCATGAATTACCGGCATTAGCCTTTCGGGTTCAAATTCACTCGAAAGCCAACGCAAATTGCTGATGGTCGACTGGCGTTTTTTCCGCCTTTGCGCCGGCGTGTCTGTCGAGGAGGGAGGAAGGTCGAGCGATACGAGAATGTCGGCATCGACTTGTCTATATACCTTAGCCACCGTCGACGCAGACCAACCCGTGACTTTCTTGGTCATTAGGACAAAGCCTCCCGAATCGATCATGAGCGGACCGCTTAGTCCAAGCTTTAGCCTAAGGTGCTCGTTAAAGTGGCTTTTAAGGTAACGAATTCGGCGCATCGCATCGCCGAGGCTGGTCAAGACAGGCCAAGCATGCATCTCAGGAACTCGCGCCGACAAAACGCTTGTATCAACGCTCTGCCCCAACCAAACAATTGGGACCTGGAGTGTATGGCCATTGACTTGAATTTCGTGCGCCTTCGACGGCAACACGATCATTTTGACCTACTTTTATTTTGCTTTTGGCGTGCCAACCGAGTACCGAGAATTTTCTGTAACTCCGCAACCACACGTGGAGATACTCTTTGTCACAACTTCCTTTCCTTGTCGATCAAAGAGCCAAGTTCAAGGGCCGCGCTGTAACCCACGCCCTCCTGATTGGCGTAAGCCACTACGACCATGCGTCCTCGCTTGATGCGGGGGCTCATACTGCAGTTCGCATCTACGAGTGGCTAAAGTCGGCCGACGAGGCTGGGGCGCTGCCTGCCCCCTTAGCAACTGCAACACTCTTGCTCTCACCTACTAACTCCGAGAGGACAATTGTCGAGGAGCAGATTGGCAAAACTGGATGGGCGCCGGCTACGGGTAGCAACATCCTGGACGCGCAAGAGCGCTTGTTCCAGCTGACTCTCGAGATGGAAGCGGACTTAAAAAAACCTGATCTTGAGATCGGCGCAGGTTTGGCATTCTACTATTTTGGTGGCCACGGTGCCGATTTCTTTCGAGATGATCCAATAGGCTTTGCTAGTGATTTTGACGACGCGAAACTACCTTGGGCAGGAGCCTTTGATCACTTGGAGTTTCGCGAGCGTCTCACAAGAATCGACGATGAAAGATCAGTAGCAGCGAGTGAGCGAGCCCGATGCTTGATCTTTTATGATTGTTGCCGCACTCGTGACGATGAAGCCAGCTTTGGCTCCGCTATTCACCTCAACTACAAGCCTGTCCTCGACCAGCCAGCCGGCGTAAGGCCATTTCATGTGCTGTCGGCAGCGACAGAAAGTTTCGCAGCATGGGAACCATCCGAAAGCATCAACTTGCCGCCACACTATGATCTTCCGTTAAGCTTTTTCGGGCATGCGCTGCTAAACGCCATTCAATGGTCCCAAGATTATTCTAGCAATTCACAATTCCCCTGGCACACCTCTGCAACAGGACTGCTAGAAGATGTGGCCCGCGCAATGAAGGAATTGGCGAAGCATGATAGTTTGGGTGAACCTTTACCTGGCGCACCTTCACTGAAGCTCGGACCACCTGATTTCCCAGTGGTGCGCTCCAAGTTGCCGCCCAAAGTCACCGTATCGCTGAGCTGCGATCCCGAAAATGGGCGTCATTCGAAGACGATAGAAATCGACGAGCGCGCAGGCATCGCCTACCAAAGACGCCATACGTTGCCACCTTGGACAGGCCATCCAGATTCCTTGACTTGCGTTCCGGGTTTGTTCAGGATCGAGGCGCGTTGCCCTAAGGGATCGCTTCAGAAAGATATTACGTTGAGACCCGCCCTGACTGTGTGGGAATGGATCGTTCGCGATGACGATATTACAGTTCACGATCCAGCCGATTGACGCGCATACGCGTGCCGCACCGGCGTTGCCCGTTAATGTCCATCGGGCGCGAGACTTCGCGATTGTTAGCCGCAGTGTTACTGGACGAGACCTGAGCCTAGAACCCGGAGACTATATCGCTGTCGTCCGCTTCCCTGACGGCGCAGAGGTCTCGCAGCCATTCAGCCTGGATCCGAAGACCGACGTCGTACAACTCCAAGATGCGGCGCACATGATGGCGACTCACTTTGAGTCAAATGTGATCGGCGAGCCAGCTTGGACGTCGAGGTTGCCCTATGAGTTCGTGGATTTTAACCCATTTGCCAACGAAATTGTAACGTTGAAGGAAGACCGCACCTTTGCGATCCGAAAGGAGGTCGCCGGTCCGAACAGCGACAGATGGCGTTATCTGCCTGTCGCACCGCGAGGCGGTGGGATCGAACACGTCGAAAAGGGACGTGGCACCTTTCTTGTCGCGATCCCTACGCCGGAGCGCGCGCGCGTCACTATCACACTCAACATCGACAAACGTGGTCGACCATGCCCAAGTTTCATTATGCCGCGTTCTGCGGCTACATTGTTGTATAGTTACTTGACCGAAGGAGCATCGGAAGCTGCGACTCGTCTGTCCGGCTCTATCGAGCTTAGCGCAATGGAACTAGTCGCCAACAAGGCGGAAGATCCAATATCTGGCGCGCTCGGGCTTTATCTCCTGCTGGGTGCTGGTCAATCCGGAGAAGTTGGCCAACGGAGCGAGAAGCTATTTGAGTATAACCCTCGACTGGCGGATGGTGCGATTATCTGGGCTGAATATCTCGCCCTCAAGGGTCGACACAGTGAAGCCGCTGAGGCGCTCACATCGTTAAAAACACGGGGCCTTCCGACGCTCACAATCGGCTTCCGAATGGCCTTGTCACGGATCAGTACGTACATCAAAGCTGAGTTAATGGTGACATCTCTTGGCGAGATCGAGAGGACGTTGCGCTATTGGGCCCGCCGGGCTTCGCAGAAGTCGCCGACAACCGTCATTGAACTCGATGGCGAGTGGAGTAGCCGACTTGGGAAAGCGCTTGCCGGCGAGCGCTAGCCGTCCATCTTCGAGGAAGAAAATGTCGAGTTGGAGCCAGAAGATTTGGTCCGACTGGGGCATAGCAACTTCAGAGCCTGACGAAATTTCACGTGATCCCAACGTACTGTGGACTACTCGTTGCTGCCGCATCAAGTCAAAGACTGGTGGCATACCGCAAGAGCTTTATCAGTCATCATTGCCGCAGCGGTTCTTGCGCCGCATGGCTCAGCTCGGAGTGCCGCATGCAATCATCTCGGACCTATACGGATTGCATTTCCCAGACGTCTGGATGCCCTTCTACGACACGGCGCCCAGTGATCTCGATATCGCCCAGCGCCAGACTCTAGGTAACCTGATCGGTCGCCAAGCGCGGCAACGAGGCCTCACATTACTTTCGTTTTACAACAACTCACCTGTGATGAGCCGACCCTACTTCGAGATACTCTCATATTCCGGACTGCAGATTGTTTATCACACACGACTCCCAGAGAACATTTGATGCCTACTCTAATTTGCTTCTCAGGCGGTTTGGACTCAGTGACACTGGCTGCCAAATTACAGAGCGAAGGTCGAAAGATTGCGGGCCTGTTCATAGACCGTGGCCAGTCGAATTTAGAGCGAGAACTCGAGGCCGCCACCTACTTCGCGACTAAATTCAAAATCAATCTCAGTATGACGTCGCTCCGCGACTGGAGTACTTCGTGGAAGAAGCCAGATGGCATCACCGATAAAGAAATTCCACGCAACGCTATGTTTGTCCTGGCCGCGCTGCCTTTCGCACGACAGCAAAAGGCGGATGAGATTGCCCTAGGTTCTAATCAGGATGACACGGCTGTTCCCGACGGTAGTTTAGCATTTGTGAAAGCTATGAACGGTCTCTTTGAGGCTGCGAGGCAGCCCGAACGCCTGATCGCGCCCTTTCTCACGGAAGCTATGGGGAAGAATGCTGTCGCTACTCTTGCGGTAAAACTCCTCGGCGAGGACGATATCGCGAGGACCTGGAGTTGCTGGAGCGGCAAGCCGCATCCTTGTGGCCAATGCTCCGCGTGCCGGACTCGTCAAAAAGCACTGGAAAAGGCTCGCGAGCAATGAATGCAGGTTAGCTGACCGGTTGTTGGCTGTAAGTTTCACCGCGCCAGTCGCTCGATGATATCCTGAGCTGTGCTCGGACTAAGAGAAATCAAAACGCCGACTACTTCTCAATAGTTGCGCTTGCTTGGGCCCTACGCATAAGATGAGGGGTTGCGTTTACTTGTAACTCCTACAACTAATAATGCGCAGGGAGAGCGACAATGAACGACCGATCCGAGCATCTGGCGGGAGTATTGGAGTTCGTTAAGGGTTTAGAACTGCCACCCGCGCCAAGAAAGTCGCGAAGCACGGTGAGCGGTGGACCACAGACCGCATTCGATCAAGTAAAAGCCCAAGCATTAGTTGTGGGTTCTGACGTCGTCTCATTCGTGGCAGGCATCACCCCCGAGACACGGAAAGATATCGTGAATTGTACGTTGTTGGCACAACTCGCAGCGAGCAAGCGCGTACCAAATCGTGAAGATATTCGAGGCTGGCACAAAGCTTATTTTGAGACCCTCACCCACCTCGGCTGGGTCATACAGGAACAAGGCTTCGCGGAGCACCGGGAGGCCGGTGCTGATTTCGAAGCTCACAAGGCAATTCTCTCTATAGCTACGGTCCTTCTTGGGCCCGCTGCCACGGCATTCGCCGTTGTTCAGTCGACATTGGACGCGATGAAGTCGATGACAAAGGGCCAGTGGATCACAGTATTCAAACGAGAGAGCCAAACCGCCAAAGCGGCCCGATTTCAAGTAACGCTCGCCGAGCCAACTCCAGAGGGCGGGTCAATGATCGCTCTTATGGCGTTCGAGCTCAAGGCCACGGCGACGTTGGATCAGGTTCTTTTCCTCAAGTTCAAGTCGAGTGACGTAACTCTCCAATACGCATCAAGCCGAGTCACGATCAATGCGGACGTACTTCAAGCCGCTCGTAGTGCGATCGCTCTAAGAGTTGCGGCCTTTACTCAGGACTACGTTGCGAGTCTGCCGATTTAACGTTTACGCTAGAGTTCCCGACATACTAGTGATGCCGTGGGCGGTATCGTCGCTAGCTTGACCATAGGTCGTGCCGGGAGCGTTAGACCATCTCTGCCCCATTCAACACAAAATACACCCGCGCCGGCCTGTCCGAGCGGTTGCTCCACGCATGGTTGGTGCCGCGCTGGATCAGCACGTCGCCCGCCGTCATCAGGGTCTCGCCGACGTCCATCAGCGCCCAGATCTCGCCCTCGACGACGATGGCGTAGTCGATGCTCTGGGTCTTGTGGAAGCCGGGATGGCGCGCCTTGGCGTCGTGCGCCTGGGCGGCGCCATACTGGCGGAAGACCTCGGCCTGGTTGCCATAGTTGCGCTCCTTGTCGGGCGGAAACTCGACGATGCGCACGACATTGCCCTTGGGCGGCGGCTCCAGCCGGAACGGCTGCGACGTGAGATCGGGGCCGTCGGCGTTCGCGGGCAGCGCGTCCACGAGCCAGAGGTTGGTGAGGCCGACATTGGGCGAATGGGAGGGCCGGAAGACGCTGGGCGCCGGGCCATCTTCCAGGAAGATCGAGCGGCCCTCGGCGTCGTGGCCGGTTATGATCCGGCGGACTGGCTTTACCATGGGCGGTCTCCTTGTTGTCCCTACGGCTGGGGCGGCACCTATCGACGCTCCCGGACATCGCTGCGCTTAGCGGCTTGTAAACAAGCCGCGGCCTGACGCTCACCGGCCAAGCGAAGCTTGGCCTAACAATTCGCAAAAAGAGCCAGCGATTTCAGCTTGTCCAGTTGCGCCGGCCGCTCCGGCCCGACGATTTCCTCGCTGATCTGGACGATGGCGCCCTTGATGAGGTCCGTCTTCGACAGGCTGGTCGCCTCGGCCAGGCGCTCGACCGTCCGCGACATGGCCGGCGACACCTTCATCGACAACCGCTTCTTTTCGGTCACCGACTTCGCGGCCCGGGAAAACGGTCCCGTCTCCCGCGAGGCGCGGGCCAGGCGCTGCGTGGCCGCGCGACTCAGCGACGAGCCGTGCAGATAGTGCATCAGGAGTGGCTTGCGGAACTCCTGCGACGCCTCGGGATCGATCCGCCAGCAGGCAAGATCGAGCGCATCGAGATAGACGGCAGGCAGGATGGCCTCGATCGACACCTGCGCGCCCCTGCGCGCCGCCCGGATCGAGGGGGTCGACTGGGGCGGAATGGAGACGACCTTGCCGCAGTGATCGCAGACGCCGGCCAGGATCTTCCGGGCAACGCCCGAGCCGTCGCTGAACGGCACGTCGCGATAGCGGAAGGTCGTCGAAACCCGGCCGCCCTGCTCGCAGAGCGCCCTTCCCTTCTCGCCGGGCATGTAGAGCTTCATGGCCGCTTCCTCACCGGTGAACGCTGATGAAGACCGTGTCCTCATCGAGAAAATAGAACTTCATGTACCAGCCATCACGCCGCAGGACGTGAACCTGGACCGAAGGATCGGCGTGGTGCGGGCTCGCCGTGTGGTGCGTGCCGTTGCTTCGGCCGATGACGGCGATCACTTCCGCCGCCGTGACGGCGCCGGTCAGCAGCCCGTTCTTGACGTCGATCGCGCTCCTCGCCTCGTGCTGGTACGTTCCCGCCACCAGGGCCTTCAGCACCCGCCGCTTTGCTTCCCTGAAACCTGTTCCAGGCATGATATACGAAGCCCTTCGTAACATTCAAGGCTGAAGCGGACACGGTTGGGTGCATCATATGATTGCGTGATGAATTGGAAAATATATCTATGGTTGTATTTTGGGGCGACACCAGTCGACGCTCCGGGTGTGGCGGTACCGATCGACGCTCCCGGACATTGCTACGCAATGTCCTGACGCTCCTAGAATAAGGCCAGCTTCGCTGGCCTTATTCTGGCTTCAACCCAATCTCCTTCAGCACTTTCAGCATAACTTCCGTGTCCCGCTTGAAGACCGCGTTGGTCTGCTCGAAGTTGAGCGGCCCCTTGATCAGGTAGTTGGCCATGAGCTGCTGCACCTTGGGGTCGGTGCCCGCTTCGAACAGAGCGTCGGCGAGCTTCTTCACGATGTCCTGGGGCGTCGCCGACGGCACGGCGAAGGCCGCGAACGCTCTGGTGTCGTAGAAGCCGCCGACGGCGCCCTGCTCCTGCATCGTCGGCACGTCGGGCAAGGACGCGAGCCGGTCGCCGGTGATGGCGATCGCGCGGCCCTTGCCCGACGCGATCACCGCCGCCGACGCGGCCGGGCTGCCCGATCCGCCGTCGAGCTGCTGCGCCGTCACGTCGGCCCACATCGCGGCCTCGCCGCGATACTGCACCACCTCGACCTTGAAGCCGTATTGCTTGGCCATGGTCTCGATCAGCACGTGCGGGGTCGAGCCGGGGCCGTAGGCGCCCCAGTTCACCTTGTCGACCTTCTTGGCGTAGGCGACGAACTCGGCGAGATTTTTGGCGCCGGTCTTTTCGGCCACCACCACGGGCCCGCCGGTGCTGGTCGTCATCGCGAGGTAGGTGAAGTCCTTCTCGGGATCGTAGGGCAGGTCCTTCATCGTGACGCGGTTCTGGATCAGCGACGAGGAGATGGTGCAGAGGATGGTGTAGCCGTCGGGCGCCGCGCGCTTGACCTCGACGGCGCCGATGGCGCCGCCGGCGCCGCCCTTGTTCTCGACGATGACCGTCGTGCCGAGCTTGCGCCCGAGGAAGTCGCCGAACGAGCGCGCGATGCCGTCGGTCTGGCCGCCGGCCGGATAGGGCACGATGATGCGGATCGGTTTCGAGGGGAAGGTGGCGGCGGTTTGGGCGCGTGAGTTGGTGAGGATGGCGGGCGTCGCGAGGATGCCGGCGGAGGCCGCGATGAGGCGGCGGCGGGTTGGCTGCAAGAGTGTCTCTCCCTCAATTCATTTTCGGGAGGGAGTCTAGGCGAGGGCGCGAGATTGCAGCAAGCGGCGGCGGTGGCGCGGGCTCGCTGAGCGGACCAGGGCTGGGGCGGCACCGATCGACGCTCTCAGACATTGCTGCGCATGGCGGCTTGTAACCAAGCCGCGGCTTGTCGCTCATTGGCCGAGCATGGTTACATGCTCGGCCATACACCGCGAAATGAACTGCCGGGACAGCTGCTCGTAGGTCGTGTCGCCGGTCCTGGTCTCGAGGAGGGCGGCGCGCGCCGCCGGCACGACGATCGTGGCGCGGTTCATCGTGCCGCCGCGACAGGCGAGCAGCTGCCGCACCGGCGCCGCCGTGGCACGGCCGACGCCGCGCAGAGGCTCCAGGAGGTCATGGACCTGGTCGTGATCGGACGCCGGCCAGGCGTCGCACCTGTCGTTGTCGACCCTCAGCCAGAGGCGGATCTCGCCGTCCGGCGCGCAGGACATTTCCTCGATCACGTCGCTGCCGCGGAAGCCCACCGTCAGCCGCTCCGGGCAAAGCTCGTAGACCAGCACGTTCATGCCGCCCGCGCCGGCGTCGAGAATGCCGCTCTCGCAGTCGCCTGCCTGCGCCTGCGCCGACATCGCGATCAGGGCCACGCCGACCGCGCGCCGCATGACGAGTCTCCCTATTGGTTGTCCACCACGGCAATCGCCTCGCGCGCCCGGTCGATTTCGGCGACGCGCGCCCTGAAACGCTCGAGGTCCTTGCCGGCGAGACGGGCCCGCTCGGCGGTGCGCGCCATGCCGAGCGGGTCGATCGGCCGGCCGCCGCGGTGCAGCTCGAAATGCAGGTGCGGGCCGGTCGACAGGCCGGTGCTGCCGACGAAGCCGATCACCTGGCCCTGGCGCACGCGCGCGCTGCGGCGCACGCCCGGCGCGATGCGCGACATGTGGGCATAGCCGGTGGCGAGGCCGCCCTGGTGGAGGATCTTGACCCATTTGCCGTAGCCGCCGTTGCGGCCGGCCTCGACCACCCGGCCGGCGCCGGCGGCGAGGATCGGCGTGCCGGGAGGGGCCGCGAAGTCGACGCCGGCATGCAGCCGCGTGAACCGGAGCACCGGGTGGCGGCGCATGCCGAAGCGCGAGGAGATGCGGCTCATGTTCAAGGGCGTGCGCAGCAGCGCCTTGACCACGCTCTCGCCCTCGGGATTGTAGAAGAATTCCTCGCCGTCATGCGGCTTGAAGCGGTAGAGGCTGAAACTCTCGGCGCCGCCGCCGGTGGTGAGCTCGGCCCACAGCACGCGGCCGGCATCGACCTCGTGGCCGTCGCTGGTCCACGAGCGCTCGATCAGCACGTCGAAGCGGTCGCCCGCCTTGATGTCGTGCTGGAAGTTCACGTCCCAGGAAAAGGCGCGCAGCATTTCCGCCAGCGGTTCGGGCGGCACGCCGGCGGCCTCGGCGCTGGCGATCACCGAGCCGTCGACCTCGCCCGAGGCGCGCTGCAGCTTCGAGGCGACCTCGAAGATCTCCTCCTCGACGCTGTAGTCGCCCTCCTCGTCGCGCTCGAGCGTGATCTCGCGCCGCGGCTCGGGCCGGATGGTGAGTGCCAGCAGGACCGCTTTGGCGCCGGCTTCGTCGGCGGGCCGGAGCCTGACGGTGAGCGCCTGGCCGATCGGCAGGCTCTTCAGGCGCACGTGGGCGGCCAGGGTCACAATGGTGTTGCTGATGTCGCCCGCCGCGACGCCCAGCCGATGCAGGACCCTGGCGACGGTATCGCCCTTGGCGAGGCGCACGGAAGTTTCGACGGCGGTCTCGTCGGAAGGGCTCTCGACGGCCGGACTTGCAGCGGCAGGACTCTCGACGGAAACGGAAGACGGGACTTCCGGCGGCGGCAGCTCTGCGCGCATGGCCGTCTGGATCTCCTCCAGCGACGGCAGGGCAGCGGTCTCCGGCGGCGGAAATGCCGCGATCTCCGCCGGCGCCGAGGGCTCGGGCGCGAAGCCGGCCACGGTCCAGCCGAGGGCCACCGCGATGGCAAGGCTGCCAAGTCCGACGCCGAATTTTTTCCAGAGCTGGCTGGCGGATGCGGGCGGGCGAATCTGCACGAAGGTCGGCTGATGCGTTCTTGTTTTCAGGGCAGCGGTCCTTGAGGAGTCTCGAGGGGAAGAGGGCTGCGGAGATTTAGTCAAAAACTTGGCAGCAATGTGATGGCGCGGCGTCCCGACGAACAAGACGGGGGATAAATGCTGCGGCCTTGGAGCATGAGCCCTGGAGTGCTGCAGCACCTCGCGACGCTCCCGGACATTGCTACGCAATGTCCTGACGCTAATAGGCCAAGCGAAGCTTGGCCTCACACTGTCCTAAAACCGCCGTCAGCCATGACGATGCAGCCGGTGACGTAGCCCGACATGTCCGAGGCGAGGAAGACCGCGGGACCGGCGATGTCCTCGGGCCTGCCGGGGCGGCCCAGCGGCGTGTGGCGCATGACGGCTGCCACCATGTCGGGGTTCTTGGCCCGCGCCTCGGCGTTGATCCTGGTCTCGATCAGGCCGGGGCCGATGGCGTTGACGCGCACGCCGTCCTTGCCCAGTTCCGCCGCCAGCGCGCGCGTAAAGCCGAGCACGCCGTGCTTGGAGGTCGTGTAGGCGGCCGAGTTCGGCCAGCTCACATGCACGAAGGACTGGATCGAACCGATGTTGACGATCCGGCCCTTGGTCGCGCGCAGCTGGTCGAGGAAGGCGTGGGTGACGTTGAACATGCCATCGAGATTGATCGAGAGAATGTCGTCCCAGTCCTTGGCCACGGCGGCCGGATCGCCGGTGATCGGATTGCGGCGGTTGATGCCGGCGTTGTTGACCAGGATCGAGACCTGGCGGGTGGCCGCGATCTCGGCGGCGGCGGCGTTGCACGCCTGCCGGTCGGTGACGTCGAGCTTCATCGCCGAGGCTTTGCCGCCGGCTTTGGTGACGAGGTCGACGGTCTCTTTTGCGCCGTCAGGATTGGCGTCGAGGATGATGACCTCCGCACCTTCGCTTGCGTAGGCCTGGCAGATGCCCTGGCCGATGCCCGAGCCACCACCGGTCACGGCCGCGATGTGTCCTGTCAGAAGTCCCGCCATTTTATTTCTCCCGTCGTCACGCCGCTTTACGTATTGCGCGGGCCACTTCGCCCCAGCGCTCCAGAACCTTCGGATCGACGTCGCGCCAGTGCGAGGCGAGATAGATGACGAGGCGCGAGGCGATGCCGCGGTAGCGCTCGATCATGCGCTGGGCGACGTCGTCCCAGCGCGCCACCACGGCGAACTGGTCGAGGATCTCCTCGGTGATCAGGGCCTGGCTTTGCGCCTCGTCGCCCGAGCGCAGGCAGTCGCGCAGCTTGTCGCGCAGGCCGGTGTGGCCGAGGTCGTCGAACTGGAAGGCATAGTTTGGCGTCGCGCCATAGAAGGCGAGCGTGGTCTTGGCCTCCTTGATCGGCAGGGCGCGCTCCTCGGGCGTGTCGCCGGCCGCCACGATCACCGGGATGATCTTGTCGATCGTCGCCGGATCGCGGCCGGCCCGCGCCGCGCCCTCGGCCAGGCCGGGCAGCAGGCGGTTCTTGATGTAGTGCATGGAATGCATGGGATGCACATGCACGCCGTCGGCGACCTCGCCCGCGACGCGCACCATGATCGGGCCGACCGCCGAGATGTCGACCTTGACGTCCTCCCAGTCGTGGCGGGCCGGAGTCCATTGCTCGGTGAGCAGGCTCAGCTTGTAGTAGGGGCCGTCATGCTGCAGTGGGCCCTCGCGGCGGAAGGCCTTCAGGCAGGCCTTCACCGCCAGCACGTAGTCCTTCATCTGCGGCGCCGGCTTGTCGAAGGTGCCGGCGTAGCGCCTCTGGATGTGGGCCTTGACCTGGCTGCCGAGGCCGAGGCGGAACTTGCCCTTGGTATTGTGCGCCAGCTCCCAGGCGATCTCGGCGCTCACCATGGGGCTGCGCGCAAAGGCGATGGCGATGCCGGTCGAGAAGTGGAGCGCGGGCGCCGCCATCGCGGCGGCGGCGATGTTCATCCACGGCACCTGATGGCCTTCGGTGAACAGCATGCCGGAAAAGCCCGCCGCCTCGGCGCGCCGGGCGAGTGCCGCCGCCTGGTCCCAGGTGGTGGCCCGCGTCATGACATCGAATTCCATGGTCTCCTCCCCGGATCAGCGGGTCATCCTACACGAAGCCGATCCAGCGTCCGGCGACCAGGACCGACAACCACAGCACGGCCGAGCAAAGTGCCGCGAGGCGAACGCCGGTGCTGGCACCGCCATCGGCGAGCGCGCGCGCGAAGCCGGCGCTGCGGTGCTGCAGCACGATATTGACGAGCGCCGCGGCGAGCAGCGCGACCTTCCAGAGGAAGGCCTGGTTGGCGAGATACTCGGCCGGCTTCACGGTGAAGAGCCAGAGGCCCGTCAGGATCGCGAGCCCGAGGCCTGTGGCAGCGGCGCGGGACAGGAAGGGACCGACCAAGACGAGCGGCACGCTGCGAAAGAAGCCGAGCAGCCGCAGGTCGAGCGGCAGGATGGCGCCCACCAGCAGGCCGACGCCCAGGATGTGGGCGGCATTGACCAGCAGATAGGCCGTGCCCGAGCGCTGCAGCAGGACGGCGCCGGGCCAGGTCCCGATCCACTGGGCAATCCAGTCGACGAGTGCCATCAACAGGGCGCCATCAGTTGGTGCGGATACGCTCAGGATAGATGTCGTAGGTCTTGCCGGCGACGGTGATGCGCACCGCCTTCATGTGCATCTTGGTCTTGTCGAGGGCGCGGTTGCCGAGAACGACGATGGCGTCGCCGGCCTTGGCCGAGGCCGCCGTGAAACCCGAGCGCTCGGTCTGGGCGGGGTTGCCGAGATCGACCAGCCAGACGACGCCGTCGGCCGCCGCCACCTGCAGCGAGGGATGCGGCGGCGCCATGGAGACCGAGCGGACCGTGCCCTTGAGCTCGGTCTGCTTCTCCTCGGCCCAGTTCCAGCCGTGGTGCGCGGCGGCCGGCAGGGCGGCACCTGCGACGGTGCCACCCAGCGCCAGCTGCATGGCGCGGCGACGGTTGAGATGAGCGATACGCATCTTGTCCTCCGTGATCAGCTCGTGGTCTCGAGCTTGTCCTGCGTCCGGAGCTCGAAGTCGCTGGCGTCGTGGCGTTCCCGGAGCTGGCTCTTGGGATCGCCCTGCATACGGTTGACGATGCGGCCGCGCTTGACGGCCGGACGACCGCCGATGAGATCGGCCCAGCGCTGGACGTGCTTGTACTCCTCGACCGCCAGGAACTCGCCGGCGCCGTAGAGCAGGCCTTTGGCGAGGCCGCCGTACCACGGCCACACTGCCATGTCGGCGATGGTGTAATCGTCACCGGCGAGATATTTGCTTTCGGCCAAACGCCGGTCGAGGACATCGAGCTGGCGCTTGGTCTCCATCGCGAAGCGGTCGATGGCATATTGGATCTTGGAAGGCGCGTAGGCATAGAAATGGCCGAAGCCGCCGCCCAGGTAGGGCGCGCTGCCCATCTGCCAGAACAGCCAGCTGAGACACTCGGCGCGCGTCGCGGCGTCCTTCGGCAAAAACGCGCCGAATTTTTCCGCAAGATGGAGCAGCATGGCGCCCGACTCGAAGAGGCGGATGGGCTTGGGGCCGCTCCTGTCCAGCAGGGCCGGGATCTTGGAGTTGGGGTTCACGGCGACGAAGCCCGAGCCGAACTGCTCGCCCTCGCCGATCTTGATCAGCCAGGCATCGTACTCGGCGCCCTTGTGGCCCGCCGCCAGCAGCTCCTCGAACATGATCGTGATCTTCTGGCCGTTGGGCGTGCCCAGCGAATAGAGCTGGAACGGGTGACGGCCGACCGGCAGCTCCTTGTCGTGCGTGGGGCCGGCAATGGGCCGGTTGATGTTGGCGAAGCGTCCCTCGGTTGTCTTGACCCAGGTCCAGACTTTTGGCGGGGTGTAGTCGGGTGAGCTGCTCATTCCTCGAAACCTCATATTGGCGCGTTCGTTCAGGCCGGCATCTTATCCGGTCCCGGGGCGTTATCACCCTTGTCCAACCCCTGGACGGAAACAACAGGAGCAGGCTGATGATCGATCACCGATGGGGCGTTGGCGCCCTTGTCCTGCTGGCGTTCGCGGGGCCCGCTTTCGCACAGCAGCCGCCGCCCAACCTGGTCGGCACCTGGAAGGCCGTCAGCCCGGGGGCGGCCGTGGTGGGTGCCAATCCCTATCATCCGGGGGCAACGCAGGCCGAGCCGCACTTCACCGACCCGATCGAGTTCACCATCACGATCAACGAGCAGAAGGCCAATCGCTTCACGGGCAAGCTGACGGACGGCAAGCGGACGGAGAACTTGATCGGCGCGATCTCGCCCAACAACCTGGTCGGCGTCATGCTCGACGACGACGGCCAGTATGTCTTCACGATCCGAGACATCGAGACGCTGGACGTCTGCTATTCCCACACAACCCCGGCCAGCAAGGTGGCGGCGTGCTTTCCGTGGACGAGAAGCAAGTGACGCGCAACAAGTAGGGCATGCGTGTCGTGATCTGCGGCGGCGGCGTGATCGGCGCCGCCATCGCCTACTACCTCAGCCTCCGCGGGGCTCGGCCTATCGTGATCGAACGCCACGAGGTCGCGGGCGCCGCCTCGGGCAAGTCGGGCGGGTTTCTGGCGCTCGACTGGTGCCGCGGCAGCCCGCTCGATCGGCTCGCGCGGCGGAGTTTTGCGCTGCACGCCGAGCTCGCCGACACGCTCGGCAATCCCTGGGGTTTTAGGCGGCTCGCGACCTATGGCGGCTACGCTGCCGAAGGAAAGACTGGGGCCCGCCCTTCCCGGTTGCCGTGGCTGAGCAACAGCGTCGCGATCACAGGACAGCTCGGCGGACCGCAGACGACCGCGCTCGTGGAGCCGCGCGCCTTCACCACGGGGTTGATGCGCGCGGCCGAAGCCCTGGGCGCGGAGGTGAAGCACGGCACGGTGGCGGGGTTGGCCCACACGACAGGAGGGCTGGGCGGCGTGGCGCTCGAAAGCGGCGAGACGGTCCTAGGCGACGCGGTGGTGATCGCCATGGGGCCGTGGTCGAACTTCAAAGGGCTGCCGCAGGTGTACGGCTTCAAGGGCCACAGCCTAGTGTTCAAGACCGGCGAGGCGATTCCCGCCGAGGCGCTGTTCCTTGAATACCAGGAGCAGAGCGGCGAGGTCCTGACGCCCGAGGTGTTCCCGCGCGCCGACGGCACGGTGTGGGCCTGCGCCATTTCCTCGACCGCGCGGCTGCCGCTAGATCCCGCCAACGTCGCGGCCGACGAAGGCGCGCATGCGCGGCTGGAGGCGCTCTGCCGCTCGCTCGCGCCGGCGCTGGCCGACGCGCCGATCGTGACGCGGCAGGCCTGCTTCAGACCGGTCACCGAGGACGGGCTGCCGCTGATCGGCCGCTTGCCCGGCGTCGATGGCGTCTACGTGGCAACCGGCCACAGCGTCTGGGGCATGCTGAACGCGCCCGCAACCGGCGAAGCGATGGCCGAGCTGATCCTCGATGGCGTCTCGAGCCACGTCGACCTGGCGCCTTTCGATCCGCGGCGACTGGGCTAGACTGAAGGCGAAAGAATTCTGGAGGAGTCCCTGGAAATGCCCGCATCCGACATCGCCTACACGCCGATCCTGCCCGAGGGCTGGCCGCGTCCGCGCGGCTTCTCCCATGCCGTCGTGGCCACCGGCACCAGGAGCGTGCGCATCGCGGGCCAGATCGGCCGCGCGCCGGGCGACGCCCACATCGCGGCCGGCACTGATGCCGGCGCGCAGTGGCGCGTGGCGCTTTCCAATGTCGTGGCCGTGCTGAAGGCGGCAGGCGGCGAGCCCGGGCACCTGGTGGCGCTCCGCGCCTATGTGACCGACATCGCCGAGTTCACCGCCGCGGGTGCAGCCATAGGTGCTGCCTGGGGCGCCACGCTCGGCAAGCACTTCCCGGCGATGACGCTGGTCCAGGTCTCGGCCCTGATCGATCCCCACGCCAAGGTCGAGATCGAGGCGGATGCCGTTTTGCCGTGAGGGGCTAGATCAGACTGCCAGTGAAGGCGTCGTAGCGGGATCGAAGCTCCTCGACGGTCGGGACTCGGTCGGCGTCGAGCTCGGGAAATTCCTTGGCGAGCTCCGCCCGGTCGAACTCGTCGAGATGCAGCTCGGCGGCCGCGTGGTCGTCCTTCAGGGCCGTGAGCGCATTGTGCAGGTGATAGCGTTTGTGCACGGGCACGTCGGGGCCGCCGGCCTCGAGCAAGGCCAGGCTCTCCTCGATACGCCGCAGCACCTTGGCGACCTCGCCCGCCATACCAACCTCGCAATCCCTTGGACGATGGAAACGCGCCGGCTGCCTGCAGGTTCCACGCGTCACTCATTCAGGGCAACGTGACCTTCACCAACCGTCCGCCGCGAACGTCGACCCGTCGCATCATCGAGCCGCCTTCGGTCTGGCCCCACTTGACGCTGGTCGTCGCGTACCAGACGCCGTCGGGCACGCGCGGGAAGGCGAAGCTGCCGGAGGTGTCGCAGCGCGTCGTGCGCAGGCTCGACACGTAAAGCGGATCGTCGCGCTCGAACTTCACCGGCCCGAGGCTGGCGGCGCGCGTACCGCGGCTGTCGTTGCCGAAGATCGCCGTCATGCGCGCCCGCGCATAGGCGGTGTCGGGGATCAGGTTGGCTGACTGTCCGGCGCAGGTGTAGGTCGTGGTGCCGGCCTTCATGGTCGCGTTCCCGATCACGGTGTTGGCCCCGGTCTTGCGCGACCACTCGACCTCGGACGGGGTGATCGGCGTCGAGAGGGTGGATCCCGGCAGCCCGAGCTGGCTGCATCCCGCGATGGCCAAAGCTCCTCCCAGGATCATCGCGCTCAGGATACTCGTCGTGCGTCGTGGCGCAGGCTTCATCCCCGGCTTTCCTCCCTTTCGCGTAAGGTCGCCGGCACTAGCTACTGCCGGCCTATGTTCCTTTTGTGGTGTTCCTTTTGTGATGTTCCTTTGGGAGAGCCGTCGTGTCGCCGCCCGACCGGCGATAGCTCCAGATGCCCATCGGCAAAAAATTGCGCCACTCGCGACCGACGAACGTCGCATCGAGCTTCAGCACGGACTCACCGAGGTCGACCGGTGACCTGAAGCCATAGGTGTACTGAATGATGGCACCGCCTGACGGCATGAGCCTGAACGCGCCGGAATAGCAGCGCGCAGCTGCTCGCGGCGCCACAGCGCGCATCGGCAGGCCGCTCAGCACGACGGAGACCGACGGGATTCGCGCCCGCGCCAGGGTCTCCCCCAGTTCCAGCGCATCGCCGTGCAGCACACGCAGATCGCGAAACCGCCGTTCCAGGGTGGTGCAGAGCTCCGCGTCCCGTTCGACCACGATGATCTGGTCCTGAGGACACCCCGCCTCGATGAGGGCCCGCGTCACCGGCCCCGTCCCGGCCCCGAGCTCGAGGACCGGGCCGCTTCCCGGGATCGCCGCCTTGAGGGCGGCCTGTGCCAGCCGCCGCGCGGTCCAGGCGCTACTGGCGACCGGCAATCCCACGGCAACGGGGTCGCGGGACCAGCCGCGCAGCAGAACCAGAGGATTGCTCAGCATCGGATCGAGAGCGGCATGCGTCCGTCAGGCAAATGGTTGAGGCAGATCGTCAGGACCACTTCAACGCCGCGGCGGCCGACTCGTTGCACATCAACCGCCGGATCCCACCCCCAGGTCCCGGCGACCATGCGGATGCGTCCCTCGCTCTTCCCCGCTACAGGCGCCTGCGGAGGCGCCGGGGCGGAGAGGATTCAAGATCCCGCCGGCTGTAGCGGCAGGCCTGTCGGTACGGATTGCGGCTTGGCCGATTGTGGCCAGGACACCAGACGCCGGAGCAGCCAGATGGCCAGCCGCCGCCATGCGGGTGGCCGCGCGAAGTGCGCGGCGAACTCGCGGTTTATTTCCAGCGGCCGCCAATAGGAGGCATGCCACTCATGATACGCCTTGTGGAAGGCCCGGGCCTGTTCGGGCGAGGCCCGCAGGGTGGCGCAGTCGCAGGCCGCATGGATCTCCACCTCGTCGTCACTGACGAAGCGGAACCTGTGCCGACTGCGCAGGTGAAGAAGGGCATCGTGGGAAAACTCGAACTCCTCGGGGCGCGAACGCATGGCGGTGATCGCCGGAGCAAGCTCCAGATAAGTCATCAGACCCTCCTCTGCTTACGGCTGATCAACGCCGGACAGCTCTCCCGGTTACCGCCGGTGCAAAATATCGCTAGCGATGGCGTGCGTCCGCCGCGAGCGAGGCGGCGATCAAGCTCTCCCACCGGTCGCCGTTGTCGAGCAGCTTTTCCTTGGTATAGAGCAGCTCCTCGCGCGTCTCCGTCGCCAGTTCCAGGGTCGGGCCCTCGACGATTGCGTCGACCGGGCAGGCTTCCTGGCAGAAGCCGCAGTAAATGCACTTGGTCATGTCGATGTCGTAGCGCGTGCAGCGGCGGCTGCCGTCGTCGCGCGGCTCGGCTTCGATGGTGATGGCGAGTGCCGGGCAAATCGCCTCGCAGAGCTTGCAGGCGATGCAGCGCTCCTCGCCGTTGGGATAGCGGCGCAAGGCGTGCTCGCCGCGAAAACGCGGACTTTGCGGGCTGCGCTCGTAGGGATAGTTGATCGTCACCTTCGGCTTGAGCATGTACCTGAAGGTGAGCGCAAAACCCTTGATCACCTCGGCAAGGAAGAAAGAACGCGCCACGCGGTCAAGTCCGGTCATCGCCCTCTCCGTCGTTACATCAAGGGGAACCTCCCGCTGTAACCATCATCGGCGCCCAAGGTTGCCGGCGCGCCGACCCCGGCAAACCAGGCCCCGGCAAAAGCGGAAGCTCAGGAGTCGGGAGCCAGTTCGTCAGGTCCCATCGCCGGCGCCAATGAAGCAGTAGATGATGCCACTCTTGCCGGCGCAGATATGGGAGCGGATCGCGTCCCGGTTCAGTCGTGAATCGAGCACCACCTGCGGCGGCACGGGAATCCATCGCCCGTCCAGCAGCGCCCGCCATTGGCCGTCGTCACCGAGATAGGCGCGCGTCGGGCGGCAATCGCCCTCGATGCCGTCCTTCGTACCGTTGCAGCAGGAGCCGCCGGTGCCCGGCTGCGTCAACCCGCGGTACCAGTCATGGTTTTCGGCGTGGCCTGTGCCGTGATGACTCTCCTGAGCCCGCAATCCCGCCGCCGTGCCCACGACGGCAAGTGTCGCAATCACTATGGTGATCGATCTGTTCTTCCGCACGGCGGACGCCTCCATCGCCAAAGCGCCCCCACTGAGAGATTGCAACGCGTCCGACACAGGGTGGTTGCGGCCTGCAAGGCACGCCGAGACGCGCGATGGGCCGGCTCAGCGAAGGCCGGAAGCCACCAGCTCGCCCGCGGCCACGACCACGATCTCGCCCTCGTCGAGCGGCCGCCAGTCGCCCTCGGTTACGGGTACGCTGGCGAGCAGCGTAATCTGCTGGTCGCCATCACCCGCTGAGATGGCGACGCCGGGCGGCGCCGGCGTACCGGCACGGTGGCGATGGCGGCACCACAGGCCGGGTGGTGCCACGATTCCGTCGGCCTGGGTACGGCGGTGGCCATGGCCGAAGACGAACTCGCCGTCACTGTAGAGGAAGTTGGCGATGCCTAAGGGCCGCATCTCGGCCGCGAAAGCGGCAAAGGCGGCGTGGCGCGCGGCCAGCGGCGGAGCCGCGCCTTCCCAGAGCGGCGCCAGGCGCTCCAGCAGCAGGCAGAAGGCCATCTCCGAATCGGTCTCGCCGACGGGATGGAAGCGACGGGCGACCGCCGCGAAGTTGGAGGCGATGGCGTCGAAGCCGCCGTTGTGCGCGAAGAGATGCATGCGTCCGCCCATTTCGCGCATGAAGGGCTGGCTGTTGGCGTGGCTGTTGGCGCCCATGGTGGCGCGGCGGATATGCGAGATCAGGAGCCTGGTCGAGAGCGCGCGCTCCTCGATGAAGACCATCCAGGGACTGTCTTCCGCAGGCTCCGGCTCCTTGTAAAGGCGGACGTCGCGGCCGTCGTGGAAGCCCACGCCCCAGCCGTCGACGTTGCGGCCGTTCGGGGCGCCGTGCGCCGCAAAGTGCTTCAGCGAGAAGGTTGCCTGGGCCGGCAGGCGGGCGGAGAGACAGAACAGCTCGCACATGCCGCCAGGGTATCACGCCGCGACTACCACGGCGTGTGAATCACGGCGGGTGACTGGCGTGCGCCCACCGTCGAAGGGCGGCTCGCAGGAGCCGGACATAGTCGAGGGTACGTGCCGCGATGCCCGTCACGGGAGCCGGGCTATTCGACGTCACGGAAAATCGAGCCTGCATGGAATGCTCCATCCGGGAAATCATTGCCGAAACGCTGGACCTCCTTCGCGGCGGAATCGAGGCACGTCTGTGGATATGGCCGTGAGGGAGCGATCAGCGGCCGGCGACGGAGACCAGCGGCAGGTCGAAGGAGGCGCTCTCGCCCTTGATGTCGGGCGGCAACGGCGCGTAGGGCGAGCCCGAGCGCACGCCGGCGAGCACGCCGCGGTCGAACTCCGGCACGCCGCTCGAACGCGCGATGCTGACATCGAGCAGCCTGCCGTCGCGGGCGATGACGACGCGCACCACGGTGACGCCGCGGCTCACGCGGACGTTGGCTTCATAACGGTAGCCCTCGAGCTTGCGCGCGACCTGCCAGAGGTAATTGTCGGCGACGCGGGCGCGGCTGTAGGCGTCGGCCGGATTGACGAAGGGATGGGGCGACGGCTCCTCCTTCGGCTGGGCGGCGGGCGGCCGCCGGGTCGGCGCGGGGGTGAGCGGCGACGGTTGAAGCTCGGGGCGCGGCGCGGGCGGCGGCGGTGTCGGCGAAGCAAGCAGCGACTGCATCGTGGGCGCCGGCACCGGTGCCGGCTCTACCGGGGCCGCCTGTTCAACCGGTTTCGGCGGAGGCGGCTGGGGTGGAGGCGGCTGGCGCGGCGGCGCGCGCGTCGCCTCCTGGGGCATCGGCGG
>Ga0207952_1000320_pt1 | contig 44024 bp, 52 predicted proteins | sample SubbioR12Aug_8Ca_FD_184831 | JGI IMG/M metagenome (GOLD analysis project Ga0207952, IMG submission 184831) | Serpentinite rock and fluid subsurface biosphere microbial communities from McLaughlin Reserve, California, USA - CR12Aug_8Ca (SPAdes) | ecosystem: Environmental > Terrestrial > Deep... | reverse complement strand
GAAGGCGGGCGAATGTTTTCTTCTTGGTTTTTTGGACATCTTCTGCTCCGTTTCTATGTCCTTGCGGACTCTCAAAAGTAGCAGGTTTTTCACTTAACAGGCTGTTCAGTTTTTCGGCTCCAGCTCTATGCTCGGCATCAGCAATGGACGCCAGACAGGTTAATGAACTGGGCGCAAACGATCGGGCCTGAGGTGCTTAACTGGGTCAAGGCGCAGTTACGTCGTAAAGAACACCCCGAGCAAGCCTACCGGGTCTGTCTCGGATTATTGAGTCTGAGTCGTACCTATCCCGCCGAACGCTTGAATCAGGCCTGTGCGCTGGCCAATCAAGGCTCACTGTTCAAATTGAAAAACGTCAAAGCCATTTTGCAAAGCAATCTGGATAAGCTACCGGAATCCGTGCCGGTGCAAATTTCTTTGCTGCCTCAAGACCATGAAAACATTCGGGGTGCCCACAGTTTTCACTAACCATCAGCCCTACGCCATCGGGCATAGGCGACGACTTATTCTTGATTTATTTCAAGGATATGCCCCATGCCCGATGGTTACTCATCTCAACAGATAGGTTCACAACATGATTGAAACGACACTCCAACAATTGCGGCAACTCAAGCTCAGCGGCATGGCCTCTGCACTGCAAACTCAACTCGAACAGCCCGGCACCTATGAAGGTTTAGCCTTTACCGAACGCCTGCAATTGTTAGTCGATTACGAAGACCAGGACCGAAACCAGCGCAAGCAGGATCGCTTGATACGGGCCGCGCAATTTAAACTCAAGGCGCAGGCCAAAGATATTGATTATCAGCACACCAGGGGCTTACAGCAGTCACAAATGGCCTCGTTACTGCTGTGTGACTGGATCAAAAAAGCCCAGAACCTGTTACTGACCGGTCCTTGCGGTAGCGGCAAAACCTATATTGCCTGCGCACTTGGGGCACAAGGCTGCCTGAAAGGTTACAGCGTCAAATATTACCGGCTTTCGCGCCTCGTCCTGGCCTTGACGCAAGCCAAAGCAGACGGCAGCTACAGCAAATTGCTCAAAGCCATCGCCGGCCTGGACTTGCTCATCATTGACGACTGGGGCCTAGAACCTTTAAATGCCGCCACCCGCAATGACTTGATGGAAATCATGGATGACCGCTATCAGCAATCGGCAACCCTCATGATCAGCCAATTACCCACGGAACAATGGTATCAAGCCATTGGCGATAATACCTTGGCCGACGCCATTTTGGATCGACTGATGCACAACTCCCACCGGATCAATTTGAAGGGGGAATCCATGCGAAAAAAAATGAATGCCTTGACCCAAGTTGAACACCTAGTGTAACGTCCTCAACATTTCTTTAGCTTTGGCGACTTTGGTTAAGATGGCATCTGGAGTCGCCGTCCATTGATAAGGTTTTGGGTGAAGATTGCGATGATCAAGGTACTGCATGATAGCCTGCTTCAGCTCGTCCACGCTACGAAACACCCCACGCCGGATGCGTTCTTCGGTGATGTCCCGAAAGAATCGCTCAACCAAATTCACCCAGGATGCCGACGTCGGGGTAAAGTGCATCTGGAAGCGCGGATGCTTGTCCAGCCAGGCTTTCACGTTGGGATGCTTGTGAGTGGCGTAGTTGTCGACGATCAGGTGGACGGCTAAGTTTTTGTCGGTCCGACGGTCGAGTAGTTTCAGGAATTTCAAGAATTCATCGTTACGGTGTTTGGGTAAACACTCGCCGATCACCGTTCCTTCATGGACATTAAGGGCGGCAAACAAGGTGGTGGTACCGTGGCGTTTGTAATCATGTGTCATCGTGCCGTTCTTGCCGGGTTTTATGGGTAAACCCGGTTGCGTGCGATCCAGTGCCTGGATCTGGCTTTTCTCATCCACGGAAAACACGATGGCTTTCTCCGGCGGGTCCAAATACAGTCCCACCACGTCCCGTAACTTCTCTTCAAACTGCGGGTCGTTCGAGACCTTGAAGCCCTTGACCCGATGCGGCTTTAGCTGGTGCTCCCGCCAAATGCGATGGACAGCCATACGTGAAATACCGACCTGCTCCGCCATTGTCCGGCAACTCCAGTGGGTGGCATGGGTCGGCTTGCCGGTCAGCGTCAACGTCAACACTTCCTGCACCTTCTCCACCGGCAATGGCGGCACTCGCGAGGGCCGCGTCTTACCTTTTTTCAACCCATCGATACCGCACTCCACAAAACGCCGGCGCCATAAATTCAGCGTCGGCGCGCTGATCTTCAGGGTGTCCATGATCTCCTGCGAAGCTATTTGGTCCGCTGTCATCAATACAATCCGCGCCCGCAACGTCTGCTTCTCGTCTATCGCTCGGCTTTTTACCCACCGATTCAACGTGGAACGGTCTTGTTCATTCAAATCAAGTTTCATTGGTGTTCTCATGGGGACCAATTCTACTATTAATAATGCTTTGTCGGGGACGTTACACTAGAGTAAAAATTCACTTCCGCCGATGCGTCAGGTTTTAGGTGTTCAAGTTCGGCCAGAATCACTGTTCAAATTAATCAGAATACGCACGAGTAGAGATTGGCACTGGCCTGGGCACCGGCCACCGTGTCGCAGAACAACCAGTTGCGACGACCGACGACAAAGGGACGTATGGCGTTTTCACAGAGATTATTGTCGATGGGCCAGGCGCCGTTGTCGACAAAGCGAATCAGTTTGGGCCACTGCGATGACAGGTAATGCAAGGCTTTGCCCAGCAAACTGCCGGGAGTAACTGCATGCAGATGCTGAACCAATAGTGCTTCGATTTTAACCAAAACCGGCTTGCTTAACTGTTGACGCTGTTGGCCACGCTGTTCGGCGCTCAGGTCTTTGGCCTTGGCTTCAATGGCGTACAGTTCGCCCATCGCGGCGATAAACTGCGTCGCCAGTGATTCCGGTCCACGCGCGGCTTTGGGTATGGCGGCTTCCGCTTCGACAAAGTATCGGCGTGCATGTGCCCAGCAGCCGAGGTGAATCGCACCCCGGGCGGCGGCAATGCTGTTATACACCTCATAGCCGTCGCTCATCAGCACCGCACCGGGCTTGATGCCGTCATACAGCGGCTGCGCATGCGTGCCGCCGCGGCCTGGCGTGTAGCTGAACAATCGGATCGGTGGGCCTGAACCGGTCATTTGCGCCCAGAGATAACTTTTACTTTGCGCCGCTCGCCCGGATTCCTTGAGCACTTGCACCACAGTTTCGTCACCCAGGATTAGATCGGTTTCCAGCAGATGGTCACGCAGCAGATTGATGATAGGCTGTACCGCCTGCCCGACCCGTACCATGCTGGCCGCCAGCGTGGTGCGCGACAAATCGCCGCCGAAGCGGCTGAGTAATGCGGCTTGCCGATACAGCGGCAGGCTATCCTGGTATTTGGCAGTGACGACCCAGGCCAGCGCTGTTTCGGTCAATAAGCCTTTGGGAATGATGCGCGCTGGTGCCGGCGTCACGCGAATGCTGTTGTCACAGCAAGGGCAGGCGTATTTGATACGCTGATGCTGAATCACCCGCACTTGTTGCGGCACGATATCGAGTTGCTCGCTGATGTCCGCGCCGATTTCCACCAGCGTATGGCCGTCATGCGCGCAGACGCGTTCGGCTTCCGGCAATTCATGGCGCACGATCTCGCGCGGCAGAAGCGGATCGAGCGGTTTGCGGCCGCGTTTCTTACGACGGTGACCGGCCACCTCGACCGCTTCGGGCATGGTTTCCTCAGCCATCGGCGTACCGTTAGGGGCTAAGGCTTCGGCTTCGTTCAGGAATAGATCACGCTGCGCCGGGTTAGCCCGTGCTTCGGACTTGGCGGCATAGAGGCGGTGCAACAACGCATCGATGCGTTGCTTGAATAAATCACGCTCGACCGTCACCAACCGCAGTTGATTCGCTAGTCGTTGCTGTTCGCCCAGCAAGGCCTGATAGTCTTCGGTAGACAGCGTGATAGTGGTCGTCATGCTGCTATTTTACTCAATTTAAGTTATTGTTTCAGCTGGTATTTGTATAGATTCGTGCCGAATGTGGCCGCATCGCCGCCAGGTCAATGCCGGCTAACAGCCAGTGCAGTTGTTCTACCGTCAGTGTGATTACCGGCGCGTCTTTCGGCCAGCAGAACCGATCCGCTTCCAGTCGCTTGATCATCAGCCAGAAACCGGTACGATCCCACAACAGCAGTTTGATCCGATCCCGGCGGCGATTGCTAAACACGTAGACGGCCGGTTCAAACGGATTCAAGCCTAACCCTTGTTCGACCAGCAACGCCAAACCGTTGATCGCCTTACGGCCATCGACCGGCTCGCGATGCAGGTAGACCTTTAAGCCGGGTTCGAAGTGGAACATGGCAACGCGGCCAGGTCATTCAATAAAGGCGAAAGGTCCTTCAGCCGAATAGTCTCCAAAATCAGCTTAACCCCATTGGGAAACGTCACGCTGAGGGCAACCTCTAACGACTTCGGGCTTTCCATTGACAGCACCGGTGCAAAGGCTGATAACGTGAGTGCTGGGCCTGGCGCGACCAAATCGACCGGTTGGCGATATTGTTGAATCCACTTGCGCAACAGATTGGCATTGATGCCGTGTTCGAGGGCCATCCGGGCTACTGAAATTCCCGGCTGCAAACAGACTTCGACGAGTTCCCGCTTGGCTTCCGGATCATAACGACAACGGCCATCGCTCCGCTGCCCCACGACCAGCGGTCGCGATAATCGACTCTTGTTCTCTATCATAGGTGTCCATCTGGTTGTATGTGGACACTATCTTCTGCACTTTTAAGTAGGAGGGATAGACGTGGTTGAAAGGGCGCTTACGGATGAAGCGAAGCGCAATCCGGGATTTATAGCCTTCGTTCCCCGGATTCCATTTCATTTCATCCGGGCTACGCTGGCTCAGGCGGCAGTTCCCTGGGGCGACTCGACCATGGGCTAGTGATTTTATCTAGTGAATTAACTGAGAAACTTTGGCACAATACGCGCACAAGAAAGATGCTTAACTTTATCGTTAATGCCTCATAAAAATAAGAGAAATAGACTATTGTTTGAGGAAGTAAAAATTGTGAGACATTACAAGGACAAAGATGCAGAATTCGAATATCTTTAGAACTATAGCTTTGGTGCCCGATTAACCAATATTATTCTCAATACAATAAAGTTTGGCTCGTTCGTTGCCATAGCATATTTTGTAAAAGAGATGGTTGGCGACTTAGCCGGGAAGGAGACAATGGCCAATATAAGCATCAGTATTTGGGATGAAGTACTGGGAGCTGTATTTGGTGGTGGGGGTGTATGGTATGGATATAAGGAAAAGAATTTGCGAAAGGAAACAGTTGAACGATTGCAAAAAAGAGTTAAAGAACTTGAGTTGTTAATTGACAAAAATAGGTCTTCAAGCGAATTAACCCCGCTTGGAAATTCAAATCCGGAGGATTTATGAGTAATGTATTTGATGTCATTTTTTGCGGGATATTTCTTGCAGCTATATGGTGGCTTTATGCATTCGTATATCGAGAATACAAAATAGACGAAAGTCGACAGCAGCTTTTTGTCATTCGTGATGAGCTATTTGACAAGGCTGCCGCCGGTATTATCAGCTTCGATGATGAGGCTTATGGCCTAACGCGAAACACGTTAAACGGATTAATTCGTTTTACGCATGAGTTGAGCGTTACCAGGCTTATCGTTATGAGTTGGGTTTGTAGAGATTTCGACGAAGAGTACGCAGAAAAATTCTGCAACCGGTTAAATAATGCCTTTGAAAAACTGACGGATGAGCAGCGTGAAATCTATCAAATGGCTTTTATAAACGCACATTGGGTATTAAATATGCATCTGGCTCATACTAACCCTGTTTTTACAATAACGTTTTTGCCGTTTCATGCCGTGTTGTTTTTATTAAAGATGATTCGCCATTTTAAAAATGGTTATAAAAACACGGTGGCGCATGTTCATCAATTAAGTATCAGCAAAGATTGGTGGAAAAAAATAGATGCAAGGGCTAATTTTATCGCCCATTACCATCACAATGATTTTGGCGGAAATACTTTAAATCCGGCCTAAAATAATCATAAGCTAGGGTACGCATCGCGTACCTTTTAATGACTCTGCAATTGGAATGATGCCCAACAAGCCATGTAGGCCGGAATAAGCGGGAGCGTTTCCGGCAAACTTTAAATCGCCAGAAGCGCCTATCGGCTTATTCCGGCCTACAATTTTGGCTAAACTGAAAGGCGGGTAAGCAGTTTATGGTTGTCAGCCAAAGTTGAAACGGCGGTGGCAGCTTAGACCGATTGCTGTCTATGACCAGTCCTGGTTGATTGAAAGGCAAAACCAAGACTAAATTAAGCGCCCTCGCAATATCCTTCGGATAGATTGCGTGCAAATGCGCGATTACTTTTAGGCCTTCATCGCCTGACGCAACAATTGTAAACACGCGCGGCTGGCGGCTAAATCCAGCGCACTAAAATCGTCCTGGGTGGTTAATAACGGATTGGCGCCGGCCTGCAGCAGTTGCGCCACCACCGTGTGCTTGCCGCTGGAAGCCGCGTAAGTCAAGGCGGTTGCACCGCTGGGATTTTGATAATCGACATTAATGCCGGCGCGTATCAGCAGGTCAATACAAGCGCCGCACTCGGCAAAGCAGGCCGCCCATAGGGCGTTATTGCCGTAAGCGTCCAATACGCTTAAATCCGCGCCGTTTTCCAAAAGATAGCCGACTAGATCGGGCCGGGCTTGCTGGGCCGCGATAATCAGTGCATGTTGACCTTTGCCGTTAGCCGCTAGTGGCGCTTGGCGGTCAAAATCATTCGCCGTAAACCAGCCGGCAATGTCCTCGGATACGTTCATCGCCTATCTGCCTGTTCAAACCACGGACGGCCGGTGTAGTAAAGACAAATGGCCGACACCGGCCGCGTACAATTTGTCCGCCAATTCCTGGCGCCCGGCCGGGCCCTTGCCGCGCAGGAATTTCAGTTCGTCCACCGTCAACAAGGTGGCGGCAATCAAGCTGACCGTGCCGCCCGGCATGGTCAAGCCGGCGCTGTCTTGGCGCGGTTTGTTCAACAAGGCCCCTACCCGCCCTCGGCCGTCTTTAATATGGTCGATATTGAATTCCAGCGACAGCAATTCGCCGACCAGGAGTTTTTCGCACAATTTGGCATAACCGGCCAGGGTGTGGCTGACTTCCGCTATTAACGGAAACAGCCAGGTATCGGCCAGTTTGCTCAACGGCGCATCGTTGGCGAGGCCTGCATCAGGCGATTCGATAAACACTTCCACACCCAGGCCGGTTTCCGGTTTGTCGCGTTCTACCCAGGGGTCGGACAAGCCGTCGGAAATAATACAGGCGTTCCCGCCGTGCCGGGCCGCCAACCAGGCCGCGCCGGCCGGCCATTCCGGGCCGTCGCTCATCGGGCCCATCAAGGAGGTGAGTGCGGCGAGTTCGGAGTCAAAACGGGATTTTATGGCCTCATGACGAGCCTGGGTCGCCAGGTTCAAGCGGTCGGCGTAAGTCAGGCCGACTATAAATTCAGTCGTCATGGCTACAGGTGTGGGTGAGGGTTTCCAGGCGTTGTTGAGCAGTCTGGTCGACGTCCGGCTCAGGATCGTGCAACATTTGCCGTAGCAAATCGGCATCCGCCCGCAAGGCCACTTCGTAGCGTACCGTCCAGTCGGGGTCGTGACTCAGCATAGCCAAGTCGTCGACTTCCATGCGTTGCGCCACGATACGGCGTATTTCCACCTCGGCGTCCTGCGCCATCAATCCCAGGCTGACGCGGGGAATGCGGGTGGCGACGATGCGCCGCACTTCGCTGTCGGAATCGGCGACCAGACGAAACAAGCGGCCTTGCGGCAGGCGTCTGGCGACATAAACGCGCACCAGATAATCCGGGTCCGCGGCCATCAATTCCAATTCGTGTTCCGGCAGCCGGTCGGCGACGGTGATTCTGACCTCGCGGTCGCTATCGTTACGCAGCAAGGTCAGCCATTCCAGCGGCACCCGATAGGCCAGCACGCGCCGCACCGCTTCATCGGGATCGGTCAACAGCGGTTCCAGTTTATTGGTGGGTAAATAGCGGGCGGCAATGGCGCGGCGTTCCCAAAACGGGTCTTGGCTGTATTGCGGCGCCATGCCGGGATGAGCCTTAAAAAAACGGTCAATCTGCCTGCCGCTGTTGGCGACCACGCAACAGTCGCCGGGTTTGCAAGCGCTGGCGGCCAGCAGGCTGTGCTGAAATTGGCAGCCGCCGCAGTCGGCCAGCGGCGTGAGATCCGTTTCGATGGCGGCGGACAACATGATCAAGCCGCCTGTGCCAACGCCGGCAACAGCTGGGGTTTGACTTGTTCCAGCCAGGATTTAATCCGCTCGTCGGTCAAATGCGGCTGGCCGCGTTGGTCTAAAACCAAACCGACGAATTGATTGTCGATAATCGATGCGGAATGTTCGAATTGGTAGCCCTCGGTGCTCCAACGACCCACCATGTTGGCGCCGTTACCGTAAAACACCTGATACAGTTTGATCAAAGAGCTGGCGAAGCGGGAGGCGTAACGTTCCTGATGGCCCAGCCCGAACAGCGCCACCCGTTTGCCGCTCAGGTCGGCATCGTCAAGATAAGGTACGAATTCGGCCCAATTGGCTTCCTGACAACCCACGGCCATGCCCGGCAAGTCGCCCACGCCGTAACTGGGCGTGCCCAGTATCATCGCATCGTACTTTAGCAGTTCGGCGGGGCTGGTGCGGTTGATGTTTTTGGGTTTGTCGGCCAACTCTTCGCCGAGCAGGCCATAAATCTTTTTGGCAACCAGGCGGGTGCTACCGGTATCGGTACCGAAAACAATGCCGATTTTGCTCATAAATCACCTGTAATCGAAATTGCTGGGTTAGGCCAAGCAGCCTTTTATTTCAAGTCAGCAAAATTCGATCCAGGTTTCTGGTTTAAATTGAAAATATTTTATGGCTTAAAATCAATGAGATATGGCTGATTGTGAGCGGGAGTCGTTCGGTCTTGTGACGGTATGGTTACAATTGCAGCGAAATACAACAATTTGTATACTTTGCGCATAACGGTTGATGCTAGATAGTGGCGACCTAAGCCCCCAGTATCTGATTATCCGTAACCTAACGCCCCGTTCTTTTCTTCGAGCCAGCGTTTTAATTTTATGTGGAGGTAAAGACGGGCGAATTTGACGCCATGCCTGCACGCTGTTCCTGAACTCATTCTGTAAGGTATACGCATGGCCATCCTTCGCTGCAACAGTTGCGCTTATTTAAGAGAAATCGCCAATGAGCATATAGGCAAATCCGTGAAATGCCCGGTTTGCGAGCAAACCGCGGTTATTCACGATAGCCTGGCTTTTATTAAAAAGCTGATCGAAAAATACGGCGTATTGCTCGCCAAGTATCGCACCCTCGAACAATCCGCCAGCCAAGAATCCGAGGCCGCGCCGGCGATGAATTTTCCGGGCAAAATAGAAGACCTGGATTTGCACAATACAGCCGTCATGGGCAACAGCAAACAATATCAACCGATTGTTAATTGGTTCGAGCGAAAAAATGTGCAAATTGAAGTAAACCATGAGGCGTTGGATACGCAGGGCTTTTACGATGAAATCGCCGTGGAACTGGGTGACAATATTGATGTTTTGCAGGAGGTTCTGGATAAAATCCGAAAAACCCAAAGAAATAACTACACCTCCGTGACCTTGAATCTGAGTAACTACAGTCAGAATCAAATAAAAACGATGACCGCTTTTTGTAAAAACCTGTACGACTTTTCGTTTGTGGCCAAGTATTTTTACGATAAAAATGAAAAAAGAGCCCGACTGACCTTGCAAACCGCCCCGGCCATTGTGAATTTTTTCAATGGCGAATGGTTGGAGTGGTACGTTTTTATGAAATTATTAAAGCATTGTTATGAAAATAGCGGGCTTTTCTCCTGCCTGAGAAATTTCAATATTCAATTCGCCAATGAAGATAAATATGAAGTGGATGTGTTTTTTCTGCTGAATAGCCGCATCCCGGTTTTTATCGAATGTAAATCCGGCGAGTTCAGGTCTTATATTGAAAAATACAACAAGATGCGCCGCCGCTTGGATATCGACAAAGATAATTTTTTATTGCTGGTATTCGGGATTAGCGACGAGCAAGTGCTGGGTTTGACAAAAATGTACGACATTACCTTTGTCAACGAAAAAACCTTTATTCCCCATGTGGCAAGCCTGATGCCAAAATAGTCAACCCGCCATTTTGCGCCCAGCCAACAGGCTTTTCTGCAAGGCATTATCGTCGACCCATAGCTCGCCGGACAGCAGTCTGGCAATCTGACCTTTTAAATCCGGATCGCGGTCGGCTTCGAAGAACAGGTTATGCACAATGCCGGATTGATAAAAGCGTTCCACGAACAGTCGCATGGTGTTGAAACCCAGCAGATAGGCTTCGTCGTCCTCGGCATGCAGCAGTGGGTCGGCTTCACGGCCTTCGCTCAAGCCCTGGTGGACGCGGTCGGCGATGCGGGCGGCGCTGGTAAAAGCCAGGAATACGCCGGAGGAAAATACCGGGTCGAGAAAACCGGCGGCATCGCCGCAACAGGCATAGCGCAGTCCGTAACGATGCTGATTACTGTAGCTGAAATCCGCTTCCACCCGGATCGGCGCCGATTGCTGGGCGCCGGCCAATAAACGCGTCAATATCGGCGAAGCGGCCAGATAGCGTTGCAGCAGTTCTTCTACCGTGCAATCCTTGGGGCGGTCTTTTTGCACCACCAAGCCCACGCTCAAGCGCCGGCCCGATAGCGGAATAATCCAGATCCAGCCGATGTCCACCACCGGCACATAAATGCTGCCCGAATTGAACAGTTCGTCGGCTTCCTCGCCGTGTTGAATCTGTTCGTAATGGGTGAACACGGCGAACTTGCCCAGATTTTCTATCTTATCGATGCCTTTGTGTTGCTTGCCCAGCAAGGCGGCGCGGCCGCTGGCATCCACCAGGTAGCGGCAGCTGTAACGGCCCTTGTCGGAGATTATGTTCACGCCATCGGCCTGGCAGTCCACCTCCAGTACCTTTTCTTCCTGATGGGTTTCCGCGCCGTGCTTGGCGGCGTTTTCGAACAGTAACTGATCGAAAGGCGCCCGTTCCAGCTGGTAGGTTTTGCGGTAGACGCTCAAGGGGAAATACATGCGCTGATCGGTGCGTTCGTCGATGAACACCGCGCCGCTTTTAAATTGATTGCCCGCGCTCCAGTCGATGCCCAGACGCTGCACCACCGGTTCGCTGAACGGCAGCATGGACTCGCCGATATGGAAGCGAGGATGTTTGTCTCGCTCCAGCAGCAAAGTCTTGCGGCCGTGTTGCGCCAACAAAGTGGCCGCGGTGCAGCCGGCCGGGCCGCCGCCAATTACCACTACATCGTAGTCAAAACCGTTTTGCATGTTGTCGGGTACCTTATAAGACCTATGGACTATCGATTATTTAGCGAAGCCGTCTTCGGCAGGATTGTAAACCGCGCGGAATACCTTCCAATGCACCCCGCCGATGCCGGCGCCGGTATAGGTGACAGAGCCGACGCCCTTATAAAATTCGTCGGTGCGCATGGTGTCCGGACCGAAATAAAACGGGATCCAGGCCTTGCCGGTTTGATAAGCCTTGGTGTCTGTCGGCTGGCCGAGGATCTCGTGCACCTGGCCTTGGGTCATGCCGATCTGGATTTTGGCGAACGGGCTGCCGGCGGGAATATTGCCCTCGATAGTCGATTCCGCTGATTGGCTGGATTTGCTTACTTGCGTCGAGGTCGGGGCCGCCGTTTGCGTCGCGGGTTTTGGGGATGACGCGCAGCCCGCCGCCAAGACCAGTGTTGTAGAAATACCCAACAATTTTAGCTGTTTCATCGGTTTCCGCCTTATATGTGAATTGAGATGGATCAAAGGTAGTGCATTTTATAAGTTTTTTCAGCGCTTATGCACCTCGACCCACCAATCCGGGCCGATAGGCAGGCGTGTTTGGGGCGATCGGCCCTCGGCAGCCGCCAACGCCAATAACGGCATGGCCGCCAGGATCGGATCGGCGTTTGCCGCCGCCGATTCGCGGGGAGCCGAGGCGTCGGAAAAGGGCCGGCCGAGGCGTAAAAGTGCGTCCGGCTTGCTTTCCGCCGCCAGCACTAGCGCACAGGCAAACTCGGTTTGCCCTCGCCCCGCCGCCAGATATTCCGGCCAGCGTTCATCGTAGCAGACCAGCAGCAGTTCGCCGTCGCGGCAGGCCAGTTGGCACCAGGCTTCCAATAAAGCCATGGCAAAAGTATCCGCGCCGGCGGCTAATGCAATGGCTGGTTCTGTGCAATGTTGGGCGATGCTCCAATAACCCGCCACGGTGTTTTGCACCGAATTATGAAAAGCGGCCGGCGAAACCATGGGTTCCGGTTTGGTCAGCTCGATACAAAGCTGATCTGTGATCTGTATTTCGCCGGCCGCGCTGGCGAATACGGCAGGCAACGACGCCGGCGAACGTCCGGCCCGCCCGCAGGCCAGCGTCGCGGCGCTAAAGGCCATTTGCGTGGCCCGGCTGCCGCGCCGGCGCAGCATGGCCGGCATGGCGTCGCGATCGATTTCGCCGGCCGGAAACGCCAGGCCGGCCCGAAAATCGCTGTCCGGGGCGCAGGCGCCGAAGCCGAGCAGGCTCATGCACTCCATCGTGACGCCTCCAGTAAAACGCTGGCATTGTTGCCGCCGAAACCGAAGGCATTACTCAGGATCAGGCGGGGCCGGCGATTCGGGTCGGGCTCCGCGACGATAGGTAGCGCGCACAGCGGATCGACTTGCAGCAAGCCGCGGTTGCCGGGCAGAAAACCTTTATCCAATGCCAGCAGGCTGATGACCGTTTCCACCGCGCCGGCGGCGCCCAAGGTATGGCCCAGCAGGCCTTTTATGCCGGCGCAGGGCGGCGGATTGCGGAACACTCGGTGCACGGCCTTGGCTTCCGATAAATCGTTCAGCATGCTGGCGGTGGCGTGCAGATTGATGTAATCGACCTGTTCCGGCCGGCGGTCCGCCAGTTGCAGCGCTTGCGCCATGGCCGCCGCCGCGCCCAGGCCTTCCGGATGCGGCGAGCTCATGTGATGGGCGTCCGAGGCTTCGCCCACCGCCAGCAGGCGGGGGGATGCGGTATTGCCTGAATCGGGACGTTCCAATAACAATAGAGCGGCGGCCTCGCCGATGTTGATGCCACTGCGTTCGCTATCCATCGGCCGGCAAGGTTCAGGGGAGATCAGTTGCAAACTGTTGAAACCGAACAAGGTCAAGCGGCACAGGCTGTCCACCCCGGCCACCAGCACCGCGTCGCAGACATCGGCCGCCAGCAGGCGTTGCGCTGAGCCCAAGGCCTTGGCGCTGGACGAACAGGCGGTGGAAATGCCGTAACAGGGGCCGCGCAAACCCAGCTCGTGCCGCAGGAATTCGGCGCTGGCCTGGGCGGTATGGGTGTGCAAGAAACTGAAATCGCCGGGCATGGCGCCGTCATGCGCCAGGGCGCGATACGCCAGCTCGGTTTCGTAAATGCCCGAGGTGCTGGTGCCCAACACCACGCCCACCCGCGCGGCACCGTAACGGGCCGCGGCATTTTCCACCGCGCCGCGCATGCCGTCTTGCGCCAGCGCGTGCAGCGCCAGTCCGGCGTTGCGGCAGGCATAGCGTTGCAGGCTGGGGCGGATGTCCGGCAAGCGGGATATCACCTCGCCCACTACCGTGTCGAAAGGCAGTTCGAACAATTGCAGCGGCCGCAAGCAACAGCGATTGGCGAGCAAGGCGGCGTGTAACGCGTTCAGGCTGTCTCCCGCCGCGCTGACGCATCGGTAAGCGGTGACGGCAACGGGAGCGATGCGCGGTGCTTGGCTCATGCCGGGCCGGTTTTGGGGATTAATAAGGGGCACAACAGGAAACCCAGCGTCACGCCCAGGCTGACCGACATGGCCAGAATAGGCAGGGTCGGGGTTTTTCCAAGCCCCAGCGCGCCGAAAGAGGCCAGCGTGGTCAGCGTCGAGGCGGCGATGGCGTGGTAGGTGACGTTGCTGTCCCGGCCGCGATTTTCGATGAAAAAGATGCCGTAGTCCACGCATAATGAGATCGACAGCAACAGTCCGATCACATGCACGAAACTTAATTCTTCCCCCAGCAAGGCCCAGCTGGCAAAGATAAACAACGCGGCGGCAAGCGACGGCAGCAGGGTCAGCAGCGTATTTTTCAGACTGCGGGTTTGCAGCCAGATTAAAAAACCCATGACGGCGATACCGATTGCCAGCATCTGTAAGGAGCGGTCCCGGTATTGGCCGGCCAACTTATTCAACTGGTCGCGCTGGCTAAAGTAACGGGTGCCGGCCAAGCCTTGTAAGCCCTCGGCCAGTTTGGCCGGATCGTGATCGCCCAGCCATAAAGCCAGGGCCGCGCCCTGCTGTCCCGCCAATAACTGGCCGGACAATACATGGCGCACGGGCGTTTCCAGTACCGCTTCGGGCGCTAAACCCGCAGTCCCGGCCGGCGTTAATTGGCCGAGCTTGTCGGTCGACAGCCCGGCTTGGTTGAGCGCGGAGCGCCAGGCGTCCTGGAATTGAGCGGTCAGCGCGGCATCGTAAACCCGGGCATTCTCGGCTTGCAGGGCTTGAGAGCTGAGCCAGGGAAACAGGCCGTGATAGCTGCCGACGATGCCGGCCCGCCGCAAGGCTTGCAGACGGCGTTCGGCGGCTTCGGCGCGTTGCAGGGCGGTTTCGAAATCGTCGGCCCGGATCAACACGAATCGCCCCGGTTCTATACTGGAGAAATGCGCGCGCACCGTGGCATCCTGCTGTTTGATGGCGTCCATATTGATGGTCAGTTTTTGCATGTCGTCCATCCAGCGCAATTGCGGCAAGGAAAAAACCGCCAGCACGGCGGCGAACCCAATCAGGCTCAATAACAGCGTGCGTCGCCGGCCGCAAAAAGCCACCCAGCCGGCAATGCCCGGTAAATCGGCGATGTGCAGCGCGGTTCGATCCAACAAGGCGGGCAGTAGCCAACGGGTCAACCCCAAGGAAGCGGCGATGCTGAACAAAGCGAACACGGCGATTTGTTCGAAACCCGGAAAGCCGCTAAAGCCCATGGCCGCATAGCCGATCACGGTGGTCAGGCCGCCCATCAACAGGCTGGGCCATAACAGGCGCGCGTTGGCCAGCGGACTGGTGCGGTGTTTGGCGCTGTGCGCCATGATGTGTATGGGATAATCGACACAGATGCCGATCAGGCTGGCGCCCAAGGCCAGCGTCAGGCTGTGTACCTGCTGAAAGATCAGCTGGGTCGCCAGAATGCCGACCACAAAAGCGCCGCCCTGCAGCAGCAGCAGCCAATGCAGGGCGGCGAAAGAGCGAAACAACAGCAAAAACACCAGCACCACGCACAGGCTGGAGGCGGTCGAAACCAGGGCGACGTCGCGGCTGATTTCGTCGCGCGTCGCCACGCTGAATACAGGTACCCCGGCCATGGACAAGCGGAACGCCCGGCCGGCGGCTTGATTCAAGTCGTCGAAGCGGGCGCGAATGGCGGCTTGCAGCCGTTCGTGGGCGGCGGAATCCAGTGCCGGTGGCCGGCTTTGCAGAATCAAGGCGCCGCCGTCTGTCTGGGTTTGTTGAAATTGGCTTTGTAGGCCTTTGAAGCCATTCAGCGACAGCAGCAAGGGGTCTTGTTTGGCTATGGCCTTGATAAAGCCGCCCTGGGGTGACAGCAGTACCTGCTTCAGCCCTTCCGCGCGGCGGGGCAATGCATCGATGGCGAATAGTGTGTCGGCGTCTTGCGCGGGATTCAGACTGAAGATGCGGGCGTGGTAAGGCGCGTAAAACTGCACGGCGTTTAGCCAGTCGCGCGGCGGCTGATGCGCCGGCCACACTTGCTCGACGTCCGCCAGTTTGCCGAGTTGCCGGACCAGTTTACCGCTGAATGCCGCTACGCCGGCTGCGTCGGTGAGATCCGGCGCGGCTGCTTCCACCACCAGTAAATAACGGCGGGACAGTTCGCCCGATTGCAACAGGCCGGACAGTAGTTTGGAATCGGCGTCGTCGGTATTGGTAAAAAAGGCGTTGAGGTCCGACTCGACCCGGATTTGCCAGAGTGTGACCGCCAATAGCAAGGGAAACAACAGCAAAAACCAGCGTTTTCTCCAAACGAAAGACACCCGTTATTCTCCGCCGGCTTCCTGCAGCAATTGCGGAATAGTGTAGGCGCTCGCCTGCTGATCGGCGGCTTTTTCGATACGGTATTCGGTGGTTTCGCCGTCGGCTTGCCGGATCAAAATCTGTCTTTTATCGGGGTCGACGTCGCCGGAGATGTCGATGGTGGGGGCGTTCTCGCCGGCTTGGTCGGATTTGGGTTGCATATGCAACGACCAGTGCCGGTCTTGAATGTCCGCAGCCAGTTCGTAGCCCGCTTGTAATTCCTGAATACGGCCTTGCAAAATGCTGCGGAAGATCAGTATCTGCATCGCCGCGTCGTCGGCATAGCTGATGGGCATGCTGTGGCGCTGATTTTGCGCGGCATCCCAATAATACAAGCTGTCGCCGCTGATCGCCATGATCACCCTGCTGGGTTGCAGTTGCAGCTTGACCAGCGTGCCTGCCGCATCCGTCAGCATCACGCCTTGTGCTTGCCAGGGCGATGCGGCCAGCTCCAGTTGGCGGGTTTCCCGGTATTGGAAGCTAGCCTGTCCGCTTTGGCGCAGCCGGGCCAATACTTCGGACAGTTTGCCGTCGTCGGCAAACACCGGCGCGGCCAAGCAAAGCAACAGAAAGCCCAGTGGTTTTTTCATGACCAGATATCCTTGAAGGCTTTATGGCCGTGTAGCGCGAAATAGCGGGCGGTTTCCAGCATGGGTGGAATCTCCAGATCCGGAAAGCGTCGGTGGCGGTACAGCCATTCGCCCGTCACCAGCAGCCCCATCAACAGGTAAACCAGCAAGCCGGTGTACAAAGACCAGATCTGCGGGCCGGCCAGCAAGGGCAGCAAGGCGCAAATAGGCACATTGACGGCGAAAAACAGCGTCCAGACCCAGGTCACTTCGCGCAGATATTCCGCTATGCCCGGTTTGAATTCCGGAAATTGCAGGCGTACCAGACGTTCGCAGATTGAAGGCGGCGCGCTTAGGGTGTGACCGAATAAAGCCGTCAGCCAGGCGTAGACGAACGATGGGATCAGCCAAATGGCGTAGGCGTTGGAAAAATAGGCGCCCGCCAATAACAAGGCGGCAAACCCCAGCGTGGCCAATCGCCAGACGGTTTTTTGAATATGCAGGCCGCGCCAAACAGTCAGCGCGGCGAATAGCACCAATATCAGGCCGGCAAAACCGTGATGGGCCAGATAAGCGCCGAGGAAGGGGTAGGTAAAAATTAATCCGGTAATGCCCGTCGCTTTGAGTGCGTTTCCCATGCTTAACGGGTGCGATTTTCAGCCACGAAGTCCGCCAGTGCGCGCAAGGATGCAAAAATTTGGTTGTTACGTTCGTCGCCGGAGGTGATTTTGACGCCGTATTGGCGGTCCAGCATCACGCCTATTTCCAGCGCATCGATGGAATCCAGGCCCAGGCCGCCGCCAAACAATGCCTCGTCCGCGGAAAGGTCGTCCGGAACGATATCTTCCAGGCGCAGGCCCTCGATGAGCAAGGTTTTTAATTGGCTGATCAAGTCGTCTGACATGGCGGGTTACATTCCTTTTACAAAGCCGAGATTCTACACAAAATTCGGATAAGCACCAAAAACACTTGGATTGCCGGGCAATGAGTGCCAAAATTGCCCGCACCCCCCGTTACCCAAACCCATTCCGACGTGCGATTCTTCCTAGCTATAAAAGTTTTGCTGTTTACGCTGTTGATTCCGGGGACGGTGATTCTGTATTTTCCCTACGCCATGGTTTCGGCGTCCGCCGGCGGCTTGCGTATCGCCAGTCTGCCGCTGGCGCTGCCGGCCGGGTTTTTCATGCTGGTGGGCTTGGCGATTTATCTGCGTTGCGCCTGGGATTTTGCGGTGGACGGGCTGGGCACGCCGGCGCCTATCGACCCGCCCAAGCATTTGGTGGTAAGAGGGCTTTATCGCCGCAGCCGAAACCCGATGTACCAAGGCGTGTTGTTGTTACTGGCGGCCGAATGTTTGCTGTTTCCGCATGCCGGCTTGTGGATCTATGTCGGCTCGATTGCGCTGGTGTTTCAAACCTTTGTGGTGTTTTACGAAGAGCCGGCGCTTGCCAAGCGGTTCGGGCCGGCTTACTCGGAATATTGCCGGAAAGTGCCGCGCTGGGGTTGGCGTTCCGCCCAAGCATAGGCTAGTCCAATTTTCGCTCCGTCACCTTTTATTCTCCTCGACTATTCAAGCCCATGAAAGAACAACTCAAAGCATTTATTTTCTCCGAACTGATTTATCACGAAGACCCGTCCGCATTCGGCGATGACGGCGACTTGCTGGAAGCCGGCCTGGACAGTATGGGCATCATGCGCTTGATCATGTTTGCCGAGAAAGAGTTCGGCGTGATTCTGCCGGATACCGAAATCGAGCCCGACAACGTGCAAAGCCTGAATGCGCTGGAAAACTGGATCAAACAGGCGCCGCAAAACGCATGAGCCGGTTTGCACCGATTTTTTTTAATCCGGCCGACTATTTCACCTATGTGCTGGATCAGGAAATCCGCGACGCCGGCATGCCCGGCGGCTACTGCGGCTTTGCGTTGCATTTGGCCGCCGAACCCGATCTGGACCGCTTGCAGCAACGCCTGGATTTATTGGTGGAACGTTTCCCGATAGCCTCGGCCCGTATCGAGCGTTTGGGTAAACGCCACGTCTGGCGGCCGACCGGGCAGCGCATTGTGCTGGAGCGCCATCAGTGTGAAACCGCCGCCGACGATGCCGCAGTGGCGCAAACTGTTCAGTTGCGGATTTTCAACCGCCCCGAAACCCAGCCGTTGACGCTGCACTGGATCGCCCGCGATAGCGGCGGCATTTTACTGCTGAATTGGAACCATCCCTTGCTGGATGCGCGGGGGGCGAAAATCCTGCTGGATTTTCTGGGCTCGGAGCGTCCGGACAGTTTCAAGGAATCGCCTTCGCTGATAGAAGCCAAATTGGCACAATGGAGCTTATGGAAAAAGCTGTGGCTGTTGTTAAAAGCCAAACGCCACAATAACCAAGCCAACAGCCTGGACAGCTGTCTGCCGACCCAGGTCGAGCAAGGCCCGCAAACCCTGGGTTTAAAGCTGCGCTGTTACGATGCCGAACAGTCCAAACATATCGCCAAACTGGCGCAGCAACACACCGGCATGGCCGGCCGCACCCTATATTATTTGGGTTGTTTCATGCGGGCCATGGAATTGGTGGGACCGCCGGCCGCCAAGGCCGGCTATTGCATTCCTTATGCTTTTAACCTGCGCCGGCAGAATGCGCCGACCCCGGTATTCGGCAATCATGTCGGCTGTTTGTTCGCCCAGGCCAGCCGCGAGCTGGTTCGGGATAGAAAAGCCTTGTTCGAGCATTTGCTGGCGCAACACAAGCAAGTGGTTAGAGATGAACTGGATTTTGCCTACTTGCCGTTGATGTGGTTGGGGCAATGGCTGGAGCCGGCCAAGTATGCGAAATTTCTGCGCAAACAGCATAGCGGCGGCGAATTGAGTTCGCTGTGGTTTTCCGATGTCGGCGATTTGTCCTGGGCCAAAAACGGTTTTCTCGGCGTGCCGGTCACCGAACTGTCCATGATGTGCTGGATGACGTTGCCGCCGGGTTTGGCGATGCTGGTCGGACAAGTCAACGGCCGTTTGACCTTGTCGTACAATTATTTGTCGCCGGCCGTCGATGAAGCTTGGCTGGAGGCGGTGATGGCCAGGATGGACGCCGAATTGCTGGAAAGCGAAGCGGGCTGACGGATGTTGCTGGACGGCTTTGTACGGCAATGCCGGCTACAACCCGACGCGCTAGCGCTGGCGGAAACCGATAGCCAGTTCAGTTATGCCGAGTTATTAAGCCGGGCGCAAGCCGTGGCTGCGGCTTTGTTGACGCGCGGCATACAAACCGGCCAGCCGGTGGCGATTCATATCGATAGAGGCATGGATGCGGTCGTTGCCGTGTTCGGCGTCTTGCTTGCCGGTGCGTGTTATGTGCCGTTGGACTTAAAAAATCCCAGTGCGCGCTTGCTGTTTATCGTCGGCGATGCCCAAGTTAAAGCGGTATTGGGTTTGGGTGAGGTGCCTATCTGGCTGGATGCCGGTTTATGGCTGGACATTGCCGATTGCGCCGACGCGTTGCCGCAACCTGTCGAGATTTTACCCGCCAGCTTGGCGGCTATACTGTATACCTCCGGCTCCACCGGCCAGCCACGCGGGGTGGCCTTGAGCCATGCGGCGATTGCGGCGTTTGCCGGCTGGGCCGCCGATTTGCTGGCATTGATGCCACAAGATCGCATCGCCAGCAGCGCCCCGCTGTTTTTCGACCTGTCCACTTTCGACCTCTACGCGGTGCTGGGCGCGGGCGCCAGCCTGCATTTCCTGCCGGCCAAACTGACCCTGGCTCCCGCCCGTCTGAGCGCCTGGCTCGGCGAACAGGCTATTAGCGGCTGGTACACCGTGCCCTCGCTGCTGGCCTTTCTGGCTTACAAAGGCAATCTGGCCGATACGCCGTTGGAGTCGCTGCGCTTTTTAATCTTCGCCGGCGAAGTGTTTCCGACGCCCGCCTTGATCGATCTGGCCGCAGCCCTGCCGCACACGGCGTTGTACAATTTCTTCGGCCCCACCGAAACCAATGTCTGCTGCTATTGGCCGGTGCGGCGCGAACAGCTGCAAGCCGGCCAAAGCATACCGATAGGCCAACCCGCCGCCGGCTGCGAATTGTATATCCATGCCGACAGCGGCGAATTGTGGGTACGCGGGCCGACCTTGGCCAGCGGCTACTGGCGCAACGGCAGTCTGGAGCCTTTTTTAAACCGGCAAGGCTGGTACGCCAGTGGCGATTGCGTCAGCTTGATGCAAGGCGAATACTATTTTCATGGCCGGCTGGGGCGCATGCTGAAATGTTCCGGCTACCGGGTCGAGCCGGCGGAAATCGAAGCGGTGGTTAATGCCATTGACGGCGTGCGGGATTGCGCGGTGCTGGGCGTCGACGATCCGACAGCCGGTCAACGTCCCGCCCTAGCCGTGGTGTTGGCGCCTGAAATGGACGTCGCCGGGATACGTAAGGTTCTGGCCCGCCAGTTACCGCCCTACATGCAACCCAGCCGCTATCTGGTGCTGGACGCCCTGCCCCGCCTGCCCAACGGCAAGCTGGATTATCAACGGTTGAAAGAGATTTTTGATACTTAGGGGCGTAGGTCAGGGTGCGCGCGGCGCTCCCTGACGAATGCGGGTTATGTCACGTAACCGCTCGGCAATTGCGCCTACATTGCTCTACCTCCCGCATCCATGCAGTCGTATCGCGGCAACGTGACCTGCCTGATCACTATCGTTCCGATTAGCGATGGGTAATCGAAGGATGGTTGAATAACCTCTTGCATACGATTACGCTGTCGCTAATCGTACCTACAAGCTAAGCCATGAACACAACTCCCGATTTCTCAAACCTATCGCCTTACTCCGGTGTCCCGGACGACACCCAAATCCTGGCCCGCTTCCGCGCCATCGCCGAGCAAGGCGGATTGCGGCATGCCTTGCCGGCGGAGTTCGGGGGCTACGGCGATGGCTTTGCCGATTTGCGCGGTACCCATCGTCAACTCGGTCTGGCCAGCCGCGATCCGGGTTTGCTGTTGATGGTCAACGCCCATCTGTGGGGCATCGTGTTTCCCGTGCTGTTATACGGCAGTGCGGCGCAACAGCAGCAGTTTTTACCCAAGCTGATTGCCGGCCAGTGGTTGGGTGGCCATGCCATCACCGAGCCGGGTTGCGGGTCCGACGTGCAGGCTATGATCAGCCGCGCCGAGCGGGCCGGCGAGAACTTTATTCTGAACGGCGAAAAACGCTATATCACCAATGCGCCGCTAGCCGATTGGCTGGTGGTGTACGCCAAGCTGGACGGCAAGATCACGGCTTTTCTGGTGTCGCGGCGGGATCAAGGTTGCCGGTTTAGCGGCGAGGGCGGTTTGGAGGCTTGCAGAGGCGGCGTCACCGGTAGCGTGTTGTTGGATAATTGCCGGGTCGGCGCCGACCGGCTGCTGGGCCGGGCCGGTGCCGGTACCCAGATGATACAAAAGGCCCTGGAATACGAGCGGGCCTTCGTGTTCGCCGGTATCGCCGGCATCATGCAATGGCAGTTGGACGAGGTGGTACGGCATAGCCGGGATAGGCGCTCCGGCGGCGTGCATCTGGGCCGGCATCAGGCTATCAGCCATCGCATTGCCGATATGAAGCTGCGGCTGGATACCGTCGATCTGTGGCTCAACGAGTGCGCGCGGCTCTGCGACGCCGGTCAACGGCTGACGCTGGCGTCGGCGCAAACCAAGCTGTATGCCGCCGAAGCGTTTTTGCAATCCAGCCTGGACGCGGTACAGATCATGGGGGCGGCGGGCCTGGAAGCGGGCAATGCCATGGTTGGGCTGGTGCAGGATGCCATGGCCGGACGCTTGTTTTCCGGCAGTTCGGAAGTGCAGAAAAACCTGATTGCCGCTTTGTTGGGTACGGGAGATGCGTATCGGGGCGGCGTGGCACCGGATTGATTCGCTTCGCGAATTCGGGAAGGCTATTCATAAGGAAATTCTTAAGCACTTATGTCGAGTGAGGGTAAAATGCCCGCGACTACAGAAGGAGATTTTCAAATGAAAAAATACTATGCCATTTTGGTGGTGGTTCTGGCTGCGGCCGGCTGCCAATTTCAGCAACCCGGCTATTTGCAGACGGTTTCGGCGACTGAATTGCATAACATCCTGCAAAACCGGGATGTGCTGTTGATTGACGTGCATACGCCGGAACAAAAACACATCAAGGGTACCGACTTGGTGATTCCTTACAATCAAATCGAGGCTAATCAGAACAAGTTGCCGGCGGATAAAAATACGCCGATTTACCTGTATTGCGAAGGCGGCCCGATGGGCAACGCGGCGGCCAGATCGCTGCACGCCTTGGGTTACGGTAAGCTGTTCAATCTGGATGGCGGCACGCATGCCTGGAAGAAGGCCGGTCTTGAGCTTGAATAAGCGGGACGGTAGCGTCCGAATAGGCCTGGGCGCACTTTACACCTGTTATCCGGGATATTGTCATATCGATTATCTGATGGCTGCCGTATGATTAAGTCTTGAAGCATACAAGCCCGGTGCGGGAAAACTTATGAACCAGTCAGGCATCCGTTACGAAAAAATCGCCAGCCTTGCCGCGCTTTGCGTGCTGCTGTTTGCCTGTTACCGGGTGCTGCAGCCGTTTATTTTCGATCTGTTGTGGGCGGCCATCCTTTGTTATGTGACCTGGCCCTTGTATGCCAAGCTGCGGGACTGGCATTTGACTCGAAACTGGGCGGCTATCTGCATGGTGTTGCCGATAGGACTGTTGGTGTTAACGCCGTTTGTGGCCGCCGCGCTTACGTTTACGGAAGACATCAATCGAATGTTGCAATGGCTGGGCGACCACGCTCACAGCTGGCCGGCTCCGCCGGCCTGGTTAAAAAACCTGCCGATGGTCGGCGCAAGCGCCGTCGAAACCTGGATAAATTTTGGTGAAGACTCGAGCCGAATCATCAATCTGGTCCGTCAATACGCCTTGGGCGTCAGCGGCTGGATTTTCAAGCAAGGCATCAATTTGGCGGGCGAACTGATGCACATGGGGCTCAGCATACTGGTGTTGTTTTTCTTTTATCGCGACGGCGAACGGGTTGCCGACCACGCCATCAGTGTGGTAGAGCGCTTGGCGGGCGAACAGACTCAGCGCATTCTGCACATTGTGCGCACCAGTCTGCGGGCCGTGGTGTACGGCATACTCGGCACGGCGCTGGCGCAGGCATTGGTGTCGATATTGGGTTTCGTGATTGCCGGCGTGCCTTATGCCTTTGTGCTGGGTGTGGTGGCTTTCTTTTTAATGATTATTCCGGCCGCCGGCACGCTGGTCTGGCTGCCGATTTCCGCTTGGTTATTGATGGAGGGCGAAACCGGTTGGGCTATTTTTATTGCCGTGTGGTTTTTGCTGTTGGTGGGCACCATCGATAACTGGCTGCGGCCGATTTTGATCAGCCGGGAAGTGGAGCTGCCGTTTGTGCTGATTATGTTCGGTATTTTCGGCGGCTTATTGGCGTTCGGCTTTATCGGCGTTTTCATCGGGCCGACTTTGTTGGCCACCAGCTATGCGTTGCTGTTGGATTGGCTGATCCGCAAGGAAAAGGAAACCTTGGTTATGCCGGGAAAGCGGGGTGTTGCCGATTAAAGCGCTTGCCATGGCCTGTTGTTAGCTGTTTGATTTCGGGTTGGGTCAGAGCTGTTGCCAATCGCCGCCAAGCCGGTTCGTCTTTAGGCAAGCCAAACCGCAGGCTGGCAGGCTGGTCGAACAAGCGGGTCAATATGCCTTGTTGGGCCAGTAATTCATGCAAATCGGCCGCGTCAGCGGTTTGTAGCCATTGAAATAAATGGCAGCCGCCGCGCGGCGGCCAACCGTTTTTGATCAGCAATTCGCGCAAACGAACGCCCTGTTGTTGCAACGCGGCTGCCGTGCGTTGTTGCCAATCCCGATCGGCCAGGGCTTGTGCCGCCACGAAACGCCCAGGATGGCTGATAGTCCAGGGGCCCAGTGTTTCCGCCAGCCGTGCAAGCAAACTTTGCTCGGCCACTACAAAGCCGCAGCGAATCCCCGCCAAGCCGAAAAATTTGCCTATCGAACGCAGCACGATCAGGCCCGGACGAACCGGCAAGGCGGACAAGCTGTATCCCGGCATGCCGTCCATGAACGCTTCGTCCACGATCAGCCAGCCGCCGCGCCGGTTGAGTTTGGCGTGCCAGTCCAGCAATTGCTCCGGCGTCCAAAGTTTGCCGGTGGGGTTGTTGGGGTTGATCAGGATCAACACATCCAATTCGTCCAGTTGCCGGTTCAGGCTATAGGCATCGACAATCCGTAGTTGATGTCCGGCTTTTTGCCAGCCGGCGGCATGTTCGGCATAGGCCGGTTGCAACACGCCGACCCGGCAGGGGGGCCGTAAGAGCGGCAGCGTTTGAATGGCCGCCTGCGAGCCGGCCACCGGCAGCAAGGAGTCGTTTTGGTAGTAGGCGCGGGCGGCGGGCAACAAATCATCGTCATCTTCCGGCAAGCGCTGCCAGCAGGCGGCCGGTATCGCGGGCACCGGCCAGCCGTTGGGGTTGATGCCGGTGGATAAATCCAGCCAGTCGGACAAGCGGATGCCGTAACGGCCGGCGGCCTGGCGTAAACGCCCGCCATGTTCAAGCAAGGCTGTCTCCCATGGCTATTAGTAAAAGCCATAACGCCAAGGTTTTATAAATCAAACCAGAGGCAAGTCGGATGTCGGAATCTGTCGGTGTTTGCTTGCCGCCGAACCAGGGTTTTTGTTTTAGCCGGCCGTGATACCAGGCCGGGCCGCCCAAGCTTAGATTCATGGCACCGGCCCCCGCCGTCATCACCGGCCCGGCGTTGGGGCTGTCGAGCAAATGGGCCTGATGTTGCCAAGCGTAAACAGCTTGGCGGGAATTGCCGATTACGGCATAACTCAGCGCGGTCAGGCGGGCGGGAAGCCAGTTCAACAGGTCGTCGAAACGGGCCGCGGCCCAACCGAAATGCTGGTAGCGCTGGTTTTTATAACCCCACATGGCGTCCAGGGTATTAGCGAACCGGTACAACAAAGCGCCGAAAGGTCCCAGCATTACAAACCAGAACAGCGGCGCGAATACCGCGTCGGCGCCGTTTTCCAATACCGATTCGACGGTTGCTCGGCGCACATCGTCCATCGTCATGTCCGCTGTTTGCCGGCTGACGATGTTGCCGACCTGTTGCCGGGCCAGCGGTAAATCATCGGCGGTTAATGCCGAATAAACCGCATCCGCATGCTGTTGCAGGCTGCGGGCGCCGATACAAAAATATAGGGTGGCGATGTTGAAAAGGGTTTGCGCGGACGGCGGCATGGTCAACCCAAGCAGGCCGACTAAACTGGCGGATAGCGCGCATAGCCACGCAAAAAGCCCGAGCGCTTTTTGCAGTTGCGCGGTGTGTTGTGGCCGACGGAAAAACGTTTCCAACCGGCTTGCCCAGCGGCCGAATCCGACCAGGGGATGATATTGATTGCTGAGTTCGCCCAGACAATAGTCCAGCGCCACGGCACAGAGCAGGGTTAACGTGAGTGTCATGCAAAGAAGCGGGAGGGCGAGACGCCCTCCCAGGATGTCTAAACGGTTTGTTGCGTGGCTCTTTGAGTAATGATGTGCTTGACGGCGCTAACCGCGGCGAAAATCGCTACCGCATATAGCAAGGTGTTTGTCATGTAAGGCGGATAGTATTTGGCGAAGCGCTCGATATATTGCGCCCAATTGGTATCGGCGTAACGGCCCGACAACCAATAGAAGCTGCCGTTGGAAAACAAAAATGCCGTGGAGGTGGCCGCAACCAGGGCGATCAGTTGCCGTGCCGCGCCGGCAATACTCAGTTCGGTGAATTTGCGGCACCATTTGCCGCCCAGCCACATCGCGGCATAAGAGCCGATCAGAAATACGTAGGCTTTGGACACGCAAAAGTCGCTGACGCCGAGTTTTGTGATGGCTAGATAATCGATCAGGCCGGCTTCGATCAGCAACGTAGCGAACAGGTAGCGGCCGCCCAGCCACAGGCCGGCCAGAAAGAAGATGGCCAGAGAAGCATCCGGCAACGCGAAAGGCGTACCGAAATGGTGGAAGCGGGTGGCGGCCATCAAGGCCATCAGCGCAACCGCGCCGGGTTTTACGGTTAGTGTGGGTAAGCTCATAAGTGTCTCCCAAGAATCAATTGTTGTAATGAAGGGTGAAAAAGAAGTTTCTGCCGAAAGTGTTGTAAGTATCGACGGTTTGATACTGTTTATCCAGCAGATTGTTTAATTTGGCGCTGAGCATCCAGTGTTTGTCGATATGGTAGGCCGCGCGCAGGTCGACGGTGACGAAGCCGCCGACTTCGGTGCGATTGGCACGGTCGTCGAAGCGGCTGCCTTGGGCAATAACATGGGCGCCGACATCGACGGCATCGAAGGAACGCGACACGTCATAGGAAAGCGTTTGCGAAGCGCGGCGCGCCAAATTCAAATTGGTAACCCTGTCACGGGGGCTCAGCAAGGCTAGGTTCAGGCTATTGTTCCAGCCGAACAATTGTGTCGATAGTTCGCCTTCCATGCCGTCGATTTGGGCTTGGTCGACATTCTCCACCGGGAAAATCGCGATCAAGTTGTCGATGTTGGTGTGGTAGGCGCGCAGCTCCCAGCTGGCAAGGTCATGGTTGCCGGCAAGGCCGGCTTCGAAGCTGGTGGACTTTTCCGCTTTCAGGTTCGGGTTGCCGTAATTCGGAAAATACAGCTGGTTGAAGGTGGGCGCCTTAAACGCATTGCCGAAGCTGGCGAAGGCGCTGAGGCCGTAATGCCAGTTATAGCGCCAGCCGAAATTGCCGGTGACGCTGTCTCCGAATGCCTCGTTATCGTCCCAGCGCAAGGAGGCGTTCAGAAAATGGTCGTCGAAAACGCGGCTGTGCACTTCGCCGAACACGCCCACATCGTAACGCGAGGATTCGTTGTAGCGGGTCGAACTTTGTACTTCGTCGAGCCGGTAATCGGTGCCCAAGGTGACTTGGTGGTTGGGATTTATCGTGATGTTGTTCAGCCAGGTGGCATTCCAGCGGGTGGTGTTGAAGCGGCTGAAAAAACCGCCGTTGGGGCGGAAGTTGTCGCCATCGTCCTGGGTTTGGCCGAAGCGCAAGGTGGAGCGCCAGTTATCCAGCAGGTCGAAGCCGGCCGTGGTGCCGACGACTTGATTGACGAAATCGGTTTTATTGGGCGTGCCGTCGAACTCGGTTTTGCCGAACGAGCGCATAAAAAACGCCTCGATTTCCGCATTATTGTCGAAGCGGCGGCCGATTCGCGCATTGATGCCGGTGTTGTGGTAAGCGTCGCGGTCGGGTTCGTTGAGTGCCGTGGTGGGTTGCCGGGCGTCGATGCCTTGGCTATTCATGTGCGAGGCGCCCAGGGTATACCAGCTGTTTTGCCATTTACCGCTCACGGTGCCTGAGGAGGTGAAGGTATCGAAGGAGCCCGCGCCGGTTTCCAACGTGACGCTGGGCTTGTCGGTTTGCGCGCCCTTGCGGGTGAAAATCTGAATCACCCCGCCGATGGCTTCCGAGCCGTACAGACTGGATTGCGGGCCGCGGATGATTTCGACCCGTTCGATTTGGTCGATGGGGATAAATTGAAACGCGGCCGAGCCCGAAGTGACGGAGCCGGCCTTGATGCCGTCGATCAATACCAAAATATGGTCGGAGTTGGTGCCGCGCATATACAGGCTGGTGTTCTTGCCGTAGCCGCCTTGTTCGACCAGATCGATGCCGGGCGCGGTTTTTAATAATTCCGGCAGGGTCCTGACTTGACGTTTTGCTATGTCTTCGCGGGTGAATACCGTGGTGGCGGTTGCCAATTGATTGCGGGCGGTTTCCGCGCGGGTTGCCGTGACCACGGTCTCGGGCAGGTTGATGTCTTCGCTGTTTGCTTTTGCCGGCAAAGCTAAAGTTGTGCCGGCGCCCGTCAGCAGTAGGGAGCCGAATAAAATTTTTTGCATGTTGTCCTCTGCGCCCGCCGCGCATTCGGGTGAATAAAGGACAGAGGAAAAACGGCAAACGAAAAAGGCGAAGACAGGCTGCGACCATTCCGTCAACAGCCCTCCGCTGTCTCGAATGATCTTTCCGGCCAGTCTCCGGGCTTATAAGTGGCTTTGCGGCCTGAATCGCGGCCTTCCCATGCCGGTTGGCACAGTGGCGTTCGCGCGGTTCTTTTACTTATCTACCGTTGCGGGGGCAGCGTCGGCATGGCGGCTTTTGTTAAATAAAGCGCGGCACCGACTTCCTGTTTAAGCCGGATCAAGCTATTGGTCCGGGCACCTGAAAGAGGGACGGCAATTTTAGGCGGTTAAGCTTGGAATGACAAGTGAAATCGCTTGCGTGAGTCAGCTGCCGTGTTAGGTTTATGATTGCAAATACCCTGTTCCGTGCTATAAATTGGCGTATATTTACAAGCACTCTTCTTAAAAAAACTAACCGACACGGGCGATATTATGGATATTCAATCTAAGCTGCTGGGCGATCAACAAGTTAATCCCGATACCATTATTACCTTTCCCAAAGGTATTCCAGGTTTTGAGGATCAAACCCGCTTCAAACTGTTTCACCAGGAAGGCAGCGAGATTGTGTATTGGTTGCAAGGCGTGGATAGCGATGAATTGACGCTGTCGGTGGCGAGTCCGGCGCATTTCAATATCAATTACAATTTTGTGTTGAGCGACGATGAGGAAAAACTGTTGCAGGCCGACAGTAGCGACGAGTTGGTGATTCTGCTGGTGCTGCACAAGGAAGAGGGCGACGGTTCCGGCAAGCCTACGATCAAAGGTTCGATCAAATCGCCATTGGTCATTAACGGCACTAAACGCATCGGCTTGCAAAAAGTGTTGGTGAATATCGAACAGAGCATCACGCTGACCGAAAAAGTCAGTGAAATCGATGTGTCGGAGGCTTGATTAAGCCAATCCAACCGCCGCGAACCGCGGCGGTTGGATTGTTGGTCATGCGGCCTGAACCGGGATGGAATGGCTGGAGTGGCTGATCTTGTTGTTGCCGTCAAAATAAACCAAGGTGGGTTGATAATTTTTCACTTCCTTTTCATCCAGACTGGCAAAGGCCGCCACGATGATCAGGTCGCCCGGACACGCCAAACGTGCCGCGGCGCCGTTGATGGAAAACACCCCGGAGCCTTCTTCCGCCCGAATCGCATAGGTAGTAAAGCGTTGGCCGTTGTTGATGTTGTAGATGTGAATCTGCTCGTATTCCCGAATCCCTGAAAAATCGAGTATTTTGCCGTCTATGGCGCACGAACCTTCATAATCGAGTTCGGAATGCGTTACACGCGCCCGGTGTAACTTGGCTTTCAGCATGTTTATGTGCATAGTGAACATCATAAAAGACTAGGGGATTGAGAATTATGCCCGAAACGGATCGGGCTATCAAATTTTAGCGCCCTTTACAGCGGCTTCAAGGGGCTGTCCGGGCCGGATCCGCACGGGTGAAGTATATGTTATCGATCAAACGGGTTTTGCCGAGTTTGGCCGCGATCAGAATCACTAATTCCGTGTCGGTTTCCTTGGCGGGCAATAAATCCGCGCTGCGGCAAATTCGAAAATAATCCAGCATAAAGCCCGCGTCCCTTAGAGTTTGCGCTTGCCGGTCCATGACTGGCCGATAATCGGTTGTGCCCGACAGCACCGCGTCTCGGGTGGCGCATAATGCTCGGTAAAGCAGCGGAGCACGTTGCCTTTCCGCTGCGGTCAGGTAGCCGTTGCGCGAGCTCATTGCCAAACCGTCGGCCTCTCTGGCTGTCGGTACGCCTTGAATGGCGACCGGAATGCTCAGGTCGGCGACCATGGTACGAATCACCGCCAACTGCTGAAAATCCTTCTCGCCCAGCAGCAATAAATCCGGTTGCACCATGTTCAATAATTTGCAGACCACCACGGCCACGCCATCGAAGTGGCCGGGTCTGCTGGCCCCGCAGTGCAAGGTAGATAGTCCTTTGACCGACACCTGCGTCTGTAAGGGCGCGGGGTACATTTCATTCACACTGGGCAGAAACAATAAGTCGGCGCCGCAAGCGTTCAATTTGTCTTGGTCTTGCCGTTCGGTGCGCGGGTAACTGGCAAAGTCTTCATTGGGGCCGAACTGGGCCGGGTTGACGAATATGCTGACGACGACTCGGTCGGCCTGTTGCTGTGCCGTCTTGACCAGTTGCAGATGGCCTGCATGCAGGTTGCCCATGGTGGGGACAAACGCGATACGCAGTCCGTTTTGCCGCCACTCGCTGATGACAAGTCTTAAGTCTTTTATACTGTTGACTGTCCGCATCGAATCAGTAAATGTGTTCAGTCGCTGGGAATTGGCCGTTCTTTACGGCGCGGTGATAACGCTTGACCGCATCTTCAATGCTGTCGGCTTCGGCCATAAAGTTTTTGGAAAATCGCGGGCGATTGCCGACGGTAATATTCAGCATGTCGTATAGCACCAGCACCTGGCCGTCGCAGGCCGGGCCGGCGCCGATGCCGATCACCGGGATCGTCAGATTTTGGGTGATTTCCGCGGCCAGCATGGCCGGAACGCATTCCAGAACCAACAGGCCGGCACCGGCTCGTTCAATGGCCAGGGCGTCTTTCAGTATTTGTTGCGCTTGCGCGGGTTCCCGGCCTTGAACTTTGTAGCCGCCGATACGGTTGACCGATTGCGGCAATAAACCCAGATGGCCGCAGACCGGGATGCCCTGGTCCACCAAAAACTCAATCACGTCGATTTTAGCGCCTTCCAGTTTGACCATTTGCGCGCCACCAGCCTGCATCAATCGGGCGGCATTGTTCAGGGCTTGTTGCGGTGCGGCATAGCTGGCAAACGGCATGTCCGCCACGACAAAGGCCCTTTTCCTGGCGCTCGTCACGCAACGGCAGTGATAAACCATGTCACGGATGGCGACGGGTAGCGTGCTGTTGTGGCCTTGTACGACCATGCCCAGGGAATCGCCCACCAAAATGACTTCGATCCCCGTCAGATCCAGTAATGCGGAAAAGCTGGCGTCGTAGGCGGTGAGGCTGGTAATTTTTTCGCCGGCTTGTTTCATGGCGCGCAAGTCGGCAATCGAAAGCGTTTTCGGGGTATCGGCATAAAGTGTCATGGCTCTATCCTGCAAATGCCGTCCGCCGCGCAATTGGCAAGCAGCTTGCCCAGGCTGCCTTTGCCGACAATTTGCAAATCGGTGGGAGCAATGTCCGCCAGCGGGTATAAGACAAAGGCCCGATTCGCCAATTCCGGGTGAGGCACAATCAGATCGGGTTCGTTCAAGATGAGGTCGTCATAGAGTAATAGATCGAGGTCCAGGGTTCTGGCGCCCCAGCGCGTCGAGCGCAAGCGGCCGTGTTGATTTTCGATAGCTTGTAATTGTCTCAGTAAATCCAATGGCGAGTGATTGGTGCGAATACGCATCACCGCATTGATGTAATCGGGCTGGTCCTGAGGGCCTACCGGGTGGCTGCTGTAAAGCGGCGAAAGCCGGGATTCTCGAATGCCGGGTAAGGCGGTAATTTCCTGGGCCGCTGTATGCACCTGCTGTAAAGGAGCGTCAAGATTACTGCCCAGGCCAATATAGGCCTCATGCCAATTCGAAGACTGGCTCATTGCGGGGTGTCCGGCTTTTTCCGCGTGCGGTAGCGGCGGGGTTTGCCCTTGCCTTTAGTGGCGCTTCCCTTAGGTGGTGCCGTCATTTTACGCTGGGTTTCTTCATCCGCCAGTTGGAACTGCGTCCACCATTCCACCAATTCCGGGTCGGCGCCGCCGGTTTCCGCCCGTAATTGCAGAAAGTCGTAAGCCGCCCGAAATTTCGGTTGTTCGAGTAAACGGTAAGGGCGGGTGCCAAAGGTTTTGGAGAATTTGTTTTGCAAAAACCATACATCGCGCATCGATTGGGTGATGTGGCGCGGCATGGCGGTGATTTTGATTTGCCGGCTTAACACTTCGTTGGCGGCGTTTTGGTAGGCGACGGTTTCGTGTTCGCCTTGCTGGATACGTTTCTCCGCGGCCATTTGCAGCGGTTCCCATAGTAAAGCGGCCAGTAAAAAATAAGGCGTCAGGCTTTTGCCTTCCGCAAAGCGCGCATCGGAATTTTCCAGGGCCCTGATCAAAAACAGGCGGGGGAAGTCGTGGTCCTGGGTTTCCAGGCATTTGTCGGTGGCGGGAAACAGCATGGCGAATAAACCGTAGTGCCTGAGCATTTCAAAGGTTTGCACGCCATAGCCGGCCAGGAATAGTTTTAATGCTTCATCGTAAAGACGCGCGGCGGGGATGCTTTTCAGCAATTCCGCCTGGGTATAAATCGGTTGTTCGGTATCCGGGTGCAGGGTGAAACCCAGCTTGACGGCAAAACGGATTGCCCGCAGCATCCGTACCGGGTCTTCCCGGTAACGCACGCCGGGGTCTCCGATCAAGCGCAGGACGGCATTGGCATGGTCCTGCATGCCGCCGGTGTAATCGACCACGGAAAAGTCGCGGATGTTGTAATAAAGCGCGTTAACGGTAAAATCGCGGCGCCAAACGTCTTCCTCCAGGGTGCCGAACACGTTGTCGCGTAACAGTCGGCCGTCTTCGTGTACGACCTGCTGGTCGGATTCCGCCGTTTCCGAGCCGCGAAAGGTGGCGACTTCAATGATTTCCCGGCCGAAGAACACATGCGCCAGCCGAAAGCGGCGGCCGATGATGCGGCAGTTTCTAAACACCTGTTTGACTTGCTCGGGACTGGCATTGGTGGCGACATCGAAATCCTTGGGTTCGCGGCCCAGCAATAAATCCCTGACGCAGCCGCCCACCAAATAAGCTTCGTAATCGGCTTTTTTCAGGCGTTGCAACACTTTTAACGCATTTTCGCTGATTTGGGTGCGGGAGATGCAATGCTCCGAGCGGGAATAGATTTTTGCCCGGCTTTCTTCCGGGCCGGCGGCTATTTCGCTAACGGGTGATTCGGACTCGCTCGCCGAAAAAATTTTTTTGAAGAATTTAAAAATGACAATAACCCTGTATAAAATTTTAATCCCTGTTTGTTATGCGCGTGCGGCACAAAGCCAGGCCTTTTAGTGCTTTATGATAACACTGGGTAAGATGACTGCTCAATCCAGCTTGATCTTTTACATTGTGTAACAATATAGTAGAATCAGCAGGTTGGTTGTGTCATGGCCTGGTGGCACTAAAAAAATTAAGTGGGTTCATCATTTTGCTTGGTGCGATCAGCAACTATTTAGGAGCGAGGGGAAATGTTTAAGAAAATTTTGATCGGTTTTGTTGACCAGCCTTTATTTACCAGTTTATTTGTAGCTGACTTTGCCATACTGCTTTTCCATAGACCGCCGTTTGTGTTTTCGGTGTTGATGGTGGGAGCTCTGGTGGCTATGAGTATGTACATGGGGCAAAAACTCGAATTATTCCGCAAATAATTGCAGACGTTCGAAAGTAAAGCGACTGAAAAGCCCGGCGCCGAACCGGTTTTGGCGCCGGGCTTTTTGCGTAGAATGGGTGCCGTTATTTACGACGCCCTGCTGTTGCTGGCAGTGTGGTTTTTTGCCACCGCCATTATCCTGCCGTTCAATTCAGGACAGGCTTTCGCGGCCGAGCAATATTTTTTCCCGTTTTACCTGCTGGCGGTCAGTTATGTTTTTTATGGCTGGTTCTGGACGCATGGCGGGCAGACTCTGGGGCTCAGAGCCTGGAGAATCAAACTGGTCAATTCCAATGGTGTAGCCGTTACTTGGCGACAAGTATCCATGCGGTTCATGGTCGCCATGCTCTCTTGGACTTGTTTGGGATTGGGGTTCGTTTGGTGCATTTTCGATAAAAAACGGCTGTGTTGGCATGATAGCTTGTCGAAAACCCGTCTGGTTTTCCTGCCATCAGAAAAAAGCGGGCGGCAAAAATGAATATGCTATATTCCTGATTCAATCTATCTTTTCGCTCGGTCGGGAGAACTCCATGAAAACAATAACAACATTCTTATCCCTTTGTGCAGCGCTTGCGGCCTTTTCCGCCAATGCGGAAGTCAAACTCGAGGACAATGCTAAAATCCTGGGCAAATGGGTCGTCACCGCCGAAGCGCTGGCGTTGGACAGAGAAAAGAAACCCTTGCACGTGACTTGGGAATTTCAAAAAGACGGTACCTTGGTCACCACGGGCGAAGATGCGCGTAGCGGTATTGGCGCAATGAATATCCCGATCAAATATAGCGTGGCCGATGGCGTGATTAAAAAACAAACCATGCCCGGTCGGGAAAAATACGAAGATTGCGCGGTGGTGGAAATGGAAGGGAATGAGATGATTTTGAAATGCAAGTTTCTGTATTTTTTCATGACCCGCTAATAAATCTCGATTTCTGACAGGCGGCGCCTAGGCTGTCTGTCAGCTCAAGCTTATTTGGTAGGGATGGGTATTAAATAAGCAAACGGTTTGGCCAATGGCTCGCCGACAAAAATTCCCTGTCCCGGCTGGGCCACGCTTTTCCAATACGCTTCGATTAAAGAACTCCCCCGCAGATAGTGATACATCAGCACCCCGGGATTGGGAAACTTCGCGGGGAAATTGCACGGCTCGACCACCGCGCCGTAGCTGCCGGTGGCACCGGCTTTCAGCCATTCCATAATATTCATTTGGTCGCTGCCGGACATCACGCCGCCCGTCGACGTCAAATGGTCCGCCACGGCGCCGGGCAAATAACGGTTATTGGCAATGTTGGGCACCGTTTTCATGCCGGTAAAATAAAACATCACATCATCGTGGCCGGCAATGTAGTCTTGCTCAAGATAATGCACTTGCCAGAATGGCCTCAGTTTTTCCGCTATGGCCGGAAAGGCCCCCGCGCGCGAGCTGCGGGCATTATCTGAGGTTTTTAACAGATAAGCCGAGCCTTGCGGACGCGTGAAATCGGCCGCCACGCCGCGATCGATCAGCTGTTTCGCCGCGGAAAAATTTTCCCCGGCCAATGCCATGGTGGGGCGCCAGCCGTATTTATCGTAGGGTCTGGCTGCTTCGGAGGCGAAGTAAGGGCTGTTCCGGGTCTGCTTACAACCGCTTGCGCAAAATGACGGATCGAAGCCCACGGCAAAAGCGGTGGTAATCGACATGCATTCGACGCGAAACGGTTGCAGCCAGGTGAGCGCGAAGGCTTGCACGTGTTTGGGCGTTTGCCGGTCAACTTGCCGTTTGATTTTGTTGAACTCGCTCTCGCTTAAAAAAGCGTGGTGCGCGGCAAAGCGGACATGAATAATCTGCTCGGAGGGTATTTGGCGTTTTTGTTGATAATAATCGCCGATTTGCCGGCTCAAAGGGTCGCTGTCGTTGACGATGACGGCCAGATCACGGGCTTCCAATGCGGTGGTTGGCTTGAACAGCGGGGCCATCTGCGCCTGAGTTGAGCCAATGCTTAAGCCGATCAACAAAAAGAGGGACAAGCGGCCAAGCATCGCACTAGAAAAAAACATGTTTACACCCTGGACAATAAGTGCGCTACGGTCATTAAACAAGCCTGATTTCGATAATCCGCTTAAGGTTTAGCGGGGCGAGTGGATGGGCAAGGCATGCACTCGCTGCCAAAAAAGGATTATTGCTTGGGCTCAGGAGGTAGGGCCATGGCTCTGGCGTCCGGCCCCATCGGGATGGAGTAATCGGTGGTCGAGATGATGTTTTGAGTGGCAATGTCCACCGTGCGCAGGGAGACATAAACATTTTTACGTCCGGCGGCATAAGTGCCGATGACCAGCGCATTCGCATGCACATTATTCAAGGCCTCCTTGGTTTTTTCGGGCAATTCCAAAATACCCGCTTCGGTTTTGCTGAAAATTTCGGTAGGCAGTTCCATGCCCATTACCCGGTAACCGTTCCGATGCATAGCGGAGGAAATTTGATCGGAGACGATGCGGCCGAATGGCATGCTTTGGCCTAAGTCGCCGACATTGACCAGCGAGTTAATCACCACCAGGCTGCCTTTGGGTAAAGGTTGTTTCAAGTTTTGCAACAATTGTTCGACCGCTTCGTAACTGACTTCCACCAAGTCGTCGTCTTTGACTTCGCTATGATAGCGGTAATATGAGCTGCAACCGCCGAGCAGGGTTAACGCCAATAGCGCGGAAGCAAGGATGGGTTTGTTGTTCATGGGGGCATCTCCTGTTAAAAGTGTGGGTATTTAGAACTTAAACTAGCCGGATAGTCAACGCTGACTGTAGTGTAGCAGAGCAAGCCCAGGCTGCCGCGAGCGGCTAAAGCTTGGTAGAATAAACCCATGCATCTTAAAACCGATAAGCCCCGCAACCCGTTATTCAAACCGCAAGACCGGTATTTTGTAAGCGAACAGGGTTGGTGGTTTTATACCGTGGACAAAATCGGCGGACCATTCAAAACCAAGGCGGATTGCGTCGATGCCTGCCGGCGCTATATTCAGCGGCGCGACGGGGTTTTAACCTAAACGGTCGATCATGCTTTCCACCTGTTTGGCGAACGCTTTCAAATCGCCGCTTTTAACCGTCTCGCGCGGAATTACAATGGCGGCGTCGATATCGACATAGATGTACACGTATTCTTTATGCCGCTCCACGCGCAGCATGTCGCCCCAGGGGGTTTTGTGCTTGCCGCCGGGCGATTTTTCCAGCAAATGTTCGGGTTCTATCTTTAATTGATGGATGCCGTACATGGCTTTTTTTTCCGCCTCGGTATATTTGTCGAAAAATTGGCGGCGTAGGTCGATTTTCATGATAAACGGCGAGGCGATGCCCCAGCCTATCGCCAGCAAGGTGATGTAGGCAGTAGTCATCATGTCGACATAATAAACATAATAAAACAGGCCAAACACCAGCATGACGCCGGGTACCAATAAGCGGTTCTGGCGGATTTTTTTCTGCATTACCGGATCGCTGGCCAGCCTTAATTCGTTAAAGTGGACCAGGTCTTTCTCGCGGAATTCGTATTCTATTTCTAACATTCGGTTGTCTCGTTGGGGTTTAAGGTTAGTGCATTTTGATTTTGGCGTGAGTGCTGCGCCGGAACAGGTTGGACAGCGTCAACATTGCGGTGCGGAAATAGCCGTGGATGGCCACTTGATGCATTTTATACAGGGATAAATACACCACGTAGGCAATAAAGCCGCCGACGCTGACGGTGCCCATCAGACTACCCATTAAACTGCCGACCGTGCTGAATTTGCCCAACGACACCAGCGAGCCGTAATCGTGGTAAACGAACGGCACTGCCGGCTTGCCTTTTAGGCGATTGACGATGGTTTTCGCCACGGTGGAGGCTTGTTGATGGGCGGCCTGGGCGCGGGGCGGCACGTTGCCGCCGTGGCCGGCCCACTCGCAGGCGGCACAGTCGCCGATCGCGAAAATATTATCGTCGCTGGTTTTCAGCGTCTGGTCGACCACCAATTGATTGATGTGGTTGGTTTCCAAACCATCGAGATTCTTCATCCAGTCCGGCGCCTTGATACCGGCCGCCCAGACTTTTAAATCCGCATCGAACACTTCGCCGTCGTAGGTGTGCACTTCGGTTTCGGTTACTTCTGTGACTTTGCGGCCTAGTTTTAACTGGATGCCCAGTTTGATCAATTGCTCTTGGGTGGCTTGCGACAGGCGCGGCGGCAAGGCCGGCAATAATTGGGTGGCGGCTTCGATAATGGTGATGTTGACGTCTATCGAGCCTTCCAGCCCGTAGGTGGCCAGCAGTTTAGTCACTTCATGCAACTCGGCGGACAATTCCACGCCCGTCGCCCCGGCGCCGATGATGACAATCGACAGCGGTTTATCGCGCTGGTGACTTTGGTTGGCGTAAGACTGTATGTAATAAGTCTCCACCAGCTGTTTTTGAAAACGGAAAGCTTCCTTGGTGGTATCGATGAAGCGGCAATATTTATCAACGCCCTTGATGCCAAAGGTGTTGCTGACGCTGCCGACCGCCATCACCAGCGTGTCATACTTGAAGCGGCGTTGCGGAATGATCTCTTCGCCCTTCTTGTTGGTAATCGAGCTGACGATGATTTCTTTGTTTGCCCGATTCAAACCTTCCATTTTGCCGAACAAGAAACGGAAGTGATTGCTATGCGCCTGGGCCAGATATTCGATTTCCTCGGCCTCGGCCAACGTGCCGGACGCTACTTCGTGCAGCAAGGGCTTCCAGATATGGGTTGAAGCGGCATCCAGCAGCGTAACTTCCGCAAGTCCGGGTTTGCCCAATTGTTGGCCAAGACGGGTTGCCAGTTCCAGACCGGCCGCTCCTCCGCCGATAATCAGGATTTTATGTATGTCATCAGCCATGTCGTGTCTTCCCCTTAGGATGGAGGGCGCTCGATGCGCATAAAAAATTGTCCATTATTATTGTTGATTTCCATGGCGGGCATTATAACCAATCGCGTCATGCCTGACCGAGTTTGAAGAACCGAATAAAAAACCGCAAAAATCAAGTAAATGATTAGCTGCATACCATCCGCAATGGATGGCCGGTGTTAACGAATTGTTAAGTTTCGCTTGGCAAATTGACCAAGCATTACTTCAAAAAACACATTAATTCAGGAATATTGGGAGTCAAGCTATGACGGAAACATGTCCCGGTGACGGCGGGAGTTGGAGGCGGATTGCTCGCTTATCCGGCCGCGTCATTCCGCAAACGGTGCTGGTTATTTTGTTGGTGGGATGCGCTTCTGAACCGCCAATACCGCCTAGTCCCGATCGGGCGGAAATCCCGGATTACGATAATCAAGCGTCTTATAACAAGCCCTATACCGTCAAAGGTAAAACCTATTATCCGATGTTGTCGGCGGCGGGTTATCGTACGCGCGGCGTTGCGTCCTGGTATGGCGCCGAATCAGGTAACCTGACGGCCATGGGTAGCCGTTTCAATCCGAATCAATTGACTGCAGCGCACAAAACCTTGCCTTTGCCGTGCAGAGTGAAAGTGACCAATCTAAAAAATGGGCGTTCTATAGTGGTGACGGTTAACGATCGCGGGCCTTTTCATCATGAAAGGCTGATTGATTTATCGCACGCGGCCGCTAAAAAATTGGGGGTCAAAGGGCTGGCGGAAGTTGAGGTGGCGTATATGGATCAGCCGGCCGGCGATTCGTAAGCGCTGAACGTTTGGCAGCCGGTTGTAGTTGAATAGAAATTTGTTTTAAGCGACCGACAGGCCGCGCCCTTTTGCCGCTCCGGCGCTTGATCATGCTTTTAGTGCCCGGTCTGTGCTATATTTCCAAAACTTTATTGCGGAGAGTTTTCCGCGTTTTGGATGATTGCCGTAGTTATGAGAGTTAACACACTACTTTTTCTGGTTCTGGTGGCCGTGCTTGCTCAAGCATGCGGCCAGACCGGTCCTCTGTACTTGCCCGATAGTCCGCCCCCCGTTTACGTGCCCAAACAATCGCCCGACGAAGAACAATAATCATGGATTTTTTTAATTATCGACAAACAAAATTGTTTGCCGAAGAGTGTGCCGTTGAAGATATTGCCGCACAATTCGGTACCCCTTGTTATGTTTACTCTCGGGCTACCTTGGAGCGCCACTGGCGGGCGTTTGACGATGCATTTAAGGGTTATCCGCATCTTATTTGCTATGCCGTGAAAGCCAATTCCAATCTGGCTGTTTTAAATGTATTGGCTCGGTTGGGATCGGGTTTCGATATCGTCTCGGTGGGAGAAATGCGGCGGGTATTGGCCGCCGGCGGGGTGCCTGAAAAAATAGTGTTTTCCGGCGTGGGTAAACGCGAGGATGAAATTCGGGCGGCATTGCAGGTGGGGATTCGCTGTTTCAATGTCGAAGTCAGCGGCGAGTTGGATCGAATCAATCGCTTGGCGGGCGAATTGGGTGTTATCGCGCCGGTTTCCTTTCGGGTTAATCCGGATGTCGATGCCAAAACCCATCCTTATATTTCCACCGGACTCAAGGAAAACAAATTCGGCATCGATATACAGTCGGCTATCCATGAGTACCGGCGTGCCGCGCAAATGCCTAATATTAAAATAGTAGGTATCGATTGCCATATCGGCTCGCAATTGACGGAAACCGCGCCGTTTCTGGATGCCATGGACAGGGTGTTGGCATTGGTTGATCAATTGCAGGGCGAAGGTATCTCCTTGCGGCATCTGGATTTGGGTGGCGGTTTGGGGATTTGTTATCGCGACGAGCAGCCCCCGTTGCCTGCCGATTATGTATCGGCTCTCTTGGACAAGTTAGGGGGCAGAGGTTTCGAAATTATGCTGGAGCCCGGGCGCGCCATCGTCGGTAATGCCGGGGTTTTGTTGACTAAAGTGGAATACCTGAAGCCGACGGCAGGCAAAAATTTTGCGATTGTCGATGCGGCGATGAACGATCTGGTGCGGCCGTCATTATACGGTGCCTGGCAGGCTATTATTCCGGCGGATATGGACAGCGAGGCGGAGCTGTTAACCTGGGATATTGTCGGGCCGGTCTGCGAAACCGGGGACTTTCTGGGTAAAAATCGGGAATTGAAACTCATGCCGGGCGATTTGCTGGCTATTCGTTCGGCTGGAGCCTACGGATTTACGATGAGCTCGAATTACAATTCGCGTCCGCGTCCGGCGGAAGTGATGGTGGACGGAGCGCAAGTCCATTTGATCAGGGAAAGGGAAAGCTTCGAACAGTTGTGGGCTGGCGAAAAGCTGTTGCTAGTGTAAATAGGATGATTAATTTCACAAAAATGCACGGGTTAGGTAACGACTTTGTCGTTATTGATGCCATCAATCAAGCCATTAATTTAACCGCCGCACAAATCCGCTTCATTGCGGATCGCCATTTTGGCGTAGGCTGCGATCAGCTCTTGTTGGTGGAGCGCCCGGTTAGTGGGAATGCCGATTTTAAATACCGGATTTTTAATGCCGACGGTGGCGAGGTTGCTCAATGCGGCAACGGTGCTCGTTGTTTTGCGAGATTTGTCAGAGATAAAAAATTAAGTGATAAGGATGAAATTACCGTCGATACCGATGCGGGGCAATTGGTGTTGCGTTTTGATGATGCGGGGTTGATAACGGTAAACATGGGGGTTCCCAGGCATGCGCCGGAACAGATACCGTTGTTAATGCCGAAGGAAGCCAGGCTTTATCGGGCAGAGATTGATGGTGGCATCTTCGAATTCGCGGCCGTTTCGATGGGTAATCCGCATGCGGTGATTCGGGTGGAAGATGTCAGCCAGGCCCCTGTAGAAACAGTCGGCGCTCAATTGGAGCGGCATAAATTGTTTCCGCAACGCGTCAACGTTGGTTTTATGGAAGTCTTAAGCCGGCGGGAAATTCATCTACGGGTTTATGAGCGTGGTGCCGCGGAAACCCTAGCTTGTGGCAGCGGTGCTTGTGCCGCAGTGGTAGCCGGTATCGAGCAGAATTTACTTGATGACAAGGTTGGAGTTAACTTGCCTGGCGGCCATTTAATGATTGAATGGGCTGGTCGCGGGCAGCCGGTTTTTATGAGCGGTCCGGCTGAGTCGGTTTACGAAGGGCAAATACGGATATGAATGATCGGCAACAAGAGCAATTAAGCGAACAGCAGATTGCGGACTATTTACAGCAAAATCCGGGTTTTTTTAAGAATCACTTGGAACTGCTCGAGCAGATGTTGATTCCTCATCCCAGCGGCAACGCGATTTCCTTGATTGCCAAGCAGCTCGATCTTTTTAGGGCCAGGCATCAGGAACAGGAGAATCAATTAACTGCTCTGATCGATATTGCCCGCGAAAATGACGCGGCTTTTAAGCGCATGCATGAGTTGACGTTAGCGATGTTGGAGGCGTCCACACTGCAAGATGCGATTGCTAATTTGGATGAAGTGTTGGCCGAGAGCTTTTTAACTGATTTCGTGGCGGTCAAGATCATTAAGCGAAATTCGGATTCGCCGTTAAATAACTTGTTTGTCGACCCGGGGGATAAAGGGTTGGTATATTTTTCAAGCGAATTGTCGAGTCATCAGCCCAAATGCGGGCGGCCAACATTGGCGCAAGCGCAGTTTTTGTTTGGCGATGCCGCCGCCGAGGTTCGGTCGTGCGCGATTATTCCGATGCTATTTACTCAATTAGACGGGTTGCTCGCGATAGGCAGCCGAGACGAGGGGCGGTTTCATTACAGCATGGGGAGCGTGTTCCTGACCCAGATGGGTGAAATTGTAGGCACGCGTTTGATTTCTTTATTGCAAAATTTGGAATAGATATGCCGAATGAGGCCCAGCAAGCCGTGGATTTGTTTTTGGATTATATGCGCGGCGAAAAATGGGCTTCCGGTCATACTCTGGCTAATTACAGTCGTGATTTGGCGCGGTTGCAAAAGTTTTGCGCCGAGAGGGATTTAACCGGTTGGCGGCTTTTGCAAAATGCGGATATTAGGCAGTATGTCGCTGTCAGGCATAAATCCGGCATAGGGGCTAAGTCAATACAGCGCGAATTGGCGGCAATCCGAAGTTTTTTTAAATTTTTGTTAAAAAAGCAGCTTGTGGAGCAGAACCCTGCTCAGGGCGTGCAGTCGCCGAAGGTCAGCAAAAAATTGCCAAAAACCCTGGATGTCGATCAGGTGGCGGGCATGTTAAATGCCAAGCCGAATTCCAATTTAGAATTACGCGATTTGGCTATGTTCGAATTATTCTATTCGTCCGGCCTGAGGTTGAGCGAGCTGGTCATGATTGATAATGCTGACTTGAGTCTGTCCGAGGGTTTTTTAAGGGTGAGGCATGGTAAAGGCGGAAAACAAAGGCAAGTTCCCGTTGGTAGCAAGGCGATAAAAGCGATCCGGCAATGGCAAGCTTGCCGGCCGGATTGCGAGTCATCCGCTTTATTTGTATCAATGCAAGGGAGTAGGCTGGGGCAGCGTAGCGTTCAATTGCGTTTGGAAAGATGGTGCCTTAAAAATGGCTCGGCCGAGCATATTCATCCGCATATGTTGCGGCATTCGTTTGCAAGCCATTTGTTGGAGTCCAGTCAGGATATTCGAGCGGTTCAGGAATTGCTTGGGCACGCCGATGTCAGTACGACCCAGATTTATACTCATCTGGATTTTCAGCATTTGGCCGGCGTGTATGACAAAGCGCATCCCAGGGCTAAACGGTCTAAGCCCGATTGAAAAGCCAAAAATAGAATACGGAAAACCATTGAAAATCAATAATAAAGTGACGCGCAAATGTGCTTTCCTGTTCGCGTGCAAAATAACCGCTTGACGAATGGAGGTAGGGCTGTATAATGGGCGGCTCTTCGGGGTTGACGGGTTTTGGTCGACGAAGTCACGAAGGGGTGCTGCGGTGTTTGGCTTGTCGGTATCGGGTTTGTTTGG